>Ga0131853_10002120_pt1 | contig 35634 bp, 61 predicted proteins | sample TergutLab28metaG_FD_92764 | JGI IMG/M metagenome (GOLD analysis project Ga0131853, IMG submission 92764) | Labiotermes labralis P1 segment gut microbial communities from Petit-Saut dam, French Guiana - Lab288 P1 (version 2) (version 2) | ecosystem: Host-associated > Arthropoda: Insects >... | reverse complement strand
ATTGTACTTAGGGGTATTCTTTAATTTATACAGTAAATACAGTAAAGTTGCTCAAGATGTAGAACAATAAAAATTGCCTCATTAAAAACGGCAACTACCGCATGAGGCAATAATGAGACAACACCTTTATTATACTACTTCGAGCAACAAAAATCAAGGGGTGGTAACGAATTATGTTTAATAATGCAAAAGTTACTTTAGATATACAAGATTTTGAGAAACTTAGAGAAGCCCACAAAAAGCATGGGGACATTGCTTCAAGGCTCTCAGATTGTTTTGATTACGCTGTTATCGAAAATCCGATGCCAAAAGAATGCATTGGTTGCGATAGAGAAGAGGTCGAATGTGATGAGTGTGAGACTTATATAAAATACCCACCATTCACCCATAAGCTAACAGTTGACGTAGAGCGATTAATAGAAGTAGCAAAAGAATACGCTCTGTACGGTAAAGAGGTTGATGCAGATATGGACTCAGTTGCGATAGAGGTTAAGGGGGAGGCTACATCAAAAGAGTAAGAGGTGAGCAATGTCTAATAAGAAAGAATTTACACAGGTTGCAGATGAGTTAGTACAGCGCTTAAAAGGAGAAGGATTCATAGTACAAAGATACGACGCTTATAGCACAGAGAGCATTTATTTGAAATTAGACTATGGACTCGCGTATAGCGTAAGAATCTCGGGACACACCGGGAAAAAGCATCTGAAATATACTTACAATCTCATAAAGGGATATAGGGGCAGATGGCTTATAAAAGAAGATGGTGCATGGCGTCAATATTACTCATTTGAGCAACTGAGTGACTTGGTTGCAAGCATTATCAAAGGGCGACAATGGGCTAAAGAGAAATATCATCCTGACTATGCGAAGAGCATGGAGGAAAGCAGACTTAAGAATAATGGCAAGCGTGGCTTTTGGGCACAGGCTGTAATTGTGTAAAACGAAAGGAGTGTTGACCTATTGGCTTACCAGTATTAATCATTGGCAAATCTGGTGCGGGGAAAAGTACTAGCCTTAGAAATTTTAAAGATGGTGAAGTAGGAATAATTAATGTTTTAGGCAAGTTTTTACCCTTTAAAAATGACCTTAAAACGGTAACAACGGATGATTACGAAAGGGTTAAGCGAATCCTAACCCATGCTGAAGCAAAAACTGTGGTTATAGATGATGCCGGGTATTTAATAACAAACATGTTTATGCGTGGTCATAGCAACACAGGGGCAGGCAATGCCGTGTTTAGTCTCTATAACCAACTCGGCGATAGTTTTTGGAATTTAGTTGAGTTTGTGAAGGGCTTACCGCAAGAAAAGGTTGTTTACTTCATGATGCATGAAGAAAAAAACGACTTTGGAGACATTAAGCCTAAAACCATTGGCAAGCTGCTTGATGAAAAAGTGTGCTTGGAGGGCATGTTTACGATCCTTCTGAGGGCAGTTAAGGAAAATGACAATCATGTTTTTCTTACTAAGTCACGAGGATACGATGTATCAAAAACCCCAATGGATATGTTCGATACCGCAGAGATAGATAACGACCTCTGTTTTGTTGATAAAACTATAAGAGAATATTACGGATTATAAGGAGGAGATGCAAATGCTTAATAAACCTAGCAATTGGGACACGATAGAAGGTGCTGAGTTTGGTTCAGGTACCAAACTTCCGCCCGGACCTTACTCATGCCGGATAATGAACGCTTATGCTAAAGATTCACAAAAGGGAAATCCAATGCTCGTATTGGAGCTGGACATTGATAGCGGTGAACATGTTCATTTTTTCAACAACAAGCAAAAACTAGCTAAGTTCAATCAGCTGACAGAGGGTAACAGTCAAAAATTCTTCAAAGGACTAATTAACCGTATCGAAGAATCGAATCCGGATTACGTGTTTGATTTTGACCTGAAAAGTCTTATAAACAAGCGTTGCTGTGCAGTTTTCAGAGAAGAAGAGTTCGTAGGCGAGAACGGCGCGGCAGTAGCTGTGAAAATTTGGTACATAACGTCACTTCAAAAAATGCAAGAAGGCATTGAGGTTCCAAAGATTAAGAAGCTAAGCCAAGAGCATTCTTCACAAAGCAATCAACAGAGCTATATTGGAAATGAAGTTTCCATTAATGATGAAGATCTTCCGTTCTGATTGGGGGTGCGATCATGGCTACTTTATACAAATTAACTGCCGAGCATCAAGCGTTGCTCTCGGCTATGGAAAACGAAGACATAAGTGAGGACGACTTCGCAACAGAGCAGCTTGCACTAGGAGCTGAGCTTGAGAAAAAGCTGGAAGGATATGTCCATGTCATAAAAATGATAGAGATGCAAGTGCAGGCAGCATCTGAAGAGGCAGAACGATTAAGCGCCTTTAGGCAGAGCCGGAAGCGGAAAGCTGATGCCTTAAAAAGCGCAATTATGGAAGCGATGAAGGCTACAGATAGAAACAAAATGCCAGCCGGGCTATTTACCGTTAGCTATCAAAATAGCCCAGCTACGGTCGAAATACTCAACGAAAACGAAATACCTGAAAAATATTTAATTCCTCAGCCACCGAAGGTTGATAAAGCATTAATCAAAAAAGATTTAGCAGTGGGTGAGATGCTAGAGAATGGAAGCGCTATAGTTTGTCAAAATCAGCATTTAAGGATAAGATAAGCAATTTTAAACCGAGGGAGGGTATCAACATGCATAAGGAAATTCAGGCTATATTGCTTGAAGAAAAGCCTCAAGGAACTGTATTACGTGTGTTGGTACCCTCTCGTCTGGATGATATTGACCTAGATAGGTTTGCAGGAGATGGCATTATCAAGGGAGAAATTAGGATAGATGATGGGAGGCGCATTAGTTCAGATCAACGAAGGAAAACCTATGCTACGCTCAAAGACATATCAATCTATTCAGGCCACGAGCCAGAAGAAATCAAAGAGATAATGAAATATGACTACATAGCAGAGACCGGCGCTGATTACTTCTCATTATCTGACTGCAGCGTAATCACAGCAAGACTGTTCATTAACCATCTTATAGAATTTGCTTTTAAGCATAATATCCCTCTGATGGACTTGGTTTTAAATCGCACGGATGACATATCAGCGACTATATACGCCTCTATCATACATAAATGTTGCATTATCTGCGGAGGCAAGGGCGAGTTACATCATGTCGATGCTGTAGGCATGGGTCGAAAGCGTAAGGAAATTATTCATCAAGGCATGGAAGTGCTATGCCTGTGTCGCAAGCATCACACTGAAGCTCATGCTATAGGGCATGGGTCATTTAATGAGAAATATGTAGTCTACGGCCTAGAGGCTGATGAAAGAATATGTAAAGTTTGGAATTTAAAAGCTCAGACTGTAGGTGATAAAAATGCCTAACCGTATTATCAAGGAAGGCATAAGAACAAGCAAAAAAATTAATGCGTTGACAGATTTTCAATTCAGATTATGGACTTATCTTATTACTTATGTTGACGACTTTGGAAGGGGAAGTGCTGAGCCTGACTTAGTAAAGGGCTTAGTATTTCCCCGCAGAGGACGCGTTACTGAATCCGATATAAAAAAGGCACTTGCAGAGTTGGCGGGTATGGGCTGCATTAACCTCTACGACGTAGACGGGGAATCCTACTTCTACTTCCCAAACTGGGGTGATCATCAACGGATTCAAACGAAAAAATCAAAATTCCCAGAGCCGTTAACGGTAACAGATGCTAGCCCACAGAGTTCCACGGTGAATCACGGTGATTCACCTCCTGAATCCAATCCAAATACAAATCCTAATCCAGAATCCGAATCCAATAACGCGCAAGCGCTGTTTGATACTTTCTGGGAAGCGTACCCTAAGAAAAAAAGCAAGGGTGATGCTGAAAAAGCATGGGGAGTCATAAAACCAAGTAAAGAGCTTGTTGCCATAATGCTTAATAAGCTAGCGCAAGTAAAGACTTGTAAAGATTGGCTTAAAGATGGGGGTCAATACATACCATACCCAGCCACATGGTTAAGGGCTAAGGGCTGGGAAGATGAAATATCTACGGAGCAAACTCACAAATCAACAGGCAATGACTTTTTTGATTTGGCAAGAGAATTTGCCGAAGAAGAAGCCCAAATGGAAGAGGTGGTTATATGACAGTTGCAGAAACTGCCGTGTTAATGGGCATTTTGAAGGAAGCCTACCCTAGATTTTATGCTGACAAGACAAAAGATGAATTGATAAATACTACAAAGCTTTGGGCGGAGTTTTTAGGTGATGTTGATGCAGAAACGGCTACATTAGCCCTTAAGCGTCTCATCTCAACAAAAACATTTCCGCCGGTAATTGCAGAGTTGCGTGATGCGATAGCAGAAATAAAGCAACCAGAGCTATCCGACGCAGGGGCGGCATGGGGAGAAGTACAGCAGGCTATACGCAAATTTGGATATTACCGCAAAGAGGAATTGTTAGCGTCTCTAAACGAGCCAACAAGGATAGCTGTTGAGCGATTCGGATTAAGGGACTTATGCTTCACAGAAAACAGTGTAGTAGCCGATAGGGCGCATTTTATGCGGATTTATGAGGCTGTTGAAAAACGCACTAAAGAGCAGAACCAGATACCCGAAGCTATACGCAGTGATATAGCCGCATTAGCAGATAAGATGTCTATGTCTGGTGGCGACAGGCCTATGCTTGCGGTTGTTCAAGGCGGCGTGAGGGATGAAAGCGTAAGGACTGCATTCACTGACATTGAAGCTCATGAACGTAACTGGGATGAGATTGAAAAGCTTGGGTTTGAGAGGTTAAAAGAGTATGTGGAGGAGGGCTAACTAAATGTGGTGGATATGGGTTTTAGGGTACATAGGAATTGGGCTCGTGATAATAGGCGGGCTTAAAGCGATTGTTGATATGGCTAAAGACAGCTATATAGAGGATACCCCTCTCGGCGATGACGACAAGCTCTTAGAATGCCTGATCTTCTCGTGGTTAGCTATTATATGGCCTATCATAACCGTGATGGCAGTGATATTTTTCGCTTATTCGTCTCTAAAAAACATAGCAAAGTATGCTGCAATGTTGATTGAGGTAGTGGCGAAGAAATTACGGAGAAAGAGCGGTGGAGATGGATAAAATCAGATGGGAGCTTCCAATATTCATAGCCTTGATAGTATTAATAGGGCTTCTTGTTTATCAAGGCGACTCTGGCCTCACACTTACTGAAAATCAAGCATTTGAGGTTGCAGCGTATGGACATCCAATATCTTTTGAACAACAAACCGAACCAAAAGAAACATCTTCAAATTTGGACAGCATCAGAACCGTTCGAGAAGAAAACATACAAAACAGTGCAGTTGAAAATGATTTCTGGGAAGGGTTAGCATTAGTTATATTTATAATCGGCGTCATTACATTAGGCATGATGATTATAAAAGTTTAAATAAGGAGCGATTTTGAATGAAAAAGGTAGCATTAGTTTTAGCGATAATTATTACTTTAAGTGCAATGTCTGGTTGCGGTGTAATATGGCGTGAGGAAAGGCAAGGGCAGGCAGCATTGGCAAGGGCTAGATATGAATTGCAAGTAATTGAGATTCAAGCTCAACAACGGCTGATTGCTGAAAGCTACAACGCCGAAGCTGAGATTATTAGAGCCAAAGGCATTGCAGAAGCAATGGAAATAATTAATGCTGAATTAACAGCCGAATATCTCAAACATTTCTGGATCAGGACATTGGCAGAACATGATAACGTGATTTATGTCTCGATTGAAAGTGGATTTCCGGCTTTCTTTAGCCAAGAGCGATGAGCGAAATACAGCACTTCACCATACCCGGCAGGCTCCCCGGCTATAATCAGCTTAATTCTGGACACTGGGCAAAACGTAATAAGATCAAGCAAGAGGCAATGGATTTAGTCGGATGGTACATAAAAAGGAGCAAGCTCAAGCTGATACAAAGTAAGGCTATTATTGAAATTCGGTGCTACGAGCCGAATGCTATGAGGGATTGTGATAATGTGACATCTGGAGCCTCTAAGGTAATTTTAGATAGTTTAAAAAATCAAGGGATTATACAAGACGACAGTCGGAAATACGTTAGATGCATTAAGCATCCGGCAGAGGTTGATAGAAAGAATCCAAGAATAGAGGTGAGCATAACAATATGCTGACGCATTTATCGCTATTTACGGGTATTGGCGGCATAGATTTAGCCGCCGAGAAGGCGGGGTTTGAAACCGTGGGGCAGTGTGAATTTGCTGACTATCCTACAAAAGTCTTAGAAAAGCACTGGCCTGATGTGCCTAAGTGGAGGGATATACGTGACGTTACTCGAGACAGTTTCAGAGCTAGGACAGGATTACATACAATTGACCTTATCAGCGGAGGCTTCCCCTGTCAGCCATTTTCCGTGGCTGGAAAGCAAAAAGGTAAAGAAGACGACCGTTACCTCTGGCCGGAAATGCTCAGAGTTATCCGAGAACTTAAGCCGCGTTGGGTACTTGGTGAGAATGTACCTGGAATCTTGCGAATTGCCGGGGACACAGTTTGTCAGGACTTGGAGCGTGAGGGCTACGACATCGGGATATTTAATTTTGAAGCTGTGGCTATCGGCGCAGGGCACAGGCGAGAGCGAGTTTTCTTTGTTGCCAACTCCAAGAGCTGCGGACGCAGAGGGGGGGGCAGTCCAAGCGATTCTTGGGAACGCTGGGGCTTGGAGTACGGAGAGGAAATCGGGGGAGCGATTCGGGGCAAAGTGCAGGGATGTCATATCAACTATCTTAAATATCCAGAGACCGCACCCGCACATATTCGAGGAAATTATGGGCTTCCCGATTGGTTGGACAGAGTTAGAGCCATAGGGAACGCAGTAATGCCACAACAGGTATATCCTATTTTAATGGCGATAGCGCAGGTAGAGAGAGATGTGATATGCACAAATACACCGATGAGCAAATTCAGTTTTTAAGAGAAAAGGCTCCGGGCAGAGACTTCAAAGGGCTGACAAAGATGTTTAATGACCGCTTCGGCATAAAGAAGACACGGAGTCAGATAGCTCAAATTTGCCTTAGACACGGCATACTGAACGGCAGAGGCACCAACAAAGCCCAAACGCCAACCCTCTGCTGGAGCTGTCAACACGCACATGCCTTTGGGTGTTCATGGCATAGAAGCTTTAAACCGGTACATGGATGGGAGGCAGAGGAAACGCTGCTGAGGCTTGGGCGTACAGCTGGCGGTGAGGAAATATTATCAAAATCTTATTGCGTTAGAACTTGCCCGGAGTTTGTGAAGGGGAGAGTTAGGAGGGAGAAATGAATAAAAAGGGGAAGCGCAAGGAAGACCGGATTTGTGGAACGTGCTACTGGTTCACAGAAATTGATTTTTGCATAAATGAGGATAGCGAATATTACGACTACGGAAGGCACGCTGACGACGCGGCTTGTGAGAAATGGAAGGAGAAAGAATGAGTCTAAACGATGGAGTAAAGCAATTAGTCGATGAAGAGTATAAGCGTGCATCAGAGAAGTACGGCACAACTTTCAACAGCCCGCACGAAGCTTATGCTGTGATACTTGAAGAAATTGATGAGACTCACGAAAACATTCAAGCGGTTTCGTATTGGCATGATTTGCTTTGGAATGCAATTAAAAAGATAAGTCAAGGGAAGTAATTGATGGACGCCTAGAGCAAATGCAAACTTACGCCGAGGCGGCGATTGTGGAAATGATCCAAGTAGCCTCTATGTGCCATAAGGCTAGGCAGAGAGTTGAGGGGAGTGGCTTAAATGAGGCTGATTGATGCTGACAAAATCGAAGAAAACTGCGTTGAGCTAGACAGTGTACTCGGAGAAGGAAATGTTTTAACTTTTGCAGTTAGGACTTTAATTAACAAATTTTCAACGGAAACACAGTGGATTAGTTCAGCTAAGGAATTGCCTGATACAACAGAATATGTTTTAACCCTTACAGATAAAGGCAAAATATGCATATTATCTCACAATCATAATGGCGAGTGGGAAAACAACGTTAATGGGCGTGTTTATTCTGGTGAAATAACCCACTGGATGCCCCTCCCGGCTCCACCAGAAAGTGAGGTTAATAATGAGAGCTAAAGTTAAGTTTGAAATTGACATTCCATGTCATGCGACAAAACGGGAAACTTATGAGTGGATTGCATTTAATATAGGCATCGGGGGTATTTGCATTGATAATCCGCTTGCAGACATAGATTTGGACGCTGATTGGCGGTCTGTAGAAATAACGTTTGAGTAGAAAGCGAGGCCGACAATGAATAAGCAGGAACTTGACGAAGTCAGGAAAAAGATTCAAACATCAACCTTAACTGTACAAGATGCTGACAAGTATGTTCGCCGCATGTTGGGAGCACTCGATGTCGCTGAAAAAAGCATGAGCAAATTAGTTGACACAATCGAAATGCAAAAAGGCTTATTAAAAGAAAAAAATGTAGCAAGGATTATTGACGACTTGAATATGTGTGTACATTATTGGAAAGGCCGAGCGGAAAAGGCAGAAGAACACTCGCAATATTGTGATGATGCGCTAACTATGGCAAAGGATGCGCTTGATGAACTAGAAAAGGAATACTCTGGTGTAGATGCAAGATGGCAAGAGTTGTACGACTGTTGGAAAGCCAAAGCAGTGAAATGGCGTAACAAGGCAGAGGCGTTGGAGAGGGCGATAAAAGAGAAGGATGCTGAAATTGAGCGCTTGCAGGCAGAAAATAGAGTGCTGAACGAACATGTGGGCACAACTCCCGCACTGCCCACATAGCAATGCAGGCACAAGAAGAACGTGATGAGTGGAAAGCTAGAGCAAAGTCGTTGGAAAGGGCGATAAAAATACTACGACCAATACATGGGATTCCACTTCCATGTTTAGCATGTAAGTATATGTTTAAAATTGAAGATTGTTTAGGTGAAAAATGTGGAGAACAAAATGAATTTATTATGTTTGTTTTCGGAGGCATTGCGTGAATCTTGACATATTAACAAGCAGTGATTTTTTAAGGCAATTAGGCTTTATTGTTTTTGGATGCGCATTAGTTGTTAATAAAACTGAAAGCAATTTTACAGCTTGGGTATTTAGCATTTACGGAAGTTTAATACCTTTGGTTATAGTAATAGCTTTATTGATTTATCACATAGGAGGCAGGGGATAGCAAATGGAATGTTGCGCATGGTGTAGTTCGCTTTTTAAGAGAAGAGTTTGAAATAAAGCAAAATGGTATGGTCGAAACCGTATGCGGTGCATGTTTTGATAGATGGAACTATGATAACTTATAAATATTGGGCTTGTGAAACAAGTACTTTAGGAGGTTTTGAAGTGGTAACTTTAGGTTTTATAAATTCAGAGATAGACAAACTACAAAAGAAAATTGATGATGCAAGAGAAAAGTATGGTCATACCGGTTCACCTTCTACGTTAAAGACAATAGAACATCACGAAGACTTAATCCATTGCTTGCTTTATGCTAAAAATCATAAGTCTGATGTTGATGAAGGATATAGAATTTTTTCTACATCAGCAAAAGCACTTCATGAGCACTATCAAGAAATAATTGCTAGTGATATTCCAGCAGATGAGAAATTTCCAAAAATCGAGAAGGCAATAATGGGCATGAGCTACTTTAGGGAAATTAGCGAGGAGGTATTAAATAATGCTGAGCAGTGAAAGGTTTTTGGAGGTAGAAAAGGGTCGCCTAATGTGCCAAGACTGCAATGTTAATACAAAGCTGTGCGAACGATATCGGTGTCCCTGGTATGACCTAAGACCTAGTAAGGAAGAACGGGAAGCATACGATGCCAAACTCAAAGAGATGATCGAGGCTGAGGCAGATGGGCGGTTGGTGGTACTGCCTTGTAAAGCTGGGGATGCGATTTACATACATGATTGGCGTGAAAGTCCGAGAATTAATGTTTACTCTGGATATGTGACCGACGTTAGTGTAGGGAATAAAGAAATAAGCATTCAGGTAAAAGCAAATGGAAATAGTCGATTTGAACAGCTTCTCAATTGGAACGGTGGAAGTTATAGCGTGGAAAGTTTAGGCGGGGATATCTTTCTGTCCCGTGAACAAGCCGAAGTCGCACTGAAAGAAAGGCAGGGAACTCAATGAGCACGGACAATAAAACATTATATGATGATGTAGTTGAAAGCCATGGCATGAAAGGTGCGAAATACTCTCTATACTGCAAAACATGTGATAGTTGGGTACCAAATACTGCTAATTATGAAATGAAGAAAGAGGGATGCATAGCGCATAGCCATTCTTGCATTAAATATCCGGACGGAACTATCAGTGGCAGAGATTCGGGGGGGGGGCTGTGCCGAATGAATCTTGATACATAAAAAACAAACCTATCATGGCAGTAACCACAAAAGAAAAAGGCAGCTCTCGCCGCCCAATGAAACATCCCAACAACATTATACTGCGTTTAGTCAGAAATGTAAATAGGAGGCGGGGGTTGGATGAAAACAAGCGATTTAAGCAAGCTTTACTACTTAGATAAAGAAATTGCAAAATTAGAGGAAGACTTACGTAAAACGGACTTTGATATTTTAGACCTAGCAGAGCGTACTGGCGGCAGGCTGTCACACACGCCAAGAGCAAAAGGCGGGTACGATACAACTGATAGGCTGGTTAGTCTGGTAGACTTAAAAGTCAAGACAGAAAAGTCAATCCATAAGAACCTTGCCAAAGCACAACAGGAAAAAATAAAAATTGAGGAATTTATAAGCGGCATTGAAGATGCAGAGATCAGATACATAATCAGGCTACGCCACCTTGACGGCTTGAGCTGGAAAGAGGTTGCGGATGAGGTTGGGCGAGGGAATTACATGCACCACAGCGCACCTAGAAAGAGGCTCGAAAGGTATTTGGAGGAAATGTCCCAAATGTCCCCTTGCAATTCAAGGGATAATGATTTATGATATACTTGTAAGAATATCAAACAGCCCCTGCAAAGAGGGCTGTTTTTTTATATCCTAGAGCCGAAAGGCTCTTTTTTGTTGCCAAAAAAAAGGGGGGGTGGCGGTTATAGCAAAGAATAAAGGCGGTAGACCGCCAGCCTACAAAACAGCTGAGGAAATGCAAGTAGTTGTTGATGATTATTTTATTCAATGTGAGGGCGAATACCTAAAAGACGATGATGGAAGACATATTTTAAACAAAAATGGTCATCCGGTAAAGGTTAACACTAAAAGACCTACTGTAACAGGCCTTGCCTTACACTTAGGGCTTGCTACTCGTTCAGCGTTGTTGAATTATCAGGGTAAAAAAGAGTTTATGTACACGATAACACGCGCAAAGTCACGCTGTGAAGAGTGGACAGAGGGCATGCTATATACCAGAGACGGTGCAAGGGGAGCAGAATTTTCCCTCCGGTGCAACTTCAAGTGGGATGATAGACCACCAGAGCCGGTGCTAGACAGTGATATCGGTGTAGACATGACTAGGCTAATTAATGCAATTCGGAATCCGGTAGATGGTCATAAGATGGACGGTGATAATTAATGAGCGTGAATGTTCCGGCTTCGCTGTCTAAAAATCAATACGCATATCTGCAAAGGACATTTGACTCATGGTTTAATGTTGCCGAAGGGGGTAAAAGGGGCGGCAAGAACGTCTTGAATACCCTAGCCTTTGCATTGAACTTAGAGCTACACCCAGACCGCCTGCACCTTATCGCAGGGGTAAATATATCGGCAGCTAAGATAAACATAATTGACTGTGACGGCTTTGGGCTTGCGAATTTCTTTGAGGGACGCTGCCGGGAGGGCGAATATAAGAACCGAGAAGCATTGTTCGTTAAGACGCAATCAAACGGCGAAAAAGTTGTATTAATCGCAGGGCTAGGGAAAGACCGGGAAGAGCGCAAGATAAAAGGCATGTCGGTTGGCATGGTTTACATAACAGAGGCTAACGAGTGCCACCCTAACGGCCTGAGGGAGTGTTTTGACAGAACCTTAGCGAGCAAGGCCCGCAAAATATTCCACGACCTAAACCCCAAAGCAGAGGGACATTTTTATTATAAGGATTTTTTAGACTTCCACGAATTACAACAGGAAGTTGACCCGGAATACGGTTATAATTACGGACATTTTACCATATTCGACAACATGAGCTTGACCCAAGAGCACGTTGACCGGGAGACTGCGAAATATGATAAATCTAGCGCATGGTTTAAGCGTGAGATTTTAGGCAAGAGAATGGCTCTAGAAGGGCTTGTCTATCCTATGTTTAACAAGGATTTCCACGTTGTGCCAACTGTGCCTAGAACTTACGAAAAATATTGGATAAGCGGCGACTATGGCACGATGAATCCTTGTGCGCTTTTGTTATGGGGCCTTTCCAATGGCGTATATTACCTTATAGACGAGTATTATCATGATGGGCGCAAGGGCGAACCCAGGACGGACGAGGAGCATTATGACGAACTTGTAAAATTGGTTGACAATAGACCAGTATCACGTGTGATTATAGACCCAAGTGCAGCGAGTTTTATTACTCTCATAAAGCGCAAGGGAAAATTCCGTGTCCGAGAGGCCGACAACGCGGTTGTAGATGGTATACGCGAATGCGGAACTGCCTTACAGCAAGACATTATAAAGATTAACGATTGCTGCAAGAACACAATAACGGAATTCGGCCTGTATTCATGGAATTCTAAGTCAACCGAAGATAAACCGATTAAAGATTCAGACCATTGCATGGATGCAATACGCTATTTAGTTAAAACTCTTAAAATAACAGTTCCCAAGCGCAAAGGGTTCATTATACATTAAGGCGGTGAGAAAACTTTGATAACGGCACAAGACTTCGAGGCGGCTAATGACAGGCCGTCTTTTATATTGCAAGCAATACGGGAGTACATGGCCTCTGAAGATTATCTCACCGCCCAGACCGCCCAGAAGTATTATGCACGAAAAAACCCAGAAATATCAAAGCGCATGTCATATCTTGAGCGTTCCCGGAAATATACCGTTGATGTGCATTACCATAAGCTATGTAGCGGCTTCTTTCGGCGATTGATAATGCATCAAAACGGATATTTGCTAGGTAATGGAGTATCACTTGAGGAATCTGCAAAAGAAAAGCTAGGTGGTGATAGCTTTGACGAGACCTTGCTACTTATTGGCAATGATGCCCTAGTAGATGGCGTTGGCTGGGGGTTTTGGGATCATGAAAAAGGTCTGATATCTTTCAGGGCAACGGAGTTTTTCGCTCTATTAGACGAACGTACAGGCAGCCCAATGGTAGGGGTTAGATTTTACCAGATTGACCCTTCAAAGCCGCTTTATTTTACTGTGTATGAGCGTGACGGAGTGACAGAATATGCTGTGAAAGACAATGGGGAGCCAGAAGTATACAAGGACAAAACTCCGTACCAGACAACAGTAGGACGTAGCGCAGCAACGGGAGATAAGGAAATCATTCTAGGTGTTGCTAACTATGATATTTTGCCTATATTCCCACTTTATGCGAACGAGCTTAAGCAGTCGGAGATAATCGGGCTTAAGGGCTGGATAGATGCGTATGATTTCGTGGCCTCTGACTTGATAGACAGCATCACACTTGTAGATGGCCTGTATTCTATAGTCAAAAACTATGGCGGGGATGATTTAGAGCAGCTTGTGGCTGAGATTAACGAAAAGAAGGTTATCTTTGAGGATGATGGCGACGGTGGTGCAAGTTCTAGGCACGAGGTTGTCGAAAGTCCGTACATAAGCAAAAAAGAGGCCTTGGCCTTTCTTGAAAATAGAATTGTTATAGACTTCATGATTCCAAGTCAAATATCAGGCAGGGCGGCTACAGCAACCGAAATTAACTTAGCAAGAGAGCCTCTTGATTTTAAAGTGGATATATTCGAGTTGCAAGTATCTGGTTTTATAAGAAACATACTGCGCCTACTTGGGATAGATGAAAAACCGAAGTTTAAGCGCAGAACAACAACAAACGATACCGAGATTACGAACGCTATATCAACGATGCGAGAGGATTTGTCACTCGAAACCGCTTTAGCACTTTATCCATACATGCCAGAGGACAAGATAGAGGAAAATATTAAACAGCTTGCAATTGAACAGGCCGCTTTAGATGCAGTAATTGACGATGACCCGCCAGACGATCCAGAGGGTAATGAATAATGGGCGCACGTGACTTGGCTGCTAGGATGACCGATAGGCAACAGCAGGCACTTGATAGGCGATTGCAACAGAACTATCGCACAGCCCTAAACACCGCCCTAGAACGTCAAAAAGAGGCCATTGACAGGCTTTTAGCATTTGATGAAGCACAGTTCCCCGGCCTTAGCCCAGAACAACTACAGACGAAGAAAAGAGCTTATGTTAGGCGTGTAATGCGGCAGACAGACATAGCAAACAATATTGCCGCTGAAATAGCGAGAGGTGGTCAAGCGGCCTCTCAGATGATTCAAGATGAATTAGCCCGGGCTTTTTCACTTAACCTTGATTGGGGGCGGTATTCGCTAGACCGTCAAGCAGGTGTTTTTCTTGATTGGCCCATGCTTGATAATCGACAAATGCAGGTGCTAATGAAGCGCCAACAGTCGCCTTTTACACGGATATCCTATAGACGAATGGGGCAGTCACAGGCTACCGTAAACAAGCTTAAAAACGCATTTAGGCAGTCAATGATGTTGGGCGAAAGCCGGAGGCAATTGGAACAGAGAATAGCTAAAGTGTGCCGATATCAAACCTTATATCAAGCGAGGCGTACAGCGCAGACCGAAATAGTACGGATTCAGAGCCAAGCACGATACCACAGCATGGCAGAGGCCGCTGATATGGGGCTGGAGCTTGAAAAAGAGTGGCGCGCCAAAATGGTTAACACCCGCGACACTCATAAAGATTTAGACGGCGAGGTTGTTGAATGGGATAAGCCGTTTGTGACCTCCGAAGGTAATGAGCTAATGTATCCGGGCGATCCAAGCGCCCCAGCGGAAGAAGTGATTTTCTGCCACTGTTACGTTATGGAAAGGCTTAAAAATGTACCTGAGAGCGTTAGGCGTTACCGTGAAGAAATGGCTCAAAATTACGGCTTTAACGAGTGGAGAGCTAAGAAGAAACAAGAATTGCAGAGGGTAAGGAGGGGTGCTTGATATGTCAGTTGAATTTAAAGACAATTCGGCGCAAGTTAAAGCGCAGATGGACGGAAACATTAAACGAGCCCTAACTGCAATGGGCATACAGGGGCTTGAATTCATACATAACACAATGGACAATGGCTACGGCAGCCCTGTTTACGACACTGGAACGCTGCACCGTGACCAACAATATAGGGTTGATGAAAAGGTGAAAGCAACGTCATGGGGCGTTTCGAAAGGCGCTCTATCTGCTCCGTATGTTGCATGGGTACACGAAGGTACATCAAAAATGGAGAAAAGACCTTTTATTCATGATGGTATTTTCAATAACAAAGGAATGCTGGAAGAAACAGCGACAATGCATTTAAAGCAAGGATTCTAACCGCCTATGGCGGTTTTTATATGCCCAGCAAGGCGTAAAACTGCAATCACAGCGGCGAAACCGCGTAAAAAATCGTAGTGATATGGAGGAAATGAAATGACAAGGAAGTTTTTGCAAGGGCTAGGCATAGACACGGACATCATTGATAAAATCATGGACGCGCACGGCGAGGGCATTGAGCGTGAAAAGGGGGTTGCTGAAAAGCTTGGGACAGAGATCAAGAAGCTTAAGGGCGAACTTGAAACAGCACAAAATGACCTAGTAGAACCAGAGGGTGCTGACGACTTAGGGCAGAAGGTTAAAGACCTTCAACAGTTGTTAGATGATGAAATCGAAGCCCACAAAACGACAAAAGGCAATTACGCAGCGGAAAAAGAAGGTGCTGTTATTGACGGCCTTGTTGCTGATGCCCTTAAATCTACCGGAATGAATGAGGCGGTTATACCAAAGGCCTTAAAGCTTTACGACCGCGCCATTGTCGAGCAAAAAGACGGCGCGTTAAGCAATGCCGATAAAGTGATAGAGCACTTTAAAAGCGAATGGGCCGATTTCTTCATGGAAGTACGCACTGACGGAACAAACCCGCCCACGCCACCAAAAGGCAGCGGATCGGTAGGCAAGACGGTGAGGGAATTAATGATAGAGGCTAACAACAACCCCGCCAAGATGCCTGAAATACTAGCGCAAATTGACGCTATGAATAAACCGAAAAAAGAATAACAGGAGGAATTAATACATGTCTACAATAGGAATTTTTGACCAAAAAATATGGAATCCCCAAGTATTTGGGCGATATATGGAAACAGTGCCACGAACTAAGTTAAACGAGCTACTCAGGAGCGGCGCACTCAGGCCACGCCCTGAATATGCGGCTATGTTCCCAGAACAATCAGGCGGTAATTATGCAGTGCTACCGATTACCGGGCGCATTGGCGGCGACCCCGCAAAATATGATGGCGTAGAAGATATGCCTGTATCTGGACTCGATACATACATGCAAGGCATGATTGTAGCCGGTTTCATGAAAGGGTGGGAAGAGAAGGACTTTACCCAGTCTATAACAGGCAATGACTTTATGCGAGATATTGCATCACAGGTTAACGATTATTGGGACGATTTCGACCAAAAGACCATTATATCTATGTTAACAGGTGTTTTCAACATGTCGAACTCAATAAGTCAACCCTTTATTGATACTCACGTTACAAGTCACGAAGGTCACTTTGATGAAACTACACTTAATACGGCAGCGCAAAAAGCCAGTGGTGATAACAAAAACATATTCACGTTAATAATTATGCACTCGTATGTAGCGACAAACCTTGAAAACGGGAATTTGATGGAGCGATTAAAGTACACGGATGCAAACGGCATACAAAGAGATTTAAACTTGGGCACTCTTAACGGTCGCACAGTGCTGATTGATGATTCCGTGCCTGCTAGTGGCGGCAATTACACATCATACTTACTTGGTAACGGTGCGATAAACTACGCTGATGCAGGCGTTAAAGTGTCAAATGAAGTATGGCGCGATCCGAAAGAAAAGGGCGGCCTTGACCAATTACTGACCCGTCAACGGAAACTGTTTTCTCCATTTGGCATTAGCTTCACCATGGCGGCTATGGCCTCGAAGTCCCCGGCTCTCTCTGAGCTTGAAATGGGCATAAACTGGGAAGTTGTGCAGAATAGCAGCAGAACCGAAACAATCGACACAAAAGCCATTCCTATAGCAAAAATTGTTACGAGGGGGTAGGGGAACATGGCTATTGAAAAAAGAGAAATAAATGGGCAAATAGTAGGATTTAACACAAAGACTAATTCTTTCTGCAATTTGCCGGATGATTTTGAAGAAGCCAATGACGATGGATACCGCGAAAATCAACTTGCGGAATTGTTCGTTGAGTTAAGCACAAAACCAGTAGAGGAACTCATTGAATATGCCAAGAAAAACAGCATTGACATAGGCCAAGCAACTAGCCCAACCGGAATCCTAAACAAAATAAAAGAGCATTATGAGGCTTAGCTTAAAGGCCTTGTTTTTATTTGGAGGTGTGAGCGATTAAGTTAAATCAACAGCTCCTAGATATGTTTAAGCACTGCAGAAACATAGATGATGCTATTATAAGCTCTGAGCAAGGCGATTTTGAGGTCGAGGACGGAAAGATCGCCTTGAAAGGTAAGTATATCATTGGGCAATGGATTTATTTGGGTGGGTCTATCCTTAATGATGGTATGTATCTCATAAGGGGCGCCGAAAGCAGCCTGTACTCGCTCTCTAACGGCTCCGATGAACAAATACCCACCCAGGGCAACGAGGCATTTACAGGCCAAGCTTTAGGCCTTAGAGTTGACCAGGGATTTATAGCCTTGGCTAATGAAATCAGAACATTTAACGAGAAAAACAAGCCAACAGGCAAGGCAAGTGAAAAGTTCGGTGCTTACAGCTATACACGCGCAACTGGTTCAAACGGGGCGGCAATTGACTGGAAAGAGGCTTTCAGGAATCGTCTTAACCCATACAGGAAGATGTTTTCAAAGATAAACCTCAACTCTCCCCTTGTGATTAACAATAACACAGGGGGCGGTGGTTCGGGCTCAGAGAACCCGAACTTAAGAGGCATAAAAGCGCAGATAGAAGCCATGAAACAGGATATCGGCAACTTAAAATCAGGCGTCTCAACAAACAAGTCAGACATACAGGGTGTGCAACTCACTCTTGCCGACCTTGAAGAGCAGTTGAGGGCGCTATTAGGGCTTTGGGGGGACGGAGGGGGCGTTGACCTATCCGGCCTATTTGTTGATATACAGGGCTTGCGACGAGACGTAACGGCGTTAGAGGAGCGACTTGAGGACATAGACACTGGCCTGATTATAGAGATTTTATAACAAAGGAATGATTTAATATGACGACAGCAAAAAGCATTGTTCTCAGGAAACGCATAGATGGACTTTTAACTGATTTAATGGCGCGTACAGATGTCCACAACGTTATTATGGATAATGGGCGACCATTGTCTGTGTTTTTAGCGACAGCCCTTACACAAGCCAATATTACGGAGTATGTTGACTCAAGAATAGACAATATACTAAATGTCAACCCGGGCATCTTAGAAACGCTGGGAGAGCTACGCAAGGCTTTGGAGGATAAAGGAGATATAGTTGCGCAAATAGTTACTGACCTTGAAAACAAGGCAACCAAAGCGGACTTTGATGCTTTAGAATGGGCATTAAATGCAATAGGGCCGGCAGTAAATGATTTAATGAACCGGCTGCCGTCGGTGGAAACACTAACACAAAACCATAATGGGCGCATAGCAACGCTAGAAGGTGCGGTACAGAACCTTGGCGACCCGTCGGTCATTGCTGGGCTGTCACGTGTCATATTGGGCGAAGATGTCCCAGCTGATTTGCGTGACCAAGACTTGTTTTTGCAAATCGTAGATAGCGCAGAATAAGGAGGTGCATGATGGCTGGTACCGAGGAAGTACGCGTTTTAACACAGCAAAGAAACAAGGTTATTTACCCCGTTAACGATATCAAAAGCGTTATCGGACTCGAAGAGGCGTTAGGAGGTTTAGAACTTACAGGGCTAGTTGGTGAACATGCATCTATAATCGTTGATAGGGTAAACCGGAAAATATCAATCCAGCTTAATGACTCATTTATAAGCGCGATTGACTTTATGCGAGCCGAAATTGATTATTTAAAAGAAAACATGAGTCAAGGAGGCCTTGTTGCAGGTACGCTAGGCGACAAGTCCCCCGGTGATATAGTTCATATCTATATGCATGGACAATTTAGGACATTTTTAGTTTGGCATAACGATGGAAATCCTTCATCCGATTATGACGGATATGATGATGCTGTTTTTTTATTGCAATTAGGCGTATTTGAGCCTATGCGCTGGGGCGATGCAACTGCTGGCGCTGACTATGCTAATAGCGAAAGGCACCTATGGTTCAATGACGCTTCGTCTGGCTTTCTTTCAATGTTGCCGGAATGGTTCAGAAATGGCTATTTGATCCAAGGTCGAATCCCTTATCGTATCGGGAACGTTGGTCACGAAGTAGGGGTCGGTGCAAATGGTCTATTATGTAGTGCGTTTTTACCTTCTCAGACTGAACTTGGAGTAACTTCTGCGTGGGACGCAGTTCCATTAGGTGTTAATTTTGGACTCTTCCCAACTGATGCGAGTCGAGTTGCTCGTGATGGCTTTAATAATCCAAGAGCTTATTGGACTCGCACAGTTTCACATGCAGCAACTAATTCGGTTAATGGTGTTAGCGCTACTGGCATGAACAATGCTGGGAATGTTGCTACCGCTACATCCCACTGGATACGCTTAGCGTTGGCTGCACAAAAATCAACTCCGCTTGATGCAAATAATATTTTATTTCAAGGCACGACAAGTAAAACAAACGTAGGGATTAAAGCCTTAGCCAGTGCAGTTACCAACAGACCGGTTTTACGAATAAGGGGGTAGCGTATGGCCTTAGAAGATTATTTTGAGCCTGTGTTCGTTCAGGACTGGATAAGTAAACCAGATGGATTTGGCGGCATTATTTGGGGCTGGGGCGATGGTGCCAAGATAAATGTTGGATTTATTTTGAACCAATCTATGGAGGCGCGAATTGCCGAGGCGCAGGGCATAAAAAGCGTTTATACTATCGTTTCAAGACCGAATTGCGGACTGGAGAATACTGATGTAGTTCGCCGGGAGCGAGACGGGGCTATGTATCGCATAACGAGTGACTTTGCCGAGTCGCCTGATGTTGCAGAGGAGCCAATGGCGCAGGCAAGCGCGGAAAAGGTGGTAAGGGCATGAAAATAAACATTTTAGGCACGGAGTACAATTATAGGTACGAGACAAGGGCAGAGCTTGATATGCCGAACACACTAGATGGCGAATGCTCTTACCAAGATAAAAAAATAAGGATAGTAAAAGATACCTATGAAACGCATGAACCTGAGCTTAGGAAACCCAAAAACCAACAGGACTATCTTAATCTTGTTAAGCGACATGAGATTATCCATGCGTTTATCTATGAGGCCGGCATTTCGCACAAGTATAATGATGAGCTCCTAGTTGATTGGTTGGCGGTTATGTTACCTAAAATGCTTGATGCTTGCAAGGTAGTTGATGCGATATGAGAAACGTCAGAGAGGTTCTTGCTGGATTTTGGGGAGGCTTCTACAATCGGAGTGCGCTACTCCCCGCCCCAACCCCCATCCCGGCATTTCAGAACGGTTATGTGTTTTTTAGGGATGCACAAGGGCGACCGCTGCCAGAACCAGTATACCCCTATATCACTTACGAGATAGCACTGCCGGCAATGTCGGACTTTGTTATATTGACCGCTAACATCTACGACAGGAACGCAAATAACCCCGGATTTATGGGGCTTGTGGATGATGTGCTAGATCAGGCTACCGAGCGGGTGCCAGAATCCGGCCTTATGCTTGATGTGGGTAACAGGGGAATGCTTGTGTTGCGCCGCTCAACTCCTTTTATTGATTATTTAGACGACCCAGACCAGTTTATATCTAGGGGCATTATTCGCTATGCCGTAGAAGGATATCTATATTGAGGTGAAGAGAATGTTAAAGAAAGCAAAGAAGAAAATAAACAAATTAAGCCCTGTCTGGAGCAAGGCGAAGGCAAAAAAGATTCATGAACTACCTAAGGAAGAGGTTAACCTTAAAGAAGAACTTGACGGCTTGAAAGCTGACAAGCAAGAAAGAGAGCACGGAGGTGCAAACAATGTCAGGTAGAGTATTAGCAGGTGTTACTAGTGAGACGTTTAGAAGTTTGCAACTGGGTCCAGGTGTTATAATCAAAGACTTTGACTATCACGAAATAGACACGTTCGAGGTTTTTCATAATGCTATGTTGGACGCTATAAGAAATGGTCAAAGTTTTGGCGGAACCGAGGGCGGTATAAATGTTGAGATAACGCCAACTTATGATAGGCACAACATAGACGGCGCAACAGGACGTTTCAAGGGTGACAGCTTTATCACTGATTGGATGTGTCAAATGTCTACAAACTTGAAAGAATTTAGCCCTAAAGTGCTTGCGGCAGCGTTCCCTACTTCCGAGTTTGCTGAGAGCGGACGTGATATCATAGCCCAAAGAATCAATGCGGCAATAACGCCGGAAGATTACAACAAAAATCACACTTGGATAGCGACTACTTCATTCGGGTACATAATGGTATCCCTTTTTAATGCGTTAGGCCAGACAACAGGCGCGATTGCCGCACCGTCTACGGGCGCGGGCGGGCTCCCGTTCCAAAGTGTAGGTCACATAGAAGATTTTGACGATATCGACTATGCGCCTTGCGAGATATGGTATGTCTATAGGGATGGCAGACCGATAGAGTCTATGCAAGTTAAGGGTTAAGCCAAGACAAAGGGGGAAGCGTTTTGAAATTAACGGACATGTCATACGACCATATGGTTAACATCCTTGCAGCAATTGCAGTGGAGATTGAACCCATACTCGATGATGATAAAATTTTGAGTATTTCAGCAAATATAAAGCCTGTTAAGAATGAGCCAAGGATAGATTACGGCAGAAGGACAGCGAAGGTAATGCTTGGCGTTGCGCAGCTCCTAACAGGCGATCACAAGCAAGCATTCAGTCGCATATTAGCGGCTTTTTTCCAGTGTACAGAGGAAGAGCTGGGCAAAAAAAGCATTAAAGAAATCATGGCACAAATTAAAGATAGCCTTAATGATGAGGCTTTGCTTGATTTTTTTCCGCAATTAGGGTCATTCGTGCAGAACGAGCCGTCCGATACCTAGCAAGTGCTGGACGGCTCCCTGCTAAAGCGTTGGTCATATACTTTATCGCGCAGTATAAGCGCGAACAGGAGCAAGAAAACAGGGATAATTACAACTCTACGATGTTGTATATGATAGCTCAGCCAACCCGGAAAGACCCAGCAAGCCTGCCGATGTACCAACCGCTTTATTGTGATGTTAGGGCGCAAACAGCCCAACGCGAGGAAATGAGCGGCGACGATATCTTAATGGCACTTATTAATAACAACTAACGAATGGAGGCCGAACCATGCAGTTGTTCGAACTTTTCGCTACGATTGGGCTTAATGCCGATGAATTTAATAGAGGAATTGGCGAAGCTAAAGGAAAAGCCGAGGGGTTCGGGGCTTCATTCGGCAAGGTTGCCGCCGGGGTCGGCAAGGCCGTGGCCGGTATAACGGCAGGGGCTAAAGCGGTATCAGGGGCTATTGCAGGCCTAGCCGTGTCCTCTGCTAACGCTGGAAATGAAGTGGACAAAGTATCCCAAAGTATGGGACTATCCCGCCAAGGTATGCAAGAATGGCAATATATTCTTGAACAAAACAATGCATCGCTATACAACATGACCTACGGCATGAGAAATATTCAAACTGCAATGGCGAACGTGGAAGAGGGCGGCGGCAAGGTAGGCAAGGCAATTAAGGAGTTGGGCTTAGACTTTGAGCAAATCGCTCAACAATCGCCTGAGGAAGCTTTTGACCAAATAGTTAGAAGCTTTCAGGAGTTGGAGCCGAGCGCAGAAAAATCAGCGTTAGCGTTAGATATTTTTGGAAGAAGAGCCGGGCTTGATTTAATGCCGTTACTTAACAGCACGTCTGAGGAAGTGGATGGGCTAAGACAGCGCGCCCACGACTTAGGCATTGTGCTTGGCGATGAAGCAGTAGACGCTGGGGCGCGGTTTAGTGACGCGCTTACTGATGTAAGGTCAATGCTTAGAGGCTTCAAAATGAACATCGGCGCAGACCTCGTACCCGCACTTGCTGATGGGCTAGAAGCCTTTACTGACCTCATGCTAGGTGTTGAGGGCGCAGAGGAGCGGCTAGGAGAGGCACTTGACAATATAGTCGACTCTATAGCCGAAAAGATACCCAGACTTGTAGAAAAAGGTGCACTAATAATCACAAAGCTAGTCGAGGGCATTGTCTCAGCCGCGCCAAGGCTAGTTGAAGCGTTAATGTCCGCACTGCCGGGCGTTGTTCAGGCCATTACAGATATACTGCCTATGGTTATAGAGGCAGGGGTACAGATTGTAGTCGCGATCGTTGAGGGCATCGTGCAGGCATTGCCAAAGCTTGTGCCCGTGGCGATTGATGCCATAAACGCGATAATTCATGCCTTAATAGATAATATCGGGCTGATTATGGATGCAGCTTTACAGCTCATGATAGGCTTGCAAGTTGGGATGATGCAAGCCCTGCCGGAGCTACTTAAGATTATACCTGATCTTATCACGGCGATAGTAGATGCTTTAATTGATAATATAGACATGCTTATAGATGCTGGTGTCGAGCTGTTTGTCGCACTGATAGAGAACTTACCAGCAATTATAATCGCGTTAGTTAAGGCTATACCGCAAATATTTGAAGCCCTTATACGTGGCTTTATGAGCTTTGCGGGTGCAATGGAGAAAGCCGGGTATGACTTGGCTTTAAGTGCGCGAGACGGCATATTGAACGCCATACCGAAGATTATTGAGAGCGGTAAAGAATTAGCCGGGCGAGCTGTTGATAGTATTAAAAGCTTTTTTGGAATACAAGGTGAGTCTGCTGGGGCAGAACTGCCCAGAGCTGTAGCAAGAGGCATTAGGGCAGAAACAGCAGTTGCAGTAAGGGCTGCCGCAGATATGGCCTCCCAAATCATGGCCAAGGCTACCTCATGGATTGATACATACACGAAAGAGGTTGAAGCCCTCGCCGATACAGTGCCAAGGGCATTGAGTAATATAACCCGTGCGGCAGGCGGTAGCGGCAGCGCTAGAACTGATAACGCACAAACAGAGGCTGAAAAGCGTGCCGAAATCGAGCGGAAAGAGTTTGAACACTCTAAACGATGGATTGAGAAAAAGAGATTCTTTAATAAACTGTCCACACAAGATGAAATTGACGCTTGGGAGCGCGTTCAAGCCCGGCACTTAGAAGGCACAGAAGAGCGCATGGAAGCCGATAGGAACCTCTTTACGCTCCGTAACAGGCTAGAGCGAGAGGGCTTTGAGCATTCTCGTAAATGGATAGAAACCCGCAAGTTTTTCGGTGAATTATCCTTGCAAGAAGAGGTTGAAGCATGGGAAAGGGTTCAGGCGCGATATTTAGAAGGTACTAGAGAGCGCGAAGAGGCAGACAGAAACCTCTTTAACGCACGGAACCGCCTTATGCAAGAAGAGGAGCGCATTTGGGACAGGAAAGCTGCCGCCGAATACAGATATCAGCAGCAACTAGAACGCACAACGCAGTCTTTTTTCAACAGCTTTAGGCTATTCCAAGACCTAAATACAACCGAGGAGCAAAGGGCAGCTACAGCTGTATCAGCTCGTCAGCGCTTAATAGATATCGAGACACGCTTGCAAACTGTTAGAGAAAGCACAAGCGAGGATTATGAGCGTCTAGCACGCGAAGAAACGCGTTTACTGCAAGAGCAATCGGCGGCGCGTGAAGCACTTAGAGAGGCTGAGATAGCCGCTTCTAAGTCACAAGCCCAACTGTTTATTGAAAACGCAAGGCAGCAATTTGAAGAGGCGCGCAACCTTTCCGAGAACATAGTATCGTTAGCCGCTCGCGGTATTGATGATACGATGCTTGCAAGTAAAACGCAAGAGCAAATATCCATTATGGCAGGAATGACGGAACGCGAACTACAGGAAATAGCTGGCATTTGGGCTGATGGTCAAGCACTTGCCGCTGAAATGGCTGTTAGAGAGCTTCAAAGCATGCGCGAAGAGGTTGACGCAGAGATACAAGAGCTTTATGACGAGCTTAACGAGCTGGTAAACACTGAATCGCCGGAGCTAGGCAAGAACATCATACAAAAAATGATTGATGGTATGCTGGGAGAGAGGGGTGCTTTAGCAGATTCCTTAAGCGAGGTTGTAAGCAACGCAATATCGCAGGCAAGCGGAATGTTGAGCAGCCTTACACCGTCATCACAAGGCTTTAGTGCAAGTAGCTTAGTTCCAAGCCTTGCTGCGAGTGGTGCGTCCTCCTATTCCAGTAATCTGCATGTAACCATTGAGAATTTTAACGGTAACGATGCAAGCGAAGCACAAACGTTTTCAGAACAGGTAGCATTTTACGCCAATCAAAGGCTAAGGGGGCTGGGCAAATAGATGAACCAAGCGCACTTTGAGAAGATATATTCCCGCAGAGCCTACTTAGAGGCGTTCCCCGGCTTGAAAACTGCACATAACTTTTGGTTTAACGGACGATCACTGCACGACTTTGATGCAATTGTATCCTCACCGCCGCCTATTGACTTTGCTTATGAACAGCGCGAGTCTTTCAGCGTACCGGGAAAGGACGGTTCATTGCATGAGTCTACACCAAGTTATCCAAGCCGGATAAAGTCAGCCGAATGCACGTTATTTACCCATAAATACTTATCTGAATTATCAGCTTGGCTTAGGGGCGGCGGGGAAGTTGTTTTTAGCACAGAAAGGGATTTTAGATACCGTGCCTTAGTCCGTTCGCCTCTATCGCTAGAATGGACATTTAGGAACGGTTTCCGCTCGTTCTTGGCACAATTTGAAGTACAGCCTTTTAAGTACTCAAACAACCCTGAGAGCGATTTTTTGAGCATTACAGAGCCGTTTAGTTTTTTCGGCAACGGAAGCCATACAGCCGAGCCCATTATAACCGTATTCGCAACTGGCAACGTAACATTTAATGTAAACGGCAATTCCGTACAGCTTATCGGGGTTCCAAATAGCATAACTTTGAACTCTGAAATTATGGACGCTTATAGCGGTAACACAAACTTAAATAATCGCATGACAGGCGCTTTCCCAATTTTGCGAGGGTTCGGTGAAATGAATACCATTGGCTGGACTGGAAATGTTCAGCGTGTGGAAGTAATTCCTAATTGGAGGTGGTGCTAATGGCAGAATCAGTTTCAAGGTTTACATTAAACGTCGACCACGATATGCCGAATATTATAAGTAGCAAGCAATTTGATGTAAATAGCCGTATTTTAGAGATTACACTTATTAATGGCAACGGTACACCAGTACAGTTAAACGGCACTGCTGTTCGTATAAACGCGCTTAAATGGGATTCAACAAGCGTGTTTAACGAATGCGAGATAGTAAACGCGTCAAACGGCGTGATAAGGGTTACGCTAACCGATCAGTTGCTAGCTGGACGTGCGCCGCTAGGTCAGGGCGGGAGGGATGAAATCATTACCGCCGATATCTCTGTCCACTCTGAGGGCGAAACTAGGGTTTTGACCTCTAGGATATTCGAGATACGCGCACAAGTAACAGTCAGGGACGAAGCTGCCATTGAATCATCTAATGAATTTGGAGCGGTAGTGCTTCTTTTTCAAGATGTCTGGGATTTGCGAGAGACTATACGACAATTACGTGAGATGTTCGGAAGCCTTGACGACCAACACCAAGTACCGGGGCCTCCTCCTGTCAGTTTTGCAGGCGCAATCAATTCGTTGATTTGGTTTATCCAAGAGAATTCAGCCGCAGAGGTTGTGTCAGATGTACGCGAGGTTTTGAGGCGAATAGGTGACACAACGGAAGCCGGCGGAGCAAATGCACAACTTGTTACACTATTGAACCTACTCCGCACAGGTGTAGGTGCTAGACTCAATGTAACCATACAGCGCGGAACAGTTGCAGGCTTAACGGGATTAGGCAGCGATGTTACTGCAAATATCACGGTGCCAATAGCTAATATAGGCGCGGCTAGGACTTGGATTATTCTGCAAGCAACTCGAAGTCAGCCACCCGGACAGGGTGTTGCAGCAAGCGGTGTCCAGTTGGTAAGTGTCGCAGCTTCGTCATTTGTTGCACAAGTAGCTATCTCAGGCGGTGCAAGTCAATCGTTTTCTTGGCAAGCCATTACATATAACTAAGGGGGAGTGCGCGCATGGATCGATATGCTCAAATAAAAGATGGCGTAGTTGTTAGTACTCTTGAGGCCTCTGGAGAGGTTGATTTTCCAAACATGATTCAGCTATGCCCAGAAACTCAATCACATATAGATATAGACTGGAGATATGTAAACGGCGAATGGTTAGAGCCGTTGCCTCCTAATATAGCAATTGGAAACTCTATACCCATTGACCAAGCTAGAGACTTAATATCGGCTAGAGATTTCGGGATTGAACTAACAATAGAACAAGAAGCGGCTGCACAGGCGGCAATCGTGCAATCGGCGGGTATACAGGCTGAGCCTAACCCAGACCCCGGCAAACCAGAAATGCCTTGGAGGTCGGGTGAATTTGTAATCATAGGTTCAATAAGAATGTTTAACGATAAAGAGTATATATGCCGACAGGCTCATGCAACGCAAGCCGACTGGATGCCAGATATAACCCCTGCACTATGGACAGTGCATAGGTTACCTACTAAGCCCGGCGATACTCTACCGTGGATTGAATGGGAGACAGTAGCGGCAGATGATGAACGAAGCTATGAAGGTGAAGTCTATGTCTGCATCATAGGGCATACCACACAACCGGGCTGGGAGCCGCCTAGAGCTCCGGCCTTATGGAGATTAAAATGATAACCATATATTCGCCTACAGAGACTAACTTCAGTCATAACGGGCATGGGGTAATCATAGCTAGAGAAGCTATAGTAATAGAAGAACTTAACGGAATGTACGAACTCTCGGTTACTATATCAGTGGACGGGGCGAACCAAAACAAGCTAGAGTATATAGCTAATGACTATATATTACGCGCCCCTACACCACGAGGGGAACAGTTCTTCAGGATATATGATGTGAAGGACGCTATTAACAACCAAATTAGGATAAGTGCGGAGCATATCTTCTATGACTTGCGGAGAACGTTAATGGATGACGTTTCAGGCAACCTAACAGCCGGGGAGGCAATAAGCCAGTTTGTGTCAACAGCAATCCCGAAATTAAGCTTTACAACAAGCAGTATCGGTATAAATGGTGTGTTTGAGATTGAGGCAATCAATGTTAACCCTGTTGAAGCATTGCTAGGCAGTGACGGACTTGTTACCCTTGTAGAAGGTGAGTTATTGCGAGACAAGTTCAATATCACCTTGCGGCCTAATATCGGCAGTGACAGGGGCTTTACTGTAAGATATCGAAAGAATTTATCCGGGCTTGATATCCAGTTTTATTCACGGGATATAATCACTCGTATCAAGCCTTATGGGATATACAGGGATAGGCGCAGGGAAGACGAGAGCAGAAACATCTATCTACCGGGAGTCTTTGTTAATAGTCAGCGCATTAACGATTATTTTAGGCCATTTGTTAAGGCTCTGCCGTTTAGTGACATTATAGTTGATGCTCAATGGTTCCAGCTTAGAGACGAACAAGGTCCTTTTTGGTGGTTTGACGAACTAGGCACAAATAGATTGCTTAATGAAGCACAAGAAGAGCTTAAGAAAAGGGCAGACGAGTTTTTCGCTGCTGGGAACGACCTGCCGACTGTTAATGTTAAGGTCGATTTTGTAATGCTGCGCGACACAATAGAGTACGAACAGTTTGCAGCTCTGGAAACTGTTTACTTAGGCGATACGATAACGGTAATTCATCCAGAGTTAGGCATTGATTTAAAGGCAAAATGTATAAAAATAAGATACGATGCACTCAAAGGGCGGTATATAAACGCTGAGCTTGGCAATTTCAGGGACGATTTTGCTACATCAACGGCACTATCCGTATCTGGGCTAGGCAATACAATTAACCGGATTGCAAGGCATCAAGTAAACGAGGGTGATCCTAATCTTTAAGTTAGGCTCAATAAACACAATATAACTAACAATTAGGCCGCTGGTAGCGGCTTTTTTGATAAAAAAATTCAGGGGGTAATAAAATGATTAATCAATCACAAGAGCACGACATGAGAACTACAGAAGGTGATATGTTATGGGCGTATTTAGACAGCGGTAACATGTTCAGAATCATAAGAGAAAACAGGCCTTGGGATCAAGTAACGTCAAGAACCCTTTTAGGCTTTAAGCCAAGAATGGTTTTTGTTTGTCCTGAGAAATATCCTAACATTAGCACAGATCAAAACTCAGACATTATCGTAAACGGTGCTATGTTCAAGGATATTATTGTAGGTGATGAAGTGTCTAATAGCTGGCCTACCGTACTTGCTAATCTTATTATTGCCGCAAGAGAAGCCGCTGACACTAATCCTTTGGCTTAGGCCACCCATACCCCCTAGCTTAACTGCTAGGGGGTATTTTTTGAAAGGAGCAAATTGTATTGGAAATGTTAAAGCAAATTTTAATTGGGGCGATCCTCACCGAGACTTTAGTGGAGTATATCGGCTTAATATTTGGTAGATATCTCTTTCTTTCGCATCTAAAGTGCCCGATATCGCTAATAATTGGCATTATAACCGCTTTCAGTTTTGGGCTTGACATTATTCCGATTTTAGGACTACAGACGCATATACCGCACATTGGGGTTGTTATGACTGGTGTTCTTATGTCAAGAGGCTCTAACTATCTAGCAGACTTTTTAAAAAATAAGGTGAAAAAATGGTGAGAAAATTCATAGCTGCTTTTGTGGCTCTGACGATATACATATCAGGTGGATTTTACTATACTGTACATGCCGAGTCTCAAAGTGACGATTATACTGCCAAAATCAGGCGAGACGTGACAGACGCAGAACGCCACCTATTATATGACATAGGTTGGGCAGAAGCTGAGGGGGAAGGGAAATATGGCATTATTCGAGTCATAAATGTCATTTTTAATAGGCTCGACTGTCCAAACTTCCCAGACACAATTCACGAAATAGTTTTTCAGCCGAGGCAGTTTAGTCCGGTATGGAATGGTAGACTTGCAAGAGCTACGCCCTGCCAATATGTCAAGGACGCTGTACAGATGGCCCTAGATGGAGCAGACTACTCCCAAGGGGCCACTTTCTTTAGAACAGTATCCGGGGCAGAAGGTAGTTGGCACGAGAGGGCTTTGAACAGAATATTTACTTATGGCAATCATCATTTTTATGTTTTAAGATAGGAGGCGTACTGTGAGCGTAGGAATCAATAGTAGACTTTTATCAGACTTGCACCCAGCCTTAGAGCGTGGTGTGCGTGAGCTTATGAGACGCATGGCAGTTGCTGGCTTTCCACATGTGGGGGTATCAAGTACATACCGTGATAATGTGCATCAGGACTGGCTGTTTGCGCAGGGGCGCACTCGACCCGGTAATATCGTGACAAACGCAAGAGGCGGCCAGTCGATACATAATTATCGTCTGGCTTTTGACATTTTCCAAAACATCAGGGGGCAGGAGTGGAATAATCCTCGGTTCTTCGAGGCTGCAGGGCGCATTTGGCAAGAGATGGGCGGTGTATGGGGTGGCAATTGGATTAATTTTGTTGACAGGCCGCACTTTGAATACACCCACGGTCTGACTCTGCGGGATTTACAGAATGGGCGAGTGGTACCTATGGATGCACGAATGGAGTGGGAGAGCGGTGTTCATGTTTCATGTGATAGATATGGTGAATACGACTCATGTAATTTGGAGGTGCTTGAAATGAGGTTTAATACAATAACAGATATGCCGGAATGGGCGCGGGCTACAATAAAGCAGCTTGTAGAGTTAGGACTTTTGAAGGGCGATGAACAGGGCAACTTGAATTTGTCGCAAGATATGCTCAGGCTCTTGGTTATAAATGATAGGGCGGGGTTGTATGGTTAAAATTTCGGGGCATGGCGGGTGATATAATGACAATTGAGATAACTTTATTGCTGGGGATTGTATGTTGCGCAATCGGTGTAGCCGCTTTTTTTGGAGGCAAGAACTCTGATGCGAAAAAATATGGTGAGCGTTGGGGAAGGCTCGAACAAACCCTAGTTACAATGGAGCGAGACATAGGCGAGTTAAAAGGTTCGGTTAAAGAGTCGGCTACAGGACACAAAGACTCAATAGCCCGCCTCCATAAGCGAATAGACGATCACCTTCGAGATGATCATGGAGTTAACAGGCCGCGAGAGGATTGAGTCGATGAGAGCCAGAACGCATCGAGAAACAGCTGCAATTTTATTAGTTATTTGCTATGTATCAGCTATAGTTTTCTTTGCGTTTGTACGCATGCTGGGGCTGATTTGGTTTAAACAGGAGTACGTTGAGACTTCGATGCCTTTGTGGGCAGGTCATGTTTTAATGTCTGCATTTTGGATGTTTGATGGCGTGATTAAAATAAAAACGCTTTCTCGTGCAACTTGGAAGAGTGCAATATTTATTATTGTTCCGTTGCGGATAGTTCCCTATCTTGTTTTACCGTTGGCACCGATAGTCATAATGAGTATAGAGTTTTTTATACTTATCGGCGTACCGTTTATTCTAAATAAGGATAAAGAGCGAAGCATTGGGTATTCCGTTTTGTATGTGGTGGCCATATCAATATATCAAGGTCTTATGATGCTTGGGCGTGGATATCCTATGTTAGCCAAGTTTAGCCCTTCTTGGCAAATTTTATTAACAATAGATTACAGACTTTTTCTTTTTGGATTGTTTTTGATGAAAGGAGTGATTATTATGCCTTCTGGATGTTGGTTATTTATTGGCCCGTTTGATAGCTTAGCACAAAAAATCGGCAAAGCCGCACTAAGGCCATTTTCGCGGTTGTTGAGATGACGCTCAAGCAAGCTGAGCAATTGACTGGGGAAATACTTTTGCTTGCTCCTCTGCTTTTGATTTTGGTTGTTCTAAGGATATTTATACCGTCAATCATGGCTATGGTTGTGTTTTTTGCATGTAAATGGGCTTATGATAAAAAGACCGAAAGTCATTTGCATATCGGTAAAGCACAGTGCGCAATAGCAAGCTATGGAATCTTCATTATCATCGGGCTTATTTGTGCCGGATTATCCGTGGCGAGCCCCTATATGCAGAACCAACCAATGATGCAAATTATCTTGGCTATAGCGGCGACTTGGGCATGGGCGGCGGCGGGAGATATCCAATATAGTTACAGCGAGGCGCAGCGCGAATTAAAACAATTTAAAGATAAGCCGCCGTTTAGGTGTGAGACTGCTACTGCCGATGAGATACGCGCAAGATGCATAGAGCGCGGCAAGACTGATGAGTATGCAGATTTTTTGATAGCAGTTCATCGTAGCGGAAAGACTCAAAAGGAGATTGCGTCGGAGCATGGCATCGCACCCGCAACTGTGAAGGAGTATAAGAGGAAAAGGACAAGAGAGCTTGAAGGGCTAATTGAATAAGTGTTTGTTTTGTGAGGTGGTAAAATCGCTAATTGCGACTTTGCCACCTTTTTTTATTTCTGGAAATGCCTCAAAATAAACACAGAAGCCCTTGCCTTATCCACGAGCTATCTTCCCCATAGCTCGTGGTTAGGGCGGCTTTCAAAATAAGATTGGGGAGATTTTTATGGATTACAGAAATCAGCACGATCATGCGCAACCATGGGTTGGAATAACAGACCTTGACGGAACAATCTATGCCTACAACAGCGGACGAAAAGGGCAAGCAATAGGCGTTGATTTACAACGAGAAAAAGAGTTGTTATCACAAATCGGAGATATGCAAGACGTAATTGAGAATTATTACAGCAAGCTCGTAGAGCTGGGTGCGATAGTTCCCGAAAAAAGCCCCGAACAAGTGGCGAAGGAGGCTGCTGAAGAGCAGCTACGAATTGCACGAGAGCAGTCAGAACAGCAAGCCATAGTCAATCAAGCATTACTAGACGCGGTGAGCAGCTTAAAAGCTGAAATTGCTGAAATAAAAAAGCCTTCAAGTGTTGCGAAAAGTGAAACAGTTGAAGAAAAAAAGTTAGCTAAGCCAAAAAATGAGCAGGGGGTAAAGTGATGTTAGATTTTTTAATGGGTCTTGCGCAATCTAAGACCTCAAACATAGCTCGTATTACCGGGAAAAGTGAAGCAGAAATCAAGTCAGCACTTGAGCAAGGGCGTAAATATTTGCCCGATATCAAAAATTCTAAAGATGGTGGGCGAGGGGTTATGCAGCAACTAGGCATTGGTCGTGACTTTGTTGATGAAATGTACAACAAATTCGGACATTATGCCGATAGAATCCCCGGAGTGGGCAGAGCAGCTCTTGATAGCGCTTACCGCAATTTGACATCAAGCATGGGTACGCCTGCGGCTCCTAATTGTGATGAGCGCAAAGAAGAGCATAAAGGCAGTGATAATTTTGACCGTACCAAGTATAAGAAAATCTGATATTAACTTAGTGGCCACTAATTAATATATATTAAATTTAGTATACGGAGGTAAAAAAATGGCTTCATACAATGAAACAAACGACATAGTAGGCGGACACGGCTACGGTGGCTTTGGTGGTTTTGGCGGTGGCGGTGGTTGGCTTATTGGCGCACTCGTTGTTTTTTGGTTAATTTTTAAAGATGGTCACAAAGGGCATGAAAGCGCACGCCCGCATTATCCAGATGAATCTAATTGGGAGCTAGAAGCTCACATGCAAGGTCAATTCTCCCGCACTCGTGACATCGTTCGCAAAGAGGGCGAAGAGACACGTCACCTTATTACTAATAATCTTATCCAAGATTTACGTGATAAGCTGACAGAAAAAAATGCATTAATCACAAAGCTTGAAAACGAAGGCTTTACAACTGCTTTGTTTGGTAAAATGATGCATGAAATCGGCGAAATTAAGTGCAGCATGGTTAAGCGCCCGCCGTCTTATGCGGCTACTGTAATGCCTGACATGCACCTTGTCGAGCCGGGCAGAGGTCGTTGCGACTGGTAATCAAATAATATTCGTTGACCGTCAACGTTAAACGGCATGAAAGGGCATCGTCTTCATGGCGGTGCCTTATTCTTTGTAGGAGGTGGAATTTATGAGTGTTCTTTTTCCGCTTATTGCAGGTACCTTTATAGGCTCTTATTTCAACAATCCCAAAATCAGGGCGAATACTGACAAAGCCGTGCGCGATTTGATGGGGCGCGGCGTAGATATGCTGAACGGCCTGAGTGTAGGCGGTGAGCATAATGCGCCCATATCACCAATTGACAAGGCCTCGGAGCAATAATGATATTCCGGCATGGCTTAATGTATTTCTAAGCGCAGGGATATTGTATGTGGTGTCAAAAATAGCTCAAAATCAAGCTATGGGCGCCCGAAGTGCCGAGCGCATAGTAATCAACAATGAATCGAAAAACAACAGAGAGGATGAAAAAATAAATGAATAATTTTAATTGCCAACCACTTATTCCTACAGCTACCGCAACCGTTGTGGAAGGTGCTACCGTTACTATCACGGCGCAAGTGCCAACTGTTGCGCCAAATTTTAGCCAATGCTTGGCTTTTGCAATGCCAACGCCAGCTTCCCCCACAACCGGGCAGGAAGTTGTATCTCTTGTGTGGGGCGGAACAACAGCTCAAATAGTTGATAACTGCGGACGCACTATCCCTGCGCAAATGCTTAGTTGCGATTCATGCCATAAATACCTTGTGCAATTTGGCCTTGCAGGCACTACGCCTGTTTTTTATGCAAGAAGAGGCTTTAAGTGCCGCAGGACTACAACTGTTGCTCCAACGCCATAATAATGGTGGCTAAGAAAGATTATAAGGAAGTATTTCGTGGGTACTTTAATGAAGCTGTAGAGGAGCTTGTTGTAAAATTTAGCCCCAAAACAGCCACAGAGGCGGCACAGTTTGCTATGATACTGGCAGGGATAGAATTGCAGGATAAAAAGCATGAGCCTGAAAGGCAGAACAAAATGGACGTGGATGCAAAACAAAATTCTTCGGACACGGAAAGCGCTCAATATGCCGACTTAGTGTGTGAAGAGCTAGGGGATGCAGATAAATATTATGCTATGGCTGAATATGGCATAGCTAATGAAGAGCTGGGACATGCTGCATACTTTCTTGAAAAAGCTAGAAAGTTGGCGCACGCGAGAAACGATCAGGCAGTTATCCGCGACTTAGAGGCAAGATATTCTTTGATGGCGCAGGCTATAAACGCGAAAATTTCCACTTGATTTTCCACCGTGGTTGCGGTGGAAGCAGTCAAAAAGAGTCAGAAATGATTCACTTAAACAAAGAAAAAACCGCCTATCCTTCAAGGAAAATGGCGGTTTTACTACTAAGCGGGTGAAGGGAATCGAACCCTCGTGTTCAGCTTGGAAGGCTGACGTTCTACCATTGAACTACACCCGCATGAGAACT
>Ga0131853_10002118_pt1 | contig 35661 bp, 37 predicted proteins | sample TergutLab28metaG_FD_92764 | JGI IMG/M metagenome (GOLD analysis project Ga0131853, IMG submission 92764) | Labiotermes labralis P1 segment gut microbial communities from Petit-Saut dam, French Guiana - Lab288 P1 (version 2) (version 2) | ecosystem: Host-associated > Arthropoda: Insects >... | reverse complement strand
CGTACCTCTCGGAGGGCGTCGTCACGCCGAGCGACCCGCTCTGGGTCGACGAGGGCCACACGCCCGGTCCGGACGGGATCCTGGGCAACGACGACGACGGCCGCGTCCCGGATCCCATCGCCGAGGCCCTGCACCGCTTCGCCGCCGGCATGGCCAAGCACGGCGTCAAGGCCACCCTGGCCGCCCCAGGCACGGCGGGCGGGCGCGTCGTGGCGACGCACACCGGTGCCCCGCTCGACCAGGTCGTCACCCACATCCTCCAGGTCAGCGACAACGAGGGCGCGGAAACCCTCGGCCACCTGCTCGGCGCGCGTCACTCCTTCGCCAGCGGGGTCGTGGCGACCCTTGCGGCCCTGCGCCGCCTGGGCGTCCCGACCGCCGGCATCCACCTGTACGACGCCAGCGGCCTCTCGCGCGACGACCGGATCCCGCCGGCAGCGCTGGTCGCGGTGCTGCAGAAGGCGGCGAGCGACCCGCGGCTCGGCCCGATCCTGCAGGGCCTGCCGGTGGCGGGCTGGAGCGGCAGCCTGCAGGATCGCTTCACCGTCGCCTCCGGTGAGGGAGCGGCCGCCGCGGCCCGTGGCGTCGTGCATGCCAAGACCGGCACGCTGACCGGCGTCAGCGCACTCGCGGGAACGCTCACGGACGCCCACGGCACCCCGATGGTCGTGGTCATCATCGCCAACCACATCACCGACACCCTGGGTGCCCGCGCGGCGCTCGACCGGGCGCTGGCCGCACTGGTCGCGTGCGATTGCTCGCGACCGGGGCGTGCCCCCACCCGGTAAGTTCTGCCCATGGCCACCGATCAGCCCTTCGACATGATCGACTGGGAGTTCGCCGCCCGGGTCGGCACGACCCTGACCGGCGAGGGCCCGCGGGTGACTGCCGCCGATGCCTCGGCAGCGGTCGCCGAGCTGCGCGCCGACGCGGAGAAGTCCACGGCGTACGTCCGCGGCTTCACGGGGCTGGAGGCGCCCGAGGACTCCGCGCCGGTGCTCGTCGTCGATCGCGCCGGCTGGGTGCGCGCGAACGTCGACACGTTCGCCACCATGATCGCGCCGGCGATCGAGGCGGTGATGAAGGACCGCACGCCGCCCCCGGCGTTCGCCCAGGCGATCGGAGCCAAGGTCACGGGCGTCGAGGTGGGTGGCCTGCTCGGATACCTGTCCAGCAAGGTGCTGGGCCAGTTCGACCCCTTCCACGGCGAGGCGGGCCGGCTGCTGCTCGTCGCACCCAACATCGTCTCGGTCGAGCGCGAGCTCAGCGTCGATCCCACCGACTTCCGCCTCTGGGTCTGCCTCCACGAGGAGACCCACCGGGTGCAGTTCACCTCCAGCCCGTGGCTGCGCGACCATCTGCTCGCCCAGGTCAGCTCGCTGGCCTCGAGCATGGATGTCAACAGCCTCGTCGACCGGGTCACCGACCTGGTCAAGGGCGGCAACAGGGGAAGCCTGGTCGAGGCGATGACCAGCCCCGAGCAGCGCGAGATCCTCGACAGCGTCACCGGCGTGATGTCGCTGCTCGAGGGTCACGCCGACGTGGTCATGGATGGTGTCGGCCCCACCGTCATCCCCACCGTCGCCGAGATCCGGCGTGCCTTCGACCAGCGTCGCAAGGGAGTCGGAGTGCTCGACCGGGTCGTCCGGCGCCTGCTCGGGCTGGAGGCCAAGATGGCGCAGTACCGCGACGGCGCGGGCTTCGTGCGCCACGTCATCGGCCGGATCGGCATGGCCGACTTCAACGTCGTCTGGTCCAACCCCGACACTCTGCCGTCGAAGGCCGAGATCCACGACCCCGACGCCTGGGTCGCTCGCGTGCACGGCTAGCCGGTCACCTGCGATGGGCGGTCGACTCCACCCCGCCGTGGCGCGCGTCCGCGTCGCCGTACGGAGCGCGTTGGACCGGCTCGAGCGCGGCGATGTCGTGGTCGTGGCGTGCAGCGGCGGCGCCGACTCCCTCGTGCTCGCCAGCGCGAGCGTCTTCGAGGGGCACAAGCGCGGCCTGCGGATCGTCGGCGCCACCGTCGACCACGGCCTCCAGGAGGGCAGCGCAGCGCAGGCGGCCCGTGTCGTGGAGCAGCTGGCCGCCCTCGGGGTCGACGAGACGGTCTCGGCCCGGGTGCAGGTCGACGGCGGCGGACTCGGCCCGGAGGCAGCCGCGCGCAGGGCGCGCTACGCGGTCCTCGGTGAGATCGCCGAGCGATTTCGGGCCGGCACTGTGCTGCTCGGCCATACCCGCGACGACCAGGCCGAGACAGTGCTGCTCGGGCTGGCGCACGGGTCGGGCGGGCGCAGTCTGGCCGGCATGCGCCGCGAGTACGCCGAGGGGCCGGTCGCCTACGTGCGGCCGCTGCTCGACGTGGCACGCGACGAGGTGCACACCGCGTGCCGGGTCGAAGGACTCGCGGCCTGGGACGACCCGCACAACAGCGATCCGGGCTATGCCCGGGTGCGGGTACGGCGCCGGGTGCTGCCGGTCCTCGAGGAGGAGCTCGGGCCGGGGATCGCCGCGACGCTGGCCCGCACCGCCGACCAGCTGCGCGCGGACATGGACCTGCTCGACGACGTCGCGCGGGCGGCGTACGCGGGGCTGGCCCAGGCGCCCGACCTGTCCGTCGAGGCCCTCCTGGCCCAGCCGACGCCGATCCGGCGGCGGGTGCTGCGACTGGCGGCCCTGGCCGCCGGCGCCCCGGCCGGCGAGCTCTTCCACGACCACGTCCTCGCGATGGACGCGCTGCTCGTCGATTGGCACGGGCAGCGCTGGGTCGACCTGCCGGGCCACCTGCGCTGCCTGCGTCGCGACGGGACGCTCCGCCTCGAATCCACCCGGCCATCAGGCGACCGTTAGGCTGCGGGCATGGATTCCGCCCACGTCCACGACGACCTGGTCGAGGTGCTCTTCACCCAGGACCAGATCCAGGCCAGGATCGCAGAGATGGTCGCCCGGATCGAGGCCGACTACGAGGGCAAGGACCTGCTCATGGTCGGCGTCCTCAAGGGCGCCGTGATGGTCATGGCCGACATGGCGCGCGCCTTCACCCGGCACGTCGAGATGGACTGGATGGCGGTCTCCTCCTACGGCTCCGGCACGAAGTCCAGCGGCGTCGTGCGGATCATGAAGGACCTCGACTCCGATCTCACCGGTCGCCACGTCCTCATCGTCGACGAGATCATCGACACCGGCCTGACGCTGAGCTGGCTCACCGGCAACCTGCGCGCCCGCGGCCCGGCGTCCGTCGAGATCGCCACGCTGCTCCGCAAGCCCGACGCCCTGCAGATGCCCGTCGACGTCAAGTACGTCGGCTGGGACATCCCCGACGCCTTCGTCGTGGGCTACGGGCTGGACTACAACGAGCGCTACCGCAACCTGCGTGACATCGGCACGCTGGCTCCTCGGGTCTACTCCTGACCCTGCCCGGATCCGGTGGCCGAATCCGGTGGCCGACCTCCGCAACGCCCGCATCCAGATCCTGTGAGCGACCCGTCACCAACGGGATGGGACAATAAGGGGTACTCGGACGTTGTAACGTCAAGAGTCCCTCCGTCGTAGTGAAGAGTTGCCTGTGAAGCGCATTGTCAAGGGCCCCTGGCTCTGGATCATCCTCGCCGTCATCGGGGTGCTGCTCGCCCTGCAGTATCTCGCGCCCCACGGTGGCGGCAACGAGATCAGCACGAGCGAGATGCTCAGCGACATCAAGTCGGGTCAGGTCACGGAGATCACCTTCGTCGACGGTGACCAGCAGATCAAGGCCACCCTGCAGGACGGGAGCAAGGTCACCACCCACTGGGTCAACGGCGACCAGGAGTTCCTGATCGAGCAGGCCCGGGACCACAACATCGCGAAGATCGACTCCCAGGTCGCCCAGCCGTCGGTGATCGGCTCGATCATCAGCTTCCTGCTGCCGTTCGTGCTGATCATCGTGCTGTTCCTCTTCCTGATGAACCAGGTCCAGGGCGGCGGCGGCAGAGGCGTGATGCAGTTCGCCAAGTCGAAGGCGAAGCTGATCTCCAAGGACATGCCGAAGACGACGTTCGCCGACGTCGCGGGTGTGGACGAGGCGATCGAGGAGCTCGGCGAGATCAAGGAGTTCCTCCAGGAGCCGGCGAAGTTCCAGGCGGTCGGGGCGAAGATCCCCAAGGGCGTGCTGCTCTACGGTCCTCCGGGCACCGGCAAGACGCTGCTGGCCCGCGCGGTCGCCGGCGAGGCCGGCGTGCCGTTCTTCTCCATCTCGGGCTCCGACTTCGTCGAGATGTTCGTCGGCGTCGGCGCGAGCCGCGTCCGCGACCTGTTCGAGCAGGCCAAGGAGAACGCGCCCGCGATCGTCTTCATCGACGAGATCGACGCCGTCGGTCGCCACCGTGGCGCCGGCATGGGCGGCGGTCACGACGAGCGCGAGCAGACCCTCAACCAGTTGCTGGTCGAGATGGACGGCTTCGACGTGCGCGGCGGCGTCATCCTGATCGCGGCGACCAACCGGCCCGACGTACTCGACCCGGCGCTGTTGCGTCCGGGCCGCTTCGACCGGCAGGTCCAGGTCGACGCCCCCGACCTCAACGGTCGCTTCCGCATCCTGCAGGTGCACAGCCGCGGCAAGCCGCTGGCCGGCGACGTCGACCTGATGAACGTCGCCCGCCGTACTCCCGGCTTCACCGGTGCCGACCTGGCCAACGTGCTCAACGAGGCCGCGCTGCTCACCGCGCGCACCAACCAGAAGCTGGTCACGAACCGGTCGATGGACGAGGCGATCGACCGCGTGATCGCGGGTCCCCAGAAGCGCACCCGCCTGATGAGCGAGAAGGAGAAGCTCATCACGGCCTACCACGAGGGCGGCCACGCACTGGTCGCCGCCGCACTGCCGCACAACGACCCGGTGCAGAAGATCACGATCCTGCCGCGAGGTCGCGCGCTGGGCTACACGATGGTCATGCCCGACGAGGACAAGTACTCCCAGACGCGCAGCGAGATGCTCGACAAGCTCGCCTACATGCTGGGTGGCCGCGCGGCCGAGGAGATGGTCTTCCACGACCCGACGACCGGTGCCGGCAACGACATCGAGAAGGCCACCAGCCTCGCCCGGGCGATGGTCACGCAGTTCGGCATGACCGAGCGGCTCGGCGCGATCAAGCTCGGCGAGAGCAACTCCGAGCCGTTCCTGGGTCGCGACCTCGGCCACTCGCGCAACTACTCCGAGGACGTCGCGGCGATGGTCGACGAGGAGACCAAGAAACTCCTGACCAACGCCCACCAGGAGGCCTACGACATCCTCGCGGAGAACCGCGACGTGCTCGACGACCTCGTGCTGGCGCTCCTCGAGAAGGAGACGCTCAGCAAGGAGGAGGTCGCGCGGGTCTTCGAGTCGCTGCGGCGCCGTCCGCAGCGGCCCGCCTGGACCGGCTCCGACAGCCGCCAGCCGGGTGCGGTGCCGATCGAGATCCCGCAGTGGATCCTCGACCGCGACAAGGCCAACGGCATCGAGCTCACCAAGCAGAACGGCAACGCGGGCGCCGTCCTGACGCCGCCGGGCGGCGGTGGCGACGTGCATGGCGACCCGGGCACGCAGCCGCCGCTCTCCGGGCCGCAGCCGCCGGCGGGCGCATGACCGACATCACACCGGTGGCGGCGCCGGCCCGTGCTTCCGACCCGCCACCGTTCGATCACGCCCGTGCCGAGGCCGCGGTGCGCGAGCTCCTCATCGCCATCGGCGAGGACCCCGATCGCGAGGGTCTGATCGACACCCCGGCCCGGGTGGCTCGCGCGTACGCCGAGCTGACGGCCGGCCTGCGCCAGGAGCCGCAGGACGTCCTCACGACGACCTTCGACATCGGCCACGACGAGATGGTGCTCGTGCGCGACATCGAGCTGTGGTCGATGTGCGAGCACCATCTGGTGCCGTTCACCGGGGTCGCCCACGTGGGCTACATCCCGGCCGAGAGCGGGAAGATCACGGGCCTGTCCAAGCTGGCCCGCCTCGTCGACGTCTACGCCAAGCGGCCGCAGGTCCAGGAGCGGCTGACCACGCAGGTGGCGGACGCGCTGATGGAGATCCTCGAGGCGCGCGGCGTCATCGTGGTGATCGAGGCCGAGCACCTGTGCATGACGATGCGCGGGGTCCGGAAGGCCGGTGCGCGCACGATCACCTCGGCGGTGCGCGGCTCGATGCGCTCGAACTCCAGCACCCGGGCCGAGGCCATGGCGCTCATCCACCGCGCCAGCCGCTAGGTTCTTGGGCCATGACCGGCCTCTTCGCCGACCTCGGGCGCACCCGCGTGATGGGAGTCGTCAACGTCACCCCTGACTCCTTCAGCGACGGTGGCCGATTCCTCGCCACCGACGACGCGGTCGACCACGGCCGCCAGCTGATGGCCGAAGGTGCCGACATCCTCGACATCGGGGGCGAGTCGACCCGCCCCGGCGCCACCCGGCCGCTGGTCGCCGAGGAACTCGCCCGCGTCGTACCGGTGATCGAGGAGCTCGCCGCCGACGGCGCCGTACTCTCCGTCGACACGATGCGCTCGGAGGTCGCCGAGGCGGCCCTGGGCGCCGGGGCGCAGATCGTCAACGACGTCTCCGGCGGCGTCGCCGACCCGCGCATCCTGGAGGTCGCCGCCGAGCACGGCGCCGTCTTCGTCGCGATGCACTGGCGGGCGCACTCGGCCCAGATGCAGCACTCCGCCCACCTCGAGTACGCCGGCGGCGTGGTCCCCGCGGTGCGCGCGGAGCTCGGTGCGCGGGTCGACGCGGCACTGGCGGCCGGAGTGCGCGAGGACAGGATCGTGCTCGACCCGGGGCTGGGCTTCTCGAAGTCGGCCGACCAGAACTGGGAGCTCCTCGCGGGCATCGACGCGATCGCGGCGCTCGGCTTCCCGGTGCTCGTGGGCGCGAGCCGGAAGGCGTTCCTCGGGCGGCTCCTCGCCGAGCTGGACGGTACGCCGCGACCGGTCGGCGACCGCGAGTTCGGGCACACGGCGGTGACCGCCGTTCTGGCCCAGCACCGGGTCTGGTGCACCCGGGTCCACGACGTACGGGCGGCACGCGACACGATCGCGGTCATCGAGAGGCTGGGACGGGCATGAGCGACGAGATCGCGATCATCGGCATCGAGTGCCGCGGGCACCATGGTGTCTTCGAGTTCGAGAGGCGCCAGGGTCAGACCTTCGTCATCGATCTGGTGATCGGGGCCGACACCCGTTCCGCGGCGCGCACCGACGACTTGAAAGACACCGTCGACTACGGAAGTCTCACGGCGAAGGTCAAAGCCTGCGTCGAAACCGATCCGGTGGATCTGATCGAGACGCTCGCCCAACGCATCGCGGATGTCTGCCTCTTGGTGGAACGTGTTGAATGGGTGCGCGTCACGGTCCACAAGCCGGAGGCACCTATCGAGGCGACGTTCTCGGACGTCGCGCTCACGATCACGCGGAGGAACCCAGAGTGACTGAGACCCCCAACCCGAACATCATCGATGCGGACACGCTCACCGGAGAGATGCGTCCGATCCGTCGGGCTGTCCTCTCCCTGGGCTCCAACCTCGGCGACCGCGTGGCCAGCCTGCAGGGCGCCGTGGCCGCGATCGCCGACACCCCGGACGTCTGGGTCCAGGCCGTCTCGCCCGTCTACGAGACCGTACCCGTGGACAGTCCCACCGATGCGCCGCTCTTCCTCAACGCCGTCGTCGTGATCGACACCGCGCTCTCGGCGATGCGGCTGCTCGACCGGGCCCTCGCGATCGAGGACGCCTACGATCGTGAGCGCACCGACGTCGACAACGCGCCCCGCACCCTCGACGTCGATCTCATCGTGGTCGGCGACCGGCTCAACGACGATGACGTCCTGAAGCTGCCGCACCCCCGGGCCGCGGAGCGCGCGTTCGTGCTCAAGCCGTGGCTCGACATCGAGCCGCAGGCCGAGATCCCCGGGGTCGGTTCGATCGCCGAGCTGCTCGACAAGGTCGGCGACGACGGCGTCACGCGTCGCGACGACATCGTCCTCGAGCTGGAGTGAGGCAGGGGAGCGCGAGCCGAGGGGGCGCATGAGCCGCACGCGACTCCACCCGGTCTCCGGTGGGGCCCTGACGATCTGGGCCGTCATCGGGCTGGTGGCAGGCTGGCTGTTTCACCGCGTCGGAGAGTGGACCGGCGGCACCGCGCCCGTCATCAGCTGGTTCCAGCCACTGGTCGTCGCGCTCGTCGCGGCGATCATGGCGGGCACGGCGTTCATCACGTGGCGCCAGGTGCAGGTGCAGCACGAGCGCTTGGACTCCTCCCGGGCGGTCAACCGGCTCGTCCTCGGCCGTGCGTGCGCGTTCGTCGGAGCCCTGCTGGCGGGTGGCTACTTCGGGTACGCCGTCAGCTGGCTGGGCCTCGACGGCGACCCGCTGGCGCACCAGGTCCTCTGGCGCGCGGTCCTGGCGGCGGTGGCCGGCGCGGCGGTCTGCGGATCGGGCGTATGGCTCGAGCGGGCGTGTCGCATCCGGGAAGACGACGAGTCCCATGAGTAACTTGAGTCTATGACTTCCCCAAAGGCAACAGCCGCCACCCGACGACGCCAACGCAGTACGCGTCTGATGGTCGCGGTGGGCCTGCTGGTGGCCGCGTTCCTGCTGGTCGCGGGCGCGATCGTCAGCGGCGCGTGGCTCCTGGTCGCCGTCGCCGCGGTGGTCGCCGTACTCTTCGGCGCGGCCGCCACCCGCATCACCCACTCCGAGCTGATGGAGAGCCGCCGCGAGGCCGCCCGCGACCGCGCCGAGCAGGCCTGGGCCTACGCGCAGCTCGACGAGGAGCGCAACGCTGAGAACCGCGTCCACGAGGCACACCTGACCCGTCTCATGGCCGCCAGCGAGCGAACCGTCAGCGAGCTCGAGGCCGCGCTCGCCGCCGCCCACCAGCGTGCGGCCGACGCGATCCGTGCCCGGGCCACCGAGGTCGCCCGCGCCGAGGAGGCCGAGGCCGACAACCTCACCCTCTCCGCCCGCCTCGAGGAGGCCGACGCCCGTGCCGCCGAGGCGATCGTGCGAGTGGCCGAGCTCGAGCAGGAGCTGGGCGTCGTCCGTTCCGAGCTCGAGTCCGCCCGGGCGCAGTACCGCACCGCCCGCAGCGCCTGACCCACGGCCGAGACGTCACTTCGTGACAGTCGAGAAGTCACTCCGTGACAGGCCAGTAGTCACTCCGTGACACCTGAGTCGTCGCTCCCGGTGTCACGAGGTGACGTTTCGCGTGTCACGAGGTGACGTTTCGCGTGTCACGAGGTGACGTTTCGCGTGTCACGAGGTGACGTCTCGGCGCTGAAGTCGTAGCGCCTCGCGGTCGACCCCGGAGAGGTCCACCCCGGGTACGTCGATCAGCGTGCCTCGCAGCGTCTTCCGCCTCGGCAGCGGCGTGCGGTGGGTCCGGAGCCAGGTGACGACCGCGGCGGCCTGGTCCCGGCGGTCGTGGAGCACCAGCCACCCCACGAGTCGGTACGCCGGCGTCAGCACGCTCCGGGTGAGTCCGCGGCCGCCCCACACCTCGCGTACGCCGGCGACCAGCAGGGCCCACCACTCGTCCGAGCACCCCGGGATCTCGTCGAAGTAGCGGTGCAGGTCGCCCGCCAGCACCCGGTCGACGAAGACCTCGCGCACGTCCGGGTCGCCGGCCGCGGCGACGTACTCGTCCAGGCTGGCCAGCGACATCTCCTTGGTCGTGAACCGGTCGCGCAGGTCGACGAGCGAGGAGCGCTGCTGCGTGAGCGAGCTGCCGTCGGTGCGGATGCGCCAGTGGTAGACCACGTCGGGCAGCACGTCGAAGTGGCCGGCCAGGTAGGCCCGCGTGAGGGTCGGCTGGTCCTCGTAGCGCAGGCCCTCGGGCCAGCTCAGCCCCGCGCCGTCCCAGAACGTACGGCGGAACAGCTTGTTCCACGCGAAGACGTCGCCCATGATCTCGGGGTGGTCGGCCACCGTCAGGCCGGATCGCGCCGGCGTGTGCAGACGGTGCATCCAGCGCGGCTCGGTCAGCGTGCCGTTCTCCCACCGCACGATCGACCCGGTCGCGAAGTCCGAGCCGCTGGTCTCCACTGAGCGCAGCAGGGTCGCGAGCGCCTCGGGCGGCATGACGTCGTCGGAGTCGGCGAAGGCGAGGTAGTCCCCACGCGCTCGCCGGATGCCCTCGTTGCGGGCGGCGCCGAGGCCGTGGTTGGCGGTGTGGATGACCTCGACCCGCGCGTCGCGGGCGGCGTAGCCGTCGGCGATGTCGCCCGAGGAGTCGGTCGAGCCGTCGTCGACGACGACGACGTGGAGGTCGCGGTGGGTCTGGGCCAGCACGCTGTCGAGGCAGGCGGGCAAGAGCGCGGCGACGTCGTAGACCGGCACCACGACGCCGATCAGCGGGCTTGGCACCGTGCGCCTCCAGGCGTGACTCGGGGGGTCGTCCCGCGGGGGTCACGGGGCCGCCCGAGTCTAACGAGGCCCGACCCGAGCCCCGCGATGTTGCCCAGGTCACACTCCGAACGGTTCCTCACGCTAGTGGTCTGCACGTACCGTCGGGGGTGCACAGAGGACGACAACGTCCGGTACCTGTGCCGGCTCCCTGGCGGGAGTGGTCGGCGGGACTGGAACGAAAGGTTTTCACCATGCACCACCACCTCCGGGTGGGCGTCGTCGGCGCAGGCCGCGTCGGCGCCGTCCTTGCCGCCGCGCTGCGCGCCGCCGGTCACGAGATCACCTCCGTCGCCGGTGAGTCCGACGCCTCCCGCGGCCGAGCCGCGGACCTGCTGCCCGGCGTCGCCGTCCAGAAGCCGTCCGCGGTGGCTCGCGGCTGCGACGTCCTGCTGCTGACCGTCCCCGACGACATGCTCGACAACGTGGTGACGATGCTCGCCGCCTCGGGCGCGCTGCGCGAGGGCCAGTACGTCGTGCACACCTCCGGCCGGCACGGTCTCGCCGTGCTCGCGCCCGCCCGCGACCTCGGCGCGCGCACGATCGCGCTGCACCCGGCGATGACCTTCACCGGCACCGCCGTCGACCTCGACCGGCTTGCCGGCTGCGTCTTCGGTCTCACCGCCGCATCCGCCGACCGCGCCTTCGCCGAGAGTCTGGTGGCCGACTTCGGCGGGCAGGTGCTCTGGGTCGCGGAGGAGATGCGGACGCTCTACCACGCCGGGCTCGCCCACGGCGCCAATCATCTGGTCACCCTCGTCACCGAGGCGATGGAGATCCTCGCCGCGGCCGGCGCCGCCGACCCGGCCGGCACCCTGCGTCCGTTGCTGACCGCCGCGCTCGACAATGCGCTGGAGCACGGTGACGCGGCGCTGACGGGCCCGATCGTGCGCGGCGACGCCGGCACGGTGGCCGCGCACCTCGAGGACCTCGCCGCCAACGCCCCGCAGACGGTCGCGTCGTACGTCGCGATGGCTCGCGCCACCCTCGACCGTGCCCTGGCCGACGGGCGACTGCTTCCGGTGCGGGCCGCCAAGATCGTCCGGCTCCTCGACGCGGCCGAGCGGGCTGCCCACCCCGTCCGGACGCCGTGGCAGGAGTTGCGATGACCGGGCCGGTCATCGCCTCCACCCGCGAGGAGCTGCACAGGCTGCTCGGCGACCGCACGGGCGCGCCGCTCGCCCTGGTGCCCACGATGGGCGCGCTCCACGAGGGCCACGCCAGCCTGATCCGGGTCGCGCGCGAGCGCGCCGGTCACGGCCCCGTCGTCGTCAGCGTCTTCGTCAACCCGCTCCAGTTCGGCGCGGGCGAGGATCTCGATCGATACCCGCGCACCCTCGAGGCCGACCTCGAGGTCTGCGCCCGCGAAGGCGTCGACATCGTCTTCGCGCCGTCGGTCGAGGAGGTCTACCCCGGGGGCGACCCGCTGGTGACCGTCGAGCCCGGCCCCGGCGCCACCATCCTGGAGGGCAAGACCCGGCCCGGGCACTTCCGCGGCGTACTCACCGTGGTGGCGAAGCTGTTCGGGCTCGTGCGGCCCGACGTGGCCGTCTTCGGCGAGAAGGACTACCAGCAGCTCAGCCTGATCCGCCGCATGGTCGCGGACCTGTGCCTGGGCATCGAGGTCGTCGGCGCCCCGACGCAGCGCGAAGCCGACGGTCTGGCCCTCTCCTCCCGCAACCGCTTCCTCTCGCCCGAGGAGCGCGAGGAGGCAGTCGTCCTCTCCCGCGCGCTCGCCGCCGCCCAGGACGAGGCCGAGTACGGCGTGGGGCCGGCGCTCGACGCCGCTCGTACCGAGATCCGGACCAGTCACGGCGTCGATCTCGACTACCTGGTGATCACCACCCCCGACCTGCGGCCGGTGCCCGTCGACGCCCCCGCCGGCACCGAGGCCCGGATCCTCGTCGCGGCCCGCGTCGGCGCGACCAGACTGATCGACAACATGCCGCTCACCCTGGGGTGCGCGACCACGACGCCCTCCACCCCTGGGAGCAACTGATGGCACTGCGCACCATGATGACCGGCAAGATCCACCGCGCGACGGTCACCCAGGCCGACCTGCACTACGTCGGCTCCGTGACGGTCGACGCCGACCTGCTCGACGCCGCCGACATCCTGCCCGGCGAGCTGGTCTCCATCGTCGACATCACCAACGGTGCACGCCTGGAGACCTACACCATCGCGGGCGAGCGCGGTTCCGGCGTACTCGGCATCAACGGCGCCGCCGCGCACCTGGTGCACCCCGGTGACCTGGTCATCCTGATCGCCTACCAGCAGATGACGACGCCCGAGGCGCGCGAGCTCCGGCCGCACGTCGTCCACGTCGACGCCGCCAACCGGATCGTGGCGCTGGGCAACGACGCCGCCGAGCCGGTCCCGGGCAGCGACCAGCGGCGGGGCGACCTGGTGCTGAGCCAGGGGCGCTGAGCCCGCGCCACGCGGGATAGCCTGCACCTCGTGCGTTCTCTCCCAGGCCGTCTCACCGCCCGCGCGCCGGGCTGGACCGAGGTGGCCGACGTCGTGATCGTCGGCTCGGGCATCGCCGGACTGACGGCCGCGCTGCGCCTGCGCGGCCGGGTCGACCGCATCGCCGTGGTCACCAAGGACGTCCTGGCCGCGGGCTCGACCAACTGGGCGCAGGGCGGCATCGCGGCCGCGCTCGGCCCCGGCGATACCCCGGCGGAGCACGAGGTCGACACCCTGGTCGCGGGGGCCGGCGCGTGCGACCTGGACGCCGTACGGGTGCTGGTGGGGGAGGGTCCCGAGGCGGTCCATGAGCTGATCTCGTGGGGCGCCGAGTTCGACAAGGATCCGGCGGGCAACCTGTCCCTGACCCGCGAGGGCGGCCACCGGCGCGACCGCATCGCGCACGCAGGCGGCGACGCCACCGGGGCGGAGATCCAGCGGGCGCTCATCGAGGCGGTCCGCCGCGCCCCGGAGATCGAGGTCTTCGAGCACACCATGGTCGTCGACCTGGTGACCGCCGAGGACGGCGGCATCGCCGGCCTCACGCTGCACGTGGTGGGCGAGGGCGACCGCGACGGCGTCGGCCTGGTGCGCGCCCGAGCCGTGGTGCTGGCCTCCGGGGGGCTGGGCCAGGTCTTCTCCCAGACGACCAACCCCAGCGTCTCGACGGCGGACGGGATGGCTGCGGCGCTCCGCGTCGGCGCCCGCCTGCGCGACCTGGAGTTCGTGCAGTTCCACCCCACGGTGATGTACCTGGGCCCCGGCTCGCGCGGCCAGCAGCCGCTCATCTCGGAGGCCGTGCGCGGTGAGGGCGCCGTCCTGGTCGACTGGGACGGCCACCGGTTCATGCGCGGCGAGCACGAGCTTGTGGACCTCGCCCCGCGCGACATCGTCTCCAAGGCGATCATGAAGCGGATGCTCGCGACCGGGCAGCCGCACATGTGGCTCGACGCCCGCCACCTCGGGCTGTCCGACCCCCAGCCCGATCCACAGCGCTTCTGGGAGCGCCGCTTCCCCACCATCCTGGCCTCGTGCCGCGCGCACGGCATCGACCCGGTCACCCAGCTGATCCCGGTGGCGCCGGCGTGCCACTACGCCTCCGGCGGCGTCCACACCGACCTGTGGGGCCGGTCGTCGGTGCCGGGCCTCTACGCCACCGGCGAGGTGGCCTGCTCGGGCGTGCACGGCGCCAACCGGCTCGCGTCCAACAGCCTGCTCGAGGGCCTCGTCTTCAGCCGCCGGATCGCCGAGGTGCTGCCCGGTGAGCTCGGGCCCCTGCGTGAGCCCGCCGTCGACCAGCGCACCGCGGCGGCCGTCCCCGGCGGCGTACTGGCCGAGCTGCAGGAGGTGATGTCGGAGCGCGTCGGCGTGCTGCGTACGGCCCACGGGCTGGCCCAGGCCCGCGACCGGCTCGCCGAGTTGGTCCGGCTCAGTGACGATCCCAGTGACACCTGCGGCCCGGCGTCCTGGGAGGCGACCAACCTGCTCACGGTCTCGGTCGCGCTCACCGACGCGGCGCTGCGACGCCGGGAGACCCGTGGCTCGCATTGGCGCGAGGACTTCCCCGAGCGGGACGACGCCGGCTTCGCCGGCCACTTCGATGCCGTCCTCGGCACCGACGGGCTTGCCGTCGCCTTCGCGCCGAGCCCGGCCACCGACGTCCTGGCCACTGACGTACTACCGAGAGAGGCGGCCCTGTGACGCCGTACGAGAAGCTGCCGAGCGTCCTGCTCGACGAGCTGGACGCGGCGGGCCTCGACCCGCGCACCGTGTACGACGCGGTGCGGGCGGCGCTCGCGGAGGACCTGCCGCACGAGGCGGACGTCGACGCGACCTCGGCTGCCACGATCCCGGCGGGCGCCCACGGGCGCGGCGTCTTCGCGGCGCGAGAGGACGGCGTGGTGGCGGGACTAGCCGTTGCCGAGCTCGCCTTCCGGGTGGTCCTCGGAGACGACGTCGCGGTGGCGCACCGGCTGCCGGACGGCAGCCGGGTGCGGCCGGGCGACGTACTGCTCGATGTCTCGGGGCCCACCCGCGGGCTGCTCACCGCCGAGCGCACGGCGCTCAACTACGCGACCCATCTCTCGGGTGTCGCGACCGCGACCTCGCGGTGGGTGGACGCGCTCGACGGCACGAACGCCAAGGTGCTCGACACCCGCAAGACGCTGCCGACCTACCGCGCGCTGCAGAAGTACGCCGTGCGCTGCGGGGGCGGCCACAACCACCGCTTCTCGCTGGCCGACATGGCGCTGGTCAAGGACAACCACGTCGTCGCCGCGGGCGGCGTCGTGCCCGCCTACCTCGCGGTCAAGCGGGCCTACCCCGACCTGCCGATCGAGGTCGAGGTCGACTCCCTGGACCAGCTGCGCGAGCTGCTGGAAGTCGGCTGCGAACGGGTCCTGCTCGACAACATGACGCCGGAGACGCTACGTGCAGCGGTGGCGATGACCGCGGGCCGCGCGGTGCTCGAGGCCTCGGGCGGGCTCACCCTGGAGAAGGCGCGTGCCGTCGCCGAGACCGGGGTCGACTGGATCTCCGTCGGTGCGATCACGCACTCGGTCAAGGTCTTCGACATCGGTCTCGACCTGACCTCGAGCCGGTGAGGGGGAACGATGACGCTGCTCGCCGCCGACATCGGCAACTCCCACACCATCCTCGGCATCGTCGAACATGACAGTGACGGCGAGGCCGCGGTCGTCGCGGACTGGCGCGTGATCACCGGTGACCGCACCGCGGACGAGTGGGTGGTGGTGCTGCGCGGACTCCTCGGCGACTGGGTCAACAGGATCGACGGGATCGCCGTGTGCGCCACCGTGCCCTCGGTGCTGCACGAGTGGCGGGACATGCTCGCGCGACACTTCGAGACGACCCCGGCGGTCGTCGTCGAGCCCGGGGTGCGGTCCGGCGTGCCGATCCAGATGGACAACCCGCGTGAGGTCGGCACCGACCGGATCGCGAACGCCGTCGGCGCCGTACGGCTCTTCGGCGGCCCGGCGATCGTCGTCGACTTCGGGGGCACGGCCACGACCTTCGACGTCGTCAACGCCTCGGGCCAGTACGTCGGGGGCGCGATCGCCCCGGGCATCGAGGTCTCGCTGGAGGCACTGGGGCGGCGGGGGGCGCAGCTGCGCAAGGTCGAGGTCGCTCGCCCTCGGTCGGCGATCGCGAAGAACACCGTCGAGGCGGTGCAGTCGGGCATGGTCTTCGGCGTTGCCGCACAGGTCGACGGGATGGTCGCGCGCATGATCGAGGAACTCGGCGTGCCAGTAGACGACGTGAACGTGATCGCTACGGGATATCTCGCGTCGACCGTGGTGGCCGAGTGCCGGTCGTTCACGCACCATTCGCCGTGGTTGACGCTCTTGGGCCTGGAACTGATCTTCGCTAAGAACTGCTGAAGTTTTTGCCTGGCGCGGGCGCCCAGTATTGGACAAGAGAAATTCTTGCCGACAGGATCATTCTCGACAATTGCGTCGAATTGTGAGGAATTGATCATGGCCCAGAAGGTTCACATCATTCTCGAGGACGACCTCGACGGCTCGGAGGCCTCCGAGACCATCACGTTCGCTCTCGACGGCACGTCCTACGAGATCGACCTCTCCGACGCTAACGCAGACAAACTGCGTAATGCGTTCGCGCCGTACATCGGGCACGCACGCAAGCTCTCGGGTCGCAGTGCCGGTGGCCGCTCCGGTCGTCGCGCTGTCGCGTCGGGCGCCAGCGCCGCCGACGTACGCGCGTGGGCAAAGTCGCACGGTTACGCGGTGCCCGAGCGGGGCCGTATCCCGGGCGACGTGCGCGCCGCCTACGACGCGGCGAACTGATCGCCATCTGAATTGGGGAGCATTCCCATTTCTCGCCGAGACGTCACTTCGTGACAGTCGAATAGTCACTTCGTGACTGCCGAGGCGTCACTTCCTGACGCCATGGCCGTACGACGGGCACCGGCGGCGTCCTGCGCAGGACGCCGCCGGTGCCTGCTCGCGCGCGAGGTGCCCCGGGCCCGAACGACGAGGGCCGGGCGCCGGCCGTCCGCGCCGGCTCGTCCACAGCCTGTTCGCTGTGAGCGCACGGAAAGACTGAGCCATTGCGGAACGCGTAGGCTGTCTGCGGGGTTGTATCCCGCGAGACCCACCGGTCGGCTCCGACGGATCCGATGCAGGGGTCACCCCGCTAGTTTGAGGAGCGATGCGCATGTTCGAGCGGTTCACAGACCGTGCTCGTCGGGTGGTCGTGCTGGCCCAGGAAGAGGCCCGCATGCTCTCCCACAACTACATCGGCACCGAGCACATCCTGCTCGGTCTCATCCACGAGGGTGAGGGTGTCGCCGCCAAGGCGCTGGAGTCGCTCGACATCTCCCTGGAGGCTGTGCGCGCCCAGGTCGAGGAGATCATCGGTCAGGGTCAGCAGGCCCCGTCGGGTCACATCCCGTTCACCCCGCGGGCCAAGAAGGTCCTCGAGCTGTCCCTGCGCGAGGCGCTGCAGCTCGGCCACTCCTACATCGGCACCGAGCACATCCTGCTCGGTCTCATCCGCGAGGGTGAGGGCGTCGCCGCGCAGGTGCTGCAGAAGCTCGGCGCCGACCTGAACCGCGTCCGTCAGCAGGTCATCCAGCTCCTCTCCGGCTTCCAGGGCAAGGAGTCGTCGCAGTCGGCCGCAGCGGCGACCGGCTCGTCGTCCTCAGAGGCGCCGAGCTCGAGCCTGGTGCTCGACCAGTTCGGGAGGAACCTCACCCAAGACGCCAGAGAAGGCAAGCTCGACCCCGTCATCGGGCGAGAGCAGCAGATCGAGCGCGTGATGCAGGTGCTCTCGCGGCGTACCAAGAACAACCCGGTGCTCATCGGCGAGCCCGGCGTCGGCAAGACCACGATCGTCGAGGGCCTGGCGCAGGACATCGTCAAGGGCAACGTGCCCGAGACGCTGAAGGACAAGCAGATCTACACCCTCGATCTGGGTGCCCTGGTCGCCGGCAGCCGCTATCGCGGTGACTTCGAGGAGCGCCTGAAGAAGGTGCTCAAGGAGATCCGCACCCGCGGCGACATCGTGCTCTTCATCGACGAGATCCACACCCTGGTCGGCGCAGGTGCCGCCGAGGGCGCGATCGACGCCGCCTCGATCCTCAAGCCGATGCTCGCCCGCGGCGAGCTGCAGACGATCGGCGCGACCACCCTCGACGAGTACCGCAAGTACCTCGAGAAGGACGCCGCGCTCGAGCGCCGGTTCCAGCCGATCCAGGTGCCGGAGCCGTCGATCTCGGACACGATCCTGATGCTCAAGGGTCTCCGCGACCGCTACGAGGCGCACCACCGGGTCACCATCACCGACGAGGCCCTGGTCTCGGCGGCGACGCTGGCCGACCGCTACATCTCCGACCGCTTCCTGCCCGACAAGGCGATCGACCTGATCGACGAGGCCGGCTCGCGGCTGCGGATCCGCCGCATGACGGCACCCGCCGACCTGCGCGAGTACGACGAGAAGATCGGCGAGGTCCGCCAGCGCAAGGAGGCCGCGATCGACGGCCAGGACTTCGAGGCTGCCGCCCGTCTCCGCGACGAGGAGAAGCAGCTGATGCTCAAGAAGGCCGACCGCGAGAAGGCCTGGCGCTCCGGCGACATGGACGAGGTCGCGGAGGTCGACGAGGAGCTGATCGCCGAGGTGCTCGCCGTGGCGACCGGCATCCCGATCGTGAAGCTGTCGGAGGAGGAGTCGACCCGGCTGCTCAAGATGGAGGACGAGCTGCACAAGCGCGTCGTCGGACAGGACGAGGCCGTCAAGGCCCTCTCCCGCGCGATCCGTCGTACTCGCGCCGGGCTGAAGGACCCGAAGCGGCCCGGTGGGTCGTTCATCTTCGCCGGCCCCTCGGGCGTCGGTAAGACCTGGCTGTCCAAGACGCTGGCCGAGTTCCTCTTCGGCGACGAGGACGCGCTGATCCAGCTCGACATGAGCGAGTTCGGCGAGAAGCACACCGTCTCGCGGCTCTTCGGCTCGCCGCCGGGATACGTCGGCTACGAGGAGGGCGGCCAGCTCACCGAGAAGGTGCGCCGCAAGCCGTTCTCCGTGGTCCTCTTCGACGAGGTCGAGAAGGCCCATCCCGACATCTTCAACAGCCTGTTGCAGATCCTCGAGGAAGGTCGCCTGACCGACTCGCAGGGCCGCGTCGTGGACTTCAAGAACACCGTCATCATCATGACGACCAACCTCGGCACCCGCGATATCGCCAAGTCGGTCAACCTCGGCTTCAGCCAGGTCGGCGACGCGGCCGGGTCGTACGAGCGGATGAAGTCGAAGGTGTCGGAGGAGCTCAAGCAGCACTTCCGCCCGGAGTTCCTCAACCGTGTCGACGAGATCATCGTGTTCCCGCCGCTCTCGCAGGAGCAGATCATCTCGATGGTCGACAACATGATCGCCGCGGTGGAGACCCGCCTCAAGGACCGCGACATGGGCATCGAGCTCACCAGCGCGGCCAAGGAGCTGCTCGCCAGGCGGGGCTTCGACCCCGTCCTGGGCGCCCGCCCGTTGCGTCGAACTGTGCAGCGGGAGATCGAGGACGTCCTTGCCGAGAAGATGCTGTACGGCGAGGTCGGCCCGGGTGAGCTCGTGCTGGTCGACGTCGACGGCGAGGGTATGGACGCCAACTTCACCTTCACCGGCCAGAAGCGCTCCACGATCCCGGACCTGCCGCCCTTCGAGGCGGCCGGCATCGGCGAGGGCGACGAGCCCGATCGGCCGGTCGACCTCGGCAAGCACGCCGCGGACGAGTGACACCGAGAGGTCGCTGCGTGACACCCGAGACGTCACTTCCTGACAGCACCCCCGAGCCCGGCGGCTCGGGGGTTCTGTCATCTAGCGACCTCTCGGGTGTCACGCAGCGACCTCTCGGTGTCACAGGGCGACCTCTCGGGTGTCACGCAGCGACCTCTCGGGTGTCACAGGGCGAAGGTGTCGGGTCCCACCTGGTGCAGCAGGCCGTCGGCGAGGAGGCCGGCCAGGGCGCGGTCGCGTTGCGCGGGGTCGTACCACGCGGCGTCGAGACGGCTGCGGTGCACGGGGCCGTCGCTGTCCCGCAGTACGGCGAGGAGCCGGCCCCGGCACTGCCGATCGGTCCCTGCCCAGGTCTGGACGCGCCGCGCAGGCCCTGCGTACGCCGGCTGGCCGGCGCCCCGCCAGGCGCAGAGGTCGACGACCGGGCAGCGTTCGCAGGCCGGTGCGGCCGCGGTGCAGACGAGGGCGCCGAGCTCCATCGTCGCGACCGCCCAGGTCGCGGCCATCGCGTCGCTCTCGGGCAGCAGGGCCGTCGCGCGGTCGCGTTCGGCCCGGGTGAGGCTCGCCGGGGGCAGCTCCTCGCCCCCGACGACCCGAGCCAGCACCCGGCGCACGTTGGTGTCGAGCACCACGTGCCGCCGCCCGTAGGCGAAGCTCGCGATCGCGGCCGCCGTGTAGTCGCCGACCCCGGGCAGTGCCAGCAGGGCGTCGTACTCCTCGGGGACCGCCCCGTCGTGTCGCTCGACGATGGCCACCGCGGCGGCGTGCAGGCGTAGCGCACGGCGCGGGTACCCGAGCCGGCCCCACGCGCGCACCGCCTCGCCCGTCGGCTCGGCCGCGAGGCCCGCAGGGGTCGGCCAGCGCTCCAGCCACTGCTCGTGCACCGGCAGCACCCGCGCGACGGGCGTCTGCTGCAGCATGAACTCGCTGACCATCACCGACCAGGCCGACGCCGCCGGCCGGCGCCACGGCAGATCGCGCCGGTGGTCGTCGTACCAGCGCAGGACCGGCTCGTGGAGCAGGTCGGGACGTGTCGAAAGGTCGCTCATCGACGCCGATTCTGCCCCGCTCGGGACCCGCACGGAGTGGCACCCCCATCAGCGGCGTCGCGATGACTACCGTGCCGTACATGCTGACGAGGGGACCACTGTCGAGCTCTGTCTACTGGCGCCGGCGCCTGGTGGCCATGAGCATCGCGGTCGTGCTCGTCGTGGCGATCGCGAAGATGCTGGCCGGGGGCTCCGGAGGCGGTCAGGCGGCCGAGCAGGTCGCGCACACCGGCCCGGTCACGTCCGCCGCGCCGAGCGCGAGTACGACGCCGACCGGCCCGGCGCCGAGTTCGGCTCCCAGCACGACCCCCGGTACGACCCCCAGCTTGTCCTCCAGTGCCGGCGCCCTCGCCGGGCCGACCACGTCGGCCCAGCCCCTGTCGGGGACGCCGGCGACGGCCAGCGGAGCGTGCCAGCCCTCCGACGTCGTGGTCACGCCCCTCGTGCGCGACGCCATGGTGGGCCAGCCGGTCACGATCACGCTCCGCGTCCAGACGCGCACCGAGCCCGCCTGCTACTGGCAGATGAACGCGTCCAGCCTGCAGGTCAAGGTCGACTCCGCGGTCGACCGCGTCTGGAGCACGGCAGACTGCCGCTCGGCGATCACGCCGCAGCAGCTGACCCTGAGCAACGCCGCGCCGACCCAGACCTCGCTGATCTGGCGCGGGCACACCTCCGACAGCTACTGCTCCGGTCACACGCCCTGGGCGAACCAGGGCACCTACACGGTCACCGCGACCGCCCTGGGCGGCGAGCCGCAGACGGCGTCGTTCCATCTCGGCGTGCCGACCGTCTACGTGACGGTCACCCCGACGCCCAGCGCGACCGCGACCGGGCCGTCGGTGGGAGCCTCCAGCGGGGCACCCACCCGATCGCCGAGGGCCTCGACCAGCCCCGCGCCCTCGTCCGGCAGGACGACGCACCCGACCCCGGCCGGCTGAACGGCTAGACGTACCGCTCGAGGATCGTCGACTCGGCCAGCCGGGAGAGACCCTCGCGCACCGAGCGGGCGCGCAGCTCGCCGACGCCGTCGACCGCCTGCAGATCGTCGACCGAGGCCGAGAGCAGCTTCTGCAGCGTGCCGAAGTGGTCGACGAGGCGGTCGACCACGGCGCCCGGAAGGCGCGGGACCTTGGCCAGCAGCCGATAGCCGCGGGGGGCGACCGCGCCGTCGAGCGCGTCGCCGTTGGAGAGGCCGAGCACCCGCGCCGCCGAGGCCGGGTCGACGAGCTCGGTGGAGGAGAGGGCCTCGAGCTGCGCGAGCAGCTCCTCGGGGCTCTTCGCGCGGCGGCCGCGCGGCAGGTAGTCGCGGATGACCAGCTCCCGCTCGGCGTCGACGCCGGTGACCAGCTCCTCCAGCTGGAGCGAGAGCAGGCGGCCGTCGGTGCCGAGCTCGAGCACGTAGTCCTCGATCTCGCGGGCGATGCGGGTCACCATCTCGAGTCGCTGAGCGACCACGGCGACGTCGCGCACGGTGACGAGGTCCTCGATCTCGAGCGCGGAGAGCGTCGAGGCGACCTCGTCGAGGCGCAGCTTGTAGCGCTCGAGGGTGGCCAGCGCCTGGTTGGCGCGGGAGAGGATCTGGCCGGAGTCCTCCAGCACGTGCCGGGTCTCTCCGACGTACGCCGCGATGATCTGCATCGACTGCGAGACCGAGATCACCGGGTAGCGGGTCTGCTTGGCCACCCGGTCGGCGGTGCGGTGTCGCGTGCCGGTCTCGGTCGAGGGGATGGTGTGGTCGGGCATCAGGTGGACCGCGGCGCGGATGATCCGGGTCAGCCCGCTGTCGACGATGATCGCGCCGTCCATCTTGGCGAGCTCGCGAAGGCCGGTGGAGGTGAACGGCACGTTCAGCTCGAACCCGCCCGTGGAGATCGCGTCCACCGTCTTGTCGTGGCCCAGCACGATCAGCGCGCCCGTGCGGCCGCGCAGGATCCGCTCGAGCCCGTCGCGCAGGGGAGTTCCGGGTGCGATGGAGGCGAGTGTCTCGCGGAGACGAAGCGCATCGTCCGTGCGGTCGGCGGCCACGGGCATCCCTTCTATGGCCCTTCGGTGGACAGTGCCCGGATTCTATCGGCCACGAGGCTCCGGCGTGACCGCCGGACCCGAACCTGTGGCCCAGTCGTGACGGTTGTCAGTGGTCACGACTCCGGTGCGGCCAGGCGCAGGAGCTTCAACGTGCCCGGCAGATCGTGTAGCTCGAAGACGCGCATGCCGTCCACCACGCGCTCGGTCGGAACCGCTCCGCGCGGCCCGCTCTCGGCCGGCACGACCGCCACGGAGAAGCCGAGGCGGGCGGCCTCGGAGAGCCGCTGGTCGAGGTCGCGCACGCGCCGGAGCTCGCCGGCCAGACCGATCTCGCCGATGGCCACCACACCTCGCGGCGTTGGGGCGCCGCACAGCGCGCTGGCGATGGCGACGGCCATCGCGAGGTCGCTGGCGGGGTCGGCGAGCCGCAGACCGCCGACGGTCGCGGCGAAGACGTCGCGGCTGTGCAGCGCCATCCCCGCGTGGCGCTGCAACACGGCCAGGATCATCGCCAGGCGGGAGCCGTCGAGCCCGGAGGTGGTGCGGCGGGGCCGCTCCTGCGAGGTCGGCGTCGTCAGGGCCTGCACCTCGGCCAGCAGCGGCCGCCGGCCCTCCATCGTGACCGCCACGCAGGTGCCCGGCACGAGGACGTTCTGTGTCTCCAGGAAGCGCCCCGTCGGGTCGGTGACCGCCTCGATGCCCTCGGGACCGAGATCGAAGCACCCTACCTCGTCGACCGGGCCGAACCGGTTCTTCATCGACCGCACCATCCGGAACCGCGACTCGCGGTCGCCCTCGAAGTGCAGCACGACATCGACGAGATGCTCGAGCACGCGCGGCCCGGCGATCGAGCCGTCCTTGGTCACGTGGCCCACGAGCACGGTGGTGATGTTGCGCGTCTTGGCCACCCGGATGAGCGCCGCCGCGACCTCCTTGACCTGGGTGACACCGCCCGGCACGCCGTCGAGACCGGCCGCCCCGATGGTCTGAACGGAGTCGACGACCAGCAGCTCGGGGCGCACCTCCTCCACGTGGGTGAGAACGGCGCCGAGGTCGGTCTCGGCCGCGAGGTAGAGCTCGTCCTGCACCGCGTGGGTGCGGTCGGCACGGAGGCGGACCTGCGAGGCGGACTCCTCGCCGGTGACGTAGAGCGTGCGGCGACGCCGGCGCGCCGTCTGGGCGGCGACCTCCAGCAGCAGCGTCGACTTCCCGACCCCCGGCTCGCCGGCGAGCAGGATCGCCGCGCCCGGAACCAGGCCGCCGCCGAGCACGCGGTCGAGCTCGGGGACGCCGCTGGAGCGGAACCCCGACTCGGCGACCGAGACCTGCCCGATGGGCACGGCGGGCGTGGTGACGGCACCGGGCGTCGTACGGCTGATGACAGACGTCGCCGAGACCTCGGCGACGGAGCCCCAGGCCTGGCACTCACCGCAGCGGCCGACCCACTTGGCGGTCTCCCACCCACACTCGGAGCAGCGGTATGCCGCGCGGGGCGCTCTCTTCGACGTGCTGGTGGCCATGGACGGAACGGTAGAGGGCGGGTCCGACGGTTCCGGTGATCGATGCCGTGTCCCGCTCGATCGAAGGTCCCGCGCGCGGGATCGGAGTGCGGCCACTAGGATGCGTTGGAACGATCAAGGAGGTGGGCTGTGTCACGCTTCGTGGGCCGGACGCCCCCGACGCTGGCCGATGTCGCCGAGCTGGCGGGAGTCTCTCGCCAGACCGTCTCCAACGCGGTCAACAACCCCGACCTTCTCCGCGCCGACACGCTCGCCCGCGTGCAGGGCGCGATCGAGCAGCTCGGCTACCAGCCCAACCGCGCCGCGCGCAGCCTGCGGACCCGCTCCTCCCACCTGGTGGGGCTGCGCCTGCCGCCTGTGCAGGACGGCACCGCCAACGCGCTCGTCGACCGCTTCGTGCACTCGCTGGTCGAGACGGCGGGTGACGCCGGCTACAACGTCATCCTCTTCACCGGCGACCCGACCGATCCGCTGGCGGGCTACGACGACCTGCTGCGCTCCACCGCCGTCGACGCCTTCATCCTCACCGACACCTACCTCGGCAACCCGCAGGCGGCGTGGCTGCAGTCGCGCCGGGCCCCGTTCGTCTCCTTCGGCCGCCCGTGGGGCAACAGCGAGGCCCGCCATCCCTGGGTCGACGTCGACTGCGCGTACGGCGCGGAGCTGGCCACGGCCCACCTGATCGAGCAGGGCCACACCCGGATCGCCTGGATCGGCTGGCGCAAGGACTCCCTGCTCGGCGAGGAGCGCCGCTCCGGGTGGACCCACGCCATGCGTTCGCGGGGCCTGTCCACCACCGGTCTCGCCTCGCGCGTCGAGGACACCGTCTCCTCCGGCCGCGCCGCCGCGATGGCGCTGCTCGAGGAGGCCCGGCCCACGGCCTTCGTCTGCGCTTCGGACACGCTCGCGATGGGCGTGATCCATGCGCTCTACGAGCGCGGCCTGCGCACCGGGGACGACATCGCCATCACCGGCTTCGACGACTCCCAGGTCGCCCAGACGGTGCCGCCGGGCATCACCTCGGTCCGGCAGCCGCTCGAGGAGGTCGCGGTCGAGCTCGTCAAGGCCCTCGAGGGGCTGCTCGCGATGCCCTCCTTCGTCGGCCCCGGCGTGATGCTGAACCCGACGCTCTCGGTCCGCGGCTCCTCCCGGCGCTCGGCCCCGTCGGCGGCCCAGGCACCGATCGCGCCGCCCGTTGCGCCGCTCGGCGAGCCGTCCGCGCCTCCGTACGTCTAGGCAGCCGCGGCTGCGAAGGGCCACGATGGGGGCATGGACCATGTCGTCATCGTGGGGGCCGGGCTGGCCGCCGTACACGCCGTCGAGACGCTGCGGACCGAGGGCTACATCGGGTCGCTGACCGTGGTGGGCGCGGAGCCGTACCTTCCCTACGAGCGCCCGCAACTGTCCAAGGAGTTCCTCAAGGGCTCCGACTTCGCGCTCGCCCACGACGCCGACTGGTACGCCGAACGCGACGTCCGGGTCCTCACCTCCACCCGCGCGAGCGGCCTCGACCTCGACGACGCGGCCCTCACGCTGGCCTCGGGGGAGCGGCTGCCGTTCGACGCGGCGCTGCTGGCCACCGGCGCCGTTCCGCGGATGCCCGACCTGCCCGGCATCGGGACGGCGCGGGTGCTGCGCACGATCGACGACGCCGAGGACCTCAAGGCCTCGCTCGTGCCGGGTGCCTCCGTCGTACTCGTCGGCGGTGGCTGGATCGGCCTGGAGGTCGCCGCCGCTGCCCGGGAGGCGGGTTGCGAGGCCACGGTGCTCGAGATGGCCGACGTGCCGCTGGGCAACGTGCTCGGCCCCGAGATCGCGCGGCACCTGGCGGGGCTGCACACCAAGCACGGCGTCGAGATCCGCACCGGCGCCCGGGTCGAGGCGATCGAGCCGGGCGGGGTTCGAGTCGGTGGCGAGCTCGTGATGGCCGACCTGGTGGTCGCCGCCGTCGGCGCCGTCCCGGAGACGTCGCTGGCCGAGGGTGCCGGGCTCGAGGTGGGCAACGGCATCGTCGTCGACGAGCACCTGCGCACCTCGGATCCGCGCGTGTACGCCGCCGGTGACGTCGCCCTGGCCCGTCACACCGTCCTCGGGCCGCTGCGGGTGGAGCACTGGGACAACGCCATCCGGCAGGGGCGGCTCGCGGCGCGGGCGATGCTCGGCCAGGACGCCGTCTACGACTGGCAGCCGTATTTCTATACCGACCAGTTCGAGTTCTCCATGGAGTACGTCGGACGCTCCGCCCCGGACGACGACGTGGTCGTCCGAGGCGACGTCGACGCCGACCAGTTCATCGTCTACTGGCTGCGCGACGGCGTGATCACGGCCGGCATGAACGTCGGCATCTGGGACGTCAACGACACCCTGCGAGGGATGGTGGGGCAACCGGCCGATCCGACGGAGCTCACGGATCTGCGCTAGAATTCTGCTCATGGAGACTCGGCCGCTCGCTGAAGTGCGTCAGGACCTTTCGAAGTTCATCGAGGACGCCGTGACGACGCACGCCCGGATCGACATCACCCGAAACGGCAAGAGGGCCGCCGTCCTACTGTCCGCCGACGACTTCGACTCCCTCATGGAGACCCTGGACGTGCTCTCGGACGCCGACCTCGTCCAGCAGGTTCACGAATCCCTCGCGTCAGACGAGCCGGACATCCCCGGCGAGCAGGTCTACGCCGACTTCAAGGCCCGTCACACACCCGGGGTTGCCTGACCGGTGGCCTATCGCGTCGCCTTCAGGCCCGCTGCTCGGCGGGCCCTCGACACCCAACTCCCGGAATCCGTCGCGGCGGCTTGCGTCGAGTTCATCTTCGGCGCACTCGCTGAGAATCCGCACCGGGTCGGCAAGGCCCTCGGCCCGCCGCTGGACGGAATCCACTCCGCGCGGCGTGGCGAATTCCGCGTCCTGTACCGCATCAACGACACCGAGATCACCGTGCTCGTCGTCGGCATTCAACACCGGCGAGATGCCTATCGGAGCTGAACGTGGCCATCTGCGCCGAGGAGGTGATGGCTCGCGTGCTCCGCTAGAACCGCTTCCACCACAGGTTGACGGCGTAGTCGACCTCGGTGCCCTGGTGGGTCCGCAGGGCCTGGTCGGCGGCGGTCGGTGGCAGCTCGATGCGGACCACCGCCTCGAGGTCGGCGCGCGAGGAGAAGCGCCAGCCCATGTCGACCGGGACGCGGGTCCAGCCACGCGTCGACCAGAACCGCTCGATCACCTCGGGCGGGTCGAGCTGGGGGTAGCCCCGGCGGAACCAGGCGCCGAAGGTCGACCGTGAGCCGTCGTTGTCGATCACGAGCGCGACGCCGCCGCGGCGTACGACGCGGTCGAGCTCGGCCAGACCCGGCTCGCAGCCGGGGCCGAAGAAGTAGGCCCACCGCGCGTGCACGACGTCGACGGAGGCATCCGGGAGCGGGATCGCCTGGGCCACGCCCTGCGCGACGCGCACGCTCTCGAGTCGCCGGGTACGGCGCTGGGCGATCGCCACCAGATCGGGATGCGGCTCGACGCCGGTCACCGTGCGGGCGTCCAGCGCGAACCGGGGCAGGTGGTAGCCGGTGCCGCACCCGAGGTCGAGCACGTCCCGGCCCGCCCAGTCGACTGCCTCGCGCATGGCCGCCCACAGCCGGCCGTCGGGGTCGGCGGCGCCGTTCTCGAGCTCGTAGGTGGCGGTGTGGTCCCAGATGTTGGCGGACTTCACCGCTCCGCGGGGGAGACCGCGACTCAGATGCGTACCTCGCCCTTGGGCGTCTTGAACTGGCAGGCCACCAGACCGGGGGTGCCGTGCTCGGCGATCCAGGCGATGTCGAGCGGCTCGGCGGGCTTGCCGGTGTAGTAGTCGGTGCGATCGTCGAGGTCCCCGCCGAGGTAGTCGCGCACGCGCTGCGGGTCGCCGGAGATCTCGATCCGGTCGAGGATCACGTCGCTGGGAGCGTTGCCCGGGTGCATCGAGAAGGGCGAGATCCAGTGGATGAAGAAGGGCAGCTGGGGGTCGGCGATCAGGCCGTTGACCCCGATCTGCTTCCAGACCAGCTCGCGGCCGTCGGGCAGGTGGCGGTTGCCGTCGACGGCCTCGCGGCCCAGGCGCGCCTCGATCTTGGGGAGGTTGCCGGTGCACACGACCCAGCCCAGCCATCCGCCGCCGAGGGCCGAGCGCGCCTTGACTGCCTGACCGAACGGTGCCTTGTCGGAGGCGGGGTGGTCGAGCGCCTCGACGACCTCGACGTAGATCCCCCCACGCACGGGCAACGTCATGTTGCGGGTGCCGTACCTCGGGTGGACACCGCCGTCGACGAACGGCTGGCCGAGCAGCTCGCCGAGGCGCTCGGCAGTGCTCGCCAGGCCGTCGGGCTCGGCGGCGTACGACAAGTGGTCAAGGCGCATGGCTTGATTCTGAACAACCTCTGAGAGAGCGCCGACACGGGGGTCGGAGTCTCTTGATGTCGAGACACACCAGCGGGCGGGCCCAGGCTCAGTGCGGGTCGGCCGGATGGATCGCCAGCAGCGACCGCGATCGGATGTGCGCCTCGCAGTGACGGGCGAGCTCGTCGTACGCCTCGGCGCCCATCAGCTCGACCAGTTCGGCGCGGCTGGTCACGAAGAGCGGCTCCGGTGCGACGTGGGCCTCGGGGTTGCCGGTGCAGTACCAGTCCAGGTCGTGTCCGCCCGGACCCCAGCCGCGGCGGTCGTACTCGCCGATCGAGACCTGGAGATAGGAGGTGCCGTCGGGGCGCTTCACGTTGCGGTAGGTACGCCGGATCGGCAGCTGCCAGCACACGTCGGGCTTGGTGGTGAGTGGCTCGGCCCCCTCACGCAGTGCCAGCAGGTGCAGCGCGCAGCCGGCGCCCGCGGCGAACCCGGGTCGGTTGTGGAAGACGCACGCCTGCTGCCCGTCGACCTCGACCGTGCGGGTCTTGCGTTCGCCGTCGGGATCGAGCTCGACCCAGTCGCTGCGCTTGACGCGCCCGCTGGGCTTGAGCTGCCACAGCTCAGGTGTCAGCCGCGCGACGTGCGAGGCGACCCGCTTCTCGTCGTCGGAGTCGGCGAAGTGCGCGCCGAGGGTGCAGCAGCCCACGTCGGGGGCGCTGCGATAGATGCCGTGGCAGCCCTCGCCGAAGATGCAGCGGTAGGAAGAGGTCAGCCACGTCAGGTCGCAGCGCATGATCTCGTCGGGATCTGCGGGATTGGGGAACTCCACCCAGGCGCGGGGGAAGTCGAGCGGAACCTCGGGCACCGGCACAGCCTACGGCCGGGGCGTGACGTGGCCCGTCTCGCCGGAGCCGGTAGCGTGGGCACATGCGCCTGGGCGTTCTCGACATCGGCTCCAACACCGGCCACCTGCTGGTGGTCGATGCGCACGGCGGTGCGGCGCCGCTTCCGGCGTACTCCTACAAGCAGCCCCTGCGGCTGGCCGAGCACCTCGACGCCGGCGGTGCCGTCGGGCAGGCCGGCATCGACGCGTTGGCCGAGTTCGTGGCGGGTTCGGTCAGCGTCGCCGAGGAGAAGGGCTGCGCCGAGATGCTCGCGTTCGCCACCTCGGCGGTCCGAGACGCGGTGAACTCCCAGGAGGTGCTCGACCACGTCGCCGAGCGCACCGGCGTCAAGATCGGCGTCCTGCCCGGTGAGGACGAGGCCCGCCTGACGTTCCTCGCCGTGCGGCGCTGGTTCGGCTGGTCCGCCGGGCGCCTCGCGGTCTTCGACATCGGTGGCGGCTCCCTGGAGATCGCCGGCGGCGGCGAGGAGGAGCCCGACGTCGCCTGGTCGCTCCCGCTGGGCGCCGGCCGCCTCGCCCGGGCGCACTTCGGTGGCGGTCTCGGCGAGGGCGAGCTGCGGTCGCTGCGCCGCGAGATCCGCGCGCAGATCGCGCGCGACGCAGGCCACCTGATCCGGGCCGGCGTACCCGACAAGGCGGCGGCGACCTCCAAGACGTTCCGCAGCCTCGCCCGGATCTGCGGCGCGCCGCCGAGCGCCGAGGGGCTGATGACCAAGCGCGTGCTGCCGCTGGCCGAGCTGCGCCGGTGGATCCCGAAACTGGTCGACCTGGGCCCCGAGGGCGTGTGCGCGCTGCCCGGCGTGAGTGCCGACCGCGCCCATCAGATCGTTCCGGGCGCGCTCGTCGCCGAGGCGTGCATGGACATCTTCGACCTCGACGGACTGGAGATCTGCCCGTGGGCGCTGCGCGAGGGTGTCATCCTCGAGCGCCTCGACCAGATGGCGGACGGTTCGTGAGCGCCGCGTGCAGTGGCCCGCTTCGCAGCCCGCTGAGCCGCAGCCCGCTGAGCCGCAGCCCGATGAGGGGAGACATGGCATGAGCCGGATCGGACTGTCGACATCCTCGGTCTACCCCGAGTCGACCGCGCACGGCTTCTCCTACGCGAAGTCCGTCGGGTACGACGCGGTCGAGGTGATGGTCGGGATCGACGCACTGAGCCAGCAGATCGAGGCGGTGCGCCAGCTCTCCGACCACCACGAGATCCCGATCTCGGCCGTGCACGCGCCCTGCCTGCTCTTCACCCAGCGGGTGTGGGGCACCGACCCGTGGGGCAAGCTCGAGCGCTCCGCCGACATGGCGCACGCGGTCGGCGCCGATGTGGTCGTCGTCCACCCGCCGTTCCGGTGGCAGAAGGAGTACGCCGCGAACTTCGTCGAGGGCATCGCGAAGCTGGAGGCGACCACCGGCCTCGCCTTCGCCGTCGAGAACATGTATCCCTGGCGCGCCACCCAGAAGCGGGGGATGGAGATGTACCTCCCGCACTGGGACCCCTCGACCGAGGACTACGCCAACACCACCATCGACCTCTCCCACGCCGCGATCGCGCACGACGACGTGATCGAGATGGCCGACCGGCTGGGCGAGCGGCTGCGGCACATCCACCTCACGGACGGCACCGGCTCGGCCAAGGACGAGCACCTCGTCCCCGGCCGTGGGGCGATGGGGGCCGACAAGTTCCTGCGCCATATCGCGGCCAAGGGCTTCGCCGGGGAGATCATCCTCGAGATCAACACCCGCAAGGCCACGCCCGGCGCGGCGCGGGAGGCCGAGCTGCGCGAGGCGCTGGAGTTCGCGCGCGAGCACTTCGTCGTCGAGGACGAAGCCCGGTCGTGAGGGGCGAGCGCGCGTGACTCCCGTCGAGGTGCGTGCGCTCGTCGTACGCCGCGGGGGCCGGACGGTCCTGGACCACCTCGACGTCGACGTACATGCGGGCGTCACCGGTCTCCTCGGGCCGTCGGGATCGGGCAAGTCGACGCTGCTGCGCGCGATCGTCGGCGTCCAGCGCGTGCATGGCGGTGAGGTCCGCGTGCTCGGTGCCCCGGCCGGGTCCAAGGAGCTTCGCCACCGGGTCGGCTACGTCACCCAGGCCGCCAGCGTCTACGACGACCTGACGCTGGAGGAGAACCTGCGCTTCTTCGCCCGGGTGCTCGGCGTCGGGCGGGCAGAGGTCGCGCGCGTCGTCGACGCCGTCGACCTCTCGCCGGAGCGCCGGCGGGTGGTGGGCAGGATGTCGGGCGGCCAGCGCTCGCGCGCCTCGCTGGCCGTCGCGCTCCTGGGCTCCCCGGACCTGCTCGTGCTCGACGAGCCGACCGTCGGACTGGATCCGGTGCTGCGCCGCGACCTGTGGGCGCTCTTCCACCGGCTCGCCGACGCGGGGACCGCGGTGCTGGTCAGCAGCCACGTGATGGACGAGGCGGAACGTTGCGACCGGCTGCTGCTCATGCGCGAGGGCGGCATCCTGGCCGACGACACCCCGGCCGCGATCAAGGCCACGGCCGGCGCCGGTGACGTCGAGACCGCGTTCCTGAAGCTGGTGGAGGGCCGATGAGTCCTCGCCGTACGCTCGCCGTCACCCTGCGCGTGCTGGAGCAGGTCCGCCGCGACCCGCGCACGCTGGTGATGCTGATGGCCGTGCCGTCGCTCCTGATGGCGCTGCTGTGGTGGATGTTCCACGACGTGCCGACCGCCTCGCCGTTCGACCGGTTCGGGCCGGCGTTGCTCGCGGTCTTCCCGTTCGTGGTGATGTTCCTCGTCACGAGCGTGACGACGCTGCGCGAACGTTCCAGCGGCACCCTGGAGCGGCTGCTCGCCATGCCTCTCGGCAGGCTCGACTTCCTGGTCGGCTACGGCGTGGCCTTCGGGCTGCTCGCGGCGGTCCAGTCCGCGGTGGCCGTCGGTGTCTCTGTGGGGCTGCTGGGGCTGAACATCTCCGGCTCGGTCGCGCTGCTGGTGCTCGTGGCGATCGCCGACGCCGTCCTCGGCACCGCGCTCGGGCTGCTCGTCTCGGCCTTCGCCAACACCGAGTTCCAGGCGGTCCAGTTCATGCCCGCGCTGGTCATCCCTCAGATCCTGGTGTGCGGACTCTTCGTCCCCCGCGCCCACCTGCCGAGCGTGCTGCACGCGATCAGCGACGTCCTTCCGCTCTCCTACGCCGTCGACGCGATGGAGCACCTCACGACGGGCGGCACCACCGGCGCCGTGGTGCGGGATCTGGCCGTCGTTCTCGCCTACGCCGTGGCGTGCCTGGCACTCGGCGCTGCGACGCTGCGGCGGCGTACTCCCTGATGCGGCGGATGGCGCCGGGGCGCGTAGTCTCCCCGCATGGCTCTGCTGCGTCGTCCGATCCTGATGGCTGCCCGCTCTGCGCGGGTGAAGTCGCTCGTCCAGACCATGCCGGTCTCCTCCGGCATCGTGACCTCCTACGTCGCCGGTGAGAGCGTCGCCGACGCGGTCCATGCTGCCTCGCAGCTGGCCGCCGCCGGCCTGACCGCGACGCTCGACTACCTCGGCGAGGACACCACCGACGAGGCGCAGGCGACGGCCACGGTCGCGGCGTACCTCGATCTGCTTCAGGCGCTGCACGACGCCGGGCTCGCGGAGAGCGCCGAGGTCTCGGTCAAGCTCACGGCGGTCGGTCTCGCACTGCCCGACGGCGACAAGGTCGCGCTCGAGAACGCCCGTAGCATCTGCCGCGCGGCGCGCAACGTCGGCACCACGGTCACCATCGACATGGAGGACCACACCACCACCGACACCACCCTCCACCTGCTGCGCGAGCTGCGCCAGGACTACCCCGAGACCGGCGCCGTGGTGCAGGCCTACCTGCGCCGGACGGAGGCCGACTGCAAGCGGCTCGCCTACGAGGGCTCGCGGGTGCGGCTGTGCAAGGGCGCGTACGACGAGCCCGAGGCCGTCGCGTTCACCGATCGGCTCGAGGTCGACCGCTCCTACGTGCGGTGCCTCAGGGTGCTGCTCGACGGCCCCGGCTACCCGATGATCGCCACCCACGACCCGCGGATGATCCAGATCGCCCAGCATCTGGTCGAGCAGTCGGGTCGCGAGCCGGGCACGTACGAGTACCAGATGCTCTACGGCACGCGGCCGGCCGAGCAGCGCCGCCTGGGCGCCCTGGGGGAGAAGGTGCGCGTCTACGTGCCCTACGGCGAGGAGTGGTACGGCTACCTGATGAGAAGGCTCGCCGAGCGTCCGCAGAACCTGTCATTCTTCCTGCGATCGCTGATCTCCAAGAAGTAGGTGCCCGTGACCGCTGCCAGCACCCCTGCGACCGCCATCATCGGCGCGGGCGTGATGGGCGAGACCGTCCTGTCCGGCCTGATCCGCTCGGGCCGGCCGCCGGCCGCGCTCGTGGTCGGCGAGAAGCGGCCCGATCGCGCCACCGAGCTGACCGAGAAGTACGGCGTCCGGGTGGTCTCCAACGTCGAGGCCGCCTCGGCGTCGACGGTCATGCTGGTGGTCAAGCCGCAGGACATGGGCACTGTCCTCGCCGAGATCGCGCCGGCGCTGACCCCCGGCCACCTCGTGGTCTCGCTGGCCGCGGGCATCACCACGGCGTACATCGAGTCGGCCGTGCCGGCCGGCGTGGGCGTCGTACGGGTCATGCCGAACACGCCGGCCCTGGTCGACGAGGGAATGGCCGCGATCTCCGGCGGTGCGCACGCGACCGAGGAGCAGCTGGCCGAGACCGAGTCCCTGCTCGGCGCGGTCGGCAAGGTGGTGCGGGTGCCGGAGTACCAGATGGACGCCGTCACCGCGATCTCCGGCAGCGGGCCGGCGTACGTGTTCTATGTCGTGGAGTCGATGATCGAGGCCGGCGTCCACCTCGGCCTGCCGCGGACGACGTCGACCGAGCTGGTCATCCAGACCCTCTACGGGTCCGCGCACCTGCTCCGCGAGACCGGCACCCACCCGACCGTCCTGCGCGAGCAGGTGACCTCCCCCGCCGGGACCACTGCCGCGGCGCTGCGCGAGCTCGACGACCACAAGGTCCGGGCGGCCTTCATCGCCGCGATGGAGGCCGCGCGGGACCGGTCGGCGGCGCTCGGTCAGTAGCCGCCGCCAACCCGCCGAATCCGGGGTTGTGGCCCGCCGAGTCGGGGGTTGCGGCCGGCCGAGTCGGGGGTTGCGGCCCGCCGAGTCGGGGGTTGCGGCCCGCCGAATCCGGGGTTGTGGCCCCTAGCCCCGTCAGGAATCCGGGCCGCGTTCGCGGACCTTCTGGACGTGGACGAGTGACTCCTCGAGCTCGGCGAGCCACTCCTCGGCGTGCCGTTGGACCAGGCGGACGCACCAGCCGAGCGCATCGCTGCGGCTGCGCGCCACGCCACCCTCGACGAGCAGGTCGAGCACCTGACGCTCGCGCTGCCGCAACCGCGTCATGCTCGGTACGGCGAGAGTGGTGAACATCGACCGCCGTCCATCGCACTCGACGCCCCATGAGACCTTGCGGTCGAATCGATGCTCCGCCTCCCGGGCCACCGCCATCCGATCGCCGCGTGTGCGCTCGCGGAACTCGCTGACCGCACCGTCGACGGTCGCCGCGCGGACGGCGTCCGACGCGTCCGAGGTCACCTGGGGCGCCGGGATGCGGCCGACCACCGTGATCTCCTCCCGGTCGACGACCAGGTCGACGACCGCTTCGAACAACTCCTTCGGGAGCCGGCCCTCGAACCAACCCCGGATCTCCTCTGTCTCCATGTAATGATGATTACGCGCTTACAACAGTCGCGCAAGGGGGACTGCAACTCCGGTTTCGGCGGGTCGCCAGTCCGGTTTCGGCGGGCGACAAGCCCCGATTCGGCGGGCCGCGATCCCCGATTCGGCGGGCGACAAGCCCCGATTCGGCGGGCCGCGACCCCCGATTCGGCGGGCGACAAGCCCCGATTCGGCGGGCCACAAGTCCGGTTTCGACGGGCGCCGGTAGCGTCTCCACCGTGATCGAGTGCTCCGGACCGGCGACCGTGGTCTACGACCCGAGCCTGCAGGAGTACGACTTCGGTCCGAGCCATCCGATGGCGCCGCTCCGCGTCGACCTGACGATGCGGCTGGCCGAGGAGCTCGGCGTCCTCCAGCGGGTCCGGGTGGTGCCGGCGCCGACCGCCAGCGAGGACCAGCTCGTGACCGTGCACGACCCG
>Ga0131853_10002116_pt1 | contig 35664 bp, 21 predicted proteins | sample TergutLab28metaG_FD_92764 | JGI IMG/M metagenome (GOLD analysis project Ga0131853, IMG submission 92764) | Labiotermes labralis P1 segment gut microbial communities from Petit-Saut dam, French Guiana - Lab288 P1 (version 2) (version 2) | ecosystem: Host-associated > Arthropoda: Insects >... | reverse complement strand
GTGGCGGACGCTTGTGAGTGCGGTAATGAACCTTCGGGTTCCGTGAAATGCGGGGAATTTCTTGGCTAGCTGCAAACCAGTTAGCTGCTCAAGAAGGACTCTGCACCATGGAGTAAGTAAGTACGTAAGTATTAGTATTGGCATAGTATTTAAAACAGTAGTTTAAGAATTCAGCAGCCGCTCCGTACGGGCTGTACTGTCCAGAACGAGTTGGAAGAATTTCCTGTGACAAAATGTACAAGGAGTTTCAACAAATAACATAACAAACAGTTTGATGCCAAATAATGACTTGCATACATACATGACACACATGTTGCAGGTTGCGTGATCACTAATACCGGAAATGAGAAATGAGGAGGTCGCCTAAAACCGCACAAACAATAAGAATACACACAAGTGAAATTTTCTGTGCGGTTTCTCATACTTACAGCGAAAAGTCCAGCGAAAGACCTTTTAACCTTGCCACGAGTAATGTTGGAAAATGAAGGAAGCATATAGGCTAATCTTGAAATTCAATTTCTCCCCTACGCTACAGACTTTCCGTGTCAGCATGTAGATGTCTTCAGTAATAATTGCTGAGCTATGTTAAGTACGTCCTTAACATTAAACAGAAGACATGGTCTCCCGGAGAACTGCAATAATGAAATTCCGCCAGTCTTCCAACTGAACTGAAGATTATTACCCTTCGGTACTTTTGCGTCGCTAAGCGCTATAGTGAACTGCCAATTTATAATGGTGGACGTTATTCAAGTGTTTCAGGGAGTCCGCACAATATTACGTAAAACATTCGGAGTAATTTTGGAGACAGAACATGTGGATATACGTGACTATCATAGTTCGTGCAAAGACGGCTCAAGTGGCTGAGGCCCACTGAGCTACGAAATCAAACGGACGCAGCGGCAAGCAACACACACAGCACAAAATCGCAGAAAAGTATTTTATGCATGTAGACACACAAGGATATTTACCGCATTTTCAAGACAACGTGCATAATCTCGGTTTTATTTACCATAAAATTTTATCTTTTCAGGTTCAAGTAATATTCACGTAGTCCAAAAAGCACGAGTGAAAATTTAAAACCCGCCCCTTCGTTTAGAGATTAAACTGTAGCGTATTAAAGCTTCAATCCTAAGGAAAACGACACAGAACTGTTTTTCAAAAGTATGGAAAGTGGAAAGATGTAATCCAATTCGGAGTGAACATATTTTAAAAATCTGATAGTCGCAACACGCTTTTCGCGGTTTCTCAAATCCGCGGCGTCTCCCCAGGAATAAAAATTAGAAAAAAAAATCCTCGAACTTTAAGAACATTCTAGGAAGGTTCTAGAAGATCCCCATCACAGTGCTTCTGCAAAGAAAATAAACTGTATCCAGCAAAAGCGAAAAAATAACACTAAAAGTGCGCAAAACGTAAATTTTAAATGCCGAAATTGGATTTAGGCATAAAAAAGAAACATTAAATAACATTATTATAAAGAAATATGATAAAAACAATAAAATATAATATTTTCTGAGGGGTGGTCAATTATACGCGGATTTTCGCTTTTCGTGGGAGGTCATGAAACCTAACTCCCGCGAGGGATGACTGTATTTGCCATTTTTTGGTGCTTTCATGCCCATCACCATCATTTATTGTTTATGAAAATCTTGTAGTATGAAAATGAGAAAAAAAAAACTATCCATGTCATTTACCACGTCATCTGACCGTCATAAATCTTGTCCAGCGCATCTCTTTGCAACAGGCAGAACTTGTTTCTTCAGCAACTTCCTCCATCTCATACATGCTATATGATATTACAGTTCATACTGCGTGATGTTGGAAACTTGAATATTACGAATCGTCAAGACTAAATTTCGTAACTAACAAAATAATATCAAGGCACAAACAATTATTTAAAGCTTACTTTCTTACATTCACACACGTTTCGATCAATCGCGGTTATCTTGATGAAGATACTGCTACTGAACCCAAGTGCTGTTGCCAGGCATTACACTGTATGATACGTCTACTACAAAATTCCCATAAATATTTAAGTAACACACCAACAAATGCACATATTATAGTCTTTAATAATCTAAAATTTAAACTAAAACACTTAAAACGCTCCTATATGTGTCGATCACACGATCATCCTCAGGGAGCATACTTTGTTCCTTGCTAAAGTTATAGTTTAAAAACACTCAGTGATTTACTTCGTTATATTAATTTTATAATTAGTGCCCAACAAGCAAAACTAAGCAACAACTATAAGAACACCAGGCTAAAGTTATTAAAGACAAATGCAGCAATATTTACCAAATTAATATAACTAAGTAAATCAATGAGTGTTTTAAAATGTAACTTTAGCAAGGAACAAAGTATGGTCCCTGAGGATGATCGTACGATCGAAACATGTAGGATCGTTTTAAGTGTTTTAATGTAAATTTTAGATTATTAAAGAATATATATATATATGTGTGTGTGTGTGTGTGTGTGTGTGTGCATTTGTTGGTGTGTTACTTAAATAAACTACAAAATGCACGGTGTAACGATAAAGATCCCATAAATATGTTTACCCATGTCCCTCTTGTATGTATACTGTCGTGCGCTGTCTCTATCCGTAACTTTCTTTGCAGGAGTATAAAAAGTATTAAAAATCGTGCGTAGTAAGCTTCTTATGCTCAATAAATATATATGTAAAGCAGTCCCATTACAGGCCTGGAGTGGCCCAAAGGGTTCCAGGAAGTTAAGGTTCCCAAATTTCGTGACAACGGCAGAGGATGGGGGTAAGGTTGTCAGCCTTATGCACCGGCCGCCTTTACTCCCAGGAAATGCTCCTGGTACTCAGTTCTGTTAGAGGCTGAGTCGACCCCAGGGCAATAGTGCGATCGGAAGGATTTTATGTCAATGAAAAATTCCAATGACACCAGCCGGGATCATACCAGCAACCTTCCGATTTGTAGCACAGCACCTTAACCACTGTGCTACCACGGTCCCCTCAATAAATATATAATAAATAGAAATGACTAGTGAAAGACATTATATAATCTACCAACAAAGATTACAATTCTGATTGCTACCGTATTTAGTTTTATTTACGTTCTTCAACATTATTGAAAATGAAAGATTGACAATAGTGAGTACCGTTACATTACAGATACACGTGGCTTTTGAGGTGTTACTTACCACATGGAAAATTCTTTCAAACGAAGTTCCTGATGGAAGTTTAAATTACCATGTCGACATATCGTCGATAGGACGATGACAGATGCCAGATGACTTCGAAAGTATTGAGAAGGAAGCAGTTCGTAGTGAACGGTGTTTGTTTGCAAGAACTGAGGAAATCCGCGAAATTGTTAGTCTGGATATCAGGTATTTTGGACGAGATTTGAATGGGCCTCTCCCCCGAGTACAAGTCTAGGGAGCTACAGCTACAGCTACAGCTACAGAAAAATTCATATTTCTTTAAAGATGTGTATTCTTGATATAAATTTTCAGATATCCACAAGCTCCTTGTGTTGCTTCTGACAGAAGCCACGAAGTTAATGTAAAGTTGGCTTTTATGTTTCAGGCATAAGATCAAATATTAGGCCTATACGCACCCAACACGGCTTCGTGTAGATACCAATACTAAATTTAGTCGAAAGAGATCAGTGGTTTAGGAGATGAAACAAACGGAGGGACAGACGGAAAGGCACGAATCCCGTGGTGTGTTAAATTCATGGAATTTGTGCCAAGAACGTTTAACTACGTCATATACTTAGCTAAGCAAAGGTGCTTCAAAACTGTTTCTGGTGTCAATCGCGTGATTTAGATGTAGGTCTACTTCGTTCCTATTTATAAGCCATTCGCCTTCATTCACTGAATATGCGCTCCCAAAACTGCATGCTACATCTTCTCTCGTTCGTTCGATTCCCAGGATTTTGAAAATGCAGGGAACGTTTCTCATCTGCTCCAAGTACGAAGAATGAGATGAACAGTTAAACCACGAGATAGGAGCAGGCACAAGTTGAATTACACCATGACTTATGACGGTACAAGGGTATAGAGAGATGAACCACCCCTAAATTAGACTTTTAATACGTGTATGCTTTCTCCGAATACGTTCCCTACATGGAAATTTCGCTTTTATATTTTGTATAATCCCAGAAAACACAACACCAGTAGCAGCAATATCAGAAGGCAGGCAACTGAAGCAAAAGCAAGGGCGAGACAGGGATAAAAGAGAGAAAAAGAGGGACAGAAAAAAATTATATATAAGAGTGCAGTTGTAACCCGTACACCTAAACCCTCACTTTTTAACATGCGCGCATCATTAAGGTGTGTTCGTATTCATACCACGTATAAACATTCAGCTTACTCTCCCCCTTCCCCTTAAACTCCTCCAACAACAAACCCCTGCCCTCAACTCATCCCTTGCCCGTCCATCTACGAGTCCGACTACTGCTTTTGTTTTAGATGACCATATACGTTCATTTGTTCGTTCGTTCGTCCCTAACATATACGATATAGGCGATTACGTCTATTGTATTTTTTCGCTCCCCTGAGGGAAACGAATTAAAAGTTCTTTGTGAGAGTGTGTGTTTTCTTGATATAAACCATGTAAAAATTCCATACTGATAGATTTTTACTAGGAAAAAAAAAGAGAGGGAGAGAGAGAGAGAGAGAGAAAGAATCGTGCTTGTACATGCCCCGAGGGCTAATGACCATCTCAAATGTTAACTCGTACTTTTTTAGAACAGAAAGGCTTTTAATCAATTTTCACGCATGAAATAAAGGCGCTGACGCCACGTTTTTGATCCAAATAACTTCATTATTAGTTAGTTACCTTGGTATGCCTTCAATATCTGTGTACCGCGAATCAGAGGACTTTAATTTGCACAGAAAACCGTATTTAACCAATCAATGGACAATGCTGTCCTCTGATTCACTGATTGATTGATTAAGCCAATACGCGGCGTCCTTTTTGAGATGATTTTTATTGCAAAAACTCGTTGGGCTTCTAAACCTCACAGGACAGAGATACCAGTGCCACTCAAAAACAATATATGTCCATATCAGCATGTTTAAACGTTCTACAAAGCAGTATTTCGTAAATGAACAAAACAAATGAAAGTACGAGCCTGCATTCTTCCACTGGTACAGAAGGGAAGGGAAGGGGGGGGGGGCTTTTGTACAAAATTCTGTTTCAATCATCATACATTTGTCATGACCTCTTTAGTGGGGACAGATGAGTCACGAAGTCTCTCTACACAAATGACATTTCTGACCGGATGGGTATTCGACCCCAAGATACCAGAATTACAGAAGCCCAATCCATGCGCATCAGACCAGAGTATTATTGTGGTTTAGACAATGTATTCGTCTCTTAACTGCCTCATGAACTTCAGCGCCTCACCCTATTTTCTTTCTTAAAGTAACAAAGCAGGTTTGTAATATTTTCAAGCCATCTAGGCGTGTGTACCCCCTTTAAACTTCTGTAAAGGTCACCGACTTTCACAATGTTCGACAGAATATTATGTTACCGATGGATCTCTAAGCTTTTATTACTCACAATCAGTAATAACAATATGGAAGCGCAAACTTATAAAGGAGTGACATTACAAACTATGAAGTGGGGCCCCATCAACACCGCCTGGCACGTCCTCAGGTTGCGGATGAAGGAACGGCCTCCAGTATGGAGGGTAGCTGCGAATATATTGTAAAAGCAGGGGCGGAGAGTTGAAAAGGGGTGGTCCTCCAGCTCGGGGGATGGGACAGGTGCTAACAACTCCTTACCATAAAGACTGGCCTTGTTACGAAACGGTTACAATTGCCTCGGGCCTGGACTGACCCTTTGGTACGACCTAAACAATGGAAAAGGGACATGAGATTTTGTTAATGAAATGTAAGGAGCCTCTATAGGTTAGTGTCAGAAGAGTAGCAAGGGAATTAGTAGAGATTTAGTAGGTGTATACGAGGTTAGGTGGGACAAAGGAGGCACTGTAAAAGCAGGGGATTATATATTTTTCTATGGAAAAGGAAACGAAAATCATCAATTGGAAACAGGATTTTTGTACACCACAGAACAGTATCAGCAGTTAAGCGAGTGGACTTTGTTAATGACAAGACGCCATATGTACTTCTAAGAGGACGCTGGTGTAATATGATTATTTTGAATGCGTATGCGCCCAACTGAGGAGACAAGAGATGATTCAAAAGACAGATTTTATGAGGAATTACAGCAGGGTTTCAATCATTTTTTGAGTACCAAAGGAAAATTCTGTTTAGGAGATTTTAATACAAAATATGGGAGAGAGAATATTTTCAAACCGACAATTGCGAATGAGAGTCTACAATAGAAGAGTAACGAAATGGTGTTAGAATAGTTAGCTTTTTTTTTTGTGGCGCTGCGGCCCAACGCGGGCCATGGCTTCCTCATTCTAGAGGTCTCTAGATCACACACAATGATGCATCACAGTCGGAATGACTCATCTGGACGAGTGATCAGCTCGTCGCAGAGACCTCTACTTGGCAACACACAACACTCACGACAGACAAACATCCATGTCCCCGGTGGGATTCGAACCCACGATCTCAGCAGGGGAGCGGCCGCAAACCTACGTCTTAGACCGCGCGGCCACTGGGACCGGCAGAGTAGTAAACTTGGCCACATTAAAAAAATTTAGTTGTTAAGAGCAGCACGATGTTCCGCCAATGGAACATTCATAAATACACCTGGACCGCTCCTGATGGGAAGACTCGTAACCAGACTGATCACATATAGATAGATAGGAGATGACATTCGAGTATACTCGATGCACGATCTTTCAGGGCAGCTGTTATACTGATTACTGTCTGGTGGCTGCAAAAGTCACGGAAACATTGGCAGTAAGTAAACAAGCAGCACAGATGTTTGATGTGGAAAGATTTAATCTCAAGAAGCTAAGTGAGCTGTAGGTCAGGAAACAGTATCAGATTGAGATGTCAAACAGGTTTGCAGCTTTGGAGAACTTAAATGATGGACAGGACGCAAACAGGGCTTATGAGTGCATTGAAAAGAATATTAAAACCGCAGCTAAGGACAGTCTAGGCCCGTAAGAATTGACGCAACAAAAATAATGGTTCACGATTTCTAGATCAAAGGAAGCAGGCTAAAAGGCCGTGGTTACAGAATCCAAACCAAAGCAATGTAGATAATCTATACAATGTACGATGTGAAGCTAGTAGACATTTCAGGAACAAAAAGAAGGAATGTCTGGAAGCTAAAATTGATGAACTTGAAACTAACAGTAAGATCAAAAATATCAGAGACATGTACAGGGGCAGCAATGATTTTAAGAAGGGCTACCAGCCTAGAACTAATATAGTGAAGGATAAGAAGGGTGATTTGTTTAAACGTACACAGTAGATTTTGCTAGGTGGACTTAACCACTTCTCTGAGTTACTGAATGTAAAGTACATGGGGCTAATGTTGTTAGACAGACAGAAATACGTACAGCAGAGCCAATAGTGCCTGACCCCAGTGTCTATGATGTTGAGATGGTTATTGAAAAGCTAAAATGACACATATCACCAGGTACTGATCAAACCCCAGCAGAATTGATTAAAGCAACGAGTAGGGCAATTCGCTCTGAGATCCACAAAATTACTAATTCTATATATAAAAAGGAGGAATTGCTTGAGAAGTGGAAGAAATCGATCATCGGACCTATTTAAAAGATGAGTGACAAAACAGACTGTAGTAATTATAGAGACATATCACTTCTGACAACTACTTACAAAATTGTATCCAACATCCTGCTGTCAAGGTCAGCTCCACATGCACAGCAAATTAGTGGGGACCATCAACGTGCCTTTCGAAGCAACAGGTCAACTACTGATCATATATTCTTCATTCGTCGCAGACTTGGGAAAAAATGGTAATACAACGAAGAAGTGTATAAGCTATTTATAGACTTCAAGAAGGCCTATGATTCAGATAGGAGGGAGGTCTTCTATAATATTCTCATTTGAGTTTGGTATCCCCTTGAAGCTGGTAAGGCTAACAAAAATGTGGCTGAATGAAACCTATAGCACAGTCCGGGTAGACAAACATATGTCTGATATGTTTCCTATTAAGAGTGGTTTCAAACAAGGAGATGCTTTATCGCCACTGCTCTTCAACTTTACTGCATTGTATGACATTCGGAGGGTTCAGGTAAACCACGATGGCTTGAAATTAAACGGTACACTTCAGCTTCCGGTTTTTGATGATAATGTTAATACGTAGGTTATTTGTAAAGTAAGTACCGTCTGCGCATATCTCTCGCGCATCTTCGAGACTGTCACTTTGCGCATGGCAGCGACTTCCTCTATCAATTGAGAAGCCATAGACGCCATTTCGTGAAATTCGTGTTATGTTTATTTTTGTTCCTCGCGTTAAACATGTTTAAGACAATTGAAGGGGCCGCCGACTGTGAAATACGGTCTGTAATTCGTTTTTTGAACGCTAGGAATGTCCTACCAAGTGAGATTCATCACCAGATCTGTCAAGCGTATGGTGACAATGCGATGAGTGATGGCATGGTTAGAAAATGGGTTCGGATGTTCAATGAAGGACGAGAGAACGTGCACGATGATACACGAAATGAGCGTCCATCTTTGGTGAATGATGATTTGGTGCGTAAGGTCAACGAGAGTTCATGACGACAGACGTTTCACAATTTCTGATCTGTCCCTGCACTTTCCTCAGATTTCAAGGACTCTACTCTGTGACAATGTCAGTAGTCATGTGGGTTATCGGAAAGTGTGTGCACGATGGGTGCCCAAGACGCTCACAGAGGAGCACAAAAAAACAGCGTATTGCATGTGCTTTGACATTTCTAATGCGCTATCACAAGGAAGGAGACGGCATGTTGAGCCATATTGTGACAGGAGACGAGACATGGGTGTCCCATAGCACCTCTTCCTACACCTAAAGAAGTTCTTGGGCGGCAAGCGATTTGATGACGACGATGACCTGAAAGATGCAGTGCAGAAGTGGCTAACATCGCAGGCGGCCGCATTCTATGAGGAGGGTATACAAAAATGTGTGCCCCGCTACGATAAGTGTCTCAATAATGGCGGCGAATATGTGGAAAAATAGTTTGAAGAATGTAGAATATGATAACAATAAAATTTTATATGAAACCTTACTCGATTTTTTTTACAGCGAAACGGTACTTACTTTCTGAATAAGCCTCGTATACTGGGCTGAAGCTCACACACTATACAGAAAAACACAGAAGGTTTAGTAATTGCTAGGAAAGAAACTGGACTAGAAGTGAATGCTGACAGAACTAAGTACATGGTCATGTCTCGAGATTATAATGCAGGAAGAAGTAAAAAAATATAGATTGATAATAGTTCCTTTGAAAGGGTAGAAGAGTTCAAATACTTGGGAACAAACCTAATGCATCAGACGTCTATTCAGGAGAAATTACGGGCAGAATGAAGTCAGGGTATGCTTGCTATCATTCCGTTCAGAATCTTTTGTCGTCCAGTTTGCTATCTAAAAACATAAAAATTACGATGTATAGAACTATAATTTTGCCTTTTGTTTTCTATGGGTCTTGGTATTGGTCGCTCATATTGAGGGAGGAACGTAGGTTGATGGTGTTTGAGAACAGGGTGCTGAGGAGAAAATTCGGTCCTAAATGGGGTGAGGTAAAACGTGAGTGCAGAGAGCTATATAACGAGGAGCTTAATGATCTGTACTCCTCACCAAATAGTATTCGAATGATCAAACCGAGAATTAGATGGGCGGGATATGTAGCACGTATGACGGAGAGAAGACAAACATACAGGATTTTGGTAGTGACAACTGAGGGAAGCCCCAGGCGTAGATGGGAAGATAATATTTAGATGACTCTTCTGAAGTGGGATGGGGAGCCATGGATCTGGCTTAGGACAGGGACGGGTGGCGGGCATTTGTAAATGCGGTAATGAACCTTCGGGTTCCATAAAATTCGGGTAATTTATTGACTAGCTAAGAACCGGTAAGCTTCTCATGGACTGTCTCCATGAAGTGAGTGAGTGAGTGAGTGAATGAGTAAGTAAGTAAATAAGTAAGTACATATGTAGTAATTAAGAGATATTACAGCCACTTAACACAGGTACTGAAATTACAGATGAACAGAGATTTAAAAAACATGCAGTTTCTGTTTAGGTAATTTTCGTGCATAATACAGTAGCAGTAGTAGTAGTAGTGGTGGTGGTGGTGGTGGTGTCAAATACCGATCAAGAAGTCAGGTCATGCTTAATTGGTGCGGCTTGACCGACATTTTTATCACCTTCACATCGACGTATGCCCTAAAGCATCTTGCACCGCGGCAAAGCGGTGAGATTGTACCCGCTTGCCTGTCAAGTCGGATGCAAAACAAAGAAACCCTTGCGGTGCACACCGCAGATTCCGAGCAGACCATTAGACTTTCTACTCAATGGACAGAAGGGAAAATATTCTGCATAAACATTCAGTTACGTTGGTAATGGAACACACCAAGCAAGACCAAATGATTCGCCACTGGTGGCAAAGCAAACCTGTCAAACAGTTGTCAGTTTGACAGCCGTAACTAACAGATCACTAAATCTAGCAATATCGAACTCCGGAACAAGAAATGACACATTTGTACAAACTACGTGTGTTGTGTTTATACGTCAACTACAAACATGGCGACGTTAAAGCCTGAGCTTAGTAATAATAATAATAATCATAATAAACTACAGAAACTGGCAGAAGCAGCCGAACTGATTGACGATAAAAGTCCATATTATAAGTACACACGAGCCAATGTATTGAAGAATGAAAATTTCAAGCTGTACTGGAATCGCAGCATACTTACGGACAAAACAATAGCTTTTAATCGACCTGACATAACTTTTATGAACAAGAAAACAAAGAACACCTTTTTGACAGACATAGCTGTCCCAAATACACATAATCTCGCCAAAACAATAACCGACAAATAAAACAATCACCAAGAACTGGCGAGTGAAATATGTGCTATGTGGAAGCAAAAGGCAGCACAACTGATCTGATCCCGATAGTAATATCATCTATAGGAGTAATTCCAAAGTCACTATCACAGAGTCTAACAAGACTTAACCTGCACCCCAATACATATATACAACTGCAAAAATCTGTAATTCTTGGCACATGTTCAGTTGTAAGAAACTTTTTAAACTACAAATAAGACCACTGAGCCCAATCCTGTTGATTACTACATCCCAGGATAGGTGAATATTTCCCAGTCAAAGCTGAGAAGTGAGAAATTCGATAATAATAATAAGAAGAAGCTATGCCATAAATGCGTAAAATGTTTAAAACTGAAAACAATAAAAATCAACATGCGAGTAAGATTGAATCCAAGGGCTGCTGACAGCGAGTTGAGGCCTGGGTGAAAGAATTTTTTCGGGTCCCCTAACAAGGGCGGACCGGCTGAAAATCTTTAAATTAAACCAGAAAGACTGACTCTCAGTTGCAGAGTGACTTGCGGTTGGTCTGAAAGGGTTAATTTGTACAATCGACAAATAACTATACCATCGAAAAAGACAAAAAACATATGCAACATAATCGGGCCTCGGGCTCCCTTCCGAACCGCCGGGTCTCGGTGATTTGTACCAGCTTTAATCCCGTCTCGTAGTCATTGTTGGATCCTATTAACAAACTAAGCATGGTCTTGCACTGTCGTACCGTAACGTAAATGGCCCATGGAATGAAAAGTCATTAAGTGAAGACTTGTACGAGCGAAGTCCATGCAACAGGAAAATAAAATCTATGAGTTACGCTCACAAATCCTTTCGTTACCGTCGTTCAAGCAGTAGAAACAAATAAGATAAAGCTGTTCAAACAAATGTGTCTGTATCTTAGCTCATAATTACATGCTGGAAAACGATGGTTCTTGAAAGAGAACTTTTCGTGAGTACCATCACACATTCTGAAAATCCCATCCCAAGCAAGAAGAAGAGTCGCAACTGCAATAAATCGCAATTTTATCGTGTTAATTCTAATGGGTGTCTGATGTCTTAGCTTTCAGCCCTCTTGCTAACACTGAACCCCTGCCTGACTGTTACCAGGATTAATGAAGATGACGTTATACAGCCTTTTAGGCTGCCAGTTTGTTGATTAGCCACCATGTTGTCTCTCCACCAAGATGTGGTAGCTGCAGCTATATACATTTTAATTGTCTTTATAACTGTCAGCACACACACACACACACACACACCTTATTACTGCGATTGCACTCCAGAAACTAAGGAAGGGATGTGGGAGGGGCAAGGGAAAAGGCATGACCACAGTTGAGCATATACAAAACTTTATACTTAACTGTGCACAAACTTCGCATTGTTATTATCATAATATGATACAGCCTTCTCCCTTTACTTTTAATGTAAGAACGGCTTATAACTCTCGATGAATGTGATAAGGATGACAAAAGGTAGAGTCACCGGGGATCACAAAGAGGACTACAGTACACAATTAACATCAAACGGAAAAGTCAACTTCACTTGCGACTGCAGACTGAAGAAACACGCTCTTCGCGACTTTACACCCTCCCCTCCTAATACTGATGATAATTGCACTCACTGTAAGCATGCAATAACAAAGAGGCAAGCGAGTATTTTTTCGTAATCCATAAAGCATTTCACATAATGTTATGTGCCTTAATTAGTTTGAAATCTACTCTCGGCCATTAATTGTTTAAAAAAAATATATAATTTGATTGCAGTTTCACTTAGCCCTACCTTCTGGGTTTTAATGGACCCACAGAGTGAAAGGTACGTAAAACTATAATGAAAATTTCGCTCTTCAGCCATGTTACGCAGGGCAGAATGGTAGTTAGTTACAGACGTTTCGGGACAGCCTATATTTCCAATTCAAGTTCCGTGAATAACCCAACCATTGGACGCTGTACATTCAAGAGTTACTGCCAACAGCAGCGTTAAAATCAAAGAACAAAATGGAGAATAAAACAAGGAAGGAAGCAAGAAAGGAAGAACGAATGAATGAAAGACAGAGGCCAAGAAATAAAAACTAACCAGCAACCCGAGGACACGTCATGCAATGCTGGGAAGGCATACACTGAACATGACACCTAGCCTGAGGAACTGGACTCGACTCCTCGCAGCACCGCAATTTTTTTTTTCACCAGTGCGCCCAGACCGGATAGGGGGCTGCCGCTGGCTCCTATCCAATGGAAACCGGGAGGCGCCTTCGGGCTCCTTAAGTGGGAGTAAAGCAGAGTGAAGTGGGAGGTGGAAGAAGCTGACCATTTCACCTAAATCCAGTGTTAAGGTCAAGAAGCGTGTAGCTACACCTCCACTCATCCATATGTCTTCATGGCGTAGCAAATAGGACTAAATTTGAACATAAACCTGCGGACATTTTAAAGAGGACGGTACAGGCCACTGGTTCTACGGCCTGAAGTAATGAACAACCAAGATTACAGGCAGCAATAAACATACCACAACAGGAAAGCATAGATACAAGGTAGGGGGGCTACAGTAATAATTTTTCTCCAGGAAAGTCCGAGCTGCAAACATAACAAACACATCTGCTTCCGTAAGGATTGGAGAGAAATGTGTGGGATGTGTTGTACTTAAACCCCAGTCCTAACCTACTCTCGAAATCTGATACTACCAACCTGCTGGATGTCATTCAAACACGCCAAACACGTAAGTACACAAATACATTTATTATACAACTCCTAACAATAAACAGTAAGAACATTTTACGACCGAAATTAGTATCTGCTCTGTTTTAATACGCTGTTTAAGATATCACTCGATATCTTTATCGTTGCACCGTGCATTTAGTAGTTTATTTAAGAAACACACCAACAAATGCACAAATATATAGTCTTTAATAATCTAAAATTTACATTAAAACACTTAAAACGCTCCTACATGTTTCGATCATACGATCATCCTCAGGGAACATACTTTGTTTCTTGCTAAAGTTACAGTTAAAACACTCAGTGATTTAAATCACATCTACAGTTACAGTTAAAACACTTAGTGATTTAAATCACTGAGTTTTTTAACTGTAAATTTAGCAAGGAACAAAGTATGTTCCCTGAGGATGATCGTATGATCGAAACATGTAGGAGCGTTTTAAGTGTTTTAAGGTAAAGTTTATATTATTAAAGAATATATATGTGCATTTGTTGGTGTGTTACTTAAATAAACTACAAAATGTACGGTGCAACGATAAAGATAGTTAGTGCCCAACAAGCAGAACTAAGCAAAACTATAAGAACACCAGGCTAAAGTTATTAAAAGGAGCGTTTTAAGTGTTTTAATGTAAATTTTACATTTTTAAAGACTATATATGTGCATTTGTTAGTGTGGTACTTAAATATCACTCGATACGTCATATTTGTGTCACGTAATGTACCAAACTCTTCTCTCCATTTTCTCGCAACTCTAACAATGATAGGCGTATAATTAAGATGCAACACAAATTTATTTTCATGTGGGTTCAAGCTAGGCAAGGAATATTAAGATCTGATAGCTTTAGAAGCAACTGAATATTCACTACCATTCACTTAAAAATACTGTCCATTTCAAGTAGAGGATTTAAAAATTTAGAAGTTAAAATATACAAAACTATAATTTTACTTGTTTTATCTGGGTGTAACATTCGGTCTGAAACAGCAACCAAGAAAATATGAGGTGTTTTGAGAACTGAACGTTTGGCCAATGCGACCAAGCAGCAGAAGGATGGGACGAAATGCAGGCGGCACATCAGGCCTCTTTATTACCACGAACCGATAAAGGAAGATGAGATGTGCAGGACATGGGCATGCTTCAGCCGATAATACTAACATTTTTCGCAGATCAGCAAAGTGTGATGCTGTGGATGAAATCAGGCGGCTCGGAAAGGATTCAGTGGGGGTCTCTTGCACACAAGACAATGAACCTTCGGGTTCTACTAACATTTTGACTGGCTCAGCGATTTCAGCTTCCGACGAAGAACTGATCCAATGAGTTAGCAGTTACAGAAATGTTAAAACGTTGCGAGTATTTTATAATAGCCTTAAAAAACAAGTATCACAGAAAAAATCTCGTGAGGTATGAGAAATCACATATAAAGAAGGCAGAATGAGAAAGGACATGACATTATTAACAACAGTTAGCACTTAATATTTGTTTTCCAACAAGATGCGATTTATTCAGTTTATCACTTTTCTTTAGGCAGCTCTACATGTTTCGGTTGTTGTCACCCATCATCAGGAGCTCGTACAACTGTAATTACAGCTTCTGGTATTGATTAACTGCAATGAGTAAAATACGCTGCTATTAATATTAATATAAAATTTCAAATTCTAGATTGGTCATATTGAATGTTACTGGCCTTGACGAATATTATACATAAAATAATGGTGGATGGTTAATTTTTTATATCTTACATTTATTCTAGCATTTTTATAGATCTAAATTAATGTTTCCTAATCTTTTTGTACCGTGTGTCTTTTACAAAGTCCCACTAATTCTGCGACCTCCTTCCCCAAAATTTACTCAAATCTTAGATCCCCAAGGCACATGATCGAATAATTACAAACATGACTACTTCCCCCGTCCCGCACTTCCCTCCTACCAAACCCATATACATAGCAAGTTTAACGGCCACTGCATGACTAAAAACCGCCAGTCCTATAGCTGTGTGTACGGTACAAAGCATCACATGACCCTTAGCCACACAGTCCAGTTTAATCTGCTGCCTGTCACAGACGTACCAAGCACAGTTAGACGTACATTTCTTTTGTTCGCAAGCATGCAGCAGAGTTTAACACAAAGGATAATCACTGTAAAAACCCACATAAGGAAGAAATAGTATGAAAACCGTCATATTAAATTTGTAATACGGTTTCCCTGTGTTTACATTCCTTTCAAATTGACAATATATCAAATGATGACTATTAACTGTGGGGAAGTTTAAGAGACACGTACATCAAACCAACTCACACACATGAAGAATTTTCAGAAAACATGAGGTGCGCAGCAGTATGCGCAATTTCTAGAACAGAACTCTGCGCAGTATTTGATAATCTATTCACCAGATGTCGCGCACATCTGGGAGTTGAATGACGTCGTTTCAATCACCTACTCTAACATCCCGCCAGTTCTATACTATCTTATCGCACGTCTTGGTTAGGTTTTCAGTTGAAATGCCTTGTACTATAAGGAGAATAATCATTGACTGATAATTCGATCAGAATACAATGCGTGAGAATTGTATGACAAGGAGACTTTTACGTTAATGACGAAACCAAAGCCAGGAGAAAACCAGTGACGAAACAAAGAGAATAAGAAACAGGTACAAAACGCGTGAAAACAAGAAGACTGAAGAGATAAGTTAAGAGTGGGGAAAGTAAGAAAGTGGTTTGGAGGGAAATAGCCCCTTCCTTCCACGGTAGGAACAAGAAACTAACGTGAAAGAGAATGATTATCTTAACAGAATTTCCATGTTTTTGGCCAAGTGTGAAAAATCGCAAAGATTTAAAGGTTTTTCCTAATTAGATTTTCCCTTTTATTATATAACGTAGCGTGATATTATTTCACCTTCATTATTATGCACAGGTTTCTTACTCATTCCGAAAAAAAAAGAAGAAAACTTTAACTCAAGACTTTTGTGCCCACAGAAACTTTCTTCTACTACAGCAATTCAGAGAGAGAAGAGAACTACTACTCATTTGAAAATTCACGGTTCTTCAAGACGAGCTTCGTTAGTGTGTAAAATAGAATAATCACACAGCATTACAATGTGTTATCACTTTTACAAGGTAGGAAACTTACATAAAGCCGTTCAAGCCCAGGGGCACCACCTACTCTAAAATTTAAAAAAATTTGAACTTTGCCATACAGTGTACTTATGTGTGAAATTTGAGTTTATCACAGCGTTGATGTTGAAGATTCTGGTCTTCTGAGATGTTGCGCTGTACAGAATCCTAGAACCCATCAACCTTTGAAGACGAATGTTTTATGTTCCTTCGAAACGTCTGGATATGTTAAATTATCCACTACACAGCGTAAAATACCAGAAGACAAAAATCCTGTACTTATGTGTTTCGTATGATTATCACAATAAATACTTATTATTTCCCTAAGCAGCATTAACTGGACGTTGTTTGTAATATTTAGATACTGAGTCATCTGTGAGGTATTAACCTTTAGGCACCCTGCATCTTATATATATAGGACAGACGTACCGCTAATTTCCAGAGAACGCTTTTTATGTATTTTGTTAATAAATAAATTTAGTGAGTGTTTCCATATTTGCTGCACGATCTATTATTTCAAGCAGGTTACATAATTAACTATACCTGGCAGGTTGGTAATAAGTTACGGAAATTTATATATATATATATATATATATAAAGTCAATGTGCCATAGGTCGTGGTATGGTGTAAAATAGGAAGTCAATATTTTCTGGAAAATTATATTATACCGTTCATAGAAAGTAAACAAATCATAAAAAATGTCTTAGGGATTTTAGACCCCTCCAGTGTAACATGACCTGCCACTGTTAGTGGTGGGAGTGGAACTGATGCTTACTGATTAAACTAAGTCGAAATTGAATTTAAACTTCGCGCTACCTAACATTAAAAGTAACTTCGAGTATTCATTTGACAAAGATGACCCATAATTGGGCTTCACGAGTTTCATTCTGGAAGACGTCATTTCACAGATTTTAGATGTAGAAAACACTGAAACGTAGACACAAGCGAAGCTTCGAATTTGGGCACAGCGGTCCTCTGGCAAACGCTCAAAGAAATTTATTACATGTCTTTCTCTGAATTTGCCTTGCAGTCCAACGTTACAGTGAAAGTCAATTAATTCCATCTGCAGCTCTGGTGGCATTTCTTCGCGTATAAAGTTCCTGCTATAAACATCACGATCCTCGAAATGGTTTTGCCACTGTCATTTTAAATCATGAATTATATCCAGAACAAAATATAGAGGAAATGGCGTTTCATTTTCGTGTTTCAAACTTTCACAGAACGAAAAATGAAAAGTTTTTTCATACTCTGATTTTCAAAAAGCACTATTTCTTGCCCAAAAAAAATTTAACGTGCATACACATCACATGTAAGCCCAGTTGCATCTTGGAGCTTCGTGACGTAATGCGCGACACTAGATAAGGGGAGGTAAAAACGTTACACTCTGACTGCTTTGGCAGCAGGGGAAGACCTCCCTGCACACACTGACAAGGATGTTGGGTGGGCCCAGTGTCGGGCTGGTTTCCACAGAGTATGGAGAAACCTGTTACACCTGCTGGGAATCGAACCACGATTCCTCGGTCATCCAACCCATAGCCAAGCAAAGATACGCAGTACGTTACGCTGGCTCTTATCATGTAATGAAAGGCTTTAAACTGACGGCTGTATTCCTATCATAGCTGCATACTACTGCTGTTGTATTACTGCGTTTAACTTTTAAAGACTAATACCAACCCAACTTACATGTAAAGATTTAGTTCGTACCGCGTAGTGAACGCATTCTATCACGGTTATAACAAGACAGGCAATTTACGTAGAACGTAGCATGGAGGAGCGTTTGAGTAACCACTGTTGTGGTGGAAAAGCAGTAAGTATTACATATTCTGAGTTCGGGAGTGCAGAGCACTGTTCTGGAAATACAACAGTATCAACAAAAGTGGCTAGAACACTTAGATAGAATGGACAGAAAGAGGATACCCAAGCAGACACTGCAGTATAAACCTAAAGGGAGGGGAAGCATAGGACGCCCGAAGAAAAGATGAAAGGACCGACTGCACCTTGAGGGTTAAGGAACAGGCACTACGCCTAACCCTTCAGAGCTCAATATGATGATGATGATGATGGTGATATTCTGGGTTTGTGTCCATAGACTTAGTTACCCAGCATGCGAAGGGCATGCGCCGTATTATATTGTCATCTGTGGCCTGTCTGGCTGTACTATATTTGTACACATTAACTTATAAACGGCACAATTTTCGGAAGCAGTTACTGAACACAGAATGTGGTTTCATTTTCTCTACAAATTTTGTCTAAAACATTTCTCATCAGAGAAGAAGAAGCGAACGACATACCACAGATGTACATCGGTCTTCATGTAAAGTACACGCTATTCTTGTCAGATTGTAAAGAAACTTGAATTTCCTCGACAGATTTTCGCAACATACTCGAATATAAAATTTCATGAAATTCTGTCCAGTGGTAACTGAGATTTTCCATATGGATGGGCAGACAGACAGACAGACAGACAGACAGGATGAAGGTAACAATCTTTTTCGCAATATTGCGAACGCGCCTGAAATGTTCTAAAGGAAAACAATCCACGTTCGTTCTGAAATCCACATGTGTATATATATATATATATTCTGGGGGAGGAATATACTCAAAAGTTTTGAAACTTAAACCTGGTTGTATATAAAGTAACCACTGGGCTTTACGGGGTTGCGGCACGTATTTAAAATAAAGCGTATTCATTCTTAAAGGCATGCCCTTCGTACCGCATTTCGCAACTGTTATACATACTAGAAGGCCATAGGTGACTCAAAGCACCAACTGGCATTACGAAAACAGTGACGGCTACTACAGTTTTAATTAAATTCGTGTGAAATGTCTTCAAGGTGAACAGTAGCGCTGGCAATGTTTTTAAAGTTGTGGAAGTTGATAAAAATAGTTGGGCAAAAAGGAGAAGAAGCACGAGTAGCGAGGCATAGGAAGGGGTGTAAAGAATTGGTTTAGCTGCAGAGGGCTCCTGAGATTTGAATTTAGAGTTTCCCACGGCTGTGGGCATCAGATCGTCGTCTGCTGTGCTGTGAGGCGGATATCAACGTTCCAAACGGCAGTTGTCACAGCTAAACTGCATCGTTTCTATTGGTCCGGACGGGGTTTTCCCCTCTTCACCCCCCTTCTGTGAAATAACATTCTTTTTCGCCTTTCCTACACGTATATACCCACTTCGACCCTGAAGCCGGACCATCTATGCCTAGGCTTTCAAGTAGTCTCATCGGTTCAGCAATTGAGGTAAGAAGGCTAAGAAAAGACCTTCCTTCTGTCACCCAGAAAGCAACAGTAATATTTTTATCTGAAATGCCAAATGTTTCGCAAAATGTACAGAAGTATAAGTTCGCCCGTCTTATATAGGCGTGAAACATGCTTCCACACCAAGGGAATACCAAACGATAAGGAGGTTCGAAAACAGAGCACTAAGAAAAATATTTGGGAGAAAGATGAAGTAATAAAAGACCGGATGAAACTGGATAATGAAGCGCTTTATCTGTACTAATCATAATATATTACTAGAGCGACCAAATTAAAAAAGAAAAAGACGAAACGGGCTGGACATGAGGCACGTATGGAGGAGAAGAAAAGTGCGCACAGAATCGTGATGGAAAATCCTGATAGAACGAGACCACTTTGCAAACCTAGGCAGAGATGGAAAAATAATATTAAAATGGACTTTAAAGAAATAGGATGGGAGTAGGTGGGCTAAATTCGTCTGGCTTTCGACAGGGGGCGACAGTGACGGGATCTGTAAACTAGGCAACAAACCCTCGGGTAGCATAAATGTGGGCAATTGACTGGCTGAGAACCTATGCGTACTTAATGACTATACTCCATATGGTTAGTTAACAACACACGCATTACCTTGGCGCTGATTCTAGCAAATGAACGTGTCAAAATGTGAGCATGAATAAACACAGATATTTAACATGCCAGACTCAATCATTATTTATGCCACGGTATTCTGAGTGGAAGACGAGAAGGAAGAGATAAGCAGCTACTGGATGACCTTACAGAAAAAAGAACATACTGAAAACTGAAATAGGAGGCACTTGATCGCACTCTCCGGAGAACTCGCTTTGGAACAGGCTATATGGACCTGTCGTCAGACAAGACTATGTGATGATGACGATGAAGATTCTGAGTGGTAGACAGATATGCAGACAATCAAGGTGGTACAGATCACAACCACGTCATTTCCAATTCATCCCCAGAAATCATATTAACGTGACACGTTACATAATCACTGCGATTTTAAATCGTCGTTAATTACTCCATTATTCTGTCACTGCCCCCTGATACCGAATATCAGCAAGCTGGAAGAGCTCAGTAAAGTGAGTGGCTACGGACTGAAGGATCGGGGTTCGACTCGCAAAGAGTGCAGGGACTTCGTCTTCATCATCACTTCAAGATCGACTCAAGGCCAACGAACTCGGTAACGGTGGAGTAATTCCCCGGTGGTGAAGAGGAAGTAGTTAACAGTGACGGGAACTATACTTATTCTGCCGCATATATCTTCGTGGTACTGAGCTACACAGCACACTTGTACGATCTGCTGTAGATGCAACACAAGAGTCATCCTTAGGGGGTTTAATCCTCGCTAGGGTCGGTTAAACATCTTCCGTAATCGACAGGTTGGGAGACTTGTCAGCTTTATTGTTATCCCTCCAGCCACTACAAACTGCGGAGTAATCGTCCGTGTTTGCACATCAGAGACCCTGTGCTGTCACTCAACGCCTCCGGGCACGGGGAGGAACTGAAGAAGGAAAAAGCTGCGACGATGATTAAAAAAATAATGAAATTGTTCACAAAAGACCCGAGGGATAATTTTCTAATCATATCCGACTACGGTAGTCTCTGCTTGGTACATACTGTGAAAAAAAAAATAAACTTCATATCAACCCGCAAGGTAACCGTTTGCTTCACGGGAATACTTGGTGAAGCAAGCGACAGAAATTGATAAATATTTTAAATTGATAAAGCTTTAATTTTATGTTCAGGGGTGTACGATCCTTTGTAGCAATACACGCACGTATAGAGCTACAGAAGCTGAAAGAGATCAGTAACAAAATGCCACGGAATAAGCGAGTAGGATTGGCGGGTGACAAATTTCAGGGCAACAGCCTGCAGTAGTTGGTTAAACATTAAAACGCTGTGGTAACTATACGTACCACTTACCGAAACCTCAAAAGAAATCTGCAGTTTGCACACACAGTATAAGTGCCTTTAATGTTTCTCACAAAAAAAAACACAGATTATATTAACCCCACACAACATTCACAGACTGGTATTTACAGGGCTTATGAATTGTTCTCTGTAAGGAAGGAACTGAATTTTTATGTGTGATTTAGAAGGAACTAAATTTTTAAATGGTTAAGGTCAAACAATAAATGGCCATAAATGGAATATGAGCAGTGTTCTTCCCAAAACGTAGTGATACAATTACCATATATTCCGCCTCAATACGCTGTCACGTGTTATGACGCACCCAGTAATTAGCAAGATACTTTTGCAGATTTAGTACCCTATTTATGTAGCAATTCCCCATCCGGTGTTAAAATGCAGGGTATTTTTTTGGAAGATTTTTCATGAAAAATAATGCGTCTTATGAGGCAGGAAATACGGTACGATTATATCGCAACATTTGGTCTTTTCTCAAGGACTTTTTTTTGTCAAAGCTCTAAGGACTTCCCAGATTAGCGTAATTTTGGAAATCACTTCCCAAAAATGAATAACCTGCGCTTTGTTTGTATTACGGAGCGGAGACGGCCCACGGCAAGTGGGCCTTATGGCCTTATGGCAACGAAAGGCGGACACCCACGCTCCGGCCCTTGGCAAGGATTGCACGCTTCACACCAGAAATCTTTCGACCTAATACTATGGCATTTCTAAGTCAAACGGCTATCGAGATCAACATATCAAATATGAATTCGAAGGTAAAGAAAATTCGAAAGAATCTTATAACTAACTTTGACCAATTAATTACATGGTCCCTAGCCACGCCCTGATTTTATACACCAGAGCCTGATTTCCCTCACATTTTACCCAACAGTCTACAAGTTTCACGACGCCAGAATAGAATGTTTTCGGCTGGCTTTAATCCGTTTTCGCACCGTTCCTTTCAGTTGCCGATGTTGAACCAGACGCAGTTACATCCATACGCATTCTTGCTTGTCCTAGTTACGCTGATATTTCATGTCCTCCAACTGATCGTGGCTCAGAACGCACAAATGTCAACAGTACTTCGTCCCACTGCTTTTAAAATTTTCGCACACTGGAACGTCAGCTTTCCTAAATTCCACGAGTGTTCACACACAATGACCACAACAAAATCACAGCACTAATCCTCGTTACTCTCTTTTACATTTGATAAGTGAAGCGGCCATTATTTGTGTCACAGTATTACCATCACTCAAAAGGCAACCCTTCAACAGAGATTCAGATTAATGGGAATTATATAAATATTCAGCTCGTACCGCGCCAAAGTGGGCCGGGTAGCGTAGTCGGTATAGAGACTGGCTACGGGCTGGACGGTCCGGGGATCGAATCTCGGTGGGGGCGAGCTTTTCCGCACTTGTCCAGACCGACCCTGGGGTCCACCCAGCCCCCTGTACAATGGTTACCGGGTCTTTCACGGGAGTAAAAAGCGGTCCGGGCGTGACGCTGACCCCCCACCCCCTTCCAGTGCTGTGGTCAAGAAACAGTAGAGCTATCCCTCTACTTCCCCTACGGGCCGTACGGCCTGTACAGAGACTCAGTGTCTGTACAAGGGTGCCCTTTACCTTTACCTTTTTACTCCGCCTTAAACACTACGTCTCGGTCATAATAACCAAACAGTTAAGGTTGTACAGGGAAATAATTGCTGTTTGTTCTGTGATCCATAAAAAAAGGTAAATATAGTGTGAGGGGGAAATAATGCAGAATTTTTAATGTTAAATCAGGTGGTACATAAGGTAACAACTTGGCTTTACAGGGTTAAGGAACCAGGTAACTTCGGACAGTTTTTGTTGTTTATAGCCACCGGTATTTCGGTGCTGGCAAACGCAATTTTGGAGGCAAATTGAAATTGTCTTAACCTTTTGATTTTTCATGTTAAACAGATAAGGCTACAACGCCACCAGTTGTCTGTTACTAACGGCGTTCTGCCAGGAGCGCGTATACTGCAGCCCCTTCAAATCAGCTAAAAGACAGAACAGATTTGAAGTTCTCACTACGGGGACTATAAATACGTCCAATTAAAAGTTTGACGCCGTGTGGTATGGTAAATTTAGCGATGTTTCGGAGGCACCAACTGCTGGACATTGAGAATAGAAGATTTTGAGAGCGTTCTCCCGAACTGCCCCTAATTCGCTACTTCATTACACGTTTGGCAATCCCGGAAGATGAGGGTTTTTCAGAAGACAGGTTGTTGATTGTTTTACTGCATAGGCCTATCTTTAGCCCTCTTCCTTGAATATGTAATAGGCAGAGTGTTCAGTTTTTTGCTGTAACTAGCAGATGATTTGGATGTTGTCTCTTGGCTTATTCAACGAGCTGGTGATTAAGCATCTATTAGAAACTGTGCGGTAATTATGGACTGTAACGTGCGAAACATCTGACCGTTTGAAGACACGCCAGCATTTAAATCGAGGGACTCGAAAGTTTATAAGGTTATATGGAATCGAATGTGTGAATGAGGAGCGGGTATTTAACTGAAAGGCTATGGTTAAAGTAGAGTTAAACATATCGTGGCATTGGAAAAAGCGAAAAACCTCCGTAAAAAAAGTATCTAACTGAGCCAAGATTCGAAAGCAGGCACTTCTGAATATAAAGCAGAAAACCAAACACCAAACTACAATCTTTTCGGAGCAGTTTTCGGGTAATCAGTGCTTCGTAGGAATGCCTACAAGGATTGGCAGTGAATGCTTGCGCTGTAAGTTACGCACTGATTAGGCAGGGAAGGAAACAAGGTACATGACTCTAATGCTATCTGTATTAAGTACCGCTGCGCGTTCAAGCTGAACGGAGAAGCCAGCCCGTGTCGTGCTTTGGCTCATTAGGAGAAGGTCCAATACGTTTTTACAGTAATGGTATCATATCCCACTCAAAAATATTCCGTAGGGGATATTTAAGAAGAAATCGCATTTTTCTTCTTTTTTTTTTTGTTAGCAGAGAGAAGGGTGGGAAGAAACAGAGACAGGTAGAGGAAAAGGTGTAGGTTGAGGGACGAATATGCGAAATTACTATCAGAAGCAGGATCATGTAAAACTTACACCCCAGGACACAACTAGTACCGGATATTTAAAAAGAAACCGCTTAAGTAGGTTGCGTTCAGAGAAACGAATTACTTCCAACATGTCGTAGGCTGCGTGTTCTGAGCATTTCGTAGGGGTACAGCTGAGATTCCATTACTGCGCAAACGGGTCCCGACGTTTCGAAAGAACGTAGTATCCTTATTTTTAAGGGTCGAAATATCCAAGTTCCATGTTGGTTGACATTTCGACCCATCAGACTGAGGACACAGGCTGTCTCGAAATGTCGGGATACGATTACCCAATGACGCAGCGTCATACCCCGGAAGAACGGAAGCCCCATACTGTATGTGGTCGTACCAGATAACAACATAACAACACACGTACGCGTGTAGTGATCAGCATTATTTTTGATTCGCTTAGGTAACAGTGTTCGAACGTCTGTCTGGAAAACCACTATAAATGGCGGTCGGGATAGCGTCAACGGTATAGCAAATCGTTATGGGCTGGACGGTCCAGGGATCGAATCCGGGTGCGTCGAGACTTTTTGTGCCGTCCAACAGCAGCCCCGAGGCCCACCCACGCCTCTGTATACAATGGGTACAGGGTCCTTCCCGCAGATAAATTGCCCGGAGCGTACTGCTGACCACATCACCCTGTTCGAGCGCCACGGCTGCAAATGGGTTGGAGCTATACCTCCACTTCCCCCCTGTGCCTGCACAGGCATGTCACAGGGTGACCTACACTGTAAATGCTAGAATAATACCTTAAAAGAGGACATGATAACTTACACGTACTTCCGAACTCACGCACAATCACGCCATTTATCAGCTGACGTTCATTGACCCCCACCTAATTATCTAACCTCATAGGCTGAAACGTTGACAGTCACTTAGCCGGCCAAGAAATTTTTTTTTATGGCAGTTCAAGGTCCAATGCCTATTCTCAGAATCCCACCTTTCAGCCCCACACGAAACCAACTGAACCTAGTGCACCTCACACCAAATTCCTCTTAAGACTCATTCTGAAATCCTTTACCTATATCAAAAGCTCCGACATGGCCTCTCCACTTGATGTGTCCAACCAATTTTTATACAAAGTTTTAATATCCCCACTACGTGCTACATGTCCCGACTAATTTATTTTCCTTGATTAAATCACCACCATAAATTATACGTTATTTTATATTCAAGTTTCTCCATCATTCTTTTATTGCTACTTTCGTTTGAATCCTGTTTTCAAGCACGTTTAAACCAAGCACTTTTCGAGCTGCGAGAGATCAAGTTTTACACATCAATAAACCAACAAGTACAATTACAGATATGCGTATTTTGTACCCAGTTTTATGGGAGGAGACAAAGAGATACAGAATTCTGAAGTACTATGCAAATAATTCTTTCGAAAACAACGTTGTCAAATAAACCAAAAAACCAGCCAGGTAAATGTATACCAGTGAATTAAATAAAACCTTAAGCACACGCAAATAAATTAATCACGGTAGGAGACTTAGGTTTCATTCCGGTCTTGACGAAGATTAAAGCCTTCTGGTATATACCGCCTTGCGGATTGTTATATACGTCGCTACCAATGTTTCTGAGAAGAATGCTTCCCTTCAAGGCCAGTCAAAGAAGAGTGATTACCCTGAAAATGGAGACAACAGGTTTCTTCCACAACTATATACCGATCTGCATGGCATCGTATATCTCGGAAGAATGGTATCTTGAAACAAGCCACTACAAGCACAAGGCTCCTGGGCTACATGGAGCACATACGCCATTGTTTCTGTCACGTGTTGGTAGATATATATATATATATATATATATATATATATATACACACACACACACACACACACACACACACAACGTATTCATGTTTTATTACCACTGCTCTGCGGCTCCCGAACGGCGTCACGTCCAGGAGTCACTCTTCTTCTTGCAGTAGGAGAGGTTTTCGTGTCACTGCCACGTCAATGGCTTAGCAGATCCAGCGGTTGTAAAACTTGAAGGAGCACTACACAGCCTATACATATCCTATACCGGGTAGTCACACAGACATATTCTACCTAGAAATGGGTATGTGGGCTAGCTGCCTTTCTTACGGTCCTTTGTAGTTCAATTTGCGGAAGAACCCAGTAAGCAGAAAAGTGGTTTAAAGCTTAATACAAATTTGTTAAAGACAGCCAAACGATTGCTGCTTTCAATCGAAAAGTTCCTCACCATTACTGAATTATCGAGTCAATGAAACATTTTGACGTATATCGGACGTCATTTAGTTTCGGTCACAGCAATTTCCTTGAGGGATACGAATTATCACCGGTTGAAAGTAAAAATAATTCAGGAAGTCGACAACATATGTACTTTTCTTTACTCGTTATAACACTGAGACATTTACTTTAAATCTATAAAATACATACATACAAGCACTGCAAGTACTTTAAACAGTTACTAGTCAAAAGATATACGGGGTGATTCTGTCGCTAGAGGCCCCAAACTATTTATAGACAAGAGTTTGGGGCCTCTAGCGACAGAATCACTCAGTACATCTGAGGCGAAAAAGTCGACTTACAGCAAATTAATAATACAAATAAAGGTAAAAAGGGTACAGCTATCCCGTTACAGGCCTTGACAGGCCTTCGGGGCTTCGGGAGGTTGAGTCTCCCAAAATGTCTTACACAATCGGCACGTGAAGGTGGTAAGGTTGTCAGCCCTACGTACCGGCCGCCTTTACCCCTCAGGAGAAAACCATGGTACTCATTTCTGTTAGGTACTGGGTCGACCCCAGGGCCATAGCGCGGCTGGAGGGATTAAGTCAATGAAAAAACTATCGGGAATCGAACACGCGCCCTTTCGCCTTATAGCGCAGTTCCTCAACCAACTGCGCAAATAATACAAATACAACGCAAAAACCTAAGCAATCGTGGTTCAGGTACGCTCCATTAAGGAAACAGGGGGAAAGACATGAGACTGAAAAGTCAAAATTTCTGCTAACTTACAAAAAGAAAAACTGCATGCAATAAACATACGTGTATTAACGTACACAGTATGTAGCGAAATTCGTATAATGATTTTAAGAAATACATACCGTAAAGTAATGCGTCCAGCCAACATTCGTCGTGACAGCTATGCCCAAACAGACAATAGTTCGATTACATTACATATCAAGAAATATGCTATATATTTTAAGAATGTAACCGTTACATGTATACACACCCATTTCTTAAATATGAACTTGTAAATAAGCCACGAGCCGAATTAACTTTAAGCTAATAAGTACAACATAATTCATCTTACTCTGCGGTTATCAGAGCCCGAAGTACAACACAAGTACAACAAAAACTTGCCAGAGAAGTTTACACAACGCACTGGACACATAAAGGTAAAGCAGTCCCGTTAAAGGCCCGGAGTGGCCCAGAGGCTTCAAGGAAGTTAAGGTTCCCAGATTTCGTGACAAGGGCACAGGATGGTGGTAGGTTGTCAGCCTTACGCACCGGCCGCCTTTACCCCCAGGGAATACCCCTGGTACTCATTTCTGTTAGAGGCTGAGTCGACCCCAGGGCCATAGTGCGATTGGAAGGATTTTATGTCAATGAAAAATCCACTGAAACCAGCTGGGATCGACCAGCGATCTTCCGATTTGTAGCACAGCACCACTGGACACATAATGAGAACAAACAACAACATGGACCTAAATAAAAGGTCTGACTGAAGACGCATGAAAGGGACACTGCAAAGCCCTGGAAGGCCTCGTTAAGAAGGGAAGGTATCTGTAACCTGAACACACATCTGTAGTACAGGTAATGTCTTCTTACTGTTAAGAAGAATATCTGTAAAATGTCACGACAGTGAATTTCTTCACAAGACCTCCTGTTGCATAGACGTAATTCTGTTTACAACTGACAAACAGTCCGGTAACTGGATGACCAAACTTTTCAAATGCCGAGAATACACTGGAAACGAAGCGCATCTCTGTCTCGACCTACACTGATACAAACTTCTTGAAGAAACCTTTTCAGCATTGTCTTTTGACAGGTCACACACTTCACACTCACCTGACTGCAACGAGAAATATCGTTCCTGATATTATTAATTTCTTTATTATATGAACGAAACAAAAGTCGCTTAGACAGGCTACAGAGTCAAGAAGTGATTTTAAGCGAGATAATTTGGTCGATGCCATCGTGTCCCCCTGAGATTTTCGGCCCATTACTGGTATTAAAAATGTAAGCAGCACTGTAACACGAAACCACACGATAAAATCGCTCCCCAAATGACTGCAGTACTGTCAACTACAGTAAGACGAGTACTTGACCGAAGAGCACTTCTTAGTCTTCTTCTACTTCTTCTCCTTCGTCTTCATCATCATCATCATCATCTTCTTCTTCTTCTTCTTCCTCCTCCTCCTCTTCTTCTTCTTCAGCTTCGCGACGGTCAGCGGAATGGACGGTTCAATGCCCAAAGATGGCGCCGAATTTGACCCTTCATTGAGACACCCATAACAGCTGCTGGCTTACCTACCCATCGTACGCAAGAGTTACTGGGGAATCTGTATCCACAGCAAATGCAGCCGAATCTTCGAACCAAACATTTCAGGGCCAAAGTTTAGGATGAAATACGCTGTCATCGGGTTCTTGAATATACGGTGTGGTGCCCAGTCAGTACCTTATTTATTCCTTACTGATTTACATGTTCATTATGCGATGTAACGTGCCAACTGGCTACGCATGGGATTACGGCAGAGACGACTTGCGCTACATCAAAAAGTGTCAGGAATTTTGTGACATAAGCATATTTAACACGATACAGTAAAGGCTGTTTAAATTTCCAGCATATCTAATTTGAAAGATGAAAAAGATGAAGTAATGAATTTTGGAATTCAAACATGTGAGGTTGTCCTATCCCATTCAGAGGAACGGACGTGTGTTCGAATCGGTTCTGTTACACGCGATTAAGACGTCGCTACCGTACGAATTGGCAAGGATCAGTTCAACTGTAGAGGTTTCACGAATACTGCCTGGCTGTAAGACAGACTTCCGAAATTACTGGGTACTACAGAAAATAGGTAACAAACATTAACAATCGACAGCAGAGTTCGAACCAGCGATATGCGTGTTTGAGGAGGCTAAGATCGTGCGTGTAATAGGAAATGCAGCCGCAGGTGTGGGGCTCACGGTATCTAAACAGGGGGTGTTCTCAAAACTGGAATTTTAGTGAGAAGGTAAAGACAGTCTACCTTCGATTAGAATTTGAAGGGGGTCTTTCGGCACAACACGTACAGTATAACACTAACGTGTTATGGTTACCATAATCATTTTTTAAAACGATGGATATATTTCTAAACTATAAGGATAATGGATTACGTCGCACGACGGCTGGAACTGTAGACATTCAGTCCAGTGGAGTCCAATGCACATTCCACTGGTGTAGCGTTTTCAGACCACATGCTTGATTCACTCTGACACGAATAAGCCCAAAACTAAAATGTCTGCCTCAGTGCTTGCCTGGGTGGGTTGGCTGCTTGTACATACTTCGATATGCGAACCAAGTTAGACCTTTGGGATCTTAACACAGGAAAAAGATCCACGTCGGCACGTTCTAAGCATTTCCTGCTTTTGATGGCCAGAATTTTAAATTGCTATGTAAGTTTCAATGTTTTCACTGAACTTTATCACACAATCGGGCGAAACATTTCCCTTCTTGAAAAATCCACACATTGGAGGGGAGGTGGGCGTACAATTGTTTAAAGAGTTTATGTGACATTTTAATCGACTGTTTATTAATTAACGAGGTTAGGTCCTGGCAAATTAAATCAAGGACTGCCATTGCAAACGCAGCACTGAACAAGAAGAAGACTCTTTTCACCAGCAAATGCGACAAATATAAGGTAGATGCTAGTAACGTACTACATTTGGAGCACAGCTTTGTTCGGTGCTGAATCTTAGACATTTCGGAAAGTAGATCAGAAATACCTGCAAAGTTTTGAAATATGGTGCTGGAGAAACATGAAGATCAGTTGGAACGATAGTGTGAGAAACGAAGTAGTACATAGTCAAGGAGGAGAGGAATACATCGCAAAAAGAATTTAAAAAGGGAGAAAGGCTAACCGGATTGGTCACATCTCGCGGAGGAACTGTCTTCGAAAGCATGTTATTGCAGGAAAGAGAGAGGGAAGGATAGAAGTGACAGGAAGACTAGGAGGAAGATGTAAGCAGCTATTGGATGACCTAAAGGGAACGAGAGGATGCTGGATATTGCAAGATGAAGCACTAGATCGCAATTTGTAAAAAACTCGTTTTGAAAGAGGGTACGGACCTGTCGTAAGACAGACTACAGAATGAATGAATGAGGTCCTGGCGAGAAATAGTGGATGCTGTGGCAACAAGACGCCAAGAACACATGCCAGTCTTACGGAATTCCTGCAAAATTCACCTGCAAGAACCGGAAAAAAATCATAAACGCATTACTTTTAAAATATGAGTAAAAGTCCCCAAAACGGAGATAAGATACAAGTTCCAACATTCAAGGACGTTCTGTATCGTGCTCTGTTGACAATATTTTGCACAAAAATCCGACTAATACACTTGGGTATATTAGCACCACTTTATTCACTCTGAAACACTCCAACATGTTTCAGCCCTCAGGGGCCCATCCTCTGGGGCTACTGATACATTTCGTGAGCAGCGTCAACAAAATACGTGACATGTACTTTGTTGACCCTGCTCACAAAATGTACCAGTAACCCATGAGGATGGGTCCGTGAGGACTGAAACATGCTGGAGTGTTTCAGAGTGAATAAAGTGGTGTTAATAAACATAATTGCATTAGTCGGATTATTATGTAAAATAGTTCAAGTACGTTGTGTGGCTGTCATTACCTTACGTAATTGTTCGATCCAAACTTCTCGGAAAGAGTAGACTCCTGAAGACACAACTGCTTTTTATTGTTGTGTCATTTTCTTATCATTATGTATACACACTAATTCTTCGTTCCGTTGTCTCGACCTGCAGTACTTAGCCGGGTCTATCTTTAAGCCGGTTGCGGTTCCATGTTTTAACGATGGTGCACCTCATCCCTCTCTCATTCACCCCTCCTCTTCGCCCCTTCGTCTTAATGCAAACACCAAACTACCAAAGTCGCAGCATATATTACACTTCGACTATATACTACAGACACAACTACCCTGATAACTTCCGTTTCAGCAACGACACGGGGAAATTATTCAGAAAGCTCATCATTAAATTTCAGTTTTTGACAGTGACAACATATGAGCAAGCCTGTGAAAGAACAGAAAGCGTTTCAGTCCCCAAAATTTGAAGGGAAGAGATAACTTGGAAGATCCAGGCACAAAAATGAAGATAATATTAAAACGGGTAGTAAACAGGATGGGAGGATGTGGGCTGGAGCCGTTTGACTCAGGACTCGCAAAAAGTTTGGATTCCATAAAAGGCGGAGGAATTCTTGCCAGCTTGGTGACTATCAGCGTCTCAAGAACTCTGCTCAATGAAGCAGTGTAATAAAATACAGAAACTTAAGTACATATTAAGTACAATACAAATATGGACCAGATACCTACAAGAAGCTTTATAACTGCCATTTTCTGCCGTGCTGTAGGGCTGTAGTGCACAAATCATGGAGCACATGAAACAGGAATTAATGTTTAGCAAAATACAAGAATAGAAGATATACAGGAGTGTCCCATTCATCTTATCTCTGGGCACGGCAGCTTTATCGTATAGAAGGCCTGTAACCGGCGAGACATCCCGAACAGCCACGATACTCAGGGACACCATTATAAAAGTAACACCCAATATAGCAACACTGAACTAACTATAGTGAAAAAGTGGAAGATATATATAAGTAGGGCCTCCAGAAACACGAGGTTAAGTTGACACTTGTGAACGAACTATATATTTTGGAGCCGGATCATGCCAAAAAAAATTCTTGCGTTGATGCTCCCGTTAGGATGACAATCTTCAGATAAGGAAAGATATAACAGTTTACAAATTAGGCGGTAATTACTACACTGCACAGAGTTAATAATACGAATAAAAAGAAACGGATCGTTTGAGATGACTGTTTAGCATTCGTGTTTAATATGCGCAAGGTCCCAGGTTCAAGCTCGGACACCAGATACCCTGACCTAGAATTTTCTTCGTTTTTTCACAGTCCCTCAAAGCCTCTTGTTCTCAGCCTATGTGTAAGGGCGCAGAATGGGGTGGCAAGACACATTTCGATTGGTAGTAAACGTTTAAAAAAATCATAATTTGTACACAAACATTACATGGTATTTGTGGGCTTGCTGAAGATAAAGTTTAGTAGTACTGAGACAAGTTATGCGGTTTTTGTCACCCAGCTTTTTCGATTTCCTAACCTAATTTATACTGTGGAGGAGGAAATTTTGCGTGGAAAAACAGCGTAAGTCAATGCAACATCCATTTTGACTTTATTCCCTTATCACATGCACCCGCAAATACAGCTACAGTATACATATAGGCCCTACATAATACGAATTCGAACAGTAAGTGTACAGCCATTCCTCTGCTTCGTTCAACACCACTTCATCAAGACGTGCGGAGAAATGCAGAAAACATCCATAACATTGAAACTGCACGCTCAGACCGAAGCGTCCTCTGGGATGACACCGTGTTTATTGGCAAATAGTTATTTACCACTAAACACGGCGTCATACCACAGTAAACGCCAATCGTTAACACCGCTGTACATACACTATGGCACACGAAAGAGTAGCCCCGCCCACGGATAAGGAGCCCTGTCCCGGCTTTAGCAACAACAAGCCTAGTCACGTGATCACGGTTGCCCCACGGGCAGCTGGCATGCCCGGGAACAACGGTCTTTAATAACAACAATGTATTTTTTTAAATGTAATGTAACATTTGTTCTTTTATCACTAATACAACCGTTACTGACATGGACACTGCGAACGGGCTACTTTATTGTACGCCAAACTGTATCTCCAACGCCAGTACACCTATGCATGAGACCAGTGCAGGCATCTTCGTGCAGTGTTCGAGATTCAAAGCCACGAATACGTAACAGCTACAAATAATATATCGACTCACATAACTGTGCACTCAGGGTCTAAAAGAGCTGTTGCATTTTGCTTTTAAAAATCAATAAGTCAACTGAAGGTTACATTTTATTCCACCTTTGCTATTACAGCATCTAACAGTCCCTGTCATTGTTCTGAACCAAAATATTATTTAATAAGAAGGGACGTACTACCCCTCTGAAGTATGAACTTTATCTAATTCACATTAAAAAAAACTCAGTTCAAACATCGAAGAAAACACATCACATCTCAATCATACAGATCAAATATTAACGTTGCGTCTGGTAAAAATGATCAATGTTTATTCTTGCAATCATACGCAACCCACAACACAGTTCGCGAATAAAATGCTAAATGTTACAGTTCAGATTGGTGGTATATAAAAAAACCACTTTGATTTAATCGATTTAGATACAAAAACTGTACTGTGCCTTTTTTTGACGGACGTCACACTTGGATTTTTATCCTAATGAAAGAACGTAGACTAAGTGTGCTTGAGATGGGGAAAGCAAACCACATATGGGCCCATGGTGGAGGAAATAACAGGAGGAACAACATATTATATGTAATTACAAGCTTCATAGTTTATATTCATATATATATATGAATATAAACTATATTCATATATATATATATATATATACATGAATATAATAAACGTGTGAATGCGGTAATGAACCTTCGGGTTCCATAAAATGCGGGGAATTTCTTGACTAACTGAGAACCGGTTAGTTTCTCAAGTAGGACTCTGCTCCATGGAGTAATTAAGTAAGTGTATATATATATATATATATATATATGCGGTGAGTAGAATGTGTAACATGAATGCAGGAGTTAAGAAGAGCCCTCCAAAATTTTCGCCGAGAAGAAACGAAGAGAAAAAACCATCCAGGAGACCCCGTTTTACATTAGGATAATATTAAAGCGGATTTTTAAGAAACAAGGTGCCAAGGAGCATACCGCAATTAACTGGCTTAGGAGTTTCTTGAGCCATTAAGAAACTGCCATTTTTCCACAAAGAATTCGGTACAATACAATTACTTCATTCAATGAGACTATAATTTAATACGAGGACTTCTACCATTTCATTCGACCGCCACTAACCACAGAATTTTCATTATATGACGCCTGAGTAAATCTGCCGTCAACACTGAACTAGTCTAGGCCGGCTCGCTTTCAGTAGCGTATTCGCAGCGCGCCACAATTTGAAAACACCAAGTTCCCGTTTTTATTACGATGACATGTAGAAAACACACCATAAACTTTAACGTACAAGAATTCTGAAGTTTAAGATTTATGTATGAAGCTGTATCAAATAACAGACACATCAATGTCGCCGAAATCTTGAAACAGAAAATACTGTGTTAATAGGGTTTGCGTTGATTGTGCCATATACAGGGCGTTTCATAATGTACTCCGGGATTACAAACATTTATTATAGGAAAACCGTAGGAAACGAATTTACAAAACCTGTACAGATAGAAGGAACACCTCAATTCCCCCCCCCCCCCCCCAAAAAATTGTTTTTTTTTTTACTTCCATTTTCCCCCCCCCGGCGGTTTTGTGTTTGTTTGTAAGAAAATAGCCCCCCCGGGGGGAAAGAGTTTTT
>Ga0131853_10002112_pt1 | contig 35690 bp, 23 predicted proteins | sample TergutLab28metaG_FD_92764 | JGI IMG/M metagenome (GOLD analysis project Ga0131853, IMG submission 92764) | Labiotermes labralis P1 segment gut microbial communities from Petit-Saut dam, French Guiana - Lab288 P1 (version 2) (version 2) | ecosystem: Host-associated > Arthropoda: Insects >... | reverse complement strand
GTTGCGCTGACCACGTGACACCCCTCTATCCGCAAAAGTTGGCACTAACTTCGCCGACCGGCGGCGGCCGCTCTGTCGGTATAGTTCGCTTGCGGACTAAGGCCACGGAGTTTAGTTTTAGTTGGTATAGTGAGAAATATGCAGTACAGAGGGGCGGGTTTGGTTTGGTTTGGTTTCGGATATTGGTTTGAAAACTGTTGAGGTTGAAGTGTGGGGCAGAGAGGGGGAACCTATCCCTTTTGCCAGAGTTAGGGGACAGCCACTGGCATAATTCCGAATGCCAAGAAACACAAAGATATAAAAAGAAATTTCTAGGCTACGAGTGGAAACGAATTAACGAAGCGGCAGCATTGAAGAAACTTCTAAGATGCTCCAGAACTACTGATCCGAGGCAACTAGGCACATATTTATACAAGGTCAGATGTAAGTGGGAACAGGACACAAAGCAATGAAGAGAAGAAGCGCTGGCATTGTGATGGCTGTAACTAAGCAGATTAGTGATGTTTGTTACTAGTCATTAAGTTTGAATTGGTTGTGCACTGCGAAAAAAAAACTGGTGTCAGCAGGCGCAGCACCGTGCATTGCGCTGTAACATTATGTATAGTTGAACAAACAAATCAATGTCAGTCGTAACACAACTACCTTTTTTAGACAATATAGTCGATGCGTTAATTGAGCACCATGATTCGACCTAGACTAGGTCATCTTCAGGCTTTTTAAACAAATTAAAAACGTATTGAGAAAGACAATACACACTCGCTTCTTATTCGCAACATTTTGAGATGAGTAAAAGTTCAGGGGTAAAGTTCACCCTAGAACAGGCCACGAAGGCCCAGAGGGGGTTTAGATGTATAGCTCTACTCTTTCTTCAACCTCGGCGCTAGATGGGAGTAGGTGGTCAACGCCACGCCCCGGCCGTTTTACCCCGGGAAAGATACCCGGTATAAATTTTATAGGAGGCTGGGCGAGTCCCAGGGTCGGTCTGGATGGGTGCGGAAAATCTCCCTTCCACCAAGACTCGATCCCCGCACCTTCCATCCCTTAGCGAGTCGTTATACCGAGTGAGCTATCCCGGTCCCTATTTTGAGATGAGTGTAGCAGATTAAAAGAATGTAAAATAGGTTAACATAAAATAGAATACAATGGAATTACACTTGTTAAGCAGAGGTTTTACACCATTTATTTAAAGTTACACTGCCTTTGTTGATCCCAGGTTGACAACTGCACCTCGCTCAACTTGTCACCGTTCTGCAGTGCCTTCAACCGATTTTCCCAGAAATACGATCCGGTGCATTCTGGTATGAAATAAAGGAGACGGCGAAGTCCGACACGCGAAACTAAGTGGCTGAGCAATGGTGGGTGTCGAGCGCACGGCCGTGTAAGTGGCTTAAGTGCCGTTACAGCGGACGCAAAACGAAGTAAGACATGATCTGACGTACACAGCTCGGACTGTCGGAGGCCGTATATACATTGTTGCTATAAATAAAAATGACACCACGTAAGTTTGCAAATAATTTGTAAATTCCAATAGAGCCATCGACCTGACATGTGGCAGACCTGTCAAGTGGTTACAGGGGCACCCCATGACAACAGGACTGCAAGAATCGAAGAGAGACACGAATCCATCCGTGAAAAGCAAAGGAGCTCTACATCAGGATATACTGCCTGAGTGAACATCAGTTATTCAATGACTTCAACTTCCGTACATCCTGGGAACATCCCACGGCCATGAATATTCAGATGCCCTGCAGTAAGTGCAGTGTCCTTCACTACAACCCTTCCAACCTGCCGACCTACTTAGTAATTTTCAGCTCCCTCCATTTGAATGTTAATCTTCGTCTACAGTTTTAGTCAGTACAGCAACGCCTCGACTTACGTCATACTCGACTGACGTAAATTCGACTTCAAGTACATTCTCGCCGGCCGGTGCAAACTAAAAAAAAAAAAAAGTGGGAAGGTATTTTGGATCCCATAGGAAGCAAATGGAGGGACCAGACTAGTACAGTAAAAATACGTAGACGGCTTAACTCCATAAGTCAAGTGCCTTAAAATAAATACATAAAACACAGTGTTTTTATTTTTTCTGCGCGTGAGATAAAAAAATTTAATTTAATTTAATTTAATTTGGGCAAATCTCGACTTACTAAAATTAGATTAGTGTAAAGTTCCGCGGAAAGCAACTTTTGCGTAAGTTGTTGAGGGGTTGTATATATGACAAGGAGAGAAATAATATAGGGTGTACATACAGTATTGTTTGTAGTACTATACATCACTACATTTATAACACTGATAAATTGAAGTGCGACAAATGAGGTTCCGCGGCGGTGATTATGAAGGCTGCTCTTATACCATGACGGCGGAAGAATTACGTTTTCCCGAAACGTCGATAAATTGCACCAAACTGCATGGGATACATTCAAGACGAGGCTCACATTAATTAGTTTTAAACCTTTTAAACGTCGCTAAAGAAGGACGTTTGTAGACGGCACAAAGTACCGACAAGAGGGGAGAGGGGAAAAAGCCGATATAAATTACCGGGGCTCGGCCGTCCGGAAGGGGGTCCAGGGCCCGACTATGTTTTCTTCCTTTCTCGGAAGTATCATTATTTGTCGATCGTACAAATTAACCCTTCCAGACCAAGCCCAAGTCGCTCTGCAACTGAGTCAGCCTTTCCGAAATCAATGTAAAGATTCTTAGCTAGTTCGCCCTTGCGGGGCAGAAGGGGGGCGGGCAATATTTTTTCACTGGGTCCCGAACCCGTTCTCGGCGGCCCTAATGTGCAAATATTATTCATGCATAATATTTGTATAATTATAATAAACATAGTTCACGCCTACAAGTAGGACATGACTTGTGACTATGTGCATGTGTATGGGGGAGGGGGTGTATATGTAACCGTTACGAACAAGATCTGAATATGGCAGTATTACAAAGCAATGAGAGGCACATGTGATTCAGTCCGTATTGCAGTTACACAGCCACCCGGATTCGATCCCCGGATTATCCAGCCCATAGTGAGTCACTACACAACCACGGATTTACTTATTCGAAGTTTTCCCTTCAATTCCGCGAGATCTCGCCAGGATAAATTCAACTTCAGAGGCACGTGGCAGTCAAGGGAGAGAGGAAAATTACGTACTGAGATGTGGTTGGAGAAATGAAGGAAAAAGTAAACTTGGAGGCCTAGGAATAGATAACAGGATGATAATAAAATGGATATCTAGTAACAGACTGGGAGGGCGTGGAGTGGATTCACCTGACTCAAGACAGGTAAAAGCGGCCGTTTCTAGTAGACACGCCATCGAATTTTCGTGTTGCATAAAATGCAGGAAATTTATTGAGTTGTTGATGAGAAATCAGTTTCTCGCGAAGGACGTTGCTCCACACATTAAATCCGTTAAGGTTAATAAAATGAGTGAATTTGAGTGTGTCAATCATCAGGTGTGTGAAGTCCGAATCATGCAGATTTTAATGTGGCAAAGCGGGAGGGCAATCACAAGCTGTGGAGCTATTAAGGCTGGTGTCTCCAATCTAACTGTGCAGCACATTTACCGCCAGCAGCAAGCGTCCCATTATTCACAGTACGGGACGCCGGTTTCCACGAACTGCTAAGTCACGTAAGAACTCTAAAATTTTAAAGTTCACCTACCAAAACGACAGAAGTAGCAGTACACACAGTCTGTGCATGCAGCGCTGCATATGCCATATGTTTCATGACTAAAGCGATGGACCGCTACATCGAATTGTATCCGACTTCCTCTTCCGTCTAAAGCAAGTTCCATGAAGCTGCGACACACAGTGGATTGGTCAGGGACCCGTGGATCGCATTAGAAGCCGGTCATGCGGTAATACCCCCCCCCCCCCCAGTTTGCGTAAAGTAAAAACTAATAGCTGTTTCTATAGTAAAACCAACCAGATGCATCAATACCTCAAATTTATTTTATTGGAGTAACACTGTACATGTTTCGGAAGGTCTTTCCGTCCATCATCAAGAGCTAAGGACTGTACATACTGCAACAGGCATGTGTCAGACAGATACTGCCGACTGCTTGCTGGCAGTCGGCAGTATCTGTCTGACACATGCCTGTTGCAGTATGTACAGTCCTTAGCTCTTGATGATGGACGGAAAGACCTTCCGAAACATGTACAGTGTTACTCCAATAAAATAAATTTGAGACATTGATGCATCTGGCTGGTTTTACTATAGAAATATATTACAATGCACGGCCCTGTGAATGTCAAACTGCTAGCTGATTTACCCCTTCTCTTAACGGCCCGCTATTAATTTAGGGCGACAAGCAATTTAAGAAAAATTAACGAAAAATATTTTTATTTGTCCGTAGGGACAACTCTGTACAATTTCTCTCCACTTCCAGCTCTGTCGGTAATATGCCACACATAATTACCAACAACAAAAACAATTAGTCTTAAGATCATCCTTCCATCAATATATGGCACTACACCCCCTTCCGAGCCTTGGTCTCTGTCATAAGACGCCTCCATTCATCCCTATTTTCATCTCTTCTCCTCCATCCTCTTATCCCCAGCAGTTGTAATGCACCCCTATGGACCACATCCGTCCATCTGGTTCTTGGTCTTCCCACTGGTTTGTGGTGTGGAAGTTTCCGTTTAAAATATTTTTTGGAATTCTTTCTTCTTCCATTCTTATTATGTGACCTGCCCATCCTAATCTTCTAACTTCAATGTCCTCCACGATGTTTGGCTCATTGTATAAACTGTACTGTTCCATCTGGGATGCCAACGTCCCCCCTCTTGTGTTGGGCCGTATATTCTTCGTAATATTTTCCTTTCAAACGTGTTTAGCATCTGCTGTGCTGTTTGTGTTAGTGTCCAGGTCACATTTCCATAGCATAATATTAGCTTAATTAAAGTTTTGTACAAACTCATTTTGTTGTTTCGATGGATTTATTTAGATCGGAATATGGTTTGCAGGGAGCTGTAGGCTTTAGTAGCTGCCAGGATACTGGTTCGGATTTCTTCCGTTTCATCATCGCTATCATTTATTACTCTCCCTAGGTATTTAAATCTCCTGACAACTTCAATCTTGTGATCCTCAACAGCCAATGTTCCTCCCTTTCCAAGTCTCCTGTTCTGCACCATTGCTTTTGTTTTATCAACATTTATGATAAGCCCAACTTCTTTTGCTCTCTCTTTCAATTCACCATATACATCTGAAATGGCCCTCTTTGTTCTACCCACAATGCTTATATCGTCAGCATATCCAATTAATTGCACTGATCTATGAAATATTATTGACATGGTTTATACTTGCAATTGCCTTATTACGTATTCCAGTGTTATATTGAAGATGCTGGGTGCCAGTCCGTCTCCTTGTTTTAATCCAGTTCCTACCTTAAAGTCACCCGTCATAACTGTCCCTATCTTTACACAGTAAGTTGAAATTTCCATAGTTGCTTTCGTTAACCTTATCAGTTTATTCGGGATGCCAATGTGCCCCATTATCGCGTACAGTTTGTCCCTTCGGTTACTGTCATATGCTTTTTGAAAATCAATAAAGATCTTGCGGATTTCTACATTATGCTCCTAGGTTTTTTCCAATAAAATTTTAACCGTAAAAATTTGGTCTGTAGTCGATTTTCCTGCTCTAAATCCTGTTTGATGTTCTACAATTATACGTTCAGCGTATTTTTAAGTCTATTATTAATAATTGTAAGTAATATCATATACCCTGTGAATAGCAATGATATTCCTCTGTAATTTTTTCATTGCAGTTTGTCTCCCATGTTTTTATATATTGATACTATAATGTTCTTTGCCCAGTCCGTGGGCAATTTCTCTTCCCTCCATATTCCCTTAATCAGGCTATGTATTTTATTAAGTAACAGTCCTCCTCCTTTCTTATAAAGCTCCGTGGGGATATTATCTATGCCAGGTGATTTGTTGTTATTCATGGATTTTATTGCCATTTCTATGTCCAGTATGTCTGGAGGTTATTCTTCCAGTTCCTCCTCAATATCTGCTTGGTTTATATAGATAGCCTGTAAAGGACTGCTTTGGTCTGCTGTTGCTGGGGGGGGGGGGGGGGGATTAACATCTTGAAGATAGGTTTTCCGCCTAGTCTTTATTTCTTCCTCCTTAGATAGGATCTCATTATTTATGCCTCTACAAAGGTCCGTATGTGGTTGGAAACGGGCCTTTAGTGATCCAACCTCCTTGTATGCATTCCTGACTTGTTTGTCCTTGATGTTTTCTTCTATGTCCCTTATACGATTATCCATGTATGTTCTTTTCCTGTTTTTACATATTTTATGGGCTATTTTCCGCAAACTCTCGTATTCCATTCTTTTAGTTCTAGTTGGTCTATCGATCCATTTCTTATATGCTGCATTCTTCACCTCTAATGCCTTATGGCATTCATCATCAAACTATTCCATCCTGTCTGGTTTTGTTTGGTATCCTGTTGTTTGTTCTGCTGCTTCCATTATTACCTATTTTAATTGTTTCCAGTCTTCCTCTACATGGCTTTTCTCCTCTCTTACAGTTCAGTTTCAAACTATCCGAATTCTTCTTCCAGTTACTGCTGGAACCTACTAACCGTGCTGGCTTCTTGCAATGCAGCAACATGGAGCCTTCTTATTGTTCTATTTGGTTTATATTTACTGTATGCTATTTTGCATCTATATCTCCCTCTAACTAAAATGTGGTCAGAGTCGCTGCTTGCTCCCCTACACGATTTCACGTCTAGCATGCTGCTTGCGTTCCTTTTATCGATTAGTGTATGGCCAATTTGATTAATTTTTTTCCATCTGGAGATCTCCATATTTGTTTATGAATTTCTTTATGCGGGAAACAGGTTGAGGATACCACCATGTTTTTGCTGCTGCAAAATCTACTAGACTCTGCCCATTGTTATTTGTGTTTAAATGCCTGCTATGCCTACCAATTACTCCTTGGTAGAATTCTTCTCTTCCCACTTTGGCCTTCCAGTCCCCAAACACAATTTGTATATAATTAGAGGGACATGAATGATATATCTCCTCTACTTTCTGATAGAAGGCCTCCTTTTCCAACTACTCCTTTTCTTCTGTGGGAGCATGTACGTTTATGAGGCTTATATTTTGGAATCTTGTTTTAATCCTTAACACACATATTCGCTCATAAACTGCCTTAAAATCAAGTATATTCCTTTTCATTTTCCTTTCAACTACAAATGCCACCACAAATGTGATTTCATATCTATTATGTCTTTGCCCTGCCATCTTGTTTCCTGCAATGCCGTTATGACGAGAGAGCAGAGATAGCAGTACTCCGGTCTTGAATAATGTTCGAACACTCCACGTACCAAAAATCAGTTCCTTTTCCTTGCAGCCAGGTCGTCGTCTATTTCTTAAACCCGTCCGAGACATCTCTGAGATTTCCTGAACACAAGTTTTTGAAGGGTGGGGCCGTCACCAACACCCAACCTGAAGGACCAGGGTGACCCTTTTTGTCTGGGTCATCACCTTTGACCTGTCCGGCTTGGGTGACCCTGCCAGTAGCTATGCTACCGCCGACTTAGTTCTCAGGATCATTTGACCACACGAGCCCCACCACTACATCAAAGTAGGGACAACTTCGGGGGGAGTCTTAAGATCAATCTCTGCAAATTTAAGGCACTGTTCTTGGGTATTGTTGATGAGCATAGCAAATTCATCGCAGAAAAGAAACAACAATCGCCCAGATTGAAGTGACACGACATAAGGAATTGTTATTGTAATGGGAATAAATACATCCTCCCATTTCCACAGCCAGTAAACCCCTCACACAAGACTACAAGTCATGCACTGTACGTACAATATAATATGGAGGCGCGTTCGTGCAACCATTGTTGCAGTGGAAACTCAATAAGTATTACATAACCTCAGTGTGTGTGTGTGTGTGTGTGTGTGTTTGTGTGTTTGTGTAGCCTTAGGTATAAGCATGCAATGCGTATGCGCCATGTTGTCAACTGTGACTTGCCTGGCTCTACCACATTATACACATTATCTCATAAACGACACAATTTTCGATAAAAAATTGTTATTGAACATAAAATTTGTGTTTTGATTTTCACTACATATTCTGTCCGAGACATTTCTAGTTCTAAGAAAACCTGAGAGAAATGTCATCAAAATTTTATATTGGTTTGATGTAACGTACCCGTTATTCTTGTCCGATTTTAATGAAACTGAATTTTCTCGACAGATTTTCGAAAAATACTCAAGTATAAAATTTCACGAAAATCCGTTCAGTGGGAGCCGAGTTTTTCCAAGCGGACGGAGGGACGGACAGATTGACAGAAAGACAGACACGAGGAAGGCAATAGTGGTATTTCGCAATTTTGTAAAGGCGCCTAAAAACGGTTACACAAAACAATTACTGGTGTTACATCAAAGAACACATTCTGCTGTCTTGCGGGAAATACCTAGACCATAAACCACTGTTGTAATGACAGAGTTCTCGGCAGCGGCGGATCAGTAAGAGGCGCTCTAACGTCTCTCGTGTTCTTGGGGGAAATACGTGAACAACCAAGCAACCAATCTAGAAATGAACGAACAAATTCATATTCGTATGAAGTGAAAGATACAACGAAAATTTAACCATACATTTCGTACCGCACAGTAAGCACTCTTCGACTCGGTTTTAGAAACATACCAGTTAATGACGTGTGGATATCACACAAAACACACAAATGCATTATGTGGGTAGGACGTAGCCTTATTGAGTGTGAAACTTGGTGGTGTATAAATTAACCACAGAGGTTCGAACGGTTAAGTGAAACTAACCACAAGGACAAGTCACTACGAACTAACTAAGTTCATGAAGCACAGCCAATTTTGAGTACTCTATAGTTGCGCAGCTAGTCCTTAAATTTCCAGCAGGTTAGTCGCTGGCCTTCCCACTGATATTCGAAACGGTTATCTCCTACATAAAAGTCTCTAGTGTTACCGCTGCACTAACCTCCTCACTAATGGACCTGCGGTATTCAGCTAAACAGGACACTACCGTCCTCTGTAATGCAGTTGTATTTAGCTTCAAATAACACTAACCTCTTCCGTAACGGACCTGTGTTATTTAGCTAAACAGAGCACTAACCTCCTCCGTAATAGCCCTGCAGTGTAACTAAACAGGGCACGTGACATGTGACACACTTTAAAATGACAATCATTTACTCAAATCAGGATGTTGCAAACAACAACAACAACAGTCTATTCCAGTACATCACTTTCTACAGAAGACACAAACAGGGCAATGCCTTACGTTCAGAAAGCGGGATAACTCAGTAATTACAGCGATTACGCTGCGGGTCAAATGACAGAATAAATAGGATCCGGTTCCCGGTAGGGAGAGTCATCTTCTGCTCTCCAAATTGGTATACTCTCCCAGTCGAGACACACCAATAGATGACAGAGGGAACTGACCGCTGTAGATACAAAATACGATACTAGATACACACAAGTTTAATACCAACTAGTAACACAATATTTTGTTTGTGTGTATTACACTGTTGCATGGAAGAGGTTACCATCAAATCTATCCCAAATGTATGTATGCATAAAAGTACATAGGGCAAAAACAGCGACAAATCTATGAATTGTATTCGAACAGGTCAGCAGCACATATTGATATTACAGGTGCCATCATTCATTTTTAACATTGTATTTTAAAATGGATATCTGAAATTATATATTCCTTCGTACTGATGTCTGCCTGAGGATGGCTATTCATCGCTGAAAGATGTGGAAGATTTCATGTGTTTGGATGATTTGTGATGTTATGTAAACTGTGTGCATCCCTGGATGTACGTGGACGATTATAGTCAAGTAATTTTGTCCCTGTCCACGCGACGAAGGCACAGGGTGGTAGAAGACGTACAGCTCCATTCATTCTTAACGTCGGTACTAGATGGAGTATAGTGGTCAAATTCAGGACCCAGGTGCTTTACACTCGAAGAAAGTTCTCCGGTATCCATTGAATAGGAGAATGGGTGGTCCCAAGAAACGATATTTTGAAAAACACAAAAATCCCTTGCCCCTACCGGGATTCGAACACCGGACCGTCTAGGCCACAGCCTAATCACCATATCGACTGAGCTATACCGGATCCCTTTAAAATGTCCGTGTGGGACATGTGATCGGCAGAGTGACAGAAGGGTGTCACGGATTTTTCGTGTCACTTACCCTTCCACCACTGCTCGACATCCACCATCTTATCATCCGGCGGACAGAGACCGTGGGTCCGTGACAGGCCGTAGCCTGCCCGCACTCACCACAATAACAACAACTTAAAATTAGACTTCAGGAATGTGTGCCGAAGATAAATCTTAATTTGTATTTCGGAGATACGGAACTGATATGTCAACAACAAGAAGCCACTGTGCAGGTCCCATTGCAATATGCCTACGACGTCACGACAATCAGTACTGCTGGAAGTGGTCTGATCTGCTGACTTAACAGTTGGTTGCATTAGTTGGTCTGTGATATAAACATGCAGGAGTAAACGCTAATTAATAGTGTTTTCCGAATTATGACAGCCTGCAGTCTGTTAAGTGCACACCGACTTTTCGGAGGGGGGCACACAACTTGCACTTTAAAGGTATCTTCCGTAACACTGGTATCCTCTGACCAGACTAAAAACTGACGTATTCTAGAAAAGAAAAGTCTAAAGAATTATAAATTTTTTTAATGAAAGAAGCAAGAAATAACGTAAACAATGAGGTAGCTCAGTCAGTAGAATGAATGGACTAAGAGCTGGATAATAGACGAAAGAGGATTCCTTTCTTACAGGGACCAGAACGGCACCGCATTTCAGCCAGGTTCATATATATCTTCCTACCTTCATAACTTCGTACAGATGTCTCCGTCCGTGGTAATAAAGCGGCCAGAACGTGAACCTGAACACTTGTCTGCATAATGTGTTTTACACCTCATCTCCTTCACAGAAGTACATCACGTGGTACAGGTGTGTTCATAATTTTCCAAACCTAAACAAGACATCACAAAATTGCTGGCGCCAGAAGGGCTGGAACCCACATATTAGGTGCCACTACAGAAAATTCAGTTGTCCGTGACTCATGGCGCCCGTGATTTGTGCAAGCCTGACGTGGTGTTTAATGAAGCACAGAGAGTGCAACTTGGTTTACCCCGCGAGACACAAGCCAGGCATATTGAATAACCTCTAATGTACTACGAGAATTCCCTAATATTATTAGGAACGAATATAACTAATGCAAATTTAAGTGTAATTCGGGATATTTTAAGTTGCTTTTAAGGGATATGAACAATTTAATCGAAATGGTTTAACAATAAGAGTTGTAAAGTTATCAAAATTCACAAACAGCTGGTAAACCTTGAGACGGTCGACGTTAGAACCATCTTTCGCCGGGATTTTTGAGTTAAAAGAAAACAAGTGTGAGCATTACAACAGTCAACAAAAAAAGGTCGCTAACATTTCACAAACAAGAAGTCATTTACGGCAATATAAAATTCCTTACTTCAGATAATTACAGTGAAATAAACAACACAAAATGGACATATCTATAAAGGGTTTGATTATGCTCGACCTTCGGTATTTCCCTTTCTCTACGTTACATGTTTTGTAACTACTAATTTTCGCTAATAACAGCAATCATAACTTCTGTTCTTACACATTTTGATTCAGTAGTAAATTTCAGTTTCAACATAGCATATTTGAAGCAGTCGCAGACAGCCCACAAACGGTGGCTCTCCAATTTGGGAAGTGGGCCAAAAGCTGGCAAATCTTCACCATAAACAATCAGAGTGTTAGAAAATATTAGACAGGACCTCGGTCTTGGACGCGCTGCTTGGAATGGATGTATCTCAAACAAATACGGTGCTAGGGTATTGACTGAACTAATTTCGCTCAGGATAGGAACAAGCAGCGGACTGTTGCCTACACCATGCTGAACTGGGAATTGCGAGGTTAGCAGAAATCTCTAACGTATATACAACTAATATACTACTGCACTGTATTCCCCATTTTTATCTCAAGTATTTGACGAACGCAAAATATCCGATCAATGGATAATCTACTCGTATGATGTCGAAAGCTATGCTGACGATCCGCAAGAACGTGAGATGCTGAAAGGGCGACACGTGTACCACAAGAGCATGGAAGGCCGTATAAGGTGGTGGAGACGAATGCATTTTGCATTAACAGTTGAGGCTGCGAATATTATATGGAAGCAGGCATACAGGTGATTAGGTGTCTAGTTAGAGACGCATATATAGAGACATGCATGTACAGGTATAGAGACTAAAACAGGTAAATATAAAGAGACAAATATATATATATATATATATATATATGGACAGATACACAGGCAGAATTAACACACTGACCTTCTGTAGATGGACAAAAATATTTCTATAGAACAAAAATGCAAGGCGTCATAAGCCAGAAGATCGAATCTCATGTAAAATGTGCCACGTGATTAATTAAAAGTAATTATTGGCGTGCTTAAAATCAAGATATCATGAAGACGTGAGGGGGAGTGGAGATATAACTCCACATATTGTTAAACTTGGCACTAGGTTTTGTTAATTTTTTTTATTCACCACCAGTTTTTTTCAAGCGCGCAAAACAGCCCCCAATGACCACTAGATATATGGCTGAATGGGAAAAGAATAAGCATTTCACATCTAGGAATAGAACGAAGGATACTCGGACGTCTAACCCACTGTCCTGTCACTATACAAACTGCTTCACGCATTCAGTCTAGCCTTCGGAAATAGTGCGTAATGCATACTTTAAAGTGAAGCGGTCTCTATCTCCATTTATTCGCGTTTCTGTCTTTGGCGAATTATTCATATGGCCCATAGAGGAAAACAAATTCCACTCAAAGGACCCCAGTAAAGGTAAGGTAATATTCATATTAAAACAGACCACGAAGGCCCAGAAGGGGAGTAGAGGTGTAGCTCTACTCTTTCTTTAATTTCAGCGCTAGATGGGGGTGGGTGGCCAACGCCATGGCCCGGCCGCTTTACCCCCGGGTAAGACCCGGTACCCATTTTACAGGAGGCTGGGTGGGCCTCAGAGCTAGTCTGGACAGGTACGGAAAATTTCGCCTCCACTGGGATTCGAACCACGGACCGTCCAGCCCGTAGCGAGTCCCTATACCGCCTGAGCTACCCCGGCTCCAAAAGGACCCCAGTATCATCTCTGAATAATTGCAGACAAAGTAAATGGATGGTCCCAGTGCTGCATTGGAACGTCGCAAATAAGAATGTGTCACAAGTCAACACCACATACAAATGGACAGTTACACAGCTGTTAGTTATAAGGAAGTTGTTCAATACAATGTAAAAATTAAAACTTTAAGTGGAGGTCACGTCTGTCCGTCGGCTGTATATCAGCGCCGAAACCGTCGGGCGCTTTCTCCGAAAATGTATATCGGAGAAGATTCAAAACTTCTGGCAAGTTATATCGCGTAGACTAGTCAATAGCGATGTTTCGAAGGAACCTGATATCTTCATTTACAGGAAGCGGTATTTGAGGCTCTAACAGCGATATTGCTGCGAATTTGGAGCTTTAGGGCTTATCGCACCAGAAGCCCAAAATTTGCAGCAATATCGCTGTCAGAGCCTCAAATGCTGCATCTACAAAATGTTACACTTATATTGTCACAGCCTCAAATAACGTACCGACAAAATATTACATTATATTGTCGCAGCCTCAAATACCGCACCTACAAAATATTACACTTATTATGTCACAGCCTCAAATACCACACCTACAAAATATTACACTTATTATGTCACAGCCTCAAATACCACACCTACAAAATATTACACTTATATTGTCACAGCCTCAAATACCACACCTACAAAATATTACATTTATATTGTCACAGCCTCAAATACCGCACCTACAAAATATTACAATTATATTGTCACAACCTCAAATACCACACCTACAAAATATTACACTTCTTTGTCACAGCCTCAAATACCACACCTACAAAATATTACACTTATATTGCCACAGCCTCAAATACCGCACCTACAAAATATTACACTTATATTGTCACAGCCTCAAATACCACACCTACAAAATATTACACTTATATTGTCACAGCCTCAAATACCGCACCTACAAAATATTACACTTATATTGTCAAAACCTCAAATACCGCACCTACAAAATATTACACTTATATCATAACAGCCTCAAATACCGCACCTACAAAATATTACACTTATATTGTCACAGCCTCAAATACCGCACCTACAAAATATTACACTTATATTGTCACAACCTCAAATACCGCACCTACAAAATATTACACTTATATTGTCACAACCTCAAATACCGCACCTACAAAATATTACACTTATATTGTCACAACCTCAAATACCACACCTACAAAATATTACACTTATATTCATGATTTCAGGCTTCCGCCGCCAAGCAGATAACATCTGCTCTCTTCAGCGTTATTACGCAGAATATAGCGGCAAATCATTGGGATGTTTCGGGACAACGTATCGGTCCCATATTCAAGGTTTCAGGGTCAAGAAATCCCTTGAAAATGGGACCGATACATTGTTCCGAAATGTCGTTAAGAAGTTACCACTATACCGCCTAATATCCCAGAAAATCGCATATCTTAATTCCAATATTCTTTAAAATCTGACAACAATACGGGACACTTTGAATGAACTCACTTGCTTTCCTGAGTTTATCTCGAATATAGTTAAATATTTAGTGGAGAGAGAAACATTTTCAGATGTGAGGTCTACAGCAAAAAGGAACAAGTCTACACATTGTATGCCGTAGTGATAGTATTTCTAGACGATTAGAACAAATGTTCTTTTCGGTGTAGTGATTAAGAAGTGATCCGGTAGGACAGCGGATTGCAAAACTATATGACGTCACATCCGGTACCACCGAAATGTACATGCCACATACTTTAAAATAGCATTAAATATATGGAACCAAACAATGTAAGTGAATGGCTTATTTTCAGAAACACCTTCCACTTTCAACAACTGCCGACTTGTAATAACGGACAACAGATGCATGAAAAAAAGAAGAACTTAACCAATTTACAGTGCTGGCACTACAGTAGTGGTGGCCACTGTGTGCCGGGATAGCTCAGGCGGTATAACGACTCGCTACGGGCTGGAAGGGCCGGGGATCGAATCCTGTTTGTTGGGGTGGAGGGGGGGCGACATTTTCCTCAGCTGTCCAGACCGGCTCTGGTCCTTATCCAGCTTGCTGCAAAATGGATACCGGGTCCGTGCGTGATTCCAAGCTTCCGCCTAGAGGTAGATGAGAACTGCGCTCTTCTGGGCCATTACTCAGCGAGCAGAGCGTAATAGTCCGTTTCTCAAATACCGGGTCTCTTTGCTCGGGTTAAAACAGCCTGGGCGTGGCACTCAATACCCACCCCTATATAACGCCGAGGTTAAAGAAGGAGTAGAGCTACACCTCTACTCCACCTCTGCGTCACAATGGCATTTTGTAGCGAGAAATTTGCCGCTTCTTGGGGTAAGCGGTGGCGAAGTTGATTGAGGCATTGCGCTACAAGCCGGCAGGTGGCGAGATCGAATGCCGATGGTGTCACTGGTTTATTCATTGACATAATCCTTCCGGCCGCACTGGGGCCCTAGGGTCGACTCAGCCCCTAGCAGAAAAGAGTACCAGGAATATTTCCTAGGGAGTAAAGTCATCCGGTGTGTAGGGTTGACAACCTTACCATCTTCATGTTCCTATTGTCTTGAAATCTGGGAGCCACAACCTCCTGGGACCCTGCGGGCCTGTCCAGGCCTGTACAGTGATTACTTTTTACCGCTACGTGATTAATTTACTTAATTTTCTGTTCATATTGTACATGTATGTGCACACACAGCTCATGGATGTATATGTATATGTTATATCTTTCGCAGTTCGTAACGAGACAAGTTGTACCAACCCCCCCCCCCCTAGGGCCTTCACAGAGACTGTTTTAGTGTGTATTTGACATGTTATTTGCAGCTACTACTAGCAGCTCATGGGCCGGGATAGCTCAGTCAGTATAGGGACTCGCTACGGGATGGACGGTCCGGAGATCGAATCCCGGTGGGGCGAGAATTTCCGCACCCGTCCAGACCAGCCCTGGGGCCCACCCAGCTTCCTATACAATGGGTACGGGTCTTTTCCGGGGGTAAAGCAGCCGGGGCGTTGATCACTCACCGCCATCTAGCGCCGAGGTTAAGGAAAGAGTAGAACTATACCTCTACCCCCCTGTGGGCCTTCGTGGCCTGTTGTAGTGTGAACTTTACCTTTACTTTTACTAGCAGTTGACACAATGCACAGTTCCCCGTAGACAACTAAATTCTCGTCAAAGTGTACATGTTAATCTCAAAGATCGAAAACGCTCATTGAGCGGAAAAAACGACCACAACGCGTTGTGGCATTAGAGAAACAGCTACAACGCGAAATTTCGTGTTGTGGCTGTTTTTAAACAAACACAACGCGTTGTGGCATGTGAAGATATGCCATGACGCGAAAGTCGTGTTGTGGTTGTTAAAGGAGATGACCAAAACGAGTTCGAACTTCATGAAAATACCACAAACCGCCGAGGAAGTGGCGTATCAGCTAATGGACATCTTTTGTATGTTCGGAGCCCAATTCATACTTCAGAGCGACAATGACCGCGAATTTTCGTACAAAACAATACAAAACTTGGCTGATATGCGGCCAGAAATGAAGCTCGTGCATGGAAAGTCGAGAAATTCTCAAAGTCCAGGATCAGTTGAAAGATCCAACCAAGATGTTCGAGACAAGCTTGTTGCTTGGATATCCGACAACAACACGAAAACCTGGTCTGAAGGGCTACGGTCTATACAAAGCAAGAAAAACCGAGCTCTGCATTCAGGCATCAAGACAAGCCCTTGGGAGGCCATGTTTGGAACGGCGCAGAGGATCGGACTTGGATATTCTCTGCTCACTGAAGACATGCACTCTTCCATAGGAACTGAAGAAGAACTGGAACAGCTCTTTAATGCGGGCATAAATAATGGTCAAGACAAGGAAGACAAGGAAGAGGCCAACCAACAGGATAGAATAGATGAAGATGAAAATCAAACCAATGACACTTCAGAATAAACAGTTGAGAAGAAATACATCAAAAAAGTTTACTGTGTGATTTGTGAGAAGAAGTCATCAGGCGCTCACAAGTGTTCAGTGTGTGACCAGTTTGTTCATGCTATTTGTGGGAGTTACAGTGAAGACAGTGAGGGTTTCGGATTGAAAGTCACTTGCAACCTCTGTGTAAGGAAGAATCGAATCAACATTGAGCGAGAAGGTGCAAAATCTGGTCAGGAACAACAAATTCAAAAAATGGTTTCTCTCTTCAACTCATGACTTCCAGTAGTCGATATTGGGACAAACGTTGTGGTCAGGGTGCCTGACCTTGGTCGAGGACGTCTAGCCCCCAGAAATGTCCTAGCAGTTGTCGTTGATGTCAGCTCTTCTGGGCCCTATCTGTTGTGCACGAAGGAAGGCCTACTTGAGCGGCTGTATGCTCGCAATGAATTCACAACTGCTGACAACAACTTCATCGAGGCACATGATGTGCCCTCAAGTTCACTATCTCTTCGGTCAGCCTCAATGATAACGTCTGGAAGTAAGCAGGGATTTGAAGCTGCCATTGTAAGAGGTACACCATCGATATAAAGTGCAAATGTCGCGAAAAATATGAAGTGTCATTCTAAAAGCTCCTGCAAAAATAAATGAGTTTCGCCTTTATTCTTCATTAGGTCTACGTTACATGTATTTCTTATCAATAAATTTCTAAATTTATAAACAGTTCATTTAAAAGACATTTCGCGTTGTGGCTGTTTCTCTCATGCCACAACGCGTTGTGGTTGTTTAAAAACAGCCACAACATGCAATTTCGTGTTGAAGGTGTTCCTCTAATGCCACAACGCGTTGTGGTCGTTTTTTTCCTCTCAATGAATGTTTTTGATCTCTGAGCCTAACATACATAGGGATTTTTTAAAACACGCCAGTTGTGCGTAACACAAAGAGGAAATTCAGCCATTTAAAAGCGGACATATGCTTACACTTACAATACACCTTGTGATAATGTTCAAGTACATTAAGAAGGCATCGGCTTTCAACCAAAAGCAAACGTGAAACAAATCACTACCAGATATGAAGTCAGAGAAAGGAAAGATGTCATTCCAGTGTAAGAGGGAACGATATACGCATGCGCGGTCATCATGGTCTCGATGGTAAACGTTTGTTGATTATGTTCGCTGAAGCCGTCTTTTTTTTTTTCCCTCCCCCGAGGCTAACCGTGATCTTGACAGTGACTATACCCCTATCTGTTTTGCTGTACTGTATAACCGTGCAGGGGCCACCAACTGACAGAAGGCCAACCTTCCACCACTCCTCCACCACCAGCCCGCTGAACAACGGTTTGTCCTTTTAGTCAGTCCGCGAGAGAGGCCGCACAGTGTCGGTCGTATACCAGCCTGTAATACAACAGTACCGCTAGTGCACCGGAAGGTTGAACAGTTATACTTCAGAGACCGGAAGGAAAGTGACCGAATGGAAATACGGGGTATTTTACAGCATTTTAATTAAACGCAAATCCAGATATAGGTTTCGTACACTTAATACGATTTTACGTATTCCTCCAGTGGTGTGTTTTATTCAAATTTGGACATGTGCATGACGGATATGAAGCTTTTAACGTGGAAAGAGTTTCATTCACGAAGACTTGATGACATTTTTGGGGAATAAACGAAATTAAACATTCGCGCTTTTGGATATTCTGCCAGAATAAGTGAAATAACTTTTTGGTGAAATTTCAGTATTTACGTAAACAAGTGAATTTGGTGATACTGAAAGTGGTTTCATAATACTGTTAACTGCTTTGTGCTGAAAGTGTTTTCCGAAGGATTAGAAATGCAAGGAGAGAGATCGCTTGTGAAATAACATTAAACAGATCCCGGTAAAGAATATTTATGTTCGTAAATAACAGTTGAGTGTCCAATTACGTCGTGCAAACTACACGTAGCAGATATTTTAAATGTCTGCTGCATACCGGAAGAAATCCAGAAAGAGCAAGTGGTGATCTTATCCAACGGCGAGACAGTGAAAAGTCAAGATGCCCAAAATCTTCCTTATCAAGAACCGGCTGCATATGCAACAGCAGCGGCTGTTGGAGAGCCAGAAGAGATTGGAAGGGATTGTTGGAAATAATGGTGAAGATGGCACGTCCGCACTTACGCCACCAGAATCGCCATTATCACAATCTGGAAATGTGCCCAACGCACCCAATGTGCCCGACGTGCCCGACGTGCCCAATGTGCCCTGTCAACCGCTGTCCCTGATCGTTCAGAAACCAGGAAACAGCACAGGTATGTCACTGCTCGTTCACACACACTCCCTTTGATAGTTCTCATGCGTGTAAAGTTGAAGCTGATTCTATGCACGCTATGAAGGCACATGAGGGAGTGAAGGCACAGTTCCACCCAGTGTGAAACTATGCCCCACATGGAGGTAGGTGTTCAGTTTGACGCTCCGGCCTCTTTACCTCCAGGAAAATCATTCCTGGTACCCTTTGAATAGGAGGATGGGTGGGTCACAGACCCGATCTGGACGTTTAAGAGAAAACAAATGTCTTTTACCTCCGCCGAGAATTAAACCCCGATTCATCGGTTTTCTAGCTCGTAGCGTGGTTACAGTTCACACTGAGCTAACTTGGCTTCAGTTTTTAGTTCACTTAACTACGCTGCCAGTAAATTTGTGTGTATATTTCTTCCCTATAAATTGGAAGGGATACGAAAACATTTAAAACAGAAACATATCCCGGAATTTGCCAACAAGGAACATAAGCGAAATAGTAAAAACAGAAAAAATGTCTGGTATCTTGTTCGAGATTCAACCCGGTAATATCTCAAATACAAATCAGAAACTGGCGTGAGCCTACGCTTTCGGTACCTCTCGCACTAAACTGTGGGCTGCAACTGTAGAAGTTTCAATGCGTTGAAAACAAACAAACAAAGTTGCTAACTATGAGCTTTCATTAGTCCAATTACATGACGCGGACAGTGCTACGTGCTGCAAAGTCCGTCTGTTGGCAGTGTCATCTGCACTGAGTCCATACCGACTGCCCACACCGCCTTCCAAACGCTGAGTGTCAGAATGCTATCCCAAAAGTATGCAGCCGGAGTGTGAAGCTGACCCCTCATCACAATGCTTGTTGATATACTAGCACTTTCCCATACGTCGTCATGGCGTGGTAATTAATTAAGCAAATGAACAGCTTCTAATTTTTTTCTGAGACTGAAGACTCTCACAGGGGTGTTCATGAAAATTCCAGTCTTCTCAAACATGACGACTTATCGTTTGATGTAGTCACAGACGTTTCACCCGACCTTGCTTCCTCCGTCTTCAGGTTATTTGCATATCTTTGGACTTGTAATCGATACAGCGTAACGTATCAGAGGACTATGATTTTAAAAAATGCTGTCTTGTTCATTCGTGATGGCGTGCAGACTAGTAGAGGAATCCCGACGTTTCAAATTATCCGGATATGTACATCACCAGGGCACATTACGTGTTCGTAGCATACCTGTCCTTCCAGTAGCATAGAAAAATGTTCTGGGTAAAGGCATCATGTAGACTGGTAGTTGCTTGCCGACGTTTCAGACATGATTTTTTGACTCGAAAACGTCGGAGCCAACGTAGCAGTCTACATCGCGTTACGCTCTAGAAGTCCATAATATAGATCACACTGCTGTGAAAAACTCGAAATTCTATAAAGAACCCTTTACAGGGAGTGGTAACTATACTTACCAATTGCTTTAAGATAACTTATATTTTTTCCTTGAATTTATGTGGATCAGTTTTTATATAGACGTAATTAACTGACTGATCTTTGTAATTGACATGAGGTGTTTCCTGAAGTACTGACTTTAAATAATATTAAACAACTTATCACGCGTTTAAGAGTTCCCAATTGGCAGTTAATTAATGTACACTGTAAATTCAACATTATTGTTACTTTAAGAGTCTAAAGGTCGTGTGTTATGAAAGGCACATCTTTGTATACGGCACTATGATGTGGGTATTGTCCCATAGAACAAACACTATTCTGTCTGCTGATAGTAAGCGGTCAAGAATGAACAATAGCGCATGACAAAAGACAATCTTAAAATCTGCAGGTGCCTCTTTGAATATCCTAATGCCATCTACCATTAACGCTCGAAGGAAAAACCATTAGGGCCCACCACATGGTCAGAACACAAGAAGTATTGACAGCAGTTTTATTGAGGCTTCAGTTATGTGACAATGCTGGGGGGTCGTTGTTTCCCGACTGCCCTAAGAAGGGTACTGCCTTCTTTTGCCAGGTCCTCAACTCCACAAAGAATTCTTCATTCCTGTCTTCTTTGCTTTTCTCCATATTCAATTGCAAAGCAAGCGACCGATAAATTTTTGCGTTTTTTTGTATAATAATATGTCGCCGCTCCACACACACACTGACATCAGCGCAGACGAGACGATGCTACTCGTTCAATTTAAATCTTCTGGTTTATTTGAACCTCTCTAATGACGTGTTGTAAAACAAAGTAGTAAAGTAATGGGGAAAAAGCATCTCCTTTCAGGCAATTCAGTAAACATGAATTCTCCCATGAAAGTGTTTATCAGCTCTATACCTAAATATTTATTTACACTCACTCACAACGTTACATATGCCTTGAATGTCTGTAATTTCTGTGACAAATGAAGGTTCCACCCAGTTAGGAATTTTTCCTTGTGGTATGCATGTGCCAAGCCATATGGCGCCACATTACAAAATATCGTTATCTTGAAACTCCTTCCTCCGCAAGAACCTAAATATGAATTGATGTGCCGAACATCCCGAAGGGCACTGAAAAGCAGTCTGTAGTTAAGGCAGGCCAAATGTTACTTACGAACTTTCATACAACAAACCTTGACATTTAATAATTCAGTTCTTTGCCAACTTGGACTACCGCAGTCTTGTTGATGCCAATGTAAGGACACTTACCGGTTCCAGCAACACGTACAGTTAGCTTCTCTCCAGTGCTTTTCCGTCCCAGTCAGTCGGTTGTGTCAATACCTGCACATCATAACCAGCACAGTCATTCCACATTCGTTACTAATATATTTATTCCACCGCTTTTAGTTTCTTTAAGGACTCTATTCCAAGTGCATAAGTCATACGATATAATGATATCGACCAGTATCTTAAGTACTCTTATAGAGAGTGGCGAATTTAAAAGGATATTTCAGCAGGTTCTTATTTAATACTCTGAGGAAAAGCACGAATACAACAGTGACGATATCAGGCACCCGGATCGATTTTCTCAAACGAAGATTTCGACTTTGTATTCGCCAATACGTTTACAATAACTTGGTACATCACCCGAAACTAGTGCACCGAACCTTAATTAAGAAACAGCGAGCGATATAATTTCTGAATTTTTGTGTTGAGAGAGAATTGCTCTAGATTTTTATACCCTCTACATATCGTCTGAGACTCTTAAGTTTGATACTGAAAACAATGCTCTGCACGCTGGTTCTGCTTCTGTCTACAGAAGAAAAGATTGATACTGTTTTTTTTTGTTTTTTGGAGTGAGTTTGTCTCAGTCGCTCCAGTGACCAGTGTAGCTCATTCCAAAAGAAGTAACGTTTCCGAAGCTTTGTCTTGAAGTCGCCCATTCCAGGTTCGACCCCGGGACACAGGCTTCCGTGAGATGTAACGGTTTTATTTAAAACTCATATACCTGTAAATTCTTTATATAGTTTTGGGCCGGCAAGTCAGTTTCAATCCGCGCAAACTTTGATGCAGGCGGGAGGAATCGTGTGACAGATTGGATATCCGCTGCCCAACAAAGTAAATTACATTTGTCGCGCTGCGCATTTTATCCAGTCAGCTTCGACTCTGAAGTCAGGCGACATCAGCCTAACTTTGAAATTTTGGTAACGCTTGTTTAGAAAGAGAAAGACAAGAAAACCGTTATCTACGCGACTCATTTCGGAGGTATTCAATGCAACGGGCTGAAGGTAGAGCACGTTTGAAACGTGATGGCACACGCGCAGAAACCAGATTTGGTCTTTCAGCGAAAAGGGCGAGCCCATTTAAATCGGCGGGGGCGCCAGTTCAGTAGACTAATGGAAGCCGAGGTGTGCGCATCAGCAGTAGTAATGGTAGTAATGCTGGATACACCATGTTCCGAGGTAGAGTGCAAGACTACTGGCTAACCACTCCACTCGCATGTTTCCCCTTCACTTCCCCTAACGTGCGTCACCGTGTGCCATCAGGTTTCAACTGAACTCTAAATATGTGTGCTCTGAAGAAAAAAAAACATTATGTGATTCGACTAATATAAAAAGGCTGCTTTTCTGTGACTTCGATTCGTATGGTTATCAATTACCTGCTCATTTAAGTTACATTATTTAATCAGAATATAAAATTTACCGATGTAATTTCAAGTAGAGTAACATCAGTGCATTCATCACCCAACACCTACCACGACATATTCCCTGAGACAGGCCTTCCTCTCCATCCTACGGACAAGCCAACTGATCATCTTACTACCTATACACCATTATCAGAGTAAAAAAAAAAAAAAAAGAATGAAATCCAAAGTAACCGCACCGAGGAAATAATTATGGATCAGTTAAAGTCTGCTTCCGTCTTCTGGACAAAAGCAAGATGTGGTATAGCAGGTCCTTGGAAATCAACGACTCTCAGCCACGGGACTTTCCCTGTTCCAGTAACGGAGACTAGCGTTTTGAAGAAGGCTCCTTTCTTCCGAAGACGTTAACACAGCCAAAAAGTCGAAAACGTTTCAGTATAAAACATAGACGATGCAGTATAGCTCAGTCAACACAGTAAACAGGCGATAGGCTAGACGAGTGAGAAATCAGGACGCAAACAGGCTCTTGATATTCACCCGGTATATGGGACAAAGCAGCCGGTAGGGTGAAGCTGACCACTCGTCTCCATCTACCACCAATGTCAAGAAGCTCAACCACCTCATATGTCCTCATGACGTGATGATAAATAAGCACAAGGCAAAATTTACTTATATATTTTACACAGACGATGGAAGATTTGAAGGGTTACCTACAAATCTGACACAGTGATAGGCTGTCACACAATTGTTTTCTCAAATTAGCAGGATTAGCACGCTCTTCAATGTTTTGAAGGGTACATACAATGTGCACTGCGTACAGTGAGCAGGTAACATGGGACGGGATTGTATTACAGGCCAGCTGAAATGTGAATGCACACGCGCAGAAACCAGATCTCGTCCTTCGGCGAAACTGACGAGTCCACTTAAATCGGCGGGGGTATCAGTTCACTCGACTACTGGCAGCCGAGGTGTGCGCATCAGCGGTAGTAATGCTGGATACACCATGTTCCGAGGTAGTGTGAAGGGTAGTGGCTACCAGCTCCATTCGCCAGTTTCCCCTACACTTCCCCTCCCGTGCGTCACCGTGTGCCATCACATTTCAACTGGAGTCTACCAGTTAGAGTTGTTTGGCACGAAGGCAGGTACTGCAAGAAACAGGAAGAGAACCGGGTGACATTGGGAATAATTCCTACAATGTCGCCTACCAATAGGGCAATCCATACTGGCCAAACGTTACACATGCATCTTACTGCAATCTCCAAGGTTTCCCTTGAAGACTTTAGCCAGGATGTTCGATACAGTGCACCAAACGTGTTAATATTACGTATTATTATGTGTCGTTATTGTGGGCAGGGAGACCTCAGTCGGTATAGCAACTCGCTACGTGCTGAACGGTCCGGAGATCGAATTCCGGTGGGGGCGAGATTCTGCGTACCTGTCCAGACCGGTCCTGGGTCTCACACAGCCTCCTACAGAGTGGTTACTGGGTCTTCCGCGGGGGTAAAGCGGCCGGGGAGTGGCGTTGACCTCCCACCCCTAAATAGAGTCGAGGTTAAAGAAGAGTACAGCTAAACATCTACTCCCCCTCTGGGTCTTCGTGGTCTGTTCTAGGGTGAACGTATTACTATTATTGTAATTATTTGGCGATAGATACGGCACACGTTGAACTTGCCAGATACGACTTACAAGATTAGCGCCGTCCTCACGTTTGTGACTCCAACCACAAAAAATTCGTTTCCTGTATTTTACTAATTATTGTCATAAAACCAAACGATTAGAAACAAAAAAAAAATCGTACAGCAGTCATGTTACTTCAGAAACTTCAACGAAATTACTTTAATAAAAATCGTGTACTTTTCGCTAGTTTCTTACTTTCTGTTATTTCAGTCTCTCAGATTAGATGGCGCTAGTGCCGTCTCAACCTGAGAAATTTGCGCTCCTCCCGTCTGATTAGCATGCTAATTATGAGTAATTAACCTGAAAGCCGTTATGCTGGTAACGAATGGTCTCATTGTCATATCACGTACTGTGAACATCGCTCAACTGGACAAACATTGCAAGACGTATTTCAGAACTTGAGATAAATTACTGCAGAGTGAAGGACTCCATGAACCGCATCTGTCGCATGATGACCCCGTGTTTATAAGTACGAAACCGATAGGAATATATTAATTACAAGGTCATAATTACAAATATGTAGGTTAATAACAGATCATATGCTCCAAGTAACTTGTCAGCGCGAATTGCAATAAATTGTCCAAGGAGAACGCGTCCATTAAAAGTCTCGGTATAGTGTCTGCCATACCTACGCGCTTGGAGTCATTTCTGTAACATGTCAAACTTTTGTTTCTTACAGGGGTTTCAAATCCGAGGTCAGACATCCTGTTTTGTCTCAGCAGCGCACGAATAAAACAAATAACTCCTTGACATTACGACAGGCAAAGCTTCAACTTCAACGCGTCCAGCCAAATGCAATTTTTGCCAGTGCAACTAACGTTAACACAATTTCTGCACTTTAACACAAATTTTCTTCTTCTGAAGGGAGATCCGTGAAAGTACTTTTCTATCTAATGCTCCCTCATATATGGAAGAACATTGTTTTGTTTGAAATATCCCAGGTTCGGCCGTCCCGTCCTTCTGATAAAAGGTGTAATAATACGAAGATGAATATGGGTCATGGTGGAATGATACTGCAACGAAATAAAATTACTCGAAGAGAAACGTGTCCCAGTGCCACCTTGTTAAAACAAATCTGACATTTTCTTGGTCAGGAATCGAACTCAGTTCTCTGCAGTGACAGACAGGCCAAAACCGCCTGAACCATAGTACAACCCCGAAGAATGATATCCATTTACATTATGCACAAAAGAACCTCGGCTCCTAACGCACAGACAACACAAACCATATCGACTGTAAAGACCAAATAATTAATGTTGTATAGCGAAGTAACAGCTGTTCGTAGTGAGAATCGCATGGAACACAAGATTACATTATGTCACAAAATGTAAAACTTCCTAACCTGACAACAGATGGTTCACATAATTACCGCCTTGATTTAAATGGTTGATTAATCACAGAAATATAAGGCCTACCATTGTGTCGCTTTGTAGCAATCAGATCCCTTAGTACCAGACATGAATGTGGCAGCGAGCAACCCCAACTCCAGTCACTTTTTGATTCTGAGCTCAGTTCTGTTGCAACATAAGAGTCACACTTCCAGCGTGAACTAACTATTCCTTGCCACACATCAATGCCAAGCCCATCAACACAATGCAGAGCGACTGGCCCTCTTATTGTCGACTGGTATAAATTAACGGGGAAGGGGAAAAAGAGTGATGTAATTAGGCGTTCAATTAGAAAAATAGTCCCATTCAATTTGCTGGTTTTACGTACGAACTGCTGAATCTTTATGGGGCACTGAAGGCCGCCAAATCAGGGTAAGAAGACATACTGAACATGTCCACTCTCTAGGAGACCTCAACGCCAGTTCAAGCGACAAACCCTTAATTACGCAAACATAGTTCTATCACCTCGAGAAAATTTGGTGTCTTTGCTGTTCTGGGATGTTACACGGCGTCGATTGGTAGTTACTTATCGACGTTTCGGGACAGTCTATCGGTCCCATCTTCAAGGGTACAGCAGTCCAAGAACGTGATTCAACTTTATCTCAAAGGTTTTATTTTGTCGGTTTCAGGCCCCTGTTTTCTGGTGTTTTATTAAATGACGTTGTTGTAAACATCGCGTCGCTAGTAGGTTGGTTACTGAGCGATAAATTGGAAGGCATACACAATGAAGCAGTTACGGTATAATTGAAGGCTGTGTACCATCATTTGCATACAGGGTTTGAGAAAAAACCTGAAAATTACTCAGGATATGCGTTTTTAAAGCCGAGATTTGGATTCAGGGCCTCACGATCTTAAAACAGAAATGTTACTCATTCCAAATCCCTGAGTCATTTCGCAATTGATTAATAATAATTCATAAATTTTTCTCTTCTGTATGAATGTGAACACATCAAAATAACATTTAATAATTTAAAATACAGAACAGAAAGGACTCAACTGTCACTTCACTCGCTATTTATTGATAGTATCAAGTGTAATAAGATGCAGTTCGTTTGTCAGTACGGCTTGGCCTTACCTCAGTTCTGGATGGTAGCTGGCACTGATTAAACAGTCAAGGGCAGCCGACATGTGTCGGCACTCCGTGATGAGCCCGGTTAATTTTACCCACATCAAACATAAATTATAATTGTAAGAAGCGTTACAAAATGCATCGTACAGGATCAGGTTCTTTAAATAACAATGCAAAACTAGAGAAAAGCGAAAAAATTTGGGTCGGAAAAACTCAAGGACACACATGGCTTAGGTTATAGGTAAAATAAGGGTAGTTCACCCTGGAACAGGCCATGAAGGTGAGTAAAAGTATAACTTTACTATTTACTTAACCTCGGCGCTAGATGGGGGGGGGGGTGGTGGTCAGCTTCACGCCCTGGCCGCTTTACCCCCAGGAAAGCTCCGGTACCCATTGTATAGGAGGATGAGTGGGCTCCAGGGCCGGTCTGAACGGGTGCGGAAAATCTCGCTGTCACCGGGATTCGATCCCCGGACCGTCCAGGCCGTAACAGGTCGCTATACCAACTGAGTTATCCCGGCCTCCATAAGGCTTAGGTTGCAGACTGATATTCCCGTTTCGTATTTGATAGATGCCGGGTTCCTTTCACAGCCTGGACAAAGCCTATTCAGACTGCCTCAATCACTCCGGAACAGTGGAGTTGCGGTGCCTCATGTTAGGTAGAAGCCGCTTCCTTCAATACCATTTCCAATTATTTGTACAGTTATCACATCACTAGTGGATGCTGTATGAAAAGGGTGACCAGATAGACCAGCTACATCATACATTAAGTTTCAACTTAGACTAGAGCTGTGTCTTAAATCACCAAGTCGAACGTACAGTAGCAACACTGCTCACTGCCAGAAAGAAAGCAGACTGCACCTGTTGTTATATTTTATATGCATTTTCCGCCAGCCGCGTTGTGGCCATCCTTGCTTTATTATCTGTCGTACCGACAGCGAAGTTACATAACCAGAAAGACACACAATGTACGTATGAGCGTAATATTGAGGCGCGATCTTCCAACCATTGTTGTAGTGGACAAGCAGGAAGTATTACATACTGTGAGTGTGTGTGTAGACTTGGGTATCCAGCTTGCAATGCGCATGCGTCTTATTGTCATCTGTGGCCTGACTCGCTCTACTATATTTTCCCACATTCCCTTAAATGGTAAGATATTCGAAAAAAAAATTACTGAACACAATGCCAGGGTAAAACCCGCAAAGATGAGACACGTCCCGCACTCCTCCAGATTGTTGTGTTGTGTTATGTATTGTTTGTTTTGTGTCGTTCTGTGTATAGTTTGTGTGTAAATGTGTACTGTACTACTGCCACCAGATGGCTACCCAACTGCAGTTAACTAATATATCACACAAAATGCGTGTTTTGATTTACTCTACAACTTTTCTCCGAAACATTTTTCATTCTAAGCAGAAATGAGCGAGATATGATGGTCTTCACGTAAAAGTACCCCTTATTCTTCTCCGATTTTAAAGAAACTTGAATTTTCTGGACAGATTTTCGAAAAATACTGAAATATTAAATTCATGAAAATCCGTCCAGTGAGATCTGATTTGTCTCATGCGGACGGACGGACGGACGGACAGACATGACGAAGCTAACAGTCGCTTTTCGCAATTTTGCGAAAGCGCCTAAAAATGAAACAAAAAGCGAGACGTAGGTGAGCATGAGATTGCAACATTAACCGCCATACAATGTAGTGTGATGTCAAGGTAACGGAATGGACTTAACTGGCTGCAGATACAGACCAGTGGCGGGCTCTTGTGAATATAGCAATAAACCCTCTTGGCTCATAAAAGTATGATCTTTTGAGCAGGTAAGAAATTATCACCGTCTCAACCAGGAGTTTTATTAAAATGAAAACGACAGAGTAGATTATAAATTTGTCGCTGTAAGAGGGAAAATAAGATAAAATTATTTCTGTTCACGCCATAAAAGCGTAGAAGGGGGCAGAGGAATAGCTCCACTCATTCTTAATCTCAGCACTATATGAAAGTGTGTTTTCATCCTTAAGCCTCTGCTGCTTTATCCTCGGGAAGGAAACCCGGTACCCATTGAATATTTGGCTGAGTGTACCCCAGAGCCGGTGTGGACAGATTAGGATTAAAAAAAAGTCTCTTCTCCTTGCAGGAATCGAACCCCAGACCATCCAGCCCGTATCTAGTAGCTAGATCGACAACACTGTATGTTTTTTTAACTACCAAGCCAACAAGGCTCTCGAATAAATGGTGGTATAGCACCACGCATTTTAACCTCGGCACTATATGGAGATGAATGGTCAGCTTCATGCTCCAGCCGCTTTGCTTTCCGTGGAAAGGGCCCCTGGTGTGCATTGAATTTAAGGTTGTGTCGGAAGGTGACGGTCTGAACCCTGTGGAGAAGGAAAAAAAATCTCGTGACTTTTCCAGGAATCGAAGGCGTACTGTTCGGTCGTTCGGCCCGTAGCGTAGTCATTACACCGACTAATAACGATAATAATGTGACAGTTGCTATGTTTATACAATTAACTGCACTTCTACTGCACTTGAACAAACCCAACAAAAATACCGAAGAAAGCCACGTGCAGAAACATTCAAGGCTGCATGATATCGCTTTGGGCAGTTCTCAACGCCACCGCACAGATGTAATTAAGAATGCAATGTCTTGCCGACAGTCCACACTACTGCCGCCTGTGATTCTGACTCTGCAAATGTTGCCTGCTGTGAGCTAACTTCTCTTGCGGTATGCCTTTCTAAAATCGCCGCCCTTGTAGCGAGCTTCTCTTCGATACGACGCCGAGATAGTAAGCTTTTGCCGAAACACCGCCCCACTGGTGAGCCTCTTTTGAAGTAACGCCCGTGTGGCGAGCCTCTTTTGAGGTACTGCTCTTACAGTGAGGCTCTTTCCCGCCCTTTTATGCGGCCTCTGCAATAAGCCTCTTCCGAAATACCACCTCGAGTGCGAGTTTCTTCTGAAGTACTGCTCGTACAGGGAGTCTCGAAATACTACCCACGTAGCGATTCTCTCCGTGAAGTATGACCCATTTGGTGAGCCTCTGTTTGAAGCATCAACCCCGCTTCAAAGAGCCGGCTCCTCTTTATGGCGCTGCTTGGACTCAGGCTTGTGACACCGTTCATAACTACAGACACCAGAGCAGTCTGGACACACCTTTATACGCAAGCAATGAAAACATTAACGATGTTACCTCTCCTATGTGAGCCATAAACAATTCGCCTACCTTAATTTTACTAGTGTCTGGTGAACAGAACAATGAAGACTCTAGTTCTGTTCAAAACAGCTAGCTGTTAAAGTAAGGGACCATTTATACAGACCAAGCTCCTTAAGTGAAACCCCTACTCTTCTAATTTTCTTCAGAAAAGAATGTCTTGCATCAGTTTTATTTGCACCTAACAAGTAGGAATTATAAGGAAGCTGCAGGAAATCTTTTAACGAGGAGGTTCATATTTTGTGGTCATTACCATCACTATGAACAGGGGAACACAAATTTTCCAAAAATATAGGAGTCACCTCAAAGTCTAGGCGCCAGAGGGGTAATATGAAGCGACTACTACACTAAGGATCAACAAATATTACGCCCAACAATTCAAAATTCAGTTGAACGGGCGATTTGGCGCCCAGAGTTTTTGCATCCCTGAATACTGAGGTATATAAATCAAAGACGATAAGGTATGGCTGTCATGTAACACTCGTGGGAACACAAATGCATGCTAAGTTTTGGTAAGGAAACAAAAGAAGAGAGACAACTTCCAAAGGTGCTGTCATGAATGGGGAATACTTAGGGTACGGACGGGGAGGGGGTGGGGGTGTGGATTGGACCAATAGCAGAAATCTTAAGAAAATAATAATGAATAACCACGTTCCTACAACGTGGGGTATTTTTTTGAGTACCTAGAAAAAGGTTAGCTTCTGAAGGACTTTGTTCAGTGCCGTTAAATATAGTATACTCTAAGACGAATACAGGCAATGAACCCCGAGCTGTCGTTTATACTACATAAACACCATTACAGAAACAAGTCTCGGGTCTCAACGGCTCAACTCTTGTATGTTGTTACATCAGCGTGTCTCAAAAATTCGACATGCAGGACGACTTCAGGACCTGGCATTTTTCCTACAGAGCGGAGTGTACTTGAGCTACACTTCCTGTTTTACCCCAGCGTCCTTATCCACTTGTCCCATTAATGGCCTGCAGTACAATCCTAACGGCATTCCTCTGCATGTGTCACGGACGTGACAGCGGGGTCTTAATGGCCGCTCGACGTCCTACACACTAGACGCAGTCTTATTCCAATCCTTAACCACGCACTGCACTGCTGAAACTAATATCACGCCCCTGTGCGTAATCCGTGTTGTCAGACCTCCCAGGCTTGGCGTATACCATCGCTTCGTATAAACCTGCTGTCTCCATCTTCAGGACCGTTTTATTAAAATAAACTGGCTACAAACCTCATGTCAGGGTAATAAAAGGTATCGCCCCATACATGTCAAGAAGGCCTGTGGGGATGGGGGTTGGGGGAGGATTAGATATGTTACTATCTGCTTATCAACCCTGTCGCTAGATGCAGCCATTGTCACTAAACGGCCGCTTTACCTCCGGCAGGGTGCCCAGGTATGCATTAGGGTAGAGGCTGAGTGGGCCTCAGGGCTGGTCTCGAAGTGTCTAGAGATAGGAAAGCCACTTCAGACCCGGATTCGAACCGCGGTCCGTCTAGCCCGTAGCCTAGCCGCCATACCGACTGTGCTTCCCGTTCTCCCCCTCAACACATGTCACGAAGGTAAAGGTAAAGATGTCCCTGTGTTTATCGTAAACCATCACACCAATAAATGTGTGGGGAGTGGGGGTACTTAATTCTGGCAAGAAATGATCAGTTTGAAGATCCGGCCGCTTTGAGACTCTCAAAACACTATCCGGTTTGCATTAGATAGAAAGCTGGGTTGGTAACGACCGGGTCTCCATGTTGAAAATAAAAAAGGGGTTTCTCCAGTCGCAATGGAGCACCGATTCCTCGGTCGTCTGGTTGATAGCCTGGTCACATTCGATAATGGGTCGATTGACTGCCAGCCGAGATGATCGTGGAAGACAGTTTGCGCCTAATAAGTAGGTTTCTGTCCGCAGATCTTGAGTTTGATTGTGGGTGTGATTTCATGTGAAGTTCGCAGTGGACGAAGTGACCCTGAAGCAGATATTTCTGCACGCTTATTCGGTTTTCAACCCCGCTAATCACTATTCCGCCATTGTTCCACACTCAACTATAGCCCAGACCAGGCTGCACATTTCACATTTTCGGTCGTCAAGATGGGGAGGGGGGGGGTTCATCTGTGTCCTGGCACTTGGCAGGTTACGGAACAAGTACGTAAGGGTTGGGTTTGAAACATAAGAAGAAGATACTTGAACAGGCTACGAAGGCCCGGAGGGGGAGTAGAGTTACAGCTCTACTCTTTCTTTAACATCTGCACTGTATGGGGTGGGGACACGCGTTGGCGCAGTTGGTTGAGGCACTGCGCTACAAGCCGGAAGGTCGCGGGTTCGATTCCCGATGGTGTCAATGGAATTTTTCATAGACATAATCCTTCCGCCCGCAGCATGGCCCTGGAGTTGACTCAGCCTCTAACGGAAATGAGTACCAAGAATATTTCCTGGGGGTAAAGGCGACCGGTGCGTGGGCTGACAACCTTGCCACCTTCATATGCCGATTGTCTTGAAATATAGGAGCCTCAACCTCCTGGGACCCTCAGGGCTTGTCCAGGCTTGTCATGGGCTTGCTTTGCTTTACTAGATGGGGTGGGTGTTCAACGCCACGCCCCGGCCGCTTTACCCCAGGAAAGAGACCCGGTACCCATTGTATAGGAGGCTGGGTGGGCACCAGGGTCGGTCTGGAAGGGTGCGGGAAATCTCGCCCCCACCGGGATTTGATCGCCGGACCGTCCAGCCCGTAGCGAGTCGTTGTACCGACTGAGCTATCCCGGCCCACTGAAGATAATGTACAGCTGATAGTTTAGCAACTGTATTTCGCACACAAGTTGCATCACGTTAGTCGGATTTCCTCTGTACCGTCTCAACTGTTTAGCGTACAGACACTAATTACACTTGAAGGCTGTGTGGTTCGGTCGCACATCCATGTTTGCTTTATATACACTTCCGGTTTGTCTTCAAAATTTTAGTAATGCGCCTTTCCCTTTCCTAAACGTTTGACCTTCTGTAACATTTGTAAGTAAAATTGACAGGTACCATGTAAGGGGAACTTCAAGGAAGCAGCGCATTCCAGCGCATTAAGCTTTCGGCAGCCCTAAGTTTAACCAATCCTACCTCACAGCGACGTCTCCGTTATGAAGAGCAACTATCAATTGATGTTAGAGAAGCAATCGTTGTTTATTGTAAGAAAGGAACACTGACATGGACAAAATGCATAGACTGCGACTCTTAAGACACTGGCACAAATAGTGCTTACTGTGGTTTAAAATTTTGGTGTATAACGTTACAAATTAAAAGCACTAGGCCTATTTTGTGTTGGGGATTCGAAGAAAGAATATGACTCAAATTCAGAGATGAAATATGGGATTTGAAGTTCTACCGGCATGTGAATCTGTGCAGTTTTTGTAAAACGGTACCAATATTTCTGTGGAACCTGCTGACTTCAGCTTCTGAGTACTAAACGCGAAAAAATAAATATGGGAATGAAAATTCAAAACTCATCCGGAAACAATCACGCCACACGCTTCATTAACCGCGGTCGGCATACGTATTGGAAAGAGTATGGAGGAAAAATCACTCAATATCTTTCCGTGTACTTTATTATGTCCGCGATCTGAAACAAGTCGAATTACCTTGCAACAGCTGTAGCAACGGATTTCAAAATATTGTGAGACATCAGTTAAAGAGGACACTGGCAAAGAAAAACAACAGCAGAAGAAACTGACACTCCTAAGCACATATTCCACTGTGACTTGACCAAATACCTGGAGCGACGCCGACTTCGCGTGTAATTCACCGCAAATGACTTTAGGAAAAGGACCTTATGTAGCTCAACTTGTCACGGGACAGTCTATATAACTTATCAGATCAGCAAATTACAGTCGCAAGGAGGGCAGTCATGATAGCATTCTGTCTGTGCACGCACAATGTATGCCTAAACACGGCACTAACACGATTCTGACATTAAGTGTGGTGTCAGCCGTCCATCGTACGTTATCTTTGAGGTAGCTGTAAAACCTGGCTGTTGTGGCTACGCTGTATGTCAGTCACTTCCTGAACACCGTCAATTACGCATCCTACATCCCTACCACACTGGAAAGCTGTCTGAAGGCAAAATCTTAGAGTAAAATGTGTTTAAAATGTATTAATTTATTATAACAACTAACTAATAAACGAAAACATTGATCCGAAATGCACGGAAAATACAACTTTAAAATGCGTAAAAATATTTGTTGGTGGGTGAGCCATCGGATATTGATGTCGATTGTTACATTGTTACTTCATCACCACAAACTGACGTAGGTTGTTACGTCATCATCAGTTACTGATGTACTTGTTACGTCATCACGTGCTGAAGTACTTGTTACGTTGTCATCACATACTGATATAGTCTGTCACGTCATCATCACATACTGATGTAGTTTGTTACGTCTTCATCACATACTGATGTACTTGTTACGTCATCACGTGCTGAAGTACTTGTTACGTTGTCATCACATACTGATATAGTCTGTCACGTCATCATCACATACTGATGTAGTTTGTTACGTCATCATCACATACTGATGTACTTGTTACGTCATCACGTGCTGAAGTACTTGTTACGTTGTCATCACATACTTATATAGTCTGTCACGTCATCATCACATACTGATGTAGTTTGTTACGTCATCATCACATACTGATGTAGTTTGTTACGTCATCATCACATACTGATGTTGGTTGTTACGTCATCATCACATACTGATGTCGTTTGTTACGTCATTATCAGATGTCTTTTAGTTTATTTGCAAAATGTTTTCGATATTCATAGGCAGGTGACGAAATAAGGCGCTCTGTTAACCTTTTGACGCCTAATGTCAACTATAGTGGTCGTACCGCACCGCTAACCTCTAAAGTTGCATTTTATATATTTATTCAACAAATATAGGTACTGAATGTTTTAAACATGGTATATACTC
>Ga0131853_10002110_pt1 | contig 35693 bp, 19 predicted proteins | sample TergutLab28metaG_FD_92764 | JGI IMG/M metagenome (GOLD analysis project Ga0131853, IMG submission 92764) | Labiotermes labralis P1 segment gut microbial communities from Petit-Saut dam, French Guiana - Lab288 P1 (version 2) (version 2) | ecosystem: Host-associated > Arthropoda: Insects >... | reverse complement strand
GCCGTAGTTCCGTCACCAAGTTGGCCTTGTGTATTGCGTCCCCAAGCCCATAAAGTATTGTCGGCAGTAATAGCAAAAAACGCATCGTGTATTGCATTTATTGATACCACGTTATCCATGATTCTTACCGGCGATAGCCGTAACGAGTTAGTGCCATCGCCAAGCAATCCGCTACCCCATGCGTACAAAATCCCTTCGCTATCAATCGCAAATGTAAAACTGCCTTGCGTGGTTACATAAGTGATTATCGGGGCGTTTTCAAAAGAATTCTGTATAGCCGAATCTTGTACGTCAGAAGCGTTTTGACCTGCTTCTGTGCCTTGAGCTACATTCGTACCTTGCGTACCCGTAAATAGACCAACGAGCCCAGGCCATCCATCATCCCCATTAATTCCAACGACTATCGCAATCACAACTATCAGAGACACTGCAGCGATTAGAATATTTTTAAGGGTGCCTTGGCTACGATTAGCAGGGACAGGCGCAGGTGTAGGAGTTTGTGCAGCCGAACCAAATCCCGATGGTGAGGGTGGCGGCGTAGCGGCACCATATCCAGCCTTCGTAGATTGCGGCGTGGTTGGTCCGTGTCCCGCTGATTGAGGTTGAGAATATGAACCTTGCGCCATCCCCGGTTGTTTTGTATAAGCCGATTGTTTTAGCGAATTATCAGTGCCGCTTCCAGATACAACAGCTTCATACCGCCTATCTGCTTCGCACAAGGGACAAGCAGTATTCTTCCTATCGTACTGATGCAATGTGTTATGATAGCAAGTCACCAAACTTTGTACATATCTAACTAAAGCCTCATACCACTCTGCCGCACTTGGTCTTTGTTTGGGATTGGTTTTGCCGATTATAAAGGCTCTTGTAAACAAATCCGCAATTTCCTTCGGCAGTGCATCCAATGGCATAATTGCCGCTGACTGGTGCTTAAATCCCGTCTTGAAGCAATAGCTGTCGCGCCGCACTGCTGCATCACCAACGCCGGGAGAGCTTTGCGATACCGACGCAGTTTCGATAATGCCGCCAAATGGCGTATAGCCGTTCATCAACAGTTTGAAAATGTGGATTGCCAAGGCAAAGTTGTCTGTCTCTTGGGTAAAAGTAGGCAGAGGTGTTTGTGCATAGGCGTTCTTACTTGCCATGGGGTTTTCGGCTACATAGTTAGAACATTTGTCTAGTAGCTCCGGGGCGGCGTATCCGGGAGCGCACACATTACAGCGGTAAGTTTTGCCATTGGCAGCATCGACAACATGGTATGTGTCCGTGTCTAAGAAAGAAACAAGCCCCGTATTTACGTCCAAGCCAATATTGCGAGGATTAAAGTCACCAAAAACATATCCGGCTCTATGTACCTCCGATATGACAACGCATATATTTTGGGCGATATTTACCTTCTGGTGGGCTGAAATCGGAAGTGTTGAGGGGTATTTGTAAATTTCACCCAACTCAGCGTTTATGCTTAGTTCAGGCATGATAAAACCGCAGGGGTTCCCAATATCGTCACGCACCAAGTCCAGCGGCCAAGCCACCTGTGAAAGGACGGAGGCGTTGGGTGGGTTTTCAATCATTACCCATAGCTTGTCAACAAGTTCTGATGTAAGTGCGCCGGATTTATATATTTTGGCTACTTTGCCATCCATACCACGGACACGATAAATGTCACCTTCGCCACCGCTGCCGATTGGGGTTGGGTCAAGTTGATAAGTTGTGCCTTTTAAGCCTGTTAGAATCACTTATATCCCCGCCTTATATCAATTTCCTCTGTTTAGCGTGAAATTTCTACCATCAACTAAACTGTGAACCCTTATTTGATTACGTGAAACTATAGCATACTCCCATATAGGAGTTGCGCTCGAAAAATCATTACCCATTATTCGTTGACCATCAGAGAGCCAAATATGATTTCCTCCTGTTGAGGGTAAATTCCAGCGAACCCAATCGTCCCCATCATGTGTGTGAAATGTGATATGATATCCAGCACTATTTGACCACCGCCTACCTATCCCCCATACAGGGTCATTTCCTAGAAATCTTCGCAAAAGCATGTCATTTTCATTAATTACTTCTCTTGTATCTTCAAAGTCTATCAAATCAAGTAAGTTTCTGCCATCACCTGTAATATTTCCCTGCCTTGTTCGTATCAAAGTCAAATAGTCCGCTGTTCTCTCAATTCCACCTGTCTCACCAAACCCTCGCTCAGCAGCAGTTAAATTCCCACCACGGTAATGCTCCACGGCAAATGGATAAATGCGGTTTCGTACATCTTCAAGTTGAGCTTGGCTGTCTCTGAAACTGCCCAATCTTCTTAATGCCTGAGCAGACTGTACCAGTTCGCCGGCATTCATCAAAGCGATTGCCGCATCATAATCTATTTCTTGGATTAACTCGGACGAATCCCTAAAGCCCTGTATGGTTGTTAAAACACGCCGAGCTTCTTGCGGACTGCCTTCGCTAATCAAATGTAGCGCATGTTGATAATCGCTCTCGTTAATTAATTCCTCCGATTCCCTATGAGGATGTATTTGCAACAGCACTTCTTTTGCTTCCGCAAAATCGCCGACATTAAACAAAAGATGCCTCGCGTATTGATAGTAGGATTCCGCAACCATCGTCTCAGAGTCCATGAAATGCCTTATGTTTGAGAATAACTCGCTGGCCTCCATAAAATTCCCAGCAGATAATAAGGCATGTGCGTGTTGGTAATCACTTCTTAAAATCATTTCTTCTGAAGTTCTGTATGTGCTTATACGTGAAAATATCGCCCTAGCGTCTGTATAATCTCCTCTGCTAAATAGCCAATGGGCCTCAGAATAGAGAACCATCCATGCTGAGTCTTGATGATTGCTTATGCGTGAAAATTCTCTCATTGCTTCAACATATTGCCCATTATTAAAGAGTCGTTGCGCATTGGAGTATATATTATTTAAATGCGCGTTATACATACTGAACCCTATTATCGTAATAAGGACGGCTACTGCAATTCCCCAAAAAGCAATTTTTCGATATGGAACTTCCTGTGTCTGTACAGATGTTGGTGTTGGCGTTTGCACAGGAGAAGGCCCTGACGCGGACAAAGGAGTTTGTGTAGACTGCCCGTATCCTGTTACATGCGATTGCGAAGATTGCCCTTGAACCACTTTTGGCTGCTGGGCATAAGTCGATTGCTTAATAGAACTGCCGGACGAAGCTCCCGACACAACCTCCCCATACTGACGGTCTGCTTCGCATAAAGGGCAATCATCATTTTTCTGATCATATTGGTGTAAAGGGTTATAAGGGCAAGTCACCAACTCTTGCTCATATCTCGTCAATGCCTCATACCATTCAACAGCAGTAGGTCTTTTATTAGGTGCTATTCTGCCCTCGATGAATGCCCTTGTGAACAAGTCTGCAATTTCTTCTGGAAATGCTTCCAAAGAAGGAATTGCCACAGACTGCGGCTTATATCCCGGCCTGAAGCAGTAACTATTACGGCGCACTGCTGCGTCACCAACACCAGGTGACGATTGCGATACCGAAGCGGTTTCGATAATGCCGCCAAATGGCGTATAGCCGTTCATCAACAGCTTAAATATGTGGATTGCCAACGCAAAATTGTCCGTCTCTTGTGTAAATGTAGCCAGAGGCGTTTGCGCATAGGCGTTTTTGCTTGCCGATGGATTGGTTGCCACATAATCGGAACATTTATCAAGCAGTTCCGGGGCTGCGTAGCCAGGAGCGCATACATTACAGCGGTAGGTTTTCCCTCCGGTTGGATCAACAACGTGGTATGTATCCGTATCCAAGAAGGAAACAAGCCCTGTGTCTCTATCCAGCCCTATATTGCGTGGGTTGAAATCACCGAATATGTACCCTGCTTGATGTACTTCCGATATGACAACGCAGATATTTTGGGCAATATTAATTTTTTGCTGTGCTGAAATCGGAAGTGTAGCAGGGTATTTATATATCTCACCTAACTCGGCGTTAATGTGCAACTCAGGCATGACAAAACCACGGCATTGACCGCTGTCATCATAGACCATATCCAATGGCCATGCTACCTGAGATAACACCGATTCGTTTGGTGGGTATTCAATCATTATCCTGAGCTTTTCTTCTAACTCTTGTGTAAATGAGTCCGCTTTATATATCTTGGCTACTCTTGAATCCATACCAAGGATGCGGTAGATATCGCCTTCGCCACCGCTGCCTATCGGCGTGGGGTCGAGACGATAGGCCATTCCATTTAAACCTGTTACAATCATATATAATCATTCCTTGCGAAAGGTTTTGGTATATCATAATAAATTTTTAATGGCTAGGTATCATAACAAAATCCATTACTCTTACAGGACTATTACGGAACATTCCATCGCCAAGCTGACCTTCATGGTTTCTACCCCAAGCCCATAAATTTCCATCGGTTCTTATCGCTGTTGAGTGAACCCCACCGGCAGAAATATTAACTACACCTTCCAAAACTCTTATCGGGTCATCAGTGTGAAACGACCAGCCTATTTCCGTTATGTTTCCGAGCAAACCATCATCATTACTTCCCCAGGTCCAGAGGCTATTATCATTTCTAAGCGCCATTGTATGTCTATCACCAACTGAAACAGCCGCTACGTCATCCATAACTCTTATCGGATTATCCCAATCGGCTTCACCATCTTGCCAAGCCCATAAACTACCATCCATACTGATCGCCATAACATTTCTTTGACTGGAAACATAAGCCACATCATCCATTATTCTTGTAATGTTAAATAATTCATCATGTTCAGCTTCAAGCCAATTTCTATTTAAGGCCCAAAGACTATTATCTGCCCTTATTGCCATCGCAGTACCGCCGGCAGAAACAGCAATTATATTGTCCATAAGCCATATGGGGTTACCCCAATCGATCTCGTTTTCCCCCCAAACATCTCCACCACTCCAAGTCCACAAGCTACCATCGGTTCTGATTATCATTGTATGATTACTACCCACCGAAACAGCATCCACATTATCCATGACCCATATGGGGTTATCCCAATCAGTTTCTCCCCCTTGCCAACCCTGCCAGTTACCACTCCAAGTCCATAAACTACCATCGGTTCTTATAGCGAGGGTATGATTGTAAGCCGAAACAGATATCACATCATCCATAACCTTTATAGGAGTACGACGTGTTTCGCTGCCTCCCAAAGCCCATAAGCTGTTATCGTTTCTGATAGCCATGGTATGCATGTTGCCGGCTGAAACATATATAACATCATCCATTGTTTGTACAGGAACATTACCGCTTGTAGCTGTGCCGTCCCCAATCTGGCCGGTGCGATTTTCGCCCCATGCCCATAAGCTACCATCAGCTTTGGTTGCTAATGTATGCATACCTCCAGCAGATACAGCAATCACATCATCCATTATTTTTACAGGAAAATGCCGATCATTGTCTTCGATAATGGCTTCTGCCCAACCTAAATCGTCTACCCATTCGCTGACGGTAATAGTTCGAGCGCCATCTCCAATCTGACCAAAATGATTATTGCCCCATGACCAAAGACTTCCGTCGTTTCTAATAATAGCAGTATGAAAGCTGCCTGTTGAAACAGCAATTACATCATCCATAATTCTTGTAGGCTCATTTATCGTGTGTAAGTCACCTGCGCCAAAGTTGTTCCAGACCTCATACAAGTTTCTACCTAGATCTGAACCATCTCCAAGCAAGCCCGCACCCCAAGCCCACAAACTGCCATCACTTCTTATAGCCATTGTATGATGGACTCCAGCCGAAACAGCAATCACATCATCCATAATAAATACAGGAGTATGCCTATCGTTGTCTACAATGTTTATTTGTTCACCATGCTCGTCCCATTCCGTTATAGTTCGAGTACCGTTCCCAAGCTGACCAAAAGTATTGCTTCCCCAGGCCCATAATGTTCCATCAGTTCGAATAGCCATTGTGTGTGAGGCTCCTGCCGAAGTAGCAACAACATTGTCCATAATCCATATTGGGCTACTGATGGGTTCAAATATCGGCTCCCATGTATCCTCATCCATTTCCACTTCTGTTACGGTACCGTTGCCAAGTTGACCACTCATATTAGCGCCCCAAGCCCATAAGCTTCCATCAGATCTAATAGCCATCGTATGTGCGCCTCCAACCGAAACAGAAACTACATCTTCCATAATTCTTATTGGGCTTGCAACTGGCTCCCTCCATGATGCGGTTGTTCCATTGCCAAGCTGTCCCCATCTATTTTCACCCCATGCCCATAAGCTATTATCTTCTCTAATTGCCATTGCATGGGAATCGCCAGCTGAAACCGCAATTACATCTTCCATAATTCTTACGGGAGTGTACCTTGTATTATTGATCCAAACATTAGGTTCTTCATCCAGCCAGCTAAATGTTCCATCTCCAACTAGACCTCTCTCGTTATTACCCCACGCCCATAAACTGCCATCAGGCTGTATGGCAAAACTTGTTCCACCAAATCCACCACTTGCTGCAATAGTCATCATTGCCCTATCTACAACTTCGAAAGTAGGTGCAAAATTTGGTGTACGTACCATTAGCCCAATAAGACCATTTGGTAGTATAAAATGTACAATAGTAGCCAAAACAAGCAGCGATGTTACTATGAATAGAGCCGGTTTTATTCGTTGCTTGCTACGAGGATTTGGCGCAAGTGTTGATGTATTTTTTGATTGCGATATACTAGCAGTAACTATTGGAGATGGCATAGCAACAGTCTGTGCTTGAGCCACTTTCGCTGGAGAAGCATATAATGCTTGCGAGAGTGAATTTTTTGTAGCACTGCCCGTCACTATATCTTGATACCGCATATCTGCTTCACACAGAGGACACATATCATTTTTTGTATCGTATTGATGAAGGTGATTTTGAGAGCAAGTTACTAGGCTTTGCTCATACCTAACCAAAGCGCCATGCCATTCAGCCGCACTTGGTCTTTGATGGGGATTGATTTTGCCTATTATAAAAGCCCTGGTAAATAGATCAGCTATTTCTTGCGATAGTGCTTCTAAAGGCAAAATTGCCGCAGATTGATGTTTAAATCCTGGTTTAAAACAATAGCTGTCACGCCGCACAGCAGCATCTCCAACACCGGGAGAACTTTGCGACACTGAGGCAGTTTCGATTATACCTCCAAATGGGGTATAACCGTTCATCAACAACTTGAATATGTGAATTGCCAAGGCAAAATTATCTGTTTCTTGCGTAAAAGTAGGCAAAGGTGTTTGTGCATAGGCATTTTTACTTGCCGATGGATTCGATGCAACATAGTCAGAGCATTTTTCAAGCAGTTCCGGCGCAGCATAGCCGGGAGCGCATACATTACAGCGATATGTGCTTCTCTTAATCGGGTCAATAACGTGGTATGTGTCCGTATCAAGGAACGAAACAAGTCCCGTATTTATATCAAGACCGATATTGCGAGGGTTGAAATCTCCAAAAACATACCCTGCACGATGTACTTCCGATATAACAACACAAATATTTTGAGCGATGTTAATTTTTTGTTGCGCGGAAATAGGAAGTGTTGAAGGATATTTGTAAATCTCTCCTAGCTCTGCGTTTATGCTTAATTTCGGCATGATAAAGCCACAGCATTGACTGCTGGCATCATAGGCCATATCCAACGGCCAAGCTACTTGTGACAGCACCGAGGCATTAGGTGGATGCTCAATCATAATTTTAAGTTTTTCTTCTAGTTCCCTAGAAAGTGCGCCAGTTTTGTATATTTTAGCGACATAATCCATTCCAAGTACGCTGTAAATATCGCCCTCTCCACCACTGCCGATAGGGGTGGGATCAAGACGGTATGTTGTTCTGTTTATGCCTGTTAGCGTCATGGTTTAAACCCCCTATTTTCGCTTAGTAAATGTTAAGTTTTTCAACGAGATACCTTTTAGTACAAGCTTAGAGCCTGATATTTCTTCGATACGGTATGACTGAGTTGGTGATGCATCATTTGATGCGGATATTGACTGTATCATTAACGTATTTCCAAAGCTCTTGTCATAAATTAGGTTCCATTTGAAATCTGTAGAATAGCCGCCTCCAATATCGCTGTTACCCATACGGCGCGTGCCTGTACCCCCTTTGTTAAACTCTAAGGTCACTGCCTGTGCCATTATTGGTTCAGGCCAACTTTGTGTGCTGTTCTGATCTGTTTCGCCTAGCAAATCCCATTTTGCAATAAGTTCTGCCTCACCGATTGGTGCCGAAATAGCGTGGCTTGGTGGCGCTTGCGGCTTAGTGGAAACAGGCATAGGTGCTGATACAGATATAGGCGTAGGCACTGATACCGGTTTTGGTGAAGGCTTCGGTATAACGGCAGATATTGGTTTTTGTATGGGCTTTGGCGCAATGTTTGTCATTGGCTTGAGTGTAGTTGAAGCTATTGGTTTCGGTATAGACTTTGGTGTAGGCGACACGGTTGGTAATTTAAGGGGTGTATACGTTTTTTGGGTAAAGTTAGCCATAGGCTTGGGGGTTGAAACCGCTTCGCTATATCGCTTATCGGCTTCGCATAGGGGGCATTCGGTGTTCTCCAAATAATACTGATGTAGCGGATTATGTTGGCAAGCCATCATTTTATGCTCAAATCGTATCAGTGCCTCATGCCATTCTACCGCGCTAGGTCTTTGTTTCGGGTCATATCTGCCGATGATAAACGCCCTCGTAAATAAATCGGCGATTTCTTGAGGAAATGTTTCTAACGGCAATATTGCTGCCGATTGATGTTTATATCCGGGCTTGAAACAATAATTGTCACGCTTGACTGCGGCATCACCAACACCCGGCGAGCTCTGCGATACCGAAGATGATTCGATTATGCCACCAAAAGGGGTGTAGCCGTTCATCAACAATTTAAAAATGTGTATAGCCAGCGCAAAATTATCCGTCTCCTGTGTAAATGTCGGCAGTGGTGTTTGTGCATAGGCATTTTTGCTTGCAGTTGGATCAGTAGCAACATACTCGGAACACTTCTCAAGCAATTCCGGCGCAGCATAACCAGGAGCGCATACATTACATCGGTAAGTCTTATTCCGCACATGGTCAAACACATGGTATGTGTCTGTGTCGAGAAAAGAAACTAAACCTGTATTCTTGTCTAGTCCGATGTTGCGCGGATTGAAATCGCCGAACACGTAGCCTGCTTTATGAACTTCCGATATCGCAACACAGATATTTTGGGCAATATTGACTTTCTGCTGAGAAGCTATAGAAAGTGTCGAAGGATACTTATAAACCTCCCCCAGTTCGGTGTTTATGCTTAATTTAGGCATGACAAAGCCACAGTAATCACCATTCTCATTATCGACCAAGTCAAGCGGCCAAGCCACTTGAGACAGTGTCGTTTCACTTGGGGGATTATCAAGCATAATTACTAGCTTTTCGGCAAATTCCCTAGTAAGCACACCTGGTTTATATATCTTGGCGACTTTAGCACTCATATCGTGAATACAATAAACATCACCTTCGCCACCGCTGCCGATAGGGGTTGGCTCTAAGCGATAAACTATTCCTCTCATACCTCTTAGTGTCAATGAGTTCACCTGCCTTTATATTAGGATGTTCAAGTTTCCAAATGGCAACATCATATTTTCCATTACATCTATGGGGTTTAAGCTCTTCCAAGTTGAGCCGTCACCCAATTTCCCAGCTTTATTGTTACCCCAGGACCACAAAACGCCATCATCAGTTATCGCTAACGTATGATCTTGACCGGCAGATACGGCAACAACACCATCCATTATTTTAATTGGTGAATATCTATTTGTTTTTGTACCATCACCAAGCTGGCCGTACTTGTTCAGACCCCAAGCCCATAAAACACCATCGGCAGTTATCGCCATAGTATGAATGTCTCCGGCAGACACTTCAATTACGTTATCCATAATCTTTACAGGACTTGAATGCTCCTCGGTTGAACCGTCTCCGAGCTGACCGTCTCCATTCCAACCGCAAGCCCATAAGCTACCGTCTGAGGTTATTGCCATTGTGTGGTAGGATCCGGAAGATACAGCAATCACATCGTCCATAATTTTCATATCGTCTTGTTGACCTACGCTTGCGCCATCGTCAAATGTAGTGCCATACGTACCCCAAAATAATAACTCACCATCATTTGTTACAACCGATGAATCAACATTACCGGCAGCTATAGCTTTCACATTGTCCATGATCTTAACGGGGCTGTTGCGATCCTCGAATGTTCCGTCTCCAAGCTGTCCAAATTCATTGTTGCCCCAAGCCCACAAAATTCCATCATTAGTTATCGCCAATGTATGAGCGCCTCTGGCAGATACGGCGGCTACACCTATAAACACCTTGACAGGACTTTGACGATCCTCGAATGTGCCGTCCCCAAGCTGTCCAAACTCATTGTTGCCCCAAGCCCATAAGTCCCCATCGTTAGTTATTGCCAGTGTATGACCTGCTCCAGCAGATACAGCAACCACATTTTCAATTATGCTGATCGGATTTAGGCTGCGATTGAAAGTACCATCGCCAAGCTGCCCATATTTATTTGAACCCCAAGCTAATAAACAACCATCTGCGGCCAATGCAATAGAATGTTCCGACCCGGCCGATATAATATCACTTCTCATTTCTTTTCTATAAACTATCGTAGGCTCTTGTTCTCCAATAGCGATAAGTGTTTGCGCGTTTTTGATAGCCTGAACAGCGGCTAAAACTGTTTTTTGCTTTGGTGCGGTTCTCGGAGGCGGCGAATAAGCGGTTTGTTTTAATGCGCTTGATTCAACGGGTTTTTCTGATACTACAGCACCAAACCTTCTGTCAGCATCACAATAAGGACAGGTATCGTTTTTTGAATCATACTGATGCAAGGGATTGTGCGAGCAAGTAACCAAGGAATCCAAATAATTGTTCAATGCTAAATGCCAATCAACAGCAGACGGTCTCTGCTTGGGATCATGCCTCCCGGCAATAAATGCGCGCGTAAACAAATCGGCAATCTCTTGTGGAAAAGCATTTAATGTAGGAATAGCCGCCGATTGAGGCTTATATCCTGGCTTAAAACAATAGCTGTCACGGCGCACAGCGGCATCCCCTATACCGGGAGAACTTTGCGACACTGACGAGGTTTCGATTATGCCGCCAAAAGGTGTGTATCCGTTCATTAACAGTTTAAATATGTGAATTGCCAAAGCAAAATTATCCGTTTCCTGTGTAAATGTTGGCAATGGTGTTTGTGCGTAGGCATTACGGCTTGCCGTTGGATTTTCTGCCACATAATCAGAACATTTTTCAAGCAGTTCCGGGGCTGCATATCCGGGGGCGCATACATTACAACGATAAGTACAATCCCTTACAGGATCAACAACGTGATATGTATCCGTGTCTAGGAACGAAACAAGCCCTGTATCCTTATTCAACCCTATATTACGCGGATTAAAGTCACCAAAAATATAGCCTGCTTTATGAACTTCCGATATGACAACACAGATATTTTGGGCTATGTTTATTTTCTGGTGAACAGAGATTGGTAGTGTAGAAGGGTATTTATAGATTTCTCCCAACTCTGCGTTAATGCTTAGTTCTGACATAATGAAGCCGCTGCACTGACCCTTATCATCGAAAATCATATCAAGCGGCCAAGCTACCTGGGACAATACCGATTCATTAGGTGGGTTTTCAATCATAATTTCGAGCTTGTCTTTCAACTCCTGTGTCAGCACTCCGGGCTTATAAACCTTGGCTACCTTCGTAATAAAGGCATGATAAATGTCCCCTTCGCCGCCACTGCCTACGGCGGTTGGGTCTAAGCGATATGAAATTCCATTTATGCCTGTAACCATCATGTTTATCACCTATTGTTTTCGTACAAGATGAATTATACTTACGGCCTGCCTTTTACTTCCGGCACATAGTCAACCGGCGACCAGTCCCGAATCGGATTGGCGTACAAATTTAAAAACTTCAAGTTCCTGATGCCGGATAGCGGCTTTAAATTGCTGATTTGGTTATTAAATAGAATTAACGATGTTATTTTAGTTAAACCGGATAGCGGCGTTAAATCACTGATCTGGTTTATTGCTAAGTTCAAAGCGGTTAAACTGGTCATATATTTTAATGGAATAATATCTTTGTTTTGTAAACGCATATCGCGTAAATCTAGCGATTCCAGTAATGTGCTATATTTTTCCCCTTTTATTTCTATAAAGTCAACAACCTGTGGAATTGTTACAGGTGTAGAATGGACGTGTGGAACAGGTGCGGATATAGAAGTCCTTATAGGTTGCGTTGAATTTTGTGCTGTTTTATTAGTAGGTGCTAACATCACAGGCGGCGCAGACGGCCTATATTCAGTCTGCGAAAGTGAACGTGACGTTGGACTTCCCCCCATTGCTTCTATAAACCGTTCATCGGCGGCACAAAGTGGGCAATTACCATTTTTTCTATCGTACTGGTGAAGTTCGTTGTGAGCGCAAGTTACCAGTAATTTCTCATGCTCATTTAATGCATCATGCCATTCCACAGCAGTCGGACGCATCAGAGGATTTTGCCTTCCTGTGATAAATGCTCTTGTGAACAGGTCAACAATTTTATTTGAAAAGCAATCCAAAGCTGGGATTGCAACTGATTGTGATTTGTATCCCGGCTTGAAACAATAACTATCACGCCGAACAGCCGCATCTCCTATGCCGGGGGCCGCTTGCGAAGCCTTTGCGGTTTCTATAATACCTCCAAATGGAGTGTATCCGTTCATTAACAGTTTGAAAATATGAATAGCCAGAGCAAAATTATCCGTATCCTTCGTAAAAGTCGGCAATGATGTTTGGGCATATGCACTTTTGCTTGCCGAAGGGTTTTCAGCTATATAATCGGAGCATTTTGCAAGGAGTTCAGGGGCTGCGTACCCCGGAGCGCATACATTACAACGATATGTCTTATTTCCCGAATGGTTCATAACGTGGTATGTATCGGTGTCCAAAAAAGAAACAAGGCCCGTATTTTTATCCAGCCCAATATTCCGTGGATTGAAATCGCCAAATATATATCCTGCCTGATGTACTTCTGATATAACAACACAGATGTTTTGGGCAATATTTAGTTTTTGTTGGGCAGAAATTGGAAGTATAGCCGGGTATTGATATATCTCCCCCAACTCAGCGTTAATACTTAATTTAGGCATAATAAAGCCACAGGATTGTCCTTTATCGTCGCAAAGCAAATCCAACGGCCACGCTACTTGGGACATTACTGTTTCGTTAGGTGGATATTCAATCATTACCGTTAGCTTTTCCTCTAGCTCTTGAGTAAGTACGCCTGGTTTATATATTTTAGCAACTTGCGAATCCATCCCAAGTACGTTAAAAACATCCCCCTCACCGCCGCTGCCTACAGGGTTTGGGTCTAGGGTATAGGTTGCTCCAATTACTCCTGTTACTGTCATTATAATCACCTATTTTAATATTCTGGTGCGGCTCCGTATGAACTCGCCTCTTGGTCACCACCCCCATAATAATCGTCATCATCAGAAGCATATGTCAGATCAGGATATTGTTCATCTTCTGAATCTGACGTTTGAACGGAAGATTGTTCGAAATCAAGATCGTATGTCGGTTCTGTTATTGATTCTGGCATAGGTTCAGTAGTTGTATCCGGCACCGCCACAGCTTCAGGGCCAGATGTAGGTTCAAGCGTAGGTGTCGGAGTCTGCTCCGGTGCTGTATCGGGGGTAGGCTCCTGTGTTGACTCCAACACAGGGATTTGAGGAAGGTCAAGCTCCACCTCTGTTTCCAGTTCTGATATGGGCATATTCGCAGGCTCAGGTAAAGTGAGGATTACCGGACGCTCTCCATTCTCAGAAGAGCCCCACATAACAAAGCCAATCGCAACACCAGTAGTTGACAGTCCAAACACCAACACCGCCAGCAAAAGAATATACAATCTCTTGGGCTTGCGGGGCTTATGCGCTGTAGATAATTTTCTCCCTGACACCGTTGATTTTGATGCCTGCTTACCTGGCTGTGATGCAGAGGGATTCATTTTTTCCTGTTTTGCAGGGGAAGCTTCGGATGCAGGGGCAGTCTGAGACTCTTTATATAATCCGGGATAGGCCGCCCTTCTCCATTCATCATCATACTTATTTTTTAACTCGGCCCAATCGGGCTCTTGATAATATTCCTTGGGCTGCCGTTTAGTCCGGATAGACGAGTTAATCAAGACAACAACGGTTTTATCATCATTAACTTGCTCATCCGGTATTTTCTCCATGTAATCCGACATGTTGACCTGTATAGCATCCTCCCCTAGTTTGGCTATACGCAAATTTCGGATATCCATAAAGAATTGCGCCAAGGATACGTGTATATTTATAGGGTTGTTTCTGATGTAGATAGGGAAAAATGGCTCAAACATACCATCCGTTGCCAACAAGACAGCGGACACTTTGTTTTCGTACTGCGCAAATTCCCATTTGTCCTCGAAAAACAAAGGAAATACACGACCCTCTTGGTCTCGCTGCTGTTTGGTCACAGATTCATATCGACCTTGTGTACTTAGCGCTATTATGCCGCTATCGCCGGAATGACCGTAATACAAAGCGTCACGAATCAGAACCGCCAAAGTTAGAGTAGTGTCGTACAAATCCTGTGAGCGATCTTTTTTGTTTGCCTCTTTTTCTATGGCTCGAAGCGCGGCGGTAAATGCGGCTCTAGTAACGTCGAGAATTTGTTGTGGCTCGGTAATAGCAGTGATATTCTCGCGGCAATATTCCGCTGCAATAGATACAGCTATTTTAGAGCCAACATCCGAATGCGCCGCACTGCCAAGTCCGTCCGCAACGGCAGCTATCGCCACGTTATCGCCGCAACGAATTATTTGGTGGGAATCTTGGCATACTATGTCGTTCTTAATGTGGTAAGTGCCGGGTAACGATACCCCATACGCATATATCATAAACTATTCTCCTAAATATCTGAGACATCTCGGAACACGTTACCCTCAAGTGGCGGCAAAGGCGCTTTTTCACCCGGCGCTGTTGTGGAAACCGACCGCATACTCTTTCCAACCCAATTAAAGAAACTGGAGAAGTCCGTGCCTTCCATACGAAAGACCACGTCTGTAAGCCGTTTTAGCGTATTTGAATCATAGTCACCCACACCCAAGGCTATAAAACGAGCTTTCTCAGCATTCTGCATATCTGCAATTTCTCTAACCACCGCATCAATATTGTCCAAAGGTGCGCCATCAGTAACAAGAATTACCCAAGGTTTATAAGGCTCGGAACCAGAACGGCGGTAAAATCTTGAACGCTCATCAACCATGCGGAGAGCTTCACGGATGGGCTCTGAATATTTAGTTGCGCCATTTGCTTCAAGCTGAATAGGCTGCATATATTCAATTGGCACAAAATCCTGGACCACTTCAAAACTATCGTTAAACTGGATAATAGCCACATCCAAGATATCTCTGGTTTGCTTATCACGGCAAACTTCATCCTTGAACCGGTTTAAGCCTTCGTTCAACTGATCGATGGGCGGACCCTCCATAGAATAGGAAACATCCAACACAAGAACAAGTGCCATATGGGATTCACTAGCGTTGATTATACTTGGCGCTCCGCTTGGCAATGCATCAAACCTCTTTTGAATCATAAAGTGTGGCCTCCTTATAAGGGTTTTTATTTGTCTCTGTATACGTTACCTTCTAGCTGCGGCAGTTGTGGTTTTTCGCCGGGCTTTGTACGCACGATAGTTGAAATACATTTGCGTATCCACTCAAAGAAGGAAGTGAAATCTTCTCCTTTTTGCCGAAAAACTACATCGGTTATATTTTTTAGTGCGGCAGCGTTATAGTCCATAACACCTAAAGCCATAAATCTAAGTTTATCGGCTCTTTGAATGCTTTGCACCTTGACCGCAACAGCGGTAATGTCATCAGACGGCTCACTGGATGTAATCATAATTACCCATGGCTTGTGTGACTTCGTTTGATTTAGGGAGTATTCCTCAGCCATGCGAAGGGCTTCTCGTATAGGTGCAGAGTAACAAGCATTGCCTCCCGCTGTTAGTTGAGGCAAGTTCGTATTAGTCACATCCGGCAAATCCTGTAATATGGCAAATCTGTCGTTGAACTGGATAATCGCCATATCTAAAGTATTTTGAGCTACAGTGTCAGCACATACATCAATTATGAATTTGCTCAAGTGTACAATGAGTTGATTTATATACGGTGTAGCCGGCGCAGAAGTGTCAATGAGAAATATTAGCGGCATTCTGGGCTGAGAAGATGGCACAGATGGGGATGTGCGCATGGGGGGTGCGGTTTTTGCCATTGGTGCGGTTGGAGTATAGCTAGTTACTGCGGTTCTCTGCTGTTGCAAGGCCGCACCCGCTTCACTAACCTTTTTCCCACAAAACTCGCAAAACGCATCCACATCATCTGATAGCTGACCGCAATGTACACAAGGGGTATATTTAGGCGCGTCAATTTTTTGACCACAGTTTTCGCAAAAAGTGTCCCCTTCTTCTATGACATTGCCACAATGCAAACAAAACATCTGTTATTGCCTCCCTTCGAGAAGTGAAAATTTATACTCTTTTGAATTGAAATCTAAACGGCGGCATACCGGGCAAGCCGATAATAGCTTGACCTAGACCTAAGTTGCTTATATCCCAATCCTCTACCACATAGGCATCGCGGATATTTTCCATGACTCCTCTCGTTTGCACAGAGGACATATAAACATCCATCTTCCTGTTTACACCGTGCAAATCCTTGATATATGTCTTGGATGAAGCGTCATTTACCCGAAAAGCCACTGAAGTGAGGAAGCCTGACATAATACTTCTTGCCCGTTGCTCTCCGTAACACTCATACACTTGCTCCACGTTTTGAATGCCAATCATAAATTTCACACCTAAGCTGCGGCCGAAATTGACTGCATCATCAACATGCTGCAAATTTGGGATAAGCCTAAACTCATCCGCTATAAAATAAACGCTGCCCTCGCTTTTCTTTCTGCCCAACGCTTCCTTAATGGCCATATCAAATAAAAGACTGTAAATAGGCGAAAGCATAGCGCCAACGCTAATGTCGTATTCAACAAAAATGCAGCGTCCTCCCTTTGCGCGGACTAAGTTACGCATTGAAAGTGTACCGTTTTTCTTAAAGTTCCCCAAAAATATTTCGCGGGACATTTGCTGAAGTTCAGACATAACGCCCTGGGTTTGGGGCGAACGGTCATCCGCTATGTAATTAATCATTGCTTTCATGTCCACATGTTTGTTAAGCATTTCTCGTATTTCGGCAGTAGGTGATGAGTCAAGGAATGTTCGGAGTGTTTGATTGTTTCCGGCCAGTGTTCCCTTATTTCGCGTAAAATGAGTCAGTACTGCGGCAAATAAATCTTTAGCCGCATTCGGAAAAAAGGGCTGGTTGGACTTTTCCAGCTTTTGATGGAAAAGAGCCTTGGATATCTCAACTATGTTTTCTTCCATATGATCATCGTTTTCTATTTCGTTAAAAATGTTCCAATAATCCACGCCGGATGGCCCTGTAGCTGTTTGATCGTTGCTTATAACCACATCACCGGGTTTATAAAAAGCACGGTGAAAGTCCCCTTTTGTATCAAAAACAATCATGATGTCATTTGGCGTCATGGTTCGCCTAAGTTGGGAGATAACTTGATTAAAAGCGTTTGTTTTCCCTGTGCCTATCCCACCGAGGAACATAAGATGACGGCTAAGTAATTCGGCGTCCAAAGGGACAGTTATGTTTGCATTGTTTGGGTCTGTACCCAAAAATGCGCATATAGGATTATTGACACTATAGGCCAAAGGCACATCATACAAACTGTTGCCCTCAAAGACTTCTACTTGCCGCATAAATTAATCTCTCCTATTGGCTGTAAGAGTAATCGTACTCTATGTCCATTTCCTGTTGTTCTATTTCTTGTTCTTGTTGCTCTTGTGCTTCAACTTCGGCTTCCTGTGCTTCTTGCTCCTGAGCTTCTATTTCTTGAACTTCTTGCTCAAGCTGTTCGATTTCCTGTTGCTCTATTTCTTGCAAATCCATTTCCATTTGTTCTATTTCTGCCTCAACGTAGGCTTCTTCTGCCAACTCAGCCTCCCTTTGCTGTTCTTCTTGAACTCTATTAAGTTCCATTTGAATTTCCAAATTTTGAAGTTCAGCAGCGGAACTTGGGCCATGTATATTATGCAAACCTTCTGCCATTTCTCGTGTAAAAGCAGAACCTCCATCCCAAGCCATTTGTACCACTTGGTCAGCACCAAAGGGCATTTTATCAATGCCCGGAATTAATTTCGCAGCAAGTTTTGCAGTGGGAGTCGGTTTTGCAGCTCCAGAAACAACAGCGTGCAAGATGTTCCTACCTGCACTCGTTAAAAAATTTCCAACCGGAATTGGCATATCTTATCCCTCACTTATTGAATTCATCTATCAAATCTCCAATCCGCCTTAGAGCCACTTATTTACGCCATGGTCACCAAGCTTTTGAATATCATTAACAATTGCACCAAGTTCCCGGATGGCCATTTCCGTATCTACCGCAGGCTCCGCTTCAACAGTCATCGGCATCGGCATAAGAACTATTTTTTCCGTTGGCTTAAGCGGAATACAAATGACCTCCTGTGCGCCTTTGTTTTTAATGTTTATTGACAGACAGGAGCGTATGCTCTTATAAATTGTCACAACCAGCGAAACAAGGGCAAGAATTACTAACAACGCGCCTAATCCACCATCCATGCCGACGCCGCCAAATCCAAGAAAAAGCGTTATAGCTCCTCCGACCATCAGATTCAGCCAGTTCAATGTTTTATCCCGCATTGCATCAAAGCCCGCAATTTCATCAATGGCAAATTCGCTATGGTTATAAAACCTCCCTAGAATTGTACGTCCGCTTGCTCTAAATATCACCCGTTGGTTAGTCACCTGCAACTTTCCTTCAAACTTTGTGAAAATTGATTTGCTTAAGGTAGCGATACTATATTGCTTAACCGGTATTTCGCCTTCATTTGGAGCAATACAATCCGGGACGATTTGAAGTCCGCGCTCGAAAGGATCTCCACCAACGTCCAAATCACCAGCACCGGTAAACCTATTTTTCATAGTTGATGCAAGCTGAGAAGCCGACGCTGAGGCGCCTTGGAGATGACTGCCATGAGTCGATGGCGCTGCTTGGGCTACCGTATGAGGCGGCACAGGAGATGTTGTGCGTGCCGTCGTATTAGTCGGCATAGAAGTCCGAGTTGGCGCCGGGGGTATAGTGCGCGCCGGTGCAGGAGATGCGCTGCCTCCAACACAAGCACAGATTTGACCGTCTGCAATCTGATTACCACATTTTTTGCAAAATTTCATAGGTGATCCCTCCTGTTTACTTATTAATCCTTACTATATAAAATCGCCCGAAATGTTGAAGGTAGTACATATTCAACATTTCTGGCGATGGCAAGTTATCTGCTGATTCATTTGGGTTAACTCGCCAACATAGACAACCCAAGGCCGTTGAGTCAATCATGCTGTATGGAGCATCTGGTGCTGTCATGGGTGGGAAATTAAGCAGGCTTAATTTCCCACTGGAAGTCTATCTGTACAAAACTATATCAACAGCGGCTATGACAATTGCTTACGTTAAAAATTCAATAAAACCGCTAAACACTATCCTTAAAATTATACCACATCTGGCTATGGTTCGGCAATAATTTTTTGGGAAATTAAGCCTGCTTTATTTCCCGATAAAAGCTTGACAATTATTCCCTGTTTTGAAATTCATCGACCCAAGCCAAGAACGTATGGTGGCTAACTCCAAGTCTTCTACCTGCCTCCCTTGCGGAAATTTCTCCACCCTGCCAAAGCGCATAAAGACAGTTCAGCATTTCCGGTCGCTCATAAGGCGGTCTTCCAAATCGGACACCTTTTGCTTTTGCAGCGGCTATCCCTTCGGACTGTCTCTGGTGGTTAAATGAGCGCTCCATCTCTGCAACGTAGCTTAGTATCTGAAGTACAAGGTCCGCTATAAAAGCAGAGGTCAGGTCGCGGTCTCTTTGTCTTGTATCCAATAATGGCATATCTACAACGACAATCGCAGCTTCTATCTGCTTTGTTATGATGCGCCAGTGTTCAATGATTTCCTCATAGTCCCGACCAAGCCTGTCTATACTTTTTATTACGAGAGTATCACCAGACTTTATCTGCTTCATCAAACGCTTATACTCTACGCGATTAAAGTCTTTGCCAGATACTTTTTCGATGACAATGCTAGACTCCGGCACCCCAAACTCTCGTAGGGCAATAACTTGTCTGTCCTCGTTCTGCTCCTTAGTTGATACGCGAACATACCCATACATCTTTGTGTTTTGCATGAATACCGCCTCCTTAAATTATTTGCTTACGCATAATAATTTTACAAAGCGGCTATTGATCGCTTAAAGTTCTAATTCTCCAATACTTTGCTTTTTTCAACCGAAAACAGGTCTCCATCCTTCCACAAGAGTGTCAATGATGATGCGATCAATCATGAAGCGGTTGAAAATGTGTACTTTTTCGGAAATGCCCAAAAAGCATATTCAGGGTTCAGCTTTCAAAATTGGGTCTTGAAAACGTAACGATTTTTATGTTATAATCATAGTCAAATAAAGCTTTGGCACATGAAATAAGTGAGTCCGAAAAAGTACACATTTTCGGACTCACTTATTTTTTCTTCCCCTTGCGAAACTCCCGCAAACGGCTGTAAAATGTGGTTTTTTTGAACCCTGTTTGCTCTAATAATTCTGACAACGGCAAATTCCCGCGTTCCCACTGCTTCACCAAATCAGCAAAATTTTCGGGAGGCTTTTTCGGAGGGCGGCCAAAACTGACGCCTCGTGCCTTAGCCGCAGCTATGCCCTCAGCTTGGCGTTGTCGGATTGTATCCCACTCAGTATGTGCTACAAAGGATAATATTTGAAGCACCAAATCTGAAATGAATGTTCCCATCAGGTCTTTGTAGGCGCGAGTATCCAACATGGGCATGTCCAACACAACAATATCTACGCCTTTCTCTTTTGTGAGAATTCGCCACCACTTTAGAATATCCTCATAGTTGCGGCCAAATCGGTCAATGCTTTTTGTGTACAGCAAATCTCCTGGTTTCAATTTTTTTACCAATGACCGCCATGCAGGACGGTCGAAATTTTTACCGCTTTGTTTGTCAATAAATATTTGTGTCTGCGGGATGTTCAATTTAACCATCGAATCAAGCTGCCTGTCCTCATTTTGGTCCATGGCTGATACCCTGCAATAAGCATAAGTCTTGATTAGAATCACTCCTCCTGGATTGTTTTTATTTCTCTCAAACGTAAAAAAAGCCGCACAATAAAAATTGTACGGGTTAAAAACAGATTTTACAGGGCTTTGCTTTGCTTTGCTGAATAAAGCGAACGCGCAAAACTCATAAAAAGTCTATATAAAGCTTACAAAAATTTCTTTTGACAAACTCGTGGTTTTTGCATATAATAGTAGCAATAGTACCCAGCACGCCTCTTAACAATGCGGACCACGCTGGGTCATTTTACGTTAAGGGGCTTTTGTTATGGATAAGACAGGCACAAATGAAAAAACACTAAAGGCACACCAGCCTCCAATGAGTATAGACGAGCAGATAGCCAATCTTCTCTCAAAGGGATTAACCATAGATGATGAAGAATACGCTCGCCGTGTCCTTAATGACATATCATACTTTCGCCTGATCAAAGCCTACAGCTTGGGGCTTAAAGCCAAAAACGGCGATTATAACAAGAACGTGCGCTTCGAGGACATTGTGCAGCTTTATTTGTTCGATGCCAATTTCAGGCAAGCCCTTTTCCCGCAAATCGAAAAGATTGAAATAAACCTCCGCTGTCGCCTGTCAAACTATTTCTCTGCCAAGTACGATGTTACCGGCTACGAAGAAGCCGGTAATCTTGCCATGCCAGAGGATGCCTTCCAAGACTTTTACAGCGAGATTCAAAGAGAAATCAGTAGAAAGAAACGTACACCATTTATCATTAACTTTCAGGATAATTACATTGACGGCAAAATCCCCATGTACGCCCTTGTGGAAGTGATGAGTTTCGGCACCCTATCCAAGTTCTATAAAAATATGAAGAATGAAGATAAGAAAGCCATAGCTTCACAATACGGTGTAGGCTATACATACTTTGAAAGCTGGCTGGAAAATTTGTCCTATGTCCGCAATATCTGCGCTCATTACAGCAGGCTTTATAACGCAAAGCTAACCAAAACCCCGCGCTTGTACAAACAGTACACAGCAGCCGGCATAAGCAACTCCCGAATTTTCGCCACACTCCTGACCATAAAACATCTCCTTCCAAACGATAGGCATTGGCACGATTTTGTGCAGACCGTTGAGTTATTGATAGACAAGTACCCCAGCGTGAAACTCCATTACATAGGCTTTCCACAAGGTTGGGCTGAGATATTGGGCCATGGCGCAAAAGAAGATAACCAAGCAAAGCAAAATGAATGAAAACCGCCAAACCCATGAACTTCGCTGTTCATGGGCTGTATTGGCAAGTCTCCGTTAAAACTTTTCGAGCGACAGATTTTACACCTCTGCCGCTCGGTGGTTAGTTAAGCATTAATGCCTTGTTTTTCCGTGTTTTCCGGCTCTACCACCCCGACCGCGGCATGGAACGGGGCTGGAAAATTGTTGAAGCTGTCGTGGAATTTCCGATGACCCAGGTGCTTGTGCCGACTTCACGGCCTCCCACGTCAACTTTATTAGCGAACATCATGCCATTAGGAAGAAACGCTTGAGCCTCCGGAAGCACATCCACAAATATCTGCGGGCGCTCCACGGACGAGAAACCGGCAGGCACCTGACCGAAGAACAAGGTGAAGTCCACGATATACTCGTTTGAGGCAAGTCCAAGATGCACGGGGCGAAGCTCTATGACGTTGTTGGTAAGAGTGGAAAGATTATCGGCCACAACAATCTCATTACCTCGGTTGGTGGTTGCGATAACCCTGTAGCGTAAAGCGTGGTTGTAGGTGCCTGTTATCAACCTGTCGGCTCTTACAGCCTCCGTTGGCAGAATATCCCGCCAGAAGAAATCCGCAAGGGGTACGGTGGAATCGTTCCTGACAATAGGAATCTCGTACATAATGTTATGACCCTGCATCACTTCCGCAGGCCCCGTCTTGCGGATAGTAACGCCAAGGTTGGACGAGAAGTTGGGGAACATTGTCCTGACAATCTGCCCCTCGAACTCAATCTCGAAAGGAATCTCCTGTGGATTGATTGAGTAGAAATCCGGCGCCGCTACTTCCACGGCAAAGTATCTGCCAAGGGGAAGCGGACGGGATACGGCCATACCCCTGTGGTCGGAGATGATGCGATCCACAAGGTTGCCTGTACGCTGGGAGTAAATCTCAAAAATAGCCCCTGCCAAAGGAGTACCGGCAGGCAAACCATTATGCTGGTTGTCATCGCCCGATACTTTCAAGATTTGCAACTGACCGGCGATGGGCACATTCTCCCACACGATCTCGGTCACACGGCCCGCGATAAACTCAACGGTACGCGGCATATCATCACGGGAGTAACCCGGAGCCGGCCTTGTTTCTCTGATGGTATAGCGCCCAGGCGCAAGTATAGCGGAAAAATCAATCAGGCCGTTGTTATCGGTGGTAAATACGCCGACAACGTGATTATTGCTGTCGAAAACCATAAATTCCACCCCGAAAATAGGCTCCCGTGTGACAGAATCAATCTTTAGCAGCCTAAACCCGGCAAGGGGAGCGTTCTCCACTTCCAAGACCGTCTGCTGGCCCGCAGTTACAGTAACAACATGGACGGTGGTGTCTAACTGATAACCGGGCAATGCCCTTGTTTCGGTAACGTGATAAACACCGGGGGCAAGATGGTTCAGGTTAATACGCCCGTTGCTGTCGGTGATGAAGTTGCCGTTTGCCGCTACCTGTGGTGAATTGGCCGGTGTCCCCGGCTGATTGCCGTCCATCATCTGGCCTGTGACCAACCGCCCGTCGGCATGTCGCACCTCAAACTCTACCCCAGCCAAAGGCATACGGGTCTGTGCGTCAATCTTAACGATCAGCAGTCCGGCAGATGGAGTATTCTCCACAGTCAGCACATGATCGCGTTGCCTTGCGGATGCGTCGATGTTAAAAGGAATTACCGCTTCATCAATAATAAAGCCCGGTAATGCCCTTGTTTCCCTGAGATAATAGCGTCCGTCCTCGATTATTGGCAAGAAGATAAGCCCGTTATTATCGGTAACAAAATCGTGGAAGCCGGTATCCGGGTTGACTAAACGAGTACCGTCAGGCCGGGAAATCTCAAACACTACGCCGGCCAGCGGTGCGCGGGTGATGCTGTTGATCTTCCTGATGGTAAGTTCGGCATCACGGTAATTGCGGATGGTGACGGTGGTGTTAACGTCATTCGCGCCAACTGTAATGATTACAGGCTCGGCAGTACGGTAGCCGGGTAATGGCCTAGTTTCCGTTATCACATAAGTTCCCGGCTCTAAAGCCCCGATCCGCGCAATACCGGCATTGTCAGAAACAAACTCAAATGTGCCGTTCTGCGTATTACGAAGCCTTTCGCCTGTGGTGCCGCTCCCGAAGAAGTGGGCGACCTCGAACACTACACCCTGCAATGGCTGGTTTGTATCACCATCCAGCTTGAGTATATTCCACTCAGAATATTTGTAGTTCCTTATTGTAATGGTGGTAGGCTGGTGGTCATCCACCACAAAAATCACCGGATCAGCCATCATATAACCGGACAAGGGTCGAATCTCGGTGGCGATATACGTGCCGTGTTCCAAATTAGGAATGCGGATTAACCCGGCACGGTCGGTTGTCCAGATAAATGAACCATCGACCGGATTGCGCAGCCTTTCGCCTGTTCGTCCGTCCGCGAAATACCGGGCCACTTCAAATTGGACTCCGGCCAAAGGCTCTTGGATATGGCCGTCAATCTTCAAGATGTTATAGTCCGGGTAGCGGAAGTTGCGAATGGTTATGAGATAATCCCTATCATGCCCTACAACAAAAGGCATGGGATCTGCGGCCATGTATCCGGGAAGCGGCCTAAGTTCCACTGCCACATAAGAACCGGCCTCAAGCATCGGCAAGCGGATCATGCCGGCGTTATCGGTTGTAAACTCAAACGAGCCGTTGATGGGATTGCGTATGCGCTCTCCGGCAAGGGTAGTGATTTCAAAAACCACGCCCTGCAAGGATTCTCCTGTAATTCCGTCAATCTTGTGTATCACAAATGTGGCCAGCCGGGGATTTACAAACCGCTCGACAACCGTTTCCCCGGCCACGATCTGAATAGCGCGGGAAACCTCAACAAGCGCAAACCCTTCCGGCGCACGGGTTTCGGTAACCTGATACGCACCGGGTTCAAGCTGGTCAATCACAGCCATGCCGCCGTTGTTTGTAACTATGCGGTGCACAAGCTCACCGTTCAGTCTGCGCACCTCAAACTCCGCTCCGGCGAGAGGATTTCCGGCTTCGTCCACTTTCTCGATAATGAGCGAAGGAGCGCGGTGGTTGACAAAACGCTCGGTTAGCGTTTGGCCCGCCACCACCTGAATGGCGCGGGATGGCTCTGTAACAACAAAGCCCTGGGGCGCTCTCGTTTCAGTTACCTCGTATGCACCCGGTTCAAGAGTGTCAACGATGAACATGCCGCCCTGGTTGGTTGTGCCTCTTGAAACAAGTTCACCATTCAACCGGCGCACCTCAAACTCAGCCCCGGAGAGTGGATTGCCGTCTGTGTCCACTTTCTCGATGATTAGCGCCGGAGCGCGGTGGTTAATGAACCGCTCGGTGAGGGTCTGTCCAGCCACAACTTGAATAGCGCGGGATGGCTCTGTTACAACGAACCCGGCTGGTGGTCTGGTTTCGATTACCTCATATGCACCGGGCGCAAGCTCCGGAACAATAAACATACCGCCCTGATTGGTTACTCCGCGGACAACAAGCTCACCATTTAACCGGCGCACCTCAAACTCAGCCCCGGCGAGGGGATTTCCGTCCGTGTCCACTTTCTCAATCACAAGCGCCGGAGCGCGGTGGTTGACAAACCGCTCAACCCTGCCTTCTCCGGCTATAAATTCTACCGTCCTTGCCAATTCCGTGATAACAAAGCCCTGCGGTGCGCGTGTTTCTTCAATGATGTAAGTTCCAGGCGCAAGGTTTGGAACGGTAAGGATACCGCCGTTGTTTGTGGTACCACGGTGTACCAGTTCACCATTGGGTCTGCGTATCTCAAACTCGGCCCCGGCGAGGGGATTTCCGTCTTCGTCCACTTTTTCGATTGTTAAGGACGGCTGACGGTGATTGATAAACCGCTCGGTGCGAGTCTGCCCGGCCACGATTTCAATAGCGCGGGATGGCTCTGTTACAACGAATCCTGCCGGTGGACGGGTTTCGATCACTTCATAGGCTCCCGGCGCAAGATTTGGAACTGTGAACAGACCGCCTTGATTGGTAACGCCCCGGACAACAAGCTCTCCGTTTAACCGGCGCACCTCAAACTCGGCTCCGGCAAGAGGGTTTCCGTCCTCGTCAACTTTCTCAATCGTCAAAGACGGCTGACGAGTGTTTGTAAATGTGGTGCGGACAGTCTGATTAGCAAGCACCTCAACGGTTCTGCCTGTGTCGGAGATAACAAAACCGACAGGGGGAGCGATCTGCTCTACCACATACGCGCCTGATGCCAGGTTGGGTATGGTAACAATACCGCTGACCGGCACAAGAAAATCCCCGACAACTTCACCGTTTGGACGGGTCACACGGAAGCGCCCGCCTTGCAGCGGATTATGGTCCTCGTCTATATTCTCAATAACCAGTGTACCGAGTCTATAGTTGCGGAATCTCTCCACGCGGTTCTGGCCGGGCGCAAACTCCACCGTCCGGGCCTGCTCAACAATGGTGAAGCCCTGCGGCGCTTGGGTTTCTTCGATAACAACAGCGCCGGGTTGTATGCCGTTTACTACGAATATACCGGCATTGTTGGTCGTACCCATTGAAATGCGCTCACCATTCGGCCTGCGCACCTCAAAGGTGGCGCCTGTAAGCGGTCTTCCCATGTCGTCCACTTTTTCTATCGTTAGGACAGAAAGACGGGGGAACACAAACCTAGTCACAGGTGCGGTATTGGGCTGAACTTCAACGGAACGGCCCTGCTCCCCGATAATGAAGCCGCTGGGTGCTGAAGTACCCTCTACGGTATACCAGCCGGAAGTCAGGTTGGGTATATTAATAACACCGGAAGCTCCGGTGGTGTAGATGCCGACAAGCTCACCGGCTTGGCGGTTTACTTTAAAAGTGGCGCCGGCAAGAGGTCTGCCGTGTTCGTCCACAGCTTCAATGGTCAAGCTACCCAGCCGAGGGCTGTAGAAAGTGACCAAAGCCGGAGCGTGGGACTGCACCTGAACCGTCCACACAGTCTGCATATCAAACTCGAAGCCATGGGGAACATCCACTTCGCGGACGGTGAACCAGCCCAAGAGCCTTGGAATCTCAATAAGGCCCTGATTATCGGTCAAAAACTCACCGACAAATGAATTGTCCTGGCGGTAGATACGATACCTTGCCCCCGCAATCGGGCTGTTGTCGTAGCTGTCTATCTTGCGGATAATTAAAGTAGACAGTGGTTGATTGGTAAACTCAAGGCGATATGTCTGCCCATCCGGGCGCACATGAATCGTCTGCGGAACAACTACGCTGCCAAGCTCGAAGCCGTCCGGTGCGAGGGTTTGCGCAACCACATAGGAATCCGGGCGAAGGTTAGGTATGAGGATATACCCTTCTTGATTAGTACGGAAAAGGCCGTTGGCTGTACCAACAACCGTACCGTCAGACGTTGTAAGTCTAAACTCGCCGTTTTGTATCGGCTGGCCTGTAACCTCACAGCGCAGGGTAATCAGCAGAGAGCCAAAGGGATAGTTGGAGAAATGCGTCTCAACGATGGAAAAACCGTCTGGGCGAAGAAAAGCGTGTTGGCGGTTGTTGACCGAAAGCATATAGTTCGGCGGCGGAACAACCTCCTCAACGGCATAAGCACCGGGTTCTAGCCCTGTAATTACGATGATGCCGCTGTGATTGGTCGTAAATGTGCCGATAACCGTGCCTCTTGTACCGCTTTCGCCTGTGCTTACGTGAATGAGGTCGAAAGTAGCCCCGGCAAGCATCCGACCGTTGGTGATGTCGGTTTTCTTGATTATTATGGAATTTAAAGGCCAATTCCACACTCCGTAGCCTGTGTTCCACGAATCCCCTCCGGTTACGGACATGCCGCTCGTAAGCTGTGCTACCAGCGCCGGGTTTTCCACGATTTCTATATCGTAGAGATTAAAGTCCGCGTCATTATCTGATGGGGAATTACCGGGGGAATTACCCGTCGGGTTCCCCGCAGGCGGTAATGGCTCTGTCTGTTCCGGAATATCAGGCGGCAGTATAGACGATGCCGGAACAGGAGCTAAATTCTGAAATACCGAAGGGATAATCCCCTGCTGCATAAGCTGATAGGTGTTTTGGCCGGGGGCGAGAAACACCCGGTACGAGTTGTTGACATTGAGAGCCATACCCGGCGCCGGACGGATCTCCGTCACGCGATACCAACCTGACTGCACGAAAGGCAAGATAATCTGCCCCTGCTGGTTGGTGACGAAGTTTCCGATGAAAATAACATTACCGCTGTTGGGCACTTCAAACTCCACACGGAAATGGGTCAGCGGTACCGGCCTGTTGGTTAGCGCATTAAACTTTGTAATAATAAGGCTGGGCAACAGCGTGTTTTCCACAATGAGCAGATAATCCTCGTTGGGGCGTACCTCAATAAGCCAGGAACGATTCTGCTCCATAGGGTCCAGCCAGTAATTAGTTGCGGGGCGTGTTTCTACAATACGATACATACCTGCGTGCTGGAACGGCAGTACGATCTGCCCATTGGCATCCGTGCGGAATGGGTTGCCCGTTAACATACCTCTGCCGGGTTCGTCCACTTTTTCCACGGTAAACTCGGCACCCACAATCGGCAGCCCTGTCACAGCATCCCGCTTTTGGATGGTGATAGTAGGCATACGCCTGTTTTCAAAAATAACTTGGTTATGCTCACCGGGGCGCATGGTAATGCGCTGCCAGTTTGGATCGGCAAGGTGATAACCCTGCGGAGCGATAATCTCGGTGATAATCAGAGTCCGCTCGGTGTTGCCTTCAAAGAGCGTCCACGGAATAATAACCGTACCAGGCCCGTCATCGCCGGATGTGAACGTACCCGGCAGGGTCTCGCCGTTCTCAAAGGTTACATCGAACACCGCGCCGTCCAAGAGAGCGCCGGTGTCCTGATCCCTTTTAATAATGGTCAAGCTGGGGTTTTGATAGTTGCGGATAGTCACCTGATTGTTATTACCGGGACTAAGCACAACCTCCTGGGGCGAGGGTATCAGCACATAACCCGGTGGCGGCTGGATTTCCGTCAGAATATACGTCCTGCCTGGTATTAGCTCATTAATACCGCCGTTCTGCCCCAAGATAACGGAGCCGCTACCGCCTGTAGTACCAACCCAAGTCTCGCCGGTTGTAGGGTCGCGGAGTTCAAACACAGCCCCGGCAAGCCCCGCGCCGCTGTCACCGTCAATCTTGATGACTTCCAAGCTGGACATGGGTGTATTATAGAAGTGTATCGTGTTGGTCTGGCCCCATGTGATGGACACGGACGCGAAATCATTGTCAAAGATATATCCGGGCGGGGCGAAAACCTCACTGATGGTGTACTGTCCTGCCGGTAAATCCTCAAACAGAATACGCCCGCTGCCGTCCGTTATTTCGGTGCGGTCTATAGGCATCCCGCCCGGATTACCTTCGGGGAAAAAGCCCTGAATACGGAAATGCGCGCCGGATAAAGGCTGGCCGGTAGTTTCGTCGAACTTCAACACCTCAATTTCACCGAAGGGATAATTCTCAAAAGTTATGAGAATTGAGTTGACGTTTTCTTCCTCATCAATGATAAACTCAACACCGCCGCCGCTTTCTCCATCTTCATCATCAGAAGGCGGGAGCGGCGGATCACCGATGTCATACAACGGCCCGGCCATTTCACCGCTTAAAATAGCGTTAAACATGGCTACAACGCCGCCTTCTTCGTCCTCGTCCTCATCATCGCCTCCGGCTTCACCGCCGCCGCCCGCGACATCAACGATAACATTGGGCGGCAAAACCCAAAAACTGTAGGCCGTATGCTGGGGAAGCAGAGAATAACCGTCAGGCGCGCGCTCCTCCTGTACACGGTAGTAGCCCCACGGAATGTTGTGGATTGTCAGTACACCGTCTGTAAGTTCAAACTCAACAGGCGGCCAGCCGTTTTCCGATGGTTCGGGAACCACAGGCAGGGTATGGCCTTCCGTAAGCACAACAGAGATGTCTATGCCTCGGTTGTTTATCTGCCAAATCTGGCCGTCACCGGTGACCATGCTGAAATTAGAACGGCCCTCCAGCCTGATAAGCGCGCCGGGGATATTCTCGCGGCTGAGTGCGTCAATCTTTTGGATACGCACGGCCGGGGGTTCGGCTTCCCGCGGATCGGGCTGAGGTGTTGGCATAGGGGTTGGTGTTGGAGTAACCGATGATTCAAAAGCAAACACCGCGCTGGAACGGATATAGGGGATATAGAAAATAATATCCTGCCAACTTTCGCTGGCCGTTGGATGCTGCATAAGCCAAACCTTGTTGGCATACTCGTTGTGAATACCAACCAGGTACACCTTGGCCTCTTGATTATGAAACGCCGCTTGGTTCGGCATTTGAATATGGAAACTTACATTTTCGCCAAATATCTGGTCGCTGTTTGCGGGTGCGGTAACCAGCAGTGAGCCGTTAACATGAAGCTGTGCCCCTGCCGGAGTCCCCGGCGCCCACTCAAAACGGAAACGGTTGTAGTGATCGTGGGTTCTGCGGTTGTGAGCGACATTAAAAGTTTCCGATTGGCCTATGGCTGTACCAACGGGAACGGTATTATTTAAGTCCTCTGCCCATCTTACACCGTTAACCTCAAGAGCCGGCATGGTGTTGTCGTAGTCCTTAACCCAGCTAGAGCCGCCGCTTACTAAATCCTGGGCTTGGGCGATAGCTATGGCATTACCGGTGAAGTTTCTGCTCGGATTGGCCGCCATAGCCACAGCCACGCGGGTTACATAAGCGTTCCACATGGCGTCCTCAATATCGGGAACAACTGACGGGTCGGAGAAGTATGGGTTCGCCGGGAAGCCGTACCTCAGTACGGTAAGCAAAGCTGCCCCGGCTTCTCCTGTAATCTCGTACACATCGGCGTTTGTTTCCGGGCCGGGAAGCGCGGGATCGGCACAAAACGCCTCGTAGGATATGCCGTCAACCACGGCGGCATACCGCTGTGCGCTGACAACAGTCCCGCCCATGCTGACGTTGGGGTTATTGGCAAACTCCGCGGATACAGCCTGCGCAGATACACCATCAGGGACAAGGATAGAAACTGACCCCTGACCCGCTGCACCGGCAGGCGCGGGCTCCTGTGCCATTACCCCAACAGGGGCGATGCCAAGGAGCATGAAAAAGGCCAAGAGATAAGCCATTGCCGGCTTGAATCTCTTGGCTGAAAGCCTGTTGATTAAATTTTTCATATTAAGGTTTTACCTCCGTTATATTTTTTTTGTGCAAAGCACAGCCGATAAGCATGAAAAAAGCCAAGGGATAAACCGCTGCCGGTTTGAATTCTCTTGGCTCGTTGGCTGATGCTTTATGCTAGTTCCCTATAGATGTCGGCGGCAGAAACCCTTCCGGGAATTGGGTTGTTACCTGATAAGAACTATTACCGGACTGACTGAACACAGCCCCATCGTTTTCAAGCCAATTCCCGGTCATATTGTTTGCGCCGTGAGGTACGACATCATTACCGCCTATGCTTGAATTAGGCAGCCTGCCCGGTGTGCTTACGTTATGCATGTTGATTGGGTTGCCGACATTCGGAGCGTTAGCGCCATGCCCCAGCGTATCGAAGCGAGGGTCGATGTTAGGATTGCCCAACTGGTTTACCCTGTTGAAGTTAGGGTTAACAGGCTGCGGAAATAAGCGGTTGCTGGGTTCCGTTGGGATGTTGCCGCTGAAAATTCCGTAGCGCGGCGGGCGCAGAGATACGTTGGCATCCCTGCGGAAATTGGCCGTGTGGACATCCACCGGAACGAAACCGTCAAAGGTAGATGGTCTGCCCAGGTCAAAGCGGTAGTCCATGCCGGACGAGAACTCGTAGGAAAAATGAAACCTGTCCCATTGGCTGGTGTGGAAATCGTTCACGTTGATAGGGGCGATTCTTCCGTCATTTCTGCCGAAGCCATGCTGGGGCGCAGCTTGTACGGTGACTTGGCTTGCGGCCATAAGCGCAAGCCAGATGCCGACCATGACAAGGCCGGTGATGAATTTCCTGTTAATTTTTATTTCTGTGATGTTTTTTTCCATAAACAATACCTCCATAATTTTATTTGTTTTTTTGATGTGCGCCGATAATTTCAGTACCGGAAAATTTGTGTTTTCAGGCCATACCTAAAGAAAAATTTCCAAGGCTTTTGCAACGCGCCTCTGGCCGGGAACGTACTCAACACAGGTGACCAGCGTTAAACGGTTGTCTGAAAACTGCATCAGCGGTGAGAAATCGGACTCATCAATGACATACACTATAGCCACAGCGTAACTTCTGACTATGCCCCCAGCTTCCAAGGTTAGGATATCGCCCTCCCGTAGCTCCCTAACGAAGCTGAAGAAACCGTTGGTGCGCCCCCGGTTATGACCGATCAAGCCCGTGTTGCCTTGGTTCAAACCGGTAAACGAAAAGTGGCCCGCTCCGTGGTCCATCGCGCCCATGGTGGCCCCGGCGATTACGTTTATACTTCTGCCGAGCCGTTCCACGGTTAATACCCCGATGACATCACCGTAATTAAAACCGTGCGAAACCCCTCCGGCAAAATGGGTTTGTCCTTGTGGCTGCATGTGCATTGCGGGACTGGCTCTGGCCTCGGCGTTTGATACAACCCTTGGATCAAAGTGAATCACCCTGGATGACGCTGTCTGCCTTGGAATATAAGGGGCGCCTGTGTTATGCTGTGATGCCACCGGCAGTTCGGCAAGCTGAGAAGCGTTTGCTTGAGCCGAACTGTCCGCGCCTCTCGCTCCGAAGCTGTAGCCCGGTATGGATGCGGCGTAGACCGTATGAGTATCAGCAAAGGCCATGCCAGCGCCTATACACATAACAACAACCAAAAGCATACAGGATGCTTTCCTAAAGATACCAAGCATGGCTTTACCCTTCTTGCCTATAAAGTAGGCAAGTACAAGGCCGGCCACAAACAATAGCACGGTGATGATATTACTGACAGGGAAGCCACCGGAGCGGCCTTCATCATCTAAACTGTTCTCACCGTTAACATATCCGTTGCCGTCCTCCGCTTCGATATCTTCATCCTGCGGAAGAACCTCCCGCTCCACCTCAATCACTATGCCGCCGATGTGGACTTGCTCCACTGTTACATTTTCAACGGTTGTAGGCCCCGGCTCCGGAGTTGGTTCAGGAGTTGGTGTAGGTTCGGATGTAGCCACTTCGTCCTCACCATCATCCCCCACACCATCAACAGATGAGGATTGCCCTACGTTTACAATCGGCGTCACCACAGGGATACCGATAAACTGCGCCGTAAACTCCGTCCGGCCCGCGGCGATCCGGGAAATAGAACCTCGGTACTCGGCTGTGGTTGTGTAGCCGATTGTAGATGTCCGTGTGGCGGTTCTCGTATAGGTTGCCATTGCCGTAAATGTATTGGGCACCTGAGTGTAGTCAACGGCGTTACTGCTCTGGGTACGCCACTGCACATCGGCAAGGTTATATGTCCTGCCGTTTTCCGTGATGGTTCTCGGCACAAGGGAAGTGTCCGAATTTGATAAATGCGGAAACTCCCGTGTACGCCTTTCGGTATGGCTGCTGCTGGTTGTACCCTGTGATTCTATCCGTATGGAAGAAACATCAAGAGCCAGCACACCGAAGTAACCGTCATCGGATACGAAATCCATCGTAGAGGCCAGCAGCCTGATGACCGTTTCCAAGTCATTGGACTGCGTGCTGACTTCAATAACCTCCGCGTGTTCCCTGGTGCTGTAGACCGGCATCTCCCTGCGGGTTATCTCCGCAAGCTCAAAACGGAAGCCGTCACGCATGAACGGCTCCCGCGGAATCTGGCTCGGATGTTCGTTTGCCATAAGCTCATAGACCCTGATAATCTCACGGCGGTGGTTGTCCCGCGTTTCCCAAACGCTGACGGGGTAGACCATGGGCAGGCTTGGCTGCGCGGGCTGGTTTTCCTGATGGCTGGGTACCACAATAGTTATGGATGCGCCTCACGGAGCCTGCCCCTCATCGTCGGAAGCCAGTACGGTGACAGTGTCGGATAACATAATGGCTAAGGCTAGAAGCAGCACCAAAACCAAAGACGGCGGCTTTAACCCCGGCATAAAGGCAGCGCCGCCATGCCGGAATTCAGATATGGGTTGTGGCCGAGTGGTTACGTCTTTACTCCTTTTCACCATCATCAACATCACCACCTTCCGCCGAATCATCAAACTCATAATCCCATCCGTCATCGTCCTCAAAGCTGTCATCCTCATCTTCATCGTAGGAATCCATGGCATGAGCGCTGTTCTTTTTCTGATGGATTTTGAAATAATAACCGGCACCGCCTACCAGAACGGCAACCACAATGATTACAATCAGGTTGCCATTTCCGGAAGCCGTTGCGGACGGCGGTTCATCCTCCGGCTCTTCTTCCGCTTCCTCTTCACCGTTTGTGTCGGGGGTATCCGTTGGGATACTTGGATGAACCGGCGCCGGGACGCCTGCGCCGAAGCCTGACGGAGCAACCTCACGGCCGCCTGCTTGAGCAAGAGATATCAAAGCTTCCTCGGTGACGGTATTAAGCAGATACACATTGTCTGTGTCTCTCTGCCGGTCTACTATCAAGAAGAATTCGTTGCCGTCCTCGGTGAAGATTGTAAAAAACTCAATACCGTCGGAATCCGTGACATTGTCAACAACGGTGCCGCTGCCGTCCGGTGTTAATGGCCGGAGATGTGCCGGGCGTTCAATATCGTCTTCCGAATCTGCTTCGGCTGCCTCTTCTTCATCCTCCGCCTCTTGCTCGTCAACGGCGGCGGGGTTGTAGAAAGGGTTGCGTACTTGGATAATCCCGGATTGGTTGCCATCCAGGTCTACAGCTTGAATACTTATATAGGGGCTGTTTTTACCCTCAGCCAAGTATTCGCTGACCCTGATAGCAAGCGATGTCTGTACTCCTGTCTGATCGTTTAGTACATCAATGCGGAGCATTTCCGAGTCCAGCCATGTGGTACTGACTACCAAAAGTTCGGCCCCGGCCTCATCGTCCGTAATACCCACCGATGCATACGCCGGAAAAGTAAAAGCGCCCATACATAGCATGAGCGCCGTAAGCAAGATGAAAGTCTGCTTTATTTTTCGCAAACACATTCACTCTCCCTTCTGTTAAATTTTGTTGTGATGGTTATAAATGTTGTTGCCCTGAATATAAAACCCACGCAGAGCCGGTTCGTGGGCGGTGGCCTTGCGTGGGCGCAGACAGTGAACACG
>Ga0131853_10002109_pt1 | contig 35701 bp, 27 predicted proteins | sample TergutLab28metaG_FD_92764 | JGI IMG/M metagenome (GOLD analysis project Ga0131853, IMG submission 92764) | Labiotermes labralis P1 segment gut microbial communities from Petit-Saut dam, French Guiana - Lab288 P1 (version 2) (version 2) | ecosystem: Host-associated > Arthropoda: Insects >... | reverse complement strand
GTAATCAAATACCTTACCTTCAACCTTGCTTATTTTAGAATCTGTGCAACCTAAAGCAATTGCCAAATCCTTTTGAATACAGTTTGCAGCTATTCGGATTTCTTGAATCTTTTGACTGGGGGTGAGTTTTGTATTATTCACCATAAAACCATCCTTACTACACAAAAATATCGGCAATATAGTCAAAATTATACCTGATTCAATTTGTGTTTGCAATATGCTTAGAACTTTTATATTTATTCCATTTTTTGCATACATATGCAAGTCAGATGCATAAATCCGCAATATGTCCTACATAAACCCTTTCAACCATCACGCAAGATTTTAACTAGTGCCTTGCATTGGGTACAAAAGCGATTCTTTGTGGATTTTAATTTATGATTGAGTATGCGAATCGGATTTGGTATAATTTGCGCAGGAGGCTTAATATGCGGAAACCAAAAATCTACCTTGATACGTCTGTCGTTTCGAAGGAGAGGATTAAACATGGGCGAACTCAATATAAGTGATAACTTTACAATTGAAGATATACACAAGATTAGGGCATACAACTATGAACGTCGTAAGCATATGACTTTCGAAGAAAGAAAAGCCGATATCGAAAACGGTGCAAAAGCAGGCTTGGAACGAATTAATCAAATGCGGAAAGAAAAGACACTTTCTGCCCAAGCGATATAAATAAAAAAATAAACCGCCGTCACTTCCATTGCACATGGGAATGAGGCGGTTTTTTGTCGGGGTTATCTATTGGATGATAGGCTTTTCTGTGTGATTCTTCATTGCTGTTATAAGAACATATGGGAAGAACATAAAGTAATTAATTCCAACCGCGTCCACGTCCACGGCTGTCATTGCTACCAAAACCACCGCAGCCACCTCTTACACCCGTTGCGCCGCCGCCATAGCTGCCGCACCAGTCAAATCTTTCAAGCATAAATGCCCTATCTTCTGCCCTAACAAGTCCATCCGCTATCCAACCGTCCAGTCTTTCTTCAAATGCTTCGCGGGTCAAGAAATTTCCATCGGCATCCCACATCATGCCGCCTGTTTGCCAACCCAAACCTCGACCAGGGCAACCGCCTGCAAATCTGGTTGGCTCTTCAGCCATTACGGTTGTGCTTGCAGCTGCCATAGTACCAAATACGACCGCCGCCATTGCTGTTGCCACCATTGTTTTTTTCATCATCTCTTTCATATTTCAATCGCTCCTTCATATTTTGTTCAGTAGCATCTGCCACTGTTTATATTGATACTATACAACGTAAATGTGACGAAAATGTGTTTTTTGTTAGAAGTTTTTGTGAAAAACAAATGTAAATTCAGCACCGCCATTTGAACGATTGGCTACATTAATAGTCACCCCATGCTGGTCTGCAATCTGTTTGGCAATGGCTAAACCAAGCCCCGCCCCAGTCTTGTTCTGCTCGGAATGCCGCTTATAAAACCGTTCAAAAATATACGCAATATCATCGGGGTGTAGCCCACTGCCACGGTCACATATGGAAATACACACATCTTTATTGTCTTTTCGCAAATGTATTTCAACATTGCTGTTTTTGGGTGAAAATTTTATTGCATTATCTACGGCAATAATCAGCATTTGCCGTAACCGCCCATAATCACCACTGAAAGCAAAGTCTGTATCATTACTGATTAACATTAATGCAATTTCTTTTTGGTGTGCTATCTTTGTCATTGTGTTGGCCACATCTTCTGCTACATCTTTTAAATTGATCATTTGCGCATCCATGGCAAAATCACTGTTTTGCAATTTGAATAAATCCAGCAAATCGGAAACAAGCCTTTCCAAATGCTTGCATTCGTTAAACATTTCTTTAAGATATTCGTCCGTCTTATCTTTTTCAGATACAACACCATCTAAAATGGCTTCCAATGAGCCGCGCATGACGGTGATGGGTGTTCTCAATTCGTGGGATATATTGGCGATAAAATCCTTTCGCAGTCTATCTAGTTTTTCTCTTTCATCTAAAATGACAGCGATTTTGTCAACCATATCATCAAATACAGACGCCAATTCTCCGATTTCATCTTTTTGATTCACATCTGTTTTGACGCTAAAGTCACCGTCACTTATCCTAAGTGCGGCGGTTTTCATTTTGCTTAATGGTTTTGTAAAATGTGAGGATAATAAAACCGCAACAATGATAGATGCCAATACGGCTACTGCCATACTATATAAAAGCAATGTCAAACCACTGCCTGTCGTTTGATTGATGTTATACACTTGGGAATGCAGCAGCACCACGCCGGCTATTGTCTCGTTTGGCAAGATAATCGGCGCGGCAACAGTAATGGTTGGCATGTCCCAAAAAAGGCTAAAGCTGTCATCAAACGCTACAGCGCCGTCAAAGGCTTTTGCAATAATCTGTTCCGAACCTTCCGGCAGGTCTTGAAATTGCATTTGCGTACGGTGCCGCCCATGGCCAAAAATAATTTGGTTTGCGTCACGGTCTACCACCCAGACATCGTTCATGGATATATTTTCTGCATGTTGTAAAAAGGTGACTAAGTTACCCATGCCATGCCCCATGCCACGCCTTGTATTTTCACCCATAAACTCGGATAAAGTATTGGCAATGTTCACCGCTTGGCGTTCTAATTCGGCATGATGGATATACATGTTGTGCCGCGAAAACAGCACCGCAAACATCATCCCTATAATCAGGGCGAATACGACAAAGGTTGCCATAAAATACAAAATCAATCGGCATAGAATTCTATTTTTCATGAGTGCACCTCCAATTTATAACCTACGCCCCATATCGTTTTGATTTCCCAGTCGGGGTGGGGCATCTCGTCAAGTTTAGAGCGTAAACGCTTAATGTGGGAATCCACCGTTCGATTATCGCCATAATAATCATACCCCCACAGGCTATTTAACAATTGCTCGCGGGTAAATACTTTGTTTTTGTTGGTTGCAAGAATCCATAATAGTTCGGTTTCTTTTTTGGTAAGGCCAATCGTTGTTTCGTTTATTTTTGTAATATATTCATCTAAGTTTACGGTTAAACTGCCTAAGGACAAATACTCGACTGCGGCGTGGTCTGCTTTATTGATTCGGCGAAGCACAGCCCTGATGCGCGCCATCACCTCCCCAGGTGAAAATGGTTTGACTATGTAGTCATCCGCGCCGTTGTCCAGCCCCATGATGCGGTCAAAATCTTCGCTTCGGGCAGTCACCATGATAATCGGAACCATTGAGTTTTTACGTATTTCACGGCAGACTAAAAAACCATCTTTTTCAGGCATCATCACATCAAGCAAAATGATATCAAAAGCATTGGCAGTCGCTTTTGCAAGGGCATCATTTCCGTCAAACGCTGTTGTCACAGTGAAGCCCTCTTTCTTTGCATATGCTTCTAATATAGAAACAATTTGCTTGTTGTCATCTGCAATCAATAATTTTTGCATGTATACCCACCCCTTTGTCTTAGCGTAATATAAAACTATGCCTTATTTGTAGCATAAAAAACGGGCTGTTGCAAAATAATATTGCAACAGCCCGTTTCACAGGATAATCTTGATGGTTACAATGTTAGTCCAAATGAGTACACATACACCGCACCGTTTTCATCATCCCAGCGCACGTTTGCGCCAAGCATTTCTGTTACATAACGCACAGGCACGAAAGTACGGTCATTCACTATCATTGGCGTACCCATTCCACTCGGCAGTGGTGTGTCTAGTGGCAGGGTAATGGCTACGTTGTTGTGTATGATGGTGGCAACGCGTGTTGCTTCGTTCCATGATACATCTGCGCCAAGGGCTTCAGATATCATGCGCAACGGTACCATTGCGCGGTCTTCATAGATGAAAGGCGCGACGTCTGCAATGTCAGCGATGCCACCTACTTCATAAGCTAAACTGCCCATGGTAAGGCGCATCATTGGCATTTCGTCAGTGAATGTTTCATCAATGGGTACATCATCCGTTAATGCTTCGCCTACTTGTGCAAGCGCGTGCGGGCCGATTACAAAAACGCCTAGCTCACTGACTGTGAACACTGTCATTTGCAATGCTATATCGAATTCTGCAACTATGGGCATCATATTGCCTTCATTGTTTACAAAAAATACATACACGGGAAGCGCACCGCCATAGGGTATGGCAATGGTGGTATAGCCATCCAGTGCATTTATGACTTGTGTGCCACTGGATAATGCGATTGAAATCATTTCAAAACCGGGTGGCAAATGTTCAGTATCTAAATGAGATATTGCCAATGTGATATTGTTTGAAGGCGCGACTTCACCAAGTGAGGATACAGCATTCGCATCAAAGGTGATGATGCCCTGCGGCAGCATAATACTCAGTGCCATTTCTGCATCGGCAAAACGCCTCACTGCCGACCTTGCCAACAGAACCGACGAGATGTCGTCCATGTCTGACAAGTCCAAAACAACGGTATTATCTGTGGCAGTATTTATCAGCGCGTTGACTGTCGAGGTAGGCAATTGAGGTACCGCTTGGTTGCGTTGAATCCTTATGCGTACAGAAACATCACTATTGCCGAGTATCTCTTGTACGATTTGTGTTGACTGCGTGATAGAGCCAAGCGTTTCAGTTTGCCAACCGCCATAATCGTGCGAACCTGTTGATGGATAATTCGGTGGTAACGGAGGCGGTAATGGCGGTGGGGGAGGGGGCGGCGGTGGGGCTGTCACATCTTCTGGCGTCAGGTGTACGGTTACGGTAATTGTTCCGCGCACACCTTGGCGAATGACATGGATTGTAAACATTCCGCTGATAGCCGATTGACCCGAGGTTGGACGGATACCTGTTATCATAATCGTTGACTCGTCAACTACCACGCTGACAACCTCTGGTAAATCATGCTCAAGCGTAATTTGACCAGAAGCAGAACCATTTACAGAAACAGTTGCCGTCAGTGTTTCGTCGATGATTGCAACTGTGTCAGGCGCAATGTCTAGGGTTAAAATGTCATCCAGCACAATGGTTGCGGCTTCACGCCATCCGTGGATGGTATGCGCCGGCACGGCATCTATAACAAATGTCATACCGTTTGTGCCCAGCGCGCCAATTCCAGAGCCAGAAACAGAAGCCATATTTCCGTCTGCAATAGGCAATTTGATTTCCACGACAGCGGTACGTGACACGCTTTGCGGTGTTGCGCCAACCCAAGACACGCGGCCATTGGGTATATTGGTCAGTTCAAAATAGCCATTGGCGTCGGTGGTGACAGTCAGCCCGCTTATTGTGCGACCATATGCATTTGGCACTGCACTGGGGGCGTCCAATAGATTGTAAGCCAATGTGACATTGGCCCATGGGTTTCCGTTGGCGTCAACCAACCTTCCGCGCACAGGGTTGTGAAGCACCTCAATGCTGCTGATACCCACCAATGAGTTCACAATATCTGGGTCAGGCCATCCTCTGGGTGAGTTTTGGTCATAGTTACCCGCTTTGAAATAGAAATTATCCCTAAATCTTGCGATATTCTGCTCAAAAAACGGTGTTGGACTGTCGTCAAAATACATTGTCGCCACAGAGTCAATGATTCTGTAGGTGAATGCGACTGTCTCGCCCTGTTGAAGTTGGATAGGACTGCCTACACCCGCTGGGAAAGAAGCCGCCGCGGCATCGTTGCGGATAATGGGGAAGCCACCGCCTAAAGGCAAAGCTGTCACCCCAAAAGCATCTTGATTGCCCGTGTTCCACACAAATATTTCCATTTGCCCTGCATTCGGTTTCATTTGGCCGATGGCCGAACGACTGCCTGGGCCGCTGACAAGGCCAATGGCTTCAATTTTGTATTCCACTCTCATACTGTGATAACCACGGTGATACCACCAAGCCGCTTGGTCTGCGTTAGGAGTTAGCTCTCTTAGCTCTGTGCGAGAGCTGGCGGCGTTGGCAGTGGTAAAGCCTTGCGGACTGGTCATGAAATAGTCCCAATCGCCTTCGGTATCACCATACCACCAGGTCGAATATTGTCTGCGCTGAAGTCTTGCCGACGGATACGTATGGAACAACGGTGCGGCGGCGTGTGGGTTATCGGGCTCTTGGGTTTGCAATTCCCAAATAGAGTAATCAATACCCGAACCTGGCTGTATGCGCAGGGCAAAGTCTAATTCAATCGTGCTGTCATCATTTGTAAATAAGAAAGCGAATGTGTGAACGCCTCTGCTAAAACGATGCAAAAACGCGGGGGTAAAACTGATAATATTGCCGGCAACATGGAAATCACTGCCTTGAGTAAGTCCGCGTATTCCACTAAAAGCATATCCACCATGCGCACCGTATTCTACAGAAATGACGGAAGGTAGACGCACATTGTATGTGTCTGTATAAACTTCCAAGAACGCGCCATGGCTGCGTTCAATGGTTAGCGCGTAGTCAAGATAAGGAACTACGTCCCCCCAGGCAAAAACCAACCTCAGATTGTGAACACCCACCGGCAACGCATCCAAAAATGTGCGTGTAAACTCCAGCGTAAATGTTTGCTGGTAGATGCCCACTGTATTGCCTTCAATCACTTCTGTGCCAATCCTGACCCATTCCTCATGCACATGCCAGTGGTCTGTCTGTGCCACATCATGCATTTGACCATCATGTGTCCTGCTGATGCTTACAACACGGTTGTCATCGGGCAAAAGCAAGCCGATAGCAGGCCTTACATGCGGATTGGTTTGGTCATAACTGCCAAAGGGTGCTTGCCCCTCTGCAAACCCTGGTTCTTCACCATAGAATGTTTCGATGGTCACAGGAAAATCGCGTCCCCCGATTGTAAAGGTTAAAGTAATCACGTCTTCTCCAAGTGTGTTTAAAAATGCGGGTGTTAAAGAAACGATTTGATTGCCATGTTCACCAGGGGCAACAGTAAATTGATTCCCCTCTGTGAAAACTGTGCCACCATACCGAACGGTAAAGCCTGTGTCTCCGCCGCGCAAAATCACATGGGTACTTAGCGGATTAGCCCTATCTTTAAGGTTATGACGGATTTCGTTGGGTGACACCAAAGACTGACTGGTGTTGTACACCTCAAAAGAATAACCCAGTTGCAGTTGCAGATTAGCCACAGGGTTGCGTGGATTGTTTGCGCGATATACATTGAATTTAATATATCTTGCCATCACCGGCACAGGGCTATGGAATACAAAAATGCGTTCGGTGACTTCGGCAGAAGGTCTATCACTGCCTCCGACGGGTATCACTGCACCAAAATTGGCCCAAGTGCTGCCGTCTTGGTTGCCCCAATGAGAATCCACGCCTGGGTTTGGTACAAAGTTAAGCAGATTCCAATCGCTGGCGTTTGTGCTGGTATACACACCCACGCCGATGATGCCCGCTTGACCTGTGTTTGCGTCATCTGGTTCAAAGAAAGCATTGATACCCGCTCTGCCTCCGTACAACACGATGGTATCAATGAGTGTATTTTCATCCAATGCCATGGCCGCACCAAGCGGTGTCACTTTTCCCATGCCGCCAGACTGTGCTTGGTGGTCGGTTGCCCCTGCCACTTGCCATGCCATATAACTGGACTGACGGATATTATGCCAGCGTCTGCCGTCAAATAAACGTGCAACAGACAATACGCCAGGGGCGTTGTCCCAAGGCGCAGTGACTGTATTGGCCCAAGAAGATGCCGTCACCGTGCTGTTTGCGCCGTCGTTGTAACGTATCACACTGGGGAAAATTGCGCCAACGCCCGCATGACCAAGGTTGTTTGCATATGCCATAGAGGGGTCAGACCCAAAATCATAGCCTGGTACAATACCTAAAGTATTTCCTGGGCTGTTTGCATATGCAAAAAATTCGCTGAATAATGAGAATGAACGCTGTCTAAAGGCTGAACGCGGCCTAATGGTTATTGTATGATTGACAGAAAAATGCACGTCTCCGCTTACAAATTCTATTGTGAATGTGATATCTCCAGCAGAAAGTGTGTCCAAGAAAGCATTGTTAAAAATCAAATTCATTCGGTCGGTTCGGATACCTTGGGCATTGTGTGTACCAGCCATCGTATAGTTTGCAGGGCTCACCGCAGTGCCGCCAATGCTTACACCAGCCAATTCAGAGCCATTTAATATGAAATCCAAACGGACGGGTGATTCAGTGCCTATTTCATAAACCCTGGTGGCGTTTTCTTGCAAGACCACACTAACGATGGATAAAGTATGCTCCAATGCTTCGCCAAAACCTTGGAAATATGCACGTACAATGTGGTCGCCCTCTGCCAAGCTGTCCACAAACGCTTGTGCCAAAGTAATCATCAATGTGCCGTCGTCACGGCTATATGAAAATTGTGTGGATGAAAGTTCTGTTCCACCTACGGTAATACGCTGGAATATAAAGCCGTTTTCTCTGTAGGCGGCGGTGACGGCATCGCCAGAGCCTACATTGTATCTGTCGGTAGTCAGTTCCGGCATTGGCCATGGTGCAGAAAAACCAGCATGGGTATTGTACACTTCAAATGTTTGAATACCAGGTTGGCTTGCTAAGTTTTGAGGGTTTGTTGCCGGCACCTCGACATGGATTACCGCACGAAGGTAACGCATGGGTACAGGTTCTTCCAAGTGGAATACAAAAACCCTATCACCATTGCCCGCTTCTATGGTGGCAACATCGCCGACTGTTCTCCAAAGCAGGGCAGATTCATTTTCTAAATCAGCGAGTCCGCTGTCATCGTTTTGAATGGGTATTAAAAATGGCCCAGCGAGGTTTTCAGTGCCAAGTGCACCAAATGCAGATGTTGTACCGCTTTCAATTGAAATTTGTGCAATGCCTCTGTGCGTTGCCGTTGACGGCGCAAAAAGAGCGTTGTTTCCAAAAGCGGCGCGAATCACTACCGTGTCAGCCATTGGCCAAGGCTCGTTAGGCGGCGCGCCTTGTAGTAGGTCTACCGCTATACCGATATAACCTGTTTCTGAAAGCGTCTGTCCCCCAGCACCATTCGTATTCCAGGCTTGCGAACCGTTGGTGGCATGAGTGTGCGGACGGTTGCCGTTGAAAGCAAAAAACGCGCTGCTGCTGGCATTGCCCTGCGAAGTTTGGCGGAAATGTTGGTTCATTTCCGAGGAAGTTACACTGGTGTCAATCACGGGCGCAATATTTTCTGGGCCAACAGACCCATGCATTGGAGGTGGGCCAATTGGGTCTGGTGCTGTTCCCCAATAACCTTCATCCATAGAAGGCTTTAGGCTGGTGGAAAGGAAACCATTTGCGCCGCCAAAATCAGGAAACCTTTGGACGCCTGTAGCAGACGGAATAGCGGCAACACTGCCCCAGCCGATATCACCAGCTGGTGGGAGGATGGACAAATTCCAACCGCCTACCGTGGCAGTGCCGGAACGCCCAGTGAATGTCGCCGCGAAAACATGATTACTGGGTGCTGACTGGGCGTTAAGCCAAGCGGGGTTTAACGTTATGGTGACGGTATCTGCGGCATTGTCGGCGGTGGCGGTGAATTGAGTAAAGGGATTTCCACCAAGCGTAAGTCCTTCAAATGCATATCCGTCTCTGTTGAATACCGCTGTCACTGCGGCAGATGAACCTTCCCTGAATATTGCAACGGCGTTTTCCAAAGTCGGTTGCGGCTCTCTGATTGTTAGTGTAAACGTTAAGCGATGTTCCGAATGCCCGTTGTCAAATACCGCTTCAATATCAAGGTCGCCAGCCGTTTGGGCATCAAGCCATGCGTTGGCAAAAATGATTGTGGTTTGTCCGGTTTCAGGCGTATCTACTTCACGTGTAAATTGCCCGGCAGGATGGTTTCCCTCTATAAGGGACACACCATCCGCAATTAAATTATCAAAAATATTTAATGTATGATTATGGGCATATACAGCCGTAACAGTTGCACCAGAATCCAAAGCATAGCTATTGACTGAATCAACAAGTGTTGGGGCTGGTGTGTTGATGGTTAGTGTATGTCTCACTTCATTTCCACCAGAGAAAAATGCGACAACATCCATCTCTGTTGGAGTTCTGCTGTTTAGCCACGGAGCGGTGAAGGTGACTATGGTGCGGTCTGGGTCAGATTCTGTTGTGGAGGAAAAATCAGATGCTGTTAATGGTACACCGTCAACTTCTAAACTATCAAACATGTATCCATTGTTGTTGTATGTGGCGGTGACAACCGTGTCTGCACCTAAAACGAAATGGCTTACTGTACCCGCAGAATGCAATGTGGGGCCTGTTGGTGTGACAGGTGCGCCCAGGTTGTACACTTCGACAGAATTTATGAAGGGTTGATTGATGCCGCCAGCCACTTTTGGCAAGTTTACGCGCAAAGATTCTGCCATGACTGGTGTTGTAGAGCTAAATACAAACACGCGGTATCCGTTGGTCTGCCCTGCGGATAACGTAAATGGCTCTGCAAATGGCGTCCATCCTGTAGCACCAACTTCTGGCCATGTGCCTAGGTTATTAGCAGTAGTAAGCACATTAAATACATCTGCCGCCGCTGTTTCTATGCTAAGTGTTGGCGTTTGGTCTCCACGCAAAGCCTGTATGCCACTGCGCCCAGCATGAACAATAACAGTATCAAATGTTAAAAGCGCATCAAACCTTACCGCAACACCCATGTTTTTTGCGTTATCATTGGTGTGGTCAGTCGCACCTTGAGTTGTCCATGTGTTGCTATTATTCGAGAAACTCCATGACCGTACGCCATCAAATGCAGTAGGAGGGCGCGAAGTTGCATTGTTTGATGAACTGGCTCTTGTGTTTGCATTAAGATTATTGTAAGTAAGTGTCGTACTGGCAGGCATCAAATTCCCACTGCCCGCCGCACCTGTTTGTGCGTCCGCTGCAGGCGCAGTACCAAGCAACGCCCTATCCACTGCATCCTGCGCATCCAAAAACGCAGTAAAATCCACAAACCCAGTAGCCGTACCCCCCGTAAAAGGCACAACTAAAGCTGGAGGCGTCGCCACAACGGGCAACAATAAGGAGATAGCATCATCTGGGTTTAGTTCGTCCTCATTTTCTGGCAGTGCTAGAGGTATTTCCTCCAATGGACCAGTGTCTGTTCCTGAATCAATTGATTCAGTCTCACTCGCATCCATTTCAGCATAAAAACCGTCATCGGCAAATACACTCACTGGAAATGATGTAAGCACCATCACCACAGTAAGCAGTATACAGGCGATTTTTTGAAACCTTTTCTTCATAACTCATTCTCCCTCCATGTAGTGTGAAAAAAAATAAAAAATATTTTTCGTCAACAGCAGTTTATTATGTTGCATTGCAATCGTCAATACATATTTTGTAAATATTCATATAAAATTTTAAGATATCATCATTTTTTTTGTAAAAATTAATATGTAAAATATTTTTTTACTAGAATAAAAAATAAATTGAGTAAATAAAAAATCTCATCATTGCGTTCTAACCACAAAATGACGAGATTTTTATTTGCCTAAAAATATTTATAAGTCCGACAATTTATCACTTTGCTGCATCTCCAGTCCTAACAGCAAGATTTTTTACTTCTTCGGCGATAAGGCTAATGGAAGCACCTTTATTTCCTAAACTTTCAGCTTCCGCCAGCATTTCACGATGTATCGCTTGAAGCAGTTCTGCTATCTTGCCAAATGTTTCATTATCCGTTGCATGATGCGCCAACCCAATAGCGTCATTTAGCCTATTGCATATGGATTCAAACGCATTTTTTTGAAATGCATCCCACTGCAAACTTTCCAGCTTTTGAACTTCTCCCCGAGTATAAAACAGCAAAATATTCCCCTGAAACGCTAAATCACCGTATTTTTTCGATATAGAAATTTCAGAAGACGGCTCTGCAACCTTGGAGGACTCCATGGACATACTCTGAAAAAATGCTATAACTTCGCCAATACTTTCCCTGAAAACAGCTATTCCGCTAAACCATTCTTTATGCGCAGGCATCTGAAAAGCCTCTGCATCGGCGGCAAAAGAAATAGTATCTAGCCGATACAAATAATCTTCCAATAGCAAAACCGACACATCCGCAAACGGCATAGACGACAACTCGTTTGCAATAACCAATATTTCATGCGCAATATATCCATAAGGATAATCAGCATGGCTTGTTAAATTTTCAGCCGCTAGTTTACCCTTTTCAACAGCATATTGAATCTTTTGATTTGCGTTTTTTCTCATATCCTCAAATATCATTGCAGCCAGTTCGTTGAAAAATTCAGCAATCTTGCCAACCTTCATGTGCGCAACACCAGCCAGCGAATAATATCTATCAACAAGCGGTTTAAAAACCGCATGATGCGCTGGCGTTCCCCTTGCAACCATTAATCCGACATTAAATGCCGTAATATTTGATTTAAAAGCAATATCCTCTATAGCCTTTAGTATCATAAATCGGGCAGATATTTCATCAGGTTGCTGAGATATATCCGTGACGCGTTTCAAATATCCCTTCAACTCATCGGCGGTAGCATCAGTCTTATCCGCAATAAAATCCCAAAACTGCGCATAAACCTCTGCGTCTTCAATATTAGCCAACTTATTCTTTCGTGTGTAACCAGCCGTGTCTTTGGCACGTACAATCAGGTCGTTCAGCTCACGAATAATGCCGTCCGTATTCTTTGAATACAACATCACACATTTCCCCTTTATATTTTTTAGTGAGATTTCAGTCAAACGATACTTCCGATACTCCGTAGGCGTAACACCCATATACGCCTTAAAACTGCGCGTAAATCCCTCATGAGAGTCATAACCAAACCGCAGCGCAATGTCCAAAACCGTAGCATTCGTCTCCAAAAGTGCATGTCCTGCCAAAGTCAACCGACGCTTAGTCACATACCCCATAACGCTGTCGCCAACAATTTCACGAAACAACCGCTGATAATGATACTTAGAAAAATGAACACCTCTGGCAATACTCTCAACATTCAATTTTTCCAAAATCCGCGCTTCAATCATTTCAAGCGACCGAAATATCGGACCATCCATTCCACTCACCTCCCGCAATAAATATACCTAAACAAAACCATTCCTTCTTGACCAAAAATGCGATAATAGCCTTTAAAGTAACCTCACTACACAAACGAAAGCCAAAAGGGGGGACATAGGGGTGACGTGCTTTATCGATCATCAAATGAGTGCTTTTCTCACTTGATTAACGATTTTGCGCGCCACCCTATGTCCCCCCTTTTGGCGGTCACAAGGTTACACCAGTCCACTTTACTTAAAAAACAATTTAAACACGCCCAAGCTGACGCGCCATCTGGTCAGGATTAGAAGCATTAGCCAATGCCGTCTCTTTAGCGATATCCCCTTTTTTCAAAAGATTCATAATATACGCATCCATCCCAATCATGCCTGGCGAAGTCTGCAATGCATTATCAATTTGATGCGTCTTCCCTTCACGAATCAAGTTGCGAATCGCACTGTTCACATGCATAATTTCAAACGCAGGCGCAATGCCACCCGACACCTTTGGCAGTAATTGCTGAGAAACCACCGTCCTAAGCAACATAGACAACTGAATACGTACCTGCTGCTGCTGTCCCGTAGGAAACACGTCAACAATACGGTCAATCGTATTCACCGCACCAACGGTATGCAGGGTAGAAATGATTAAGTGTCCTGTTTCAGCAGCCGTCATCGCTGTTTTAATGGTTTCATGGTCACGCATTTCGCCAAGCAAAACAATGTCTGGTGCCTGGCGCAAACATGCGCGCAAAGCCGATAAATAAGACTCTGTATCTGTAGAAATCTCACGCTGGCTCACCAGACTTTTTTGGTCACGATGCAAATATTCAATAGGGTCTTCTAATGTAATAATATGACTGTTTCTCGACTTATTTATCGCGTCAATAATACACGCAAGCGTTGTCGTTTTGCCACTGCCAGCCGGCCCGGTAACAAGCACCAGCCCATGTTTCTCTTCCGCAATTTTCATAATTTCAGGTGGAATACTTAAATCTTGATGGTTGGGCAACTCAAACAAAACGACGCGAATAACCACCGCGGGGGTTCCGCGCTGATTATAAGCTGATACCCTAAAACGTGATACGCCCGCAAGCGTTATCGGAAAGTCATCATCACCATATTCGTTAAACTTGTCCATTGGCCTGTTCGCAAGCTGATACAATTCCGCAACCAGTTCTCGCGCTTCCGGAACCGTAACGCGTTCGCCCTGTCCTGTAATAATGCCATCAATTTTAAACGAAACACGCCGCCCAGCACCAATAAATATATCTGATGTGTTTTTTTCAACCGCCAATTTTAGCCAATCTTGTATGCCCATTTCTGACACCTCTATTCTAATCAAAAAAATCAAAAGACCCTTGGAATACATTCAGTGTTTCATCGGCATCCCAGCCAGCAGCATCATACATATGCCAAGCCATAATCTCGTAAAAATCCCAACCCAACGCGACTTCAACATACAGTTCCCGCGTGCCAATGACAGGTGCCGAAAATGAAATAATTTCAGCCATTAAAAAAAAGTCAAAATCTACAAACTCAATATCTATACCCATGACCGTTTCAGGCACAGTGTCAGCGGCAAGTATTTCTGCAAGAATTTTTTCGGCTAAAGTATCTGCTGCATAAAATGCCTCTACCAACTGTAACTCGCGTTCAATCAACGTTTGCTCTGTCATGGCAGGCATCAGAGAGATGACTGTAAAAATCGCCAAACATAAAACAGCAAAAACCAGAACAATTGACGCGCTACCAATTCCGCCCCTGTTCATTATGCAGCCCTCCTTACGCCAACTGTCAAATTTACAAGTTCGACACCCGTGTTTAATCTGGTCACAGAGATATCTGCAAGAGAAACCAATGGCGTTGACCCAGTCACGTTACTTTCCAGTCGCAAAATAAAATAAGGGGAATCGCCAGTAGGCTGCCAGTTTTCATCATAGTAAATAGTCATTACATTACCACTCACTTGTCCGCTTAAACGACCAGAAGACGTATCCAATAACGCTGAAACACTTCCGGCGTCACCATTAAACGCTTTATAGCTTTCTGCCACGCTTTCCGCTTTAAGCAGCGCGTTCCTGGTTGCAATAGAGTCCGTTGTCATCAAAAAAGAAGCCGCAAGGATAAAAACACAAACAGCGGCACAAAGTGCAAACACTGCAATAACAACCAATTGTTCCATTAAAAATAATGTAGATTTAGAACGTTCAGCCAACTAAAAGTCCCCCTTGCCGTCCACTTCTGGGCAGAATAATCATGTCACCATGGTTTGTAGACACACGAATAAGCCCGCTGTCGATTGCCTCAAAATCTAACGCATCAACGTCGATAATTGGCACACCGTCACCGAGCCGAATATCACGGCCTAACTCGTGAAAATGCTCACGCACCCAGCCGTCATAAAGATATATAATGGTTACAAATGTACGCCCTGCAAGATGTTCTTTCAGTTCAAGTGTTGTTGTGTTGTCTACTTGCCCTACGGTAACATCATCAATATTTCTTATTTTTGTTCTGATATATGACATTACAATTCTTTCGCTTTGCCCCTCTTGTGAAATATCATTCATATTTTGATATGTGCTTCCACCAAGAATCAGTACCAAAAATACTGAGATTGCAAAACCACAAAAAATCATGAGTACGAAAACCGTGTCTACCCTGTTTTGGCTTTTTGTTTTAAACATAATCCGCTCCTATGGCGTTGTTGGCGCAAGTTCAAACACTCTTACATCAGGTAAAAGGTTTTGCGCAAACACTTGATAGTGAACAACAAATCTGCTGGAATCGACATGTATTCCATAGTGTTCAACTATATATTCCAAGCTTTGAGGAAAGTAACCCTCAACTGCATAGCTGTGAATGGCTACGCGCAAAATAGCCTCCTCAAGCAAACGGCGTCCTTCTGCACGGCTCGATTCTTCCGCTTGCCTGAGTCCAACTACAACCACACCCAAGATAATGACTGTAAAAATAATGGGCGCAATATTTTTTATCATTGAATACAATAAATTTTTTTGAAAAACTTGTACACCCAATTTTATCACCCTATAGAGGTCATGATACCAACCAGCGGCAACATGACTGAAAGTAGAATTATGCCCACAATAACTGAGGTCATAATAACAAGCGTAGGCTCGATTCTGCCAACAATACTTGCAATTTCATCTTGCACAGAACGGTCACTGCGGCGTGCTATTTCTTCCATTGCGGAGTCAGACATACCGCTGCGGTCACCCAGCGCAAGCATTCTGCCATCCTTTGCTGAAAGAATACCTGTTTGTTTTAATGCTTCGGTCAGGCTTGTACCTGACTCAATGAGTGACATACATTCTTTGTATTTTACATTGAGTGCTTTTGAGTCGCTGTTTAACGATGCCGCTAGATTTACTGAATCATCAATGTTTAACCCGCTGGATATGGCCAGTGCCATTGAAGATACAAACTGTGAAGACGCAATGCGTCCAAAAACACCTTTACTTCCCCATCTATCTTTGAATGCTTTGATAAGGCCTTCGCGCACACTGGGGATAGCCCATGCCAAAAAACCAACAAGGAACAAAAACGCAAATATACCCGCAATCACTACAGACGCACCTCTAAACCATGTGCCAAAATTCATAAGCTGAATAGCAAAAGGCGACATCTGCGCGCCCATGCGCCCAAACACATCATTGAATATGGGCAGTACTTGAACAATAAGTATCAAAACCACAACAATCATCATTCCCAGCAATACTGCAGGGTAGAGCGTGGCATTTTTTATGCTGACTGCCAGCCTGTCTTGCCTTTCGTAGTGCTCAGCCAGTGCTTTCAGTGTTTCGGTCAGGCGGCCTGCTTGTTCGCCGATGTCAACCATGTTTATCAAGTATGGCGGAAAGTATTTGCTTGCGGTCATTGCACCGGCAAGCGTTGATTCTTCTTCTAAGCCTTTGAGTAGTGCTTGCAGGACTTGTTTACCGTCCCTGTCAGGCTCGTCATCAATCATCATTTCAACGCCATATTGAATTGAAATACCTGCATGAAGCAGCATTGACATTTCTAAACATAGGGTTGACATATACGCGTTTGTCAGTTTTCTGATACCCATTCAGTTTGTATCTCCTTTTAGTATTGATTTAGTGGAAGTGTGTTGGATTATGGTTTTGCCCGTTGCCTATCAAGCGCATGACTTCTTCACCTTGGTTGCCTGTTGCGGCAAAGGTGGGGTCCATTATTTGCCAGTTGCCACCGCTGAATTCAATGATATTGTTTATCCAGCCATGTTCTGGCGAATACACACTAATCCATGCATGAAATACGTCACCTACATACCCAATCACTAACCGTGTGGGGATACCCTGGCTTCTTAACATTGCAGTCGTTAGTGATGCATAATCAAAACAAATGCCTCTTCTGTGTACCATCAACTGCTCTAAGTCAGGGACATATCCGCTTTGCACACTTGCGGCAAGTGCGAAATCATATTCGATATTTTCAATGACCCAGTTGTATACAAGAGATACACTGTCAATGACTGATGTACTGCCTCTTACAAGGTCATTTGCCAATGAAACGGCAGCACTGTTTGCATTAAAATTAACAAACTGGTTTGGGCGAAGGAATGGCGCAAATTCGTCAACCAGTCTGACGTCAACGTCAACCGTTATTGCCTGTGCAAACCGACTGCCTTCCACTTGTTCAAAAACGCCTATGGTGTATCGTCCATTACCTTCAGAAAGCGGAAATACTTCCCATCTTCCACCTGTATTTAAACGATATTGGTATTGTGTGCCTCTTGGACAACGGACAATCACACGCACAGAAGCACTCGTCTGCTGTAAAAATCTCACTTTTACATAGCCATCGCTTGCATTTGAATAGTCTATTTCTGCGCGTTCGTTTGCGGCTACATTCACGCCTGCTGCCGTTGGCACAAGCACTGCCGCTGCGGGCATTGTGACAAAGGATGCGTACACTCTTTCGTATACTGTACCTATTGTCCAAATCATTAGCCCCGTTACCATACATGCTACAATTACACGTGTCATTTTTTGCTTATTTTTCATCATAAGCCCCCCTTACATATGTTTGTTTTGTCATTGTAATGCGTCCAACTTTCCTACAATTATTAACCTGCCGTGCCGTGATCCCCCCCTCGTGCACGTTGCTAGAAATACAACCCTATCTCCAAAGTTTACTTCTACATCGCTTGTAAATATAGAACGGTTGCGAATGTCACTAATATACATGTCAAACGCCGCTTCGTCAATGAAAAACATTGGCGGATGCTCTTGTGTAGCGTCCAAAACATATCCTGCAAACAGCGTCAGCAGATAGTTTCCTGTGGGTGTGAATATAAACATGCTGGGGTGTTGTTCGAAATAATCTTGGTTATGATAATGAAGGAAGCTGCCAAACATATCACCCGAAGCCATATCATGGCCATAAATGATAATACTTGAATCCGTTAAGTCGGGTGCATTGCGATAATCCAGATATATCGAACCCCATCTGTGGCGTGTGCCATCGGGTAAGTGATCCAGGTAGAAGTCGTTGTCTGTGCCCTGTACTATGGGATAGTTTATAATCGTACCTTGGGATTGAATCCAGCCTACGATATTCGGAAATTGTTCTCTTAATGCATCAAAATCCATAAACGGTACAAATTCTGTTTCTGTTGGCTCGGCTGCGTCCTGTGTGTCAGGGTTTATCACCAGCGGTGCTGGCAAAGGTGCGATTATCCGCGGTTTAAACTCTACAGCCACTGCCGAATAAAACGATTGTCCTTGCCCAGTTTCACGCATTTCCAAAAATATGCCCACACCAAAGGCAATCATAAGGCCTACACTTATCAAGAAGATAGCACTTAGAATCCTTATTTTTATCTTGCTTCGTCGTAATTCTCTATCATTGCTTTCCATTTATATACATTGCCCCCACTGCTTAAAGCGATAATTTTATTTAGTCATCTTATTTGCATAGATATATATTACTTCATTATAATTGTATAGGGTATTTTTGTCAATTGATTTTGCATTTCAGTTTTGTTGCATTTAAAACAAAAAGAACACAAGAAATAAATGCCTGTGTTCTTTTTTTAATGTTTTTTGGGCCCGCAGGGACTTGAACCCGGGACAACCCGGTTATGAGCCGGGTGCTCTAACCAACTGAGCTATGGGCCCAAATTAAAAACTGCCGAAAAAGTTACCGAGCGATAGTTTATCAAAAGTTTAGCGGTTCGTCAAATTTTTTTCGCTTAATCACATGAGTCCCGTTTCCTAAAAAGACAATTCAACTTCTTGCATTTTGCAAGAAGTTGAATTCAATGAAGGAAGCCTGCAAAATCACTTGACTACACAAATTGCTGACTATAAAATGTAAGTGTTAATGATACTCTCAACGCATTTGCAATAGAAATGTATGAGACGCGAGGGCAAAACCCTCATTTAAAAAGGAGCGAACGCCAATGAGAAACGTACCAAAAGTTAAAATGGGCATTGTTGCGGTAAGCCGTGACTGTTTCCCTATCGAGCTTTCTTCTAGCCGCAGAGGCGCTGTTGTTGCCGCCATGGCAAAGGCAAATTTGGCAATTACTGAAGTAAAAACCACTGTTGAAAACGAAAAAGATGTACTTAAAGCCTTGGACGAGCTGAAAGCCGCCGAATGTAACGCATTGGTCATTTATTTAGGTAACTTTGGCCCCGAAGGCCCTGAAACCATGTTGGCACAAAAATTCTGTGGGCCTGTTATGTTTGTTGCCGCCGCAGAAGAAACTGGCGAAAACCTTATTAGTGGGCGAGGCGATGCATTTTGTGGAATGCTTAACGCATCTTACAACCTGGGGCTTCGCGGTATAAAGGCATACATTCCAGAATACCCAGTGGGTACCCCTGATGAAGTGGCAAACATGATTGAAGAATTCTATCCGATTGCAAAAATTGCTATTGGCTTAAAGAAATTGAAAATTTTCGCCTTCGGGCCACGTCCTTTTGACTTCTTGGCCTGCAATGCGCCCATTAAACCGTTATACGACCTTGGGGTAGAAGTGCAAGAAAATTCAGAACTTGACCTTTTTGCCAGTTTTAACGCACACGCAGGTGACAGCCGTATTGAAGCCGTTGTGCAAGACATGGCGTCTGAGCTTGGCACCGGCAACAAACATCCTGGTATCTTAACAAAAGTAGCACAATTTGAATTAACCCTGCTTGACTGGGCAGAGCAGAACGCTGGCGCAAGCGAATATGTCGCATTTGCGAACAAATGCTGGCCTGCATTCCAAACACAGTTTGGATTTGTGCCATGCTATGTAAACAGCCGCCTGACAGGCCGCGGCATTCCTGTGGCTTGTGAAACAGATATTTATGGTGCATTAACGGAATACATTCTTACCATGGCAACCGACCTGCCGCCAACATTGCTTGACATCAACAATACTGTTCCCCATGACATGTATTTGGCAAACAGTGACAAGCTCCGTGACTATTCACCCACCGATTTATTCATGGGCTTCCACTGCGGCAACACATCCATTTGCCATGTAGAAGACTCAGAAATGAAATTCCAGCTTATCATGAAACGTTTGCTTGAGCCCGACAGCGAGCCGGATATCACACGCGGCACGTTAGAAGGCCGTCTAAAAAGCGGTGATATCACATTATTCCGTTTGCAATCTACAGCGGATGCACAACTCCGTTCATATATCGCCCAAGGCGAAACGATGAATATCGACCCCAAATCTTTTGGTTCAATCGGCATCATTGCCATTAATGAAATGGCACGTTTCTATCGTCATGTGCTTATTGCAAAACGCTATCCGCACCATGCAGGACTTGGTTATGGTCATGTTGGAAAAACCCTGTTTAGCGCAATGAAACTGCTTGGTGTTTGCGATGTAGCATATAACCAGCCAGCAGGGCGTCTCTACTGCGGCGAAAACCCATTTGCATAAAGTGAGGTGAAATCAATGCCAAACATTGTAGAACAGAAAGAAAAACTTGAAAGACTGAAATCCATGAAAGAAGAACAAATGGAGGATGGCACTTTCGAGGGTGCAATGAAAATCATGGACAGAGAAATCCGAATCCTTGAGAAGGCATTAGAGAACAAGTGAGGAATCCATTTTGCTGAAAAATTTAAAAGAACAAGTTTGCGCCGCAAACTTAGAACTGCCGCGTTATAATCTGGTCACTTTTACTTGGGGCAATGTAAGCGGCATAGATAGGGCCGCTGGGCTAATGGTCATTAAGCCCAGCGGCGTACCCTATAAAGACCTCACATGCGACAAGATGATTGTAGTAGACATGCAGGGGCGTATAGTAGAAGGCAGTGGTAAGCCCTCATCGGATACCGCAACACACTTGCGCTTGTATCATGCATTCCCTACGGTGGGTGGTATTGTACACACGCATTCGCGTTGGGCAACCATATTTTCACAGGCAGGTAAAAGCATTCCTGCATTTGGCACCACCCATGCCGACTATTTTTATGGTACAGTCCCATGTACACGCGCTTTAACCAGCCAAGAGGTCACAGGCCAATACGAACTGGAAACAGGCAATGTCATTGCTGAAACTTTTGCAAACCTGGACTCTATGGCTATTCCAGGTGTACTGGTGAAAAACCACGGCCCATTCACCTGGGGCGAAACCCCAATGAAAGCGGTGGAAAATTCCGTTGTGCTGGAAGAAGTTGCACAAATGGCATATCATACTCAGCAACTCACACCAGACATTCTACCCGTACCACAAACTCTGCTTGATAAGCATTATTTCCGTAAGCACGGCCCAACGGCTACTTATGGACAGTAAATAGATAATAAAAAACTGCAACATGTGGTTCGGCTAAAGAATCACATGTTGCAGTTTTTTTATTTCTTTTTTGCCAGTTCTGCCGCTTCTTCGAATTCGCCATGTAACAAAAGTGCTTCAATTTTACTGAGTATGAGCGTGGTTTCTTTTGACCAGGTTCTTTCCCTTAGCTTTTTAAGCACACCACCTGCGACTTTTTTGTTGTAATCATTACATGCTGCTGCAAAAATTTCAAACTGCTGTTTTAGAAATACCTCATCTTCGTCATTCATGTAATGATTGACAGGGATTGATTCCATTTCGTCAATTACAATCTGCAAATTTTTTATAAATTCTGGGGTGAGCGACTTTATTTCTTGTACATTACTATTGTTTCCTGCGGTTTCTAATGTGGCAGCAGCATGAGAAAGGGCTGTTTTTCCTACATTAGCCAACGCTGTTTTTATACCATGGGTTTGAATTGTATACACCTTCATTGCACCCGTGTCGATTATATCTTGCGCTATGATTGGAGTGATTATTTTCAGCGTCTTTTTTGCGTCACGCAAAAAGGATTCTTTTATCTTTCTTTCAAATTCGGCATCTTCACTATCATCTTCATGTTTATTGCGTATATGCGTCAATAGCAATTTATCCAGTTTTCTTACATCTATTGGTTTTGCAATAAAATCTGTAAAACCATTACCGATAAATAGCTCTTGCGCACCTTTTATTGTGTTGGCAGTGAGTGCAATGATGGGTTGGCTATAACCCATGTCTCTTAATATTTTTGTGGCTTCTACCCCGTCCATGTCAGGCATCATATAGTCCATGAAAATAATATCATATTTGTTGCCTGCTTCCACTCTTGCAATGGCTTCCTTACCGCATAGCACGGTTTCTAAGTCTAGTTCGTAGGGGCGCAAATGCCCGCGAATGACATATAAATTGGACTCTACATCGTCTACCACCAGCACGCGCCCATAAGGCATTGGCTCGCGTTCGAAGTGATAAGGTTTTTTATTGAGCGACATTTGAGAAAATTTTAAATTTTGCAAATTTTTAACTACATCTGCACCCAAAACCGCGTTATCGTCGGGCTTTTGTGGGATGCGAATGGTAAACGTAGACCCTTTACCCAGTTCGCTTTCGACATGGACATCCCCATTCATCATTTGCAAAAACTGGTTTGCGATAGTAAGCCCAAGTCCACTGCCTTCAATAGAGCGGTTTGCTTTTACATTAAACCGTGCAAACTCAACATTAAACAGGTTTTTCAATTGTACTTCTGTCATACCCTGCCCTGTATCGCTAATGGTATACACCATCGTTATATTACCGTCGGGTAAATTGGCGTTTTCTATACCCACCGAAAATGAAACCGAGCCCTTGTCTGTGTATTTAAATGAGTTTGACAGGAGATTATTAAGCACTTGCTTGATGCGTGTTTCATCACCAATTAAACGCATTGGAATGCGTTCATCTATTGTACATTTAAATTCTACTTGCTTATGATGTGTATGCACCAGGTTTAATTGAATTGTGTCAATCAGCAGACTGGCCACTTCATATGTTTCATTGATGATTTCCATTTTGCCCGCTTCAACCCGGGACAGGTCTAAAACATCGTTGATAATCTTTAGCAAAAGCCCTGATGAACTATAAATGCGCCTAAACGCTTCGTCAACTTCAGCGGAATGCCCGTTTTTCGACAATTGAATTTCTGAAATACCCAGTACAGCGTTCAGCGGCGTACGAATTTCGTGACTCATTCGCGCCAAAAATCGGGTTTTTGAACGACTCTCTTCTCCCACTGCTTGTTCGCGGTTTGCGGTGGCTATCATCTCTTGCATTGTCTCACGTTCTTTACGTAGTGCGGTCATGAGTTCAAATAGCGTGTATATTACGGTACAAATGCTTAAAGTGATAAATAAAATAATAAATAGACGTGCAAACGCATTATACATTGTGGCATAGGTGTCTGCGCTGTCAATCAGCGTCTGTGTACGTTCATCTATCATATTTGAAAGCGTATAGGTGATTTCCGAAAACTCGGTAATGAGTTGGCTATATCTATCTCCCAAGTGGCTTATATCCGGAAACACCAATGACATGGCCAATTCTGCATCACCACTACGTTGGGATTCAATGGCCAAAAGCTCGATATCTCTCAAGTTGCTAGCCAAAAACATGGCACCATTTAATAAAAGCATTTCTCCACGGCTTGCGCCACCAGACTGAAATACGTTTCGCACATCTGTATAACGCGGGTCATCATTAAGAAGAGCCCAATATTGAGCATAGTAAACATCTGAACCTGTTACCGCAAAAACTCTAGCGTGACGCGTCATAAGCGATGATGCAAAATCAAATTGATATGTAGACATGGCAAGTATATGCCGCATTTCAGAGGCATCGTTCGAGTCGTTTCTTGCATTGGCGGCGAGTAGTGAAAATACGATATTTAAACCCAACAGTATTGCTGAAACGATGATTGCTACTTTAATAAATTGAGCAATGCGCACAATGTTCAGCCCCCTTTTTTTGTTGCATAGGGGATTCTATCTTATATTGTTGTTTTATGCAATGTTTTTATGATATACTCTCGCCAAGCAATCGCTTGTGGGCGGTGTTTTTGGCTGGACTCCTGGAAAGGAGGCAGCCATGGCGTTTGAAATGACGGACTTTGAGGCAATTTATTTGTTTCTGTTCATGCTTTATATTCTTGCCACGTTGAAAAACGAAAACACAGAAAAATAAGCCCACTAATCACAGACCAGGCTTATTTTTATAGCTCCACGTTATTTAGTTGGAGTTCAGCCATCATCGCCAACAAAGCGGCTTGCGACCGAACATTGAGGACGTGTATCCGCACGTTCTCTTTGTTATTATGAGCCAATTATAGTTGAATTATGCTATGCTGTCAAATGAGGCATATAAATCCTATAATTCCCACTCAACGCTAAAAATGCAAACAAATATAAACAATTATCATAGTACCGCCTGTCGCCTTTGCGCAAAGGTGTATTCCAAAACTTGCGTACTGCTTCCTCTTTATATGCACCTTTTGCTGCCAGTGCTGACATTGCATTTGTGGCAATGATTGCTTCGGGGTGTAACGCTTTTCTGTCTAGTATTGTACCGTCTATTTCGTACACTAAATCGTCTTTGTCTTTTACGGTTTCGAAGAAGAATTTCAAAATACGGTCGGCACATGCGCATTCCCATTCGTCTTTTGCCCACCACTCATAGCTTAGCCCGATGTTTGCCGCTACGCGGTACGAGTCACTGTAATATAGGCGGCGTTCGTCACGTGCGCTGGGGGTGCCGTCATATTCAGCGTATTCTGGGGCTAGGCCAGTGACTGGGTGACAGGCGATTTTTAAATAGTCGCGGCTTGCGTTTGCCGCTTGCGTCCAGAACTCACGGTCTGCTTCATTGGCCCACAGCGCAAATAAATCATAAAAATGAGGCAAATGATACGATGGGTCGGAATATTCACAGTTGGGTATAAATTTGATTAATTTATTGTCTGGGTTCCACATGGGTTCTCCATCGCCTGGCTTTTCGCCTTTGTGAATACAGTCATGCAAAATCGTACGCGCCCAGTGGGAATAGTTGAGCAGTCCTTCGCCGTCACCCCAGCGGTTTGACGCGAAAAACAACGCCATCGCAAAATATTCTTCCCCATCGGGCGCAGGGCCATATGCATTTTTTGTGCCGTCTAACTGGCAAGACCACGCAAAATATCCACGGTATGCCCCCTCTGTCATATACATATTTTTCATTGTCCAACGCCATACGCGGTCAAACTCTTCTTTTTTATCTAATTGGACAAACATCATCATGGCGTATGACACACCCTCGGTGCGTACGTCGTTGTTTCCCGTATCTACAATGTACGCCATATCGCCCTCAATGTGGTATAGCCTTTCGTCGTCGGGGCCATAGAACATCGTTTGTACGATATCTGCCAGCCTTTCGTCGATTTCTTTTTGACTGTAGCCATATTGGGCAAACAAGTTTGTATATTCCCCTGTATAAAATGCGCCTTTCATATAATGTTCATCCTTTCAAAACTTTTGTAATAATTATATCATTTGAAGGGAAACCTGCAACCATACTGTAATATCATTTGCAAAAAAGTTGCGGAACTTTGTTTTTTAGTGTACGTTCTATGTAGCGTAAGACAAAATCTTAGAAAAGAGGAATCAAAATGAAGAAAAAGTTAATGATGGCTCTGCTGGCAGCCACAATGATGGCACTTGGTGCGGTGGATGCATTCGCGCTGGATTACAATGTGCCGGAAGATGCAACCACAGTAACAATGCGATTCACGGTACCCGACGCAACGCAAGAAGCTGACGCATTTATTATGGTGAGTGAAGACGGCGAACTGACCATTCACATCACCAATGACACGATTGTCTACTTCGAAGACTATGTGCCGCTCAGCGACGATGGCGATGCAATGACACAAATGGCACGGGAAGTATTGTTTGGACGCACCCTTGGGGAAGTCCTTGACGGTAGAAACATGCGCGTGATTTATAATGAAGAAAACGAAGCCATTAGCGTGATGATTTTATTTGAAATTGCAGTAAATTTGCCACAGACGCTTACCCCAGAAGAGGTTGCGGCAGTTGATGTTGGCACATTGGTTGAAGCTGTTTATGACGGCACCGAAAATGATAATGATGCTGTCAGCGATGTTTACGAAACATCAGGGACTCCACTTGCTCCTGACGCTTCATGGGATGGCGGCCAGCCCACAATAAACGGCGAAGTCGTCGTCAACAACACAATGCTTGAAAACGCGCCTGCTCCATTTTGGCACGAAACCGAAAGCGGCAACTATGTAATGGTTCCGCTGCGCGTTGTTGCCGAAGCACTGGACTATGATGTGCGCTGGAACGACACGCTGGCAAGTATTCAACTTGGCGTGGCAATACATCTTTGGCCAGGCAACACCGAAGTGCATATTGGCAGAATGGCACCGCAATTTATTTCAACCGCACCAGTGATTATAGATGGTGTAACATTTGTACCAATGGATTTCTTCCAAGTCGCTTTCGGAAAAACCGCTTATTTATTTGAAGGGCAGGTTGTTGTTGAAAGTGATAGTGATATGAGATAGCAAGCAAAAAAGGAATTAAAAAAAGGATTCAACTTCTTGCAAAATGAAAGAAGTTGAATCCTTTTTTATGTGGCAATCCACGTCACGAATGCACTTTAGAAATACATTCCGCTTCCGCTTTCATAAATTGACGCAGATTTTCAGGTTCCAGCACCTCTACATACCGCCCATAGGACAACAAAAATCCATATAGCCAATTATCTTCTACCCAGTCCATGATGACTATAAAGCTGCCGTCCGGTTGTTTTTCTACCATGTTTTCATAAAAGTCATCGTATACGCGAAAGGCGCGTTCAGGGGCTATGCGGAGTTTTATTTTTGTAAATTTTATTTGAGGGCAATCCGTTTCATCGCCTTCATCAGATTCAAAATAGTCATCTCGTATAATGAATTTTTCGTCAGTGACCACTAGATTTTTAATGCGCGATAATTTATATAATCGCATTCCTTGTTTGGTTAGACAAAACCCTTTTAAATACCATGCGCGTGATTTAAACCAAACCTGCAAAGGCTCGACGCGGCGAAAGGTCTTGCTGCCTTGGGTATTGTAATAATTGAATTCTATTACACGGTTTTCTATGATTGCGGTTTTAAAATCATTGAAAAAATCGTTTTCATGCGTCCAACCTGCATAGTCTACTTTCATCCAGTCGGCAGCGGATTTATTGAATATGGTGGACAATTTTTGCAAAGTTTGAGTCGTGCCGTCTGTTTTTATGTTTGACAAACCTTGCAGCGCGTATAGAATTTCGTTTTGCTCTTGCTCGTTTAGTATGGATTTGTTGAGTACAAAGTTTTGCAATATGCTTATGCCCCCACGTTTGCCGCGTTCGGTATAGATGGGAATACCCGCGCCGCTAAGTACGTCTAAGTCGCGATAAATGGTGCGGCTTGATACACCAAAATGTTCAGCTAAGGTTTTCGCTGAAACGGTTTTTTTCTCTAGTAGTATATATATTATTTCAAATAGTCTACTTGTTTGCATTCTTATTAATTTCCTCCTATATCACTTTTTTCATTTCCGTTTTGCGGTTTTCAACACTTTAACCATTCACAAACCTTATCCAACTGCTTTACAATCCCATTCCAATCTCTGTTTAGGTCAAGCGTTTTTAGGCTAATTTTGTTGCCGCTGATAAACAAGTCCTCATCTGGTGTAATTTCTTCATCTGTCTTGGCATAGAGCAGAACGCCAGCCACATTGCCTGTATTATTTTTGTCGCTGTTTTTTACATAGGCATACATTTGATAAAGGTTGTCGGATAAATATGTTTTTTTATTATGGCGAAAGTGAGATTGCATGGTTTCCCCCAAATATTTGGTGTCGATGATTATTTTTCTTTTGCCGCTTTGCAGTGTAATATCAGATTTCATTGTGGGTAGAAAATTACTTTTTTCTCCATCAGTGACATCCCATGCGATATGTGAGGCACTGGGCGTAAATTCAGCATGATGCCGTCTATAATATGCAAGCACAAATCGTTCATATAATAGATACATTTTTTCATCTTGAATCCACTCTGCCAGTTTGTGTGTGCCTGCTTCTGTGGTCAACAATAATCCTTCGACTGTCAGGCGGCATATTTCAATCAGCATACGATAAGAAGCGTTGTTTCGGTGATATTTTAAACTGTCCCATCGAATGTCAAACGGGTAAATATCTGAAACATGAATAAAATACATCAGCAGTTTGCGCAGCATTTTTTTATTTTGGGGTTTTACATTTCCATGGCGCAACAGCAAAAAGATAATGCTTTTTATCACTTGATTGTGTAAAACGTTTTCTGTAAATTCGTCAAAATTGCACGTCAGTTTGCCTTTTAAACGGGTCTGCTTTTTGATGGTTTCACTGACTCTAATTTGCCCACGCAAACCAGATATATCCTCTTGGCTTGGGATATAATCACGATGTAAACCGCGCTTAATCTGCGCCTTTACTCCGTTTATCAGTATCGCTGCAAACAAATCATGTATATTGTCAAACTCCTCTGACGCAACATGTGCATAGCCTGTTTCGCGCAAGGTTTGATAGGCATAGGAAAGCATATAATAAATATTTTTTATTTTGTGGTTATCTGCCATTGACAGCACCCCGAAGTTGCCTGATCCAGCCTTCTGCCTTTGATGGTTCGTCAAACCAGTATTCTTGTAAAAGCGGAATGAGTTCATATTCTACCACATCGGTCAGCCAATCATTATTAATGTCCTGTTTTTCAGCGCAAAAATAACTATGCCCTATTTTGAAACCGTCACCCAATGAAGCATCTTCGCTGATTTCAACATTCAACTTTTCCACTGTGGATACTAATGAATCAAATGACGGAAGGTTAATATCTTTTTGATACTTGATAAACCCATCAGACTGAAATGCGGGGTTTAGATTAAAAAAAGCAAAACGGCGGCGCAAAGCATAATCAATCATGGCAAGGCTTCTGTCCGCTGTGTTCATCATGCCAATAATATGCATGTTTTTCGGCACCGAAAACTGTTCATCTTTATATAGTAAGCGAATAGATTTGCCACGCTTGTCTTCTTCAATTAGCATTAGCAACTCGCCGAATATTTTGCTTAAATTGCCTCTATTGATTTCATCAATAATGAAAAAATAATCTCTTTCATCATCGTCATTTGCAGTTTTGCAGAATTTATAAAATGGCCCTTCCGAAAGTGCAAATTTTGCGCCATCAGGTCGCCAGCCCATAATAAAATCTTCATAACTATAGCTTTGATGAAATTGAATCACCTTGACTCGGCTGGTATCTTCTTCGCCCATGATTGAAAAGGCAAGTCTTTCAGCGGCAAATGTTTTTCCGACACCAGGTGCGCCTTGCAATATGAGATTTTTTTTGCGAAGCAGTAAGCCTTTCATCGTGTCATATTGTTTCGTATTCATATACACTTCGCGAAGAAAATCTTCGCTTATATATTTATCATATGATATTTCAATTTCATTATCGTCGTCATCTTTTTCTATGCCGAATAACGCTTCCAGTTTTTCGATGTATTCCGTGTATGGTGTGATATCTGTCAGTGTTTTTTGTACCGCTTGTCCTGGGTGTTCATATTCACCAATATGTGTCCAGTTCATTTGGCGGATATGCTTATACTCGCCCCGCTGTTCATCAAATATATATTCCGAATCGACAATGCCCCGCCCTAATATGATGGAATAGCCTTTTTTAACATAAACGACGTCACCAATGGATAACTCATTGGCGAACTGCCACACGGCAAGCGACGCGTTTTTATGCGATTTATCATCCTCATTGAATTGTTGCATCGCTATTTTTATATCTGTTTTTGAAGCATATTCTGTCAAGTCCCCAAGATAATCCCAGCCAATCCCCATTAAATCTTTGTCACTAAATTCGTTCCAAAATCGCGCCTGTTCGCCGGGGGTGTAAATCCAGTATCGTGTGCCGCGGCTTCGGATGTTTGCGTGTTTCACAAAAATATCACTGGCTATTTCGGCATTCATTGGTGCGGTGTATCCTTTGGGGGTCAATGTCCATTTGCCTTTCACAAAATTGTCTATGTAGCCCGCAAAAACTAAATACTGACGCGCCCAAGCAATCTCTGTTAAAATTTTACTGGCTCCGTTTTTACCTTTGGAAAAATGGATATCATCTGTGGATAAACCGCAATTTTCAATGATTCTGTCATAGGCTTCTTTTCTTGTGGCAGAGCCGCCAAGGTCTTTTAGGGCAGATATCAGCGGCTCAAACCATTTTAGAAACGCGGCATTTGATTGCTTCTTTGATTGCGGGTTTACAGTGTCAGATTTATTTTTGGATTCGAGCCATCGTTTTTTAATGACATCACTATACAAAATCCATGTGTAGAGCACACCATTATTTAACGGGTTGCGTGCTGTGATGCCAAGCTTTTTCATTTGGGCAAATAAATCAAGGTTTTCTTCACCTAACAAATTTTCTTTGATGGCTTTTCTATAGTCGTCTGAAATGATGTTGATATTGGCTTCTGGGTTTTGAATATAAAGTATCGCATTGCGGATATTGCTAGGGAATGTATGGATATCCGTGCCCAACTTAAATTCCAACAACCATTTTACCCACTTATTTTGCCGCACCGCAGCTTTTGCTAAAACCCGTTTGTCATCATATGCATTCAGTTTGTTTTTCATGGCGGCGTTAAAATCAAAATAGCTGATGACCTGACCGATTAAAAGCAATAGTTTGTATTCATCGGATGTTTCATCGTATGAACTCAGCCAATTTTCAAAAGAAAATTTGGGTCGTTTAGTGCTGGCGATAAGTGTGGGTATGTCCATATTTGCAATGCTGTATTCCGAAAATTCATCAAACTTCTTTCTCGCTTTCTGAAAATAAAACACGTCAGATTCTGCCAGTGTTTTTATATCGGGGAGTTTAAACGCTTCATGCAATTCATTTTTATAATCGTTGAAGAAAAAAGACATGGTTGACCCTCCTGCTTGTATCTTTGAGTATAAATGCATCATATATCCTTTAAACATGTGATGCAAGAAAAAAGAGCAGATGTTATAATAAAAAAGGGCATTATGATGAAAAATCTGAAAATATCAATAATAGGGGTGTCACTTGTTTATACAAATACTTGTTCTGTTCAATATATTTGTCGCGGTTATATTTACGGCGTTTTATGCTTATCAAATTGTTTATATTTTTGTCGTTCTTTTATACAAAAGGAAACCCGAAAACGAAAGCAACGAAACGCACAACCATAATTATGCCGTATTGATAGCCGCAAGAAATGAATCACAGGTTATTGCGCAGTTGATATCCAGCATACAGGGGCAGTCTTACCCCAAGAATAATATCACTATTTTTGTAATCGCCGACAATTGTACCGATGATACCGCCGCTGTTTCCAGAGACGCAGGGGCGATTGTTTTCGAACGTTTTAACAAGCATCAAATAGGCAAAGGATATGCGCTTGACTTCTTGTTTAAAAAAATATTTGAATCATATCCGCCAGGTCAATTTGACGGTTTTTTTATTTTTGATGCCGATAATCTGTTGGATGTGAACTATATATCCGAAATGAACAAGACTTTTAGCAAGGGGCATAAAATTATAACAAGCTATAGGAACTCTAAAAATTATGCCGATAATTGGCTGTCTGCTGGTTATTCTCTGTGGTTTTTGCGTGAGTCAAAATATATGAACAACGCAAGAATGATATTGGGTACAGGATGTGCCATATCAGGCACAGGCTTTTTGGTGTCGGCAGATATTATCATGGAAAATGGCGGCTGGCCTTTTCATTTGCTCACCGAAGATATAGAATTTTCAAACCATAACGCGATAGCAAAAAACCGCATTGCGTATTGCAATGCGGCGGTTTTTTATGACGAACAGCCCACAACTTTCCGCCAATCATGGAATCAACGGTTGCGTTGGGCAAAGGGTTTTTATCAAGTTTTTGGGAAGTATGGCGCGGCTTTAATGAAAACGATGTTTACAGAACGCAACTTCTATGCTTTTGACATGTTTATGACAATACTGCCTGGCATGGTGCTTACAGCCGTTACCATGTCGCTTAATATGATAATGATTATTGGGGGATTAGCCATTGGTTTTGATATGTCTGCCATCATTCATTTATTTACAAACGCGTTGATGACTTTGTATATTTTACTTTTTGCAATAGGTGGTATAACGGTGGTTACGGAATGGAAAATGATACATTGTCGTGTGTTTTTTAAGATAGCATATCTTTTTACTTTTCCGCTATTTATGCTAACGTATATCCCTATTGCGATTACTGCCATGTTTCAGCATGTGGATTGGAAGCCAATCAGCCATAGCTCAGTCACCACACCATGTGGCATACGCCCAGAGCAGGTGAATGTCGTGAATGGGGAGTATATTTGCCCAAACAGTAAAATCAAGGCCAAATGCCCGCCAGGGTGTATTTATTACAATACGCCCTAGCTATAAGCCACAATACTTTTGCGCGTAAACATTGCGATGACTACAACCATCGCCACTGTAACAAATACGATTAAATATGGCACAGTTGTAAAATATTCAAATATAAAACCATACACAAACTGCCCAAGCGCGTTGGCCAAAAATGGCAGCATAACTACAATGGACATCACTTTACCAGTCAGTTCTGTTGGCGTTTCCTTTTGAATAAGGGACACCACTTGAATATTGGCCACAGTCAAAGCCGCCAATGCCAGCGCACATGCCGCAGTTAAAACTACATATATCACAAAACTAGGAAGGTTAAGCAAAAACGCCAAGCCAATAGGAAGCATTGCAAGCCCCGATATCATAATGGGCAGATAAGTATTACTTATTTTTAGCTTGCTGCCAAGCATTCCTGTTACAATGCCGCCGACGATACCCCCAGCCATCATCACACTTTGGCTGACACCCACAAACTCCATGCCCATATCTAAATACTGCGTAACAAAAACAGGAATACCAACCATGATCATGGACATGAGTGTGACAGATATCAAGAATGCAATGGCGGCGCATTTGAGTATGATTGTTTTTTTCATCATAAACTGGGCAGATTGCCGCATGTCGCCTTTGACTATTTTTATAATGCCACCGCTGCTATCTTGGGGTTTGAACGGGACACGTATAAACAAATCCATGACGGCAGTAATGGCAAAACACACCGCACTAACTGCCAAAATGGGAAACAGTCCAAATTCCGCAAATAATATCCCTGCAATAGCCATGCCAGCCATCCCAGAAAGAGAATTGATTAGATTGACTACCGCATTGGCGGGCACCAATTTTTCCCCGGTTGCCAACAGTGGCACACTAGAACTCACCGCAGGCATATACACGCCTTGAATCGCGTTTAAAGCCATCAACTTGACGATGACTATTGGTAAAATGGCGGTTACAAACCCGCTTGCCGCAATATATGCCAAAATAAGCATAGTGGTGGTCGCGTCCAGCCAAAACATCACACGTTGTTTTTTAAAACGGTCGGCTATCATACCGCCAATGGGCGACATAATCAGCAACGGAATATTGGTCAGCCCCAAAACAAGCCCAAACAGCGAAGCCGAACCGCTAATATACAAAATATACAGCGGCAATGCGAAGCTTAATACCATGTTGCCAAAGATTGAAATAATTTGCCCGATGATGAGTAATGTAAAATCTCTGTTCCAAAGTTTTGATGTCGTTTCCATGTTGTCACCTCAAGAATACTTTCTATGAATTTTTATAAATTTATCGAGTAACACACTGTCAATGATATCTGCCCCCGACGCTTTCATTAGAAATTGAAAATATTCAACGCGTTTGCGGAAAGCTTGTATATCACATTCAAATATTGCAGGCTCACACCATATATTTACCAGCAGAAGAAGTACTTCTGCGCATTCGTTGGGGTAAAGCGTGCTGATACTGCCATCGTCAATACCTTCACGCATTATGTCTGCCAACAGTGGCGCGGATATTTCCATGTTAAATTTCATGATGCCCAAAATGACTTTAGGGTCTGTTGCGCGTTCAGATAAAATTTTAAATACTTTATTTTCGCTTTCGTTTAAGCCTACACTGAGTATTTGTGTCAGTTTATCTTTTGCTGATAAATTTTTCATTTTGGCATCCAACAGATTTTTGAATTCAGCCATTTGTTCATGCGCTATATTGGTGACGACTGCGCCAAAAATGTCTTCTTTTGATTTAAAATGATGAAATATTGCCCCTTTAGACATGCCCAATTCATTGACAATATCCTGCATACTGGTTTTGTCGTATCCTTTTTCAAGAAACAGTGTGGTGGAAATGGATACGATTTTTTTTATTGTTTGCTCGGGGTTGTATTTTTTTACATTTTGCATGGTGCGACCTCCTGTGAATTAAAATACCGACCGTTGGTATGTATATTAGCAAAGAATGAATTCATTGTCAACAAAAAAATTAAAAAAATTTATAAAACTGCTTGACAGAAAATCGAACTAATAGTATGATAATTGTACAAACGTCACGAAAGGAGAACTTACATGAGCAAAAAAGCCAGATTATCTGAGTTTAACCGCAACAACATCATATCTGCTGCCAAACAATTGTTTGCAGAAAAGGGTATGCCCCAAACAACAATGGATGAAATTGCAAAAAAATCGGATTGCAGCAAGTCAACGATTTATGTCTACTTCAAAAGCAAGGAGGAAATATTTGACTGCATTGTACTAGAGCATTTTATCTTACTCAAAAATGTGGTTGAAGAAGCCATCAACAAAACAACAATATTTCCAGAGAGCTTTTTCGCAATTTGCAATGGGGTTGCCGGCTTCTACAATAGTAATCCATTTTACCTGGAAAGTATTCTGGGTGAAATCAAAATTGACGAAAGCGAATCAAACCCTGTGCTGTTTCAAATGTACACAGTGGGCGAACAACTAAACGACATCATAGTCGATTATTTAAAAGCCTGCATAGCAAACGGAAATATACGAGACGAATCCCACAGGTTATATGAAAATACTTTTGCCTTATGGGGCGCACTGTGCGGCATCATTTCATTGGCCCACAAAAAAGAAAAATATATTGAGTACAGGATGAGTGTTTCAAAAGAAGAGTTTATGCAAAATGGATTTGACTTTTTATTGCGTTCGCTGATGCCATGATTTACTGGTGAATGATGTGTGGCTGGTATGGTTTTGCCGCCGCCAAAGGTGGCATGGATTAAAAAATGACAAATGTCACTACTGTATTTTTTACCTCATGGATATAATCAGCAAATCAAAAAAATAAAATTAAAGGATGGTATGAAGTTTGAAAAAAGCTAGAGGCAGGACGTTGGCTAGAGCAAAACATTTTGTGGCACAGAAATGAAGCCCCGCTAAAAGTGACAATTTTAGGAATCAGAGAAGAAGACTAAGCAGGAACGGATT
>Ga0131853_10002107_pt1 | contig 35733 bp, 18 predicted proteins | sample TergutLab28metaG_FD_92764 | JGI IMG/M metagenome (GOLD analysis project Ga0131853, IMG submission 92764) | Labiotermes labralis P1 segment gut microbial communities from Petit-Saut dam, French Guiana - Lab288 P1 (version 2) (version 2) | ecosystem: Host-associated > Arthropoda: Insects >... | reverse complement strand
TAATGCAGATACAAGTGCTTGGTTCTACTGGGCAGTGCAGATTGCCTCTAACTCCTCACCTGGAGTTCCAGCGCGCAACTGGGTGGCTTTACAGTTGCCAAATGCGAGAGCGGAAGATGCGATTATCGGGTAGAAATGAGACCAAAGAAAAACCGACTCCCTCAAGGCTTGTGTTTGCCTTGAGGGAATTTTTCATTTTATTGGACATTTACACTCGAAGACGAATTGTGCCGAATCATTGGCATCACTATGTATTTCCATGTTCCACAAACGTGTTTGACACCAATAACAAGAGGAGTAGCCGACAGACAGGAACACGGGCACATCCCGCTCGCGGGCCTCCGCGAAGGCCGCCGACTCCCATTCGTGCCAGTGGATGGGGTTATCAGCATGGCCTCGCAGATAGGGCGAGGCGGATTGTTTGAGTCGATTTTCCATGGAGTTCATCTCCGGTGAAGTAAATTTTTCAACTAACTTTGCCAGATAGGCAAAAAAGATACTAGGTATTTATTGCCTCTGCCTTTTGCCTTGAAGACTGCAATACTATCCTACGGATGGGAGTGTTGAATTCACAAAACATTGATATTTGAGACCGGCTAATATAGTACAATGGTGTTAGGAAAAATCTGACATTGCGCTACGCCGGTGAGACGGTATGGGGAGTTGTTGTAACGAAGTCTTGATGAAACTTGGTCAGCAATCCACCTGAAGCAAAATGAGCCAGGTGCGATCTATGAACGACCCGGCAATAAATAATAGGAGGCAAGGTATGAAAAATTTCTACAGTGCTATGGAAACTAGGCGCTCCATCAGAGTGCTAGGCAAGGAGGAGGTGGTTTCGGCCGAACGAGTGGAAGAGGTCATCGGTCACGCTGTCCTGTTTTCTCCTACGGCATTTAATGCGCAAGAACAGCGGGTTGTGCTTCTGTTAGGTGAGCGGCACAGCTGGTTTTGGAACCTGCTCAAAGAGAAGCTGAAGGTACTTGTCCCCGCCGAAAAGTTCTCCGCTACCGAACGCAAACTGGAAGGCTTCGCAGGCGGCGTAGGCACCATTTTGCTCTACCAGGATACGGATATTATAAAGAGCTTGCAAGAGAAGTTTCCTACTTATAGGGACAACTTTCCCTCGTGGGCGCACCAGGCCAATGGGATATTAACATACACCCTTTGGACAAGCTTGGTGGTGGAAGGATATGGTGTCAGCTTGCAGCATTACACAGAGCTTATCGAGCAAGACGTAGCGCAGGAACTGAGCATTCTTCCGGCGTGGAAATTGATCGGGCAGATGCCTTTTGGCAAGCCGGAGGAGAGCCCGGAAGATAAAACTTTTGAACCACTTGAAAAGCGGATGCTTGTGTTTAGGTAGGAATCTGGCGATTTTCTTTGATCGTAATGCGTACAATTTCAGCTACCGCGTTTTGCACACGTTATCTAGCTTCTTAATACGCAAGCAAGCTTCGCGCAACAAAAATTAGGATGGAGGTATTGTTATGAACATACCAAATCAAAAACTCATGCCCTTCTTAACTTTTTCCGGCAATGCAGAAGAAGCCATAAACCATTATGCAAAGGTATTTGGCGCAAAGATCGAATCTATCACGCGCTTTGAACTCGGACAGCCCGGAGATGTCGGAAAGGTCATGAACGGCATCTTGGATTTTGACGGTCTGAAGCTGATGTTCATGGATATGGCTGCGGCATACCCTGCCCCCGCTTTCTCCTGGGCTACTTCGCTGTTTCTGTCTTTCTCCGATGAGCCATCATTCGACGCGGCTTTTGCGGGGATTTCGGCGGACGGAACTGTGATGATGGGACCTGAGCCGGTCAATGATATCCGCAAATGCGCTTGGGTTACAGATAAATTCGGAGTGACGTGGCAACTCGTTTGGGCATGAGCATATCTGAAACACAACAAAAGGAGAGCGTTGCATGAAGATTACAATTACCAAAAACGGACCTTATGTTGTTGACGCAGGGATACCCCTCAAAGAAGTAGATAGTGTAGCAACGCAAGACGGAGCCATACAAGATTATAAGGAGACGAAGGATGTCAGCACTCCAGAAAAAGTTGCTTACCTTTGTAGATGCGGGCACTCCGCAAATAAGCCATTCTGTGATGGGCAGCATACAAAGCTGGGCTTCGACGGAACGGAAACCAGTGCTAGAGAGAGTTATGATGAGACGGCCGAACGCTTGCAAGGCGCTGTTTATGACGCGTTAGATCGCCCAGACCTTTGTGCCGGTGGTAGACTTTGTGATGTAGGTAGCGGCTTTTGGCGTGCGCTTCATAAATCAGATGAGACAAGCAAAACCTATGTGGAGCATGTGGGATGTACTTGTCCTTCCGGCAGACTTACCTTGGTAGATAAGCAATCCGACCAGAAGTTGGAGCCAAAGTTAGAGAAAGAACTTTATTTGATCAGAGATGTTGAGGCAGAACATTACGGGCCTATTTATGTAAAAGGTGGAATCCCAATTTTCGGTGCGGACGGAGCTACATATGAGGCGAGAAATCGAGTGACACTTTGCCGTTGCGGGGAATCACAGAACAAACCGTTTTGCGATGCAACACATCTGCGGTGTGAGCATATGGAGATAGAGTGAACTTAATAAGCAAAATCGACAACAAGCCCCGCCCTTACCCTAGTGTGTGATGGGCGAGAGTATGAAGGAAACAACTGCATAACACACCGAACCCCACAAGGAAAATCACAAGCCTTGTGGGGCTTTCGCATGAAATTAGACATTTATACTCGAAGACAAATTGCGCCAAACCATTGCTACCACTATGTATTCCCATGTTCCACAAACGTGCATGACACCAGTGGCAGGAAGAATAGCCGGAGCTGAGGAAAATCGGCACGTCTCGCTCCCGGGCCTCCGCAAAGGCGGCGGAGCTCCAAGTGTGCCAGTGGATGGGATTATCCGCGTGGGCGCGCAAATAGGGGGACGTGGTTTGATTGAGTCTATTTTTCATGAGTATGGTCTCCGTGAAAAGGTATTTGTGTAATAGCGTTTCACGGCAAGCAAAAAAGATACCAGGCGATGGACTGGTATCTTTTACTTGTATTGAATGTGGTGGCTCGCGCTACGGACTAAGGCGACAAATATTTCGCATTTTTCCCATTGCCGGACTTCACAAGAGAGCCTACTTCGACGAGGTTCTTTAGTATTCGCCCTACTGGTGTTTGTGTAATCTCAAGCAGGCGCTCCACGTCCTTGCGGCTAATCACGCCCAAGTCCCTCGCCAGCTCTAAGACTCGTTCATCAGAGTTGAGCGTGTGCGTTTCGGATGCCGGATTAGTTGCGACACGGGTATTCGGGAGCGATATTTTGAGCACATTCGGCGTAATCTCTATTTTGGATGCAAGCCCGATGCTTTGGTAAACTTTAAAGATTTTCGGCATCTCGGTTCCATACGCTTCAATTAACTGTAGGCGATAAAATATTCTCGCAAACTGTGTGTTCCTGCATATAGAATAGCCACTCATAATGTCCGCCAATTCGATGCCGCTCATGGCGTATCTCAGCATATTGCCGCAGAAAAAGCAAGGCTGTTTGGCATAGAAGGATTGAACTTTGCTTGGTATGCGTGATATAATTTTATGTATTTATCTCCTGAAATTAGGACAGAGCGCGCAATCTGCTTTTAGAGGCGCTTGGATGATTCTGAAAAATGCCGAGCGGTCTTTTGACAAGTGAACCAAAAGTGAGAATATAAAACCCATACAAAAAAAGGGGCGGAGATATGAGGAAAAACCTATCTCAAAAGGTGAAACAGCTATCTCCTTTAGCCGTCCTATTTCTTGTATTTGCAGTATGTGTTGGATTATGGATCATTCTTATGACAAATGACGCTATGAACATAGACGGCGAAGATAGCTCGTGGGACTTGCGTAATATTAACCTTTCTGATACCTCCGTCCGCCTCCAAGGTGATGTAGAATATATTCCCAATGCGCTACTAAGGCCAGAAGAATTTTCTAATCGTGAGAGCGAGGCCCTATTCGGTAGCATAGAAGGATTTGATACCATCACTAGCCGCATTCGGATATATCTTCCAGATGATGTCTGTTACACGTTTAGCCGCTTATTATCAGGCTATTCCCATAGACTATATGTCAACGGCGAATGGCTTCTTGACGTGGGTATCCCTGGAGAGTGCCGGGAAGTTACCAGGTCTGACACAACACGCATAACTTTTACAACTCGCCCCGTTGACGGCGTGGTTGAGCTTGTGCAACAGTCTGCGACCTTCCTGCACCGCTGGGACACCTTGCCCCAACATTGGTATGTCGGCAGTCAAAACCTTGTGTCCGATCTGCGCATCACGGATTTCGTGTTGAGTCTAATTATGGGCTGTTTCCTCGCGCTATTCTTAATCTATATCATGCTGTACGTCATTCAGCGTGCTCATATCGCTACCCTGTATTTTGCGCTACTTAGCTTGACATTGTTCATCCGATCAGGGATTTTGGGATCGAGCATAGTTTGGACTGTTGTACCATGGCTTGATTGCTATACAAAATTTCGTATAGAGTATTTTGCTGTACCAATACTGGCTTGGCTTCTCATAGCTGTGATTGGCGAGCTATTACCGTGGCTTCTCCATAAATATTATCGCATTGTGGTGCATGTCACAATGGCGGCCTTTGCGCTTGTGTTCCTTTTTGCGAATATTACAATCATGAGTCAAGCGATGGTCCTGTTCTACATTTGCTGTGTTGCGCATACTTTGTATGTATTCTTTCGAGTCGCTAAAAAGCTTCGCAAAATAAATTTGGAGCAAGGGATTTTGCTCACAGGCTTTCTTTCTGTGGTGGTCACAGTTTTATATAGTCTGAATTATTACTCAGGCATACAGTTGATATCCTTCTATGTCACCCAACCTTTTGTGTCGATGATAGTCAATGTTTATTTTTGCTTCTCTGTGGCAACGGCTGTATTCATCTCCAACGCAAAAGCTACAGAGGCCGCGAAAATTGCGGAACAGAAACTCGCTGTGGAAGTCGATTCCTTGGCTCGGCTAAACCATATGAAAACGGAACTCATGATTACTATATCTCATGAGTCGCGGACATCCCTTGCAGTGCTTGCCAGTTACTCAGGTCTTGTGGCGATGGAACTCAAACACAAAGACGGTAGCGCGCGAATGATTTCTGATCTAAATAAAATTGTAGAAGAAGCGAAGCGTGTTGCGAACTTAATTGACAGCATGAATAAACTTACTTTGGGCGGCAAGGAGCCGGAAGCGCGTATACATCTGAATCTGAGTGAGCTGATTGAACAAACTGCCGGACTATACCGTCACATATTCGAGCGAGACAAGGTGAAAATGGAGTTAGCCATAGAAGATGGACTATTTGTATTTGCTAGTTCTGAAAAACTGACACAAGTATTATTTAACCTTCTCCAAAACGCGAAAGACCACACAGCGCAAGGAAAGGTTTCCGTAATAGCCAAGAAAGAGCATGATAACATAGTCGTTACTGTTTCTGATACAGGCGCAGGCATCCCGTCTGAGATGCTACCGCATCTATTTGAGCGGGGTGTCTCTGGAACTGCGTTTGGCTCAGGTATTGGTCTCGCCATCTGCAAAGAGATCATTGAGGCCTACAATGGCAGGATCACAATTGAAAGCGAGTTGATCGGGCAAAACAAAGGAACAAGGGCTACATTTATCTTACCTGTAGCCACAGAGGAGGATGAAAGCGGAACCGGATAGGGACAAGGTACCCACTAAGGTTCAAGAAAACTAGGGATATGCTTTCATTATTCTGGTATTATAAAGGGCAACATAAAGAGACAAGGGCTCGGCAGGTCGAGAGGGTGTGAAAATGGAACCGTATAGAGGCAGTGTATTGCTGGTGGAAGACAACGATAAACTCAATGATGCAAACTCTCGTGCTTTGGAGCTACGTGGTTATGAGGTATACACCGCGCTTACGCTAGAAAAAGCACGCCAGCATCTTTTGTGGCTAGAACCTGATGTTATCTTGCTGGATGTGATGTTGCCTGACGGAAGCGGCTTTGATTTCTGTAAAGAGATACGAGAGGCAACAACGGCGCACATCTTGTTTCTTACAGCCAAAACCAGTCACGAGGATATGATCCAGGGTATGCGCATCGGCGGCGATGCCTATATTATAAAACCGTTCCACCCCGAAGAAATGCTAGTTAAAGTAGAGGCGGCCATGAGGCGGCGTAGAACTGAGGAAATTCCAAAAATCAAAAAAGGAAATCTTACGCTAAATATATTGGCGATGCAAGCCTTTGACAATGAAACATCTTTGCGGCTCACACCGATAGAATTTTCTTTATTGTTGCTGTTCGTTAACAATGAGGGGCATCCCCTGAGTGCCGAGTATATATACGAAACTGTGTGGAAAGTCCCAATCGTCAAAAATAAGAATGCCTTGCAGACTGCAATTTCCAAGCTGCGCCGCAAAATCGAATCCACGGGATATATCATTGCTGTCCAACGAGATCATGGATATACATTCCAGAGAACCAGCATTTGAACCTTGCTTTTTAGCAAGGTTTTTTGTTTGGGAAAGTTATTCTGATATGATGACTATGGGGGAATTTATTCTTAGCTTCATTAAAAAATTTTTAAAAGTGGGTGGGCACTATGAGAAAATTTTTATGTTTCTTATTGATTGCGGCTCTTTTTGTGGGGTTTCTCCCTCCGATGGCTTTCGCGGCGACGTTTGTAGTCACAAACTACGATGACCTCGCAGCTGATATTGCGGCTGCACCTACAGATGGAACTGTGACAACGATTGAACTGGCAAACAATATCGCGGCTACCGGTGGGGCAATCACCATTGCCGCTAATCAAAACATTGTTCTCACCAGCACGGCTGGAAATATATTTACCTTTACACAGGCAACCACCGGACAGCGGCACTTTAGTGTAGCCGGAAGTCTGACCCTTCAAAACGTCACCCTGAGCGGACCGGGTGGCACGACCTTTGGCGGAGGTGTGAGCGTTTCCGGCGGATCACTTACCGTAGCAGATGGTGCCACGATCACAAACTGCAATGTCAGTGGGTCTGGCGGCGCTGCCTCTTTGACACACAACAGTACATTCACCATGACAGGCGGTACAATCAGTGGCAACACCGCTACCACGGGCGGTGGTGCTTTAGATATTGAAAATGGCTATGCTACCATTTCCGGCGGCACGATCTCCGGCAACGTGGTGACCACCGCCAGCGGATTTGGCGGCGGCCTTTATCTGAAAGCCGCGAACCTGACCATGTCAGGCGGTGAAATCTCCAATAACCGCGCAAACAACGGCGGCGGTATCTATGTAGATGCATCCGGCCTAATCAATATGAGCGGCGGCACGATCAGCAATAATGTCGCCTCCGCCAACGGCGGCGGTATATTCACTGCTCAATATACCAGTAACAATCCCTTGCCGCCCAACTCCTATCTAAACCTAATCATCGGCTCGGCTGTGGTCTTTACGGGCAATGTGGCCGGGAGCGGTGCACGGATTCCGCCAAGCAATGTAGCGCCCCCGAGTACGCAGATTCAAACGACAAGCACTAGCTCCGTTTTCGGTAACCCGCTCAACAATCTGGACATCAACTATTTTGGGTCAGCGGGTGTTATGGTCATGTCTCTGACGGTTACATTCTCCCCGGGCGCAAACGGCACTTTCCCGCCGGGAACTGTAACACAGCAGAACATTCCAACCACAAACAGCCCCCTTGTCCCAACTTCCGTACCGACACCGCAACCAACTGCGAATTACGGATTTATCGGCTGGTCGTCAGACGGCGGCACCACGATTTTGACCTCCGCCCAGGTACTTACCACACCGATCAGTAACAATACCACCTATGTCGCCCAGTATGCGCCACCGATCACGCTCATTTTTGATGGGCAAGGCGGCACGCCTACAACACAGACGGTGACACCGGTTCAAGTGACGGGTACATATGCAAACGCCTTGTCACAAGCAACCATTCCAACACTCGCAGGCAATGTCTTTCGAGGCTGGTTTACAACGCCGAACGGGGTCGCGGGAGGCGTCCAGATTCTTCCCACCTCTATCGTTGCAATCGGGACAGCGAATCCAACAACTCTTTATGCTTGGTGGATTCCAGACCCGACGGTCACTATCACATTTGAGGCGAACGCGGTCGGCGGTACCCCCGCAACACAGGTCGTACCGGGCCGAGTTGTCGGTAACACCTATGCCGCCACACTTGCGGCAATCACAACGCCGACCAATCCCGGTCTTGCCTTCAGCGGCTGGTTTGACGCACCGTCCGGCGGGAATCAGATTACCGATTCCACCCTGATTCCGTCAAGTGTAACGGGAAATATAACCGTTTACGCCCAGTGGGTACCGATTGCGCCAATTACCGTCACCTTTTTAGCCCAAGGCGGCACGCCGGATGGGCAAATGCAGACGGTGACTCCGGGCGGCACCTATGCCGCCGCGCTGTCTGCCATCACACAACCGATGCAAGCGGGTCACGATTTCATCGGCTGGTTTACAGCGCCCACGGGGGGTGTACAGATACTCCCCACCACAGTCGTCACAGCGACAACGGATCAATATCTCTATGCCCACTGGGTTGGGGTAACGGTGACCGTCACCTTTGACGCCCAGAGCGGTACGCCTGCAACACAGATTGTGTCCGGTCTGGCTCCACTCTCCTCCTATGGGTCTGTTTTCGCTTCGATTATAACGCCAACTCGACCCGGCTATGTCTTCCAAGGGTGGTATCAGTTGCCAAATGGCGGCGGAAGCCGCGTGAATCAGTACGCCACGGTTCCCCTGATGGATATGACGGTTTACGCCTTTTGGACACCCGCGCCGCCAATCACGCTTACCTTTGACGCCCAGGGCGGCACACCCACCGGGGAGACAACATCTGTCACACCGGGGAATACCTATGCCGCCGCTTTGGCTGCTGTTACAGAGCCGACACTGGCTGGCTCTGCATTTGTTGGCTGGTTTACAGACCCGACGGGGGGTGTACAGATTCTTGACACAACGGTTGTCACAGTGACAGCAAATCAAACCCTCTATGCCCGCTGGGTGCCGATCACTGTTACGATTACCTTTGACCCGAATGACAACATGTCCGCAGATCAGGTCGTAAGCGGGCAACCCATTGGAAGCACTTATGCAGCGGCGCTTAACGCCATTACAATGCCAACACAACCCGGCTATACCTTTAATGGCTGGAATACCGCAGCGGACGGCACGGGAACGCCGATTACCGCAGACAGCACGATTCCTGCTGAAAACACAACGGTTTACGCTCAGTGGACACAGATTCCGCCCATGACTGTTACCTTTAACGCGAACGGCGGTGTGTTTAATTCCGCCTATTTCATTCCGGGCGATGGCGCATGGATTGATCCAAGTGATGACACACTTGCATACTACGAGCCTGTTTTTATAGCGGGAACCTTCCTGCAAGCCATGTCCGCCATGGCAAATCCCGATCCGCCACCGCCAAGTGGTAGCAACACCTACTATTTCAACGGCTGGTGGACAACAGAAAATGCCCCCGGTGATACAACCACCGGTACACAGGTTCGGCCGACGGATACGGTGTGGGATCCGGGGTCAGGCGCAGAGATTACCCTCTATGCCAACTGGTCGATTCAACCCACGGTAACCCTTACCTTTTTCGGAAATGGCGGCACACCCATGACGCAAATCGTACAAGGGGCAACGCCCGGGATGGAGCTTTCGGCTATCATCAATTACTACATCCAAACGCCGACCCGCCCGGGCTTTACCCTCACCGGCTGGGAGGATCAAAACAACCTCCCGGTGGAGAGTAACACAATGATTCCGGACACAAATACTTACTATATCGCTCTATGGGAGCAAAACCCCTCTATCACCGTGACATTTGACGCGCAGGGCGGCTATTTTGATCCGGCCGACGCAATCCCGGGCGATGGAACGACATTTTCACCGGATGATTTGTTTGCCTATCATTATCCTGTTATAATAGGCGGGACATTTATGCAGGCCATGGCAGCCACGCCGAATCCCTATCCGTCAAGTAATGCGTACAGCTTCGGCGGCTGGTGGACAGCACCAAGCGGAGACCCGAGCGCTGTACAAGTTCTCCCAACTTCAACTGTGTGGGCTGACCCACCGAGTGATCCGGGTAACATTACCCTCTATGCACACTGGATATCTGTACCGGCGGTCACAATCACCTTTGACGGAAACGGTGGTACGCCTACACCGCAGATCGTACCCGGTCAGTTTCCGGAAGACACCTTTGCAGTGTCTTTTGCATCCATCACAACACCGACACAAAGTGGCTTTACCTTTATGGGCTGGGAGGATGGAAGCGGAAACCCGATTACCGCTACTAGCCTGATTCCTCCGGGAAATACCACCGTTTACGCCCAATGGGAACAAAATCCGCCAGTCTTGGTCACCTTTGACGCCCAGGGCGGCACACCTGCCACACAGACGGAAGAAGTAACAACAGGAGACACCTATGCCGACGCTCTAGCCGCGGTTGACACACCGACGCTGACGGATTTCTTTTTCCAAGGTTGGTTCACAACGCCGAGCGGCGTTGCCGGAGGCGTACAAATACTCGACACAACAGTCGTCACCGCAACGGCGCCTCAAACACTCTATGCTCGCTGGATCCCAGACCCAACTGTGACGATTACCTTCGACGGAAACGGCGGCGCACCCGGGACACAAGTCGTCTCCGGCAGAGTCGTTGGTAGCGCTTATGCCGCCACCCTCGCTGCAATTACAACGCCGACACTAGCAGACAATGCCTTCGTCGGCTGGTTTACAGCCCAGGACGGCGGCACGCAGATTACAACTTCCAGCATCATCACTGCGGGCGATATAACACTTTACGCCCACTGGATTCCAATCCCCCCTGTCGAAATCACCTTTGACGCCCAAGGCGGCACGCCGGACGGTCAAACATGGCAACTGGAAACAGGCGACCCCTACGGAGACGCGCTGAGTGAAATCACCACTCCGGCACGACCCGGCTATGTCTTCGCCGGCTGGTTCACAACACAGGACGGAGACACAAGCGGTGTGCAGATTCTCGATAACACCATCGTCACGGCAACCGCAGATCAAACCCTCTATGCCCACTGGATTGCGGTGGGTGTCTCCATCACCTTTGACGGAAATGGCGGCACGCCTACGGCACAGGTTATATCCGGCAAGATGCCCGGTGACACCTTTGCCATCTCCCTTGCATCAGTTACACCGCCAACAAGAGAATTTTACACCTTCCTTGACTGGTTTACAGCACCGACAGGCGGAGATCTGATTACCAATACCAGCGTAGTTCCTGATGCAGATACAACCGTTTATGCCCAATGGGATCCAATTCCAATCACAATCACCTTTGACGCCCTCGGAGCCGCACCCGCCGAACAGACGGAGTCTGCGATGTCAGGCGACACCTTTGCCGCATCTCTTGCGGCTGTCACAACGCCGACTATGACAGGAAGCACCTTTGTGGGTTGGTTCACTCAAATCATTGGCGGGACACAAGTAAACCCAAGCGATATCGTTACACAAGACAAGACACTTTACGCACAATTTACACCCACGCCGGTTACACCGCCCACGCCACCGACACCACCCACGCCTCCAACACCGCCAATGCCCCCCACACCGCCGACAGACCCAACCTTTAGAGAGGATGTTACTTTTACAGAGATTCACTATGCTTACCTCATCGGCGAAAGCGCTACCTACATTGCACCAACGAATGCCATCACCCGCGCTGAGGTGGCAAGCGTTCTCTTGCGGATTGTGAGTGACGAGACAAGGGCTACTTTCTGGACACTTGAAAATCCTTTCCCTGACGTACTGAACAATGGCGGCGTTTGGTTTAGCAATGCCGTGTCTGTAGTAAACAATATGGGAATCATGACAGGGCTTCCAGATGGCACTTTCGGGCCAAATCGACGAATTACGCGGGCAGAAGTTGTCACAGTTATGACACGGTTTCTATCCCCAGACATGCAATATAGCGGCACGGTGGACATGTTCCCTGATATTTCCACCCACTGGGCGAGAGACAGTATTAACCTAGTAACCGAGCTCGGTTGGGTACAGGGTTACGCGGATGGAAACTTCAACCCAAACGCAAACATCACAAGAGCAGAGTTTGCCACTATGGTCAACCGTATGCTGAATCGAACCACAATCGACATTGACACAGCGAATATGAGAACCTGGGCAGATAACGCGAACACGAGCGCTTGGTTCTACTGGGCGATGCAGATTGCCTCCAATTCCGCGCCTGGAGCTCCGCCGCGCAACTGGGCGGCTCTACAGTTGCCGAATGCAAGGGCGGAAGATGCGATTATCGGGTAGACATGAGGTCAAAGAAAAACCGAATCCCTCAAGGCTTGTGTTTGCCTTGAGGGATTTTCCATTTTAATTGGGCATTTGCCCTCGAAGACGAATTATGCCGAAGTACTGATATCACTATTGTATTCCCACGTTCCACAAACCTGTTTGACACCAGTGACAAGAGGAATAGCCGGAGCTCCAAGTGTGTCAGTGGATGGGATTATCCGCATGGGCGCGCAAATAGGGGGATGCGGTTTGGTTGAGTCTATTTTTCATGAGTATGGTCTCCGTTTGATTAGTATGTTGCGTATAGCCTTGCCTGACAATCAAAAAAGATACCAAGTAAATTGCTTGGTATCTTTTACCGATATGTAATTTAGCTACCTTTTGTTGTTGTGACTTACGGACAGGTGCAATCTCCAACATTAGTACCAAAACTTGCCAAAGCTCTGGAGTCTTCAATTGCCCAAGGAACGTCAACGTCTAAAACTGTACCAGTTCGACGATACCATACTTCCATAGCATTACCAATGTCAATCCGTACGTGCCAGAAAGTACCAGTAGAAGTAATATTACGATTTATAATAATATCACCAGTTTGAGTCTCTGGAGGGGCTACAAATTGCATCCCAAAGCTGGGTAAATATAACCAATGAGGATCAGTGAAGTTTAATATTCTATTTATGGCAGTAAATCCTGGAGCTGAATAACCCTCTAGAGCTTCGCCAATAGTGAAGTCAACACCTAGCCCAGGGAATGGACCAAATGCAGGTGCACCATAACGAAGCCATTCCAGATTCATACCACATAGGAAGTCGTTGATGTCTGATACGCTTTCCATCTGAAATACTCGTAACATGGTGGTGATACTTTGCTCAATGGTGTAACGTCCGTTTGGATCAAAACGATTACCACCAACACCACCCATGATACCAAACAATCTCATTTGACCGATATACTCTCTAGCCCACCCAGAGATAGAATCACCATCTGCAAATGTTGCCGGATGGTTTCTCATGGGAGTCTGGACAACTCCAATTAGTCTACTTAGCATTGCCGCCGCTTCTTGGCGAGTTAACAACCCATCGGGATTGAAACGACCACCACCTACACCTTGAACGACATCCAAGTACGCCATCTTCTGGACATTTACATCATCTGTGTCTGTAAAGGTAACACGCCCAGTAATTGTGCGTCCTGTGGTAGCTTCGTAGAGAGCAACGGCGAGTGCTGTAAACTCTGCTCTGGTGATCGAGGAAGTGAACCTATCCATTAGGTGATCTGGTACAAGATTCTGACTGTGTGCTTCTCGTACATAGTCAACAGCCCAGTTAGAGGGTGTTGATGTTGCAAATGCTGTTGGAATCATAGTTACTAGAACAGAAAATAGGACGATTAGGACTGTAATTTTCTTTTTCATGATTGTAGCTCCTTTGTTCGCTACTAACAGGTGCATTCTCCAACTACTGCCCGATTTGGACAAAGGTAGTATGATAGGCTCTGTGAGTAGCTGAATGTTGTCCAACATCAATCATCAGCCATATTCCATCAGCCCAATCACTCATAAAGATTACTACATCTCCTGTACGAGTACTCATCATATTTCCAGTGTCATTTGCCGGGAAGTTACTAAGGTTCAATTGCCCACTTAGATTCAAGAATCTCCAATGTGCAACTCTAACATCAGCAAGCAATCCTCCAGCCCCATCACTTTCCCATGCACCTCTCATAAGGAAAGCATGAGGAGTTTCATTAACAGTGAAGTCAACGCCTAATATTTGACGAACGAGAGCCATGTCAACATTTGCAAGGAAAGTTTCTACACTCGTCTCATAATTGTATACTCTCAGCATGGTCGTGATGGACTGCTCAATGGTGTATCGACCCTGCGGATCAAATCTGTTCCCACCAACGCCACCCATGATACCAGAGGATTGCATTTGACCAACGTGATCCATAGCCCAATTAGCGATTGCAGAGTTATCATTGAACATGGCATTATTGGTCGGCAGAATCATAGCAACTGTATTTGTTAGTCTTGATAACATGGTTGCCGCTTGTTCTCTTGTGATGAATCCATCAGGATTGAAACGATTATTGCCGACACCTCGGACAACACCAATATATCCCATTTTCAAAATATACTCATCATCTGTGTCCTCAAACCACCATCTTCCAGTAATTCCTGTTCCGGGATTAGCCTGAACAATATTGGGAGTACTTTCTCTCCCATTGACAACCCGGAATAAATAGTAAGATAGTTGAGCAAATTCTGCTCTAGTGATCGGTTGATCGAATCTGCCCATTAAATTTGATGGCACTAGATTCTGGTTATATGCTTCTCGTACATATGATTGCGCCCATGTGGACGGCGCATCATTTGCAGACCACGGATTGGATGTTGCAAGAGCCCCCGGCACGAGTACAAGGATCAGCACGATTGCCATCAGAAAAGATAAAATACGTTTCTTCATGTTGTGTTCTACTCCTTCAATAAATTGGAATAATTTGTATAATGAGTGTTCTTTGCTCATTATACCATAAAATCCAACTCGATTGCACAATGCGTAGACAAATATCCGCAGATTTGATAAAATACCACTGTATGCATAAAATAGAATCAGAGACGAGGACTCCCGTGGGAAAACGAATTCTGCTCATCATCAATCCAAAAGCCGGAAGAGGCCGCTATAAGTTAGAGATTTCGCATATCATCGAAACCCTCTGTGCCGGCGGCGCGTCTGTCCATGTCCATTTGACCAAACACTCTGGCCACGCAAGTGAAATCGCCCGGACAGAGGGGGCAGACTACGATATCGTCGCCTGTCTCGGCGGAGACGGCACCTTAGGTGAGACCATCGCCGGGCTGATGGAGCTGGAAACCCGCCCGCCTGTGGGCTATATCCCTATGGGGACAACAAACGATATGGCTCTCACACTGGGTTTACCAAAAGAGTCTGACCGCGCCGCGGAGCTCATGCTGGAGGGGAAACTCATCCATCTCGATGTGGGGCGGTTCAAAGAAGAATATTTCACCTACATCGCCGCCTTCGGCGCCTTTACCGAAGTGTCCTACCAGACCCCCAGTGAGAATAAGCAGACATTAGGCCACTTCGCCTATATGTTAGAGGGGCTTGGGCGATTGAATAAAATCATACCCCGTAAACTCATCGTAGAATATGATGAAGGTGGTCGTGTGGAAGGGGAATTCATCTTCGGCGCAGTGGCAAACACCCTGTCAATCGCAGGGCTTTGGAAGCTGAAGCCGGATTGGGTTGATCTAGCGGACGGCGCCTTTGAGGTCATACTCATCAAGAACCCCAAAAACATCCTAGACTTGAGCGCCATCTTCATGGACATCGTAACCAATAAAGCGGATTCGGAATATGTCCAAATTTTCAAAGCACAAAAAGCCCGCTTCCTATTTGAAGAGCCAGTCCCCTGGACAAGGGACGGAGAAGCCGGGGGTGAACATAGAGAGCTCACACTAGAAAACATCAATCCCGGCATACAGATCTTTGTTCCGCGTGAAAGGGAGTAAACCATGGGCATAAACATCTTAGCAGTCGGCGATGTGGCATCGAAGAGCGGTTTGGACTGCTTGAAGCGTCACCTGCCGTCTATCATTAAAAGGAAAGAAATCAGCTTTACTGTAGTCAACGGTGAAAATGCCGCAGTCCTGGGTATTACGCCGGACATGGCGGAAGAGATCTTTGACGCAGGCGCAGACGTCATCACCCTGGGCAACCACACCTGGGGACGACGGGACATTGTATCTTATTTAGAGGATGCGCCCAACATCATAAGACCCCTCAACTTCGCCCCCCAAGTACCGGGAAGAGGATACACCCTTGTGGAGCGGGATTTTGGTACGGTATTGGTCATAAATCTCATCGGCCGCCACGGGATGGACTTTGGGCCGGATAATCCATTTCTATTGGTAGACAAACTCCTAGGGGAACAGAAAGCGGATATTACCCTCATCGACTTCCACGCGGAAGCCACCAGTGAAAAGCTTGCCATGGCTTACTACCTAGATGGTCGTGTCACGGCGGTATGGGGGACACATACCCATGTACAGACTTCCGACCCCCAAGTGTTGCCAAAGGGAACAGGCTATGTAACCGACCTGGGTATGACAGGACCTGCCAGATCAGTATTGGGCATCCGTCCGGAACAGTCTATTAACATGTTCCTCGGCAATATCCGGGAGCGCTTTGAACCTGCACCCGGCGCTTGCAAATTAGAGTGCGCCGTGTTCACCGTAGACACAGAGACCGGCAAAACCACAGAGGCGGAGGTGCTTCGCATCCATGATTAAAGTCTTACATGCAGCAGATTTCCACCTAGACTCCCCCTTTGAAGCTTTGCCGGAAGAAAAAGCGGCAATCAGACGGCGGGAGCAGAGAGTGATTTTAGATCGAATTGCAAAACTTGCAAATATAGAACAGGTGGATGCAGTCCTCTTGGCGGGTGACCTTTTAGACAGCGACAAAAGCTACTATGAAACAGGCGAAGCCCTAGCCCGCGCCTTTTCTGAGATCAAAGCCCCCGTATTCATCGCACCGGGGAATCACGATTACTATCACAACCACGCCCCTTGGGCGGCCTTGAAGCTCCCGGGAAATGTCCATATCTTCCAATCAGGTACCCCGGAAGCGGTGGAGCTGGAGGGGAAAAACGCCATCATCTGGGGCGCCGCCTTTACCGCCAACCGTTCAGGCGGGATGCTGGAGAACTTCCCGGAAGTGCCTCCGAACAAGCTGAATATTATGGTGCTCCACGGACAAGTGGGGAGCACGGAAGAGGCCTATAACCCCATGACACCGGCACAGATCGCGGCGACGGGACTGAGTTACTTAGCTCTGGGACATGAACATACATATTCCGGTCTGCAAAAAGCAGGAGATACCTATTATGCTTACTCCGGCTGTCCCGAAGGGCGCGGCTTTGACGAACTCGGCACCCGAGGTGTGGTGATCGCAGAAATCGAGGGAGGTCGTGTAACAGATCGTTTTGTACCTCTCGGCGGACGAGAGTATCATAAGTTAGAAGTGAATCTGCAAGATGTCACCGATGTAGAAGAGACAATCAAAGCGAAGCTATCACCAAACACGGAGCGGGACATCTACCGCATCATCTTAACAGGCGAGTTTGATGGTAAGATCAACGAGGATGCTCTTATAGACGCCCTAGTGAGCCGATTTTTCCACCTGACCATTGAGGATCAAACCAGAATTTGCCGTAATATCTGGGCGGAAATGGAAGAGGACAGTTTGCGCGGTCTCTTCCTCCGCAAAATGCGTGCCCGATATGAGGCGGGAGATGAAGCAGAAAAAGAAAGAGTCACCTGGGCCATCCGCTACGCCTTAGAAGCGATGGAAAAAGGCGAACAGTGGAGGATGTAGTATGATAATCAAAAGACTATCCGCCTCCTTCGGTGGACTGCAAAATGCCCGGCTTAAGTTGGAGGCCGGTCTCAATATTATAGATGCGCCCAATGAGCGAGGAAAGAGCACTTGGTGTGCCTTCATCCGCGCTATGCTCTATGGCATCAACACGGCAGAACGGGAGCGGGACGGATTTATCCCAGAGAAAACCAAATACCGCCCCTGGTCAGGCAATGCCATGGAAGGGGTCGTGGAGATTGAAGTGGAGGGCAAGCGAATTGCCATCCAGCGGACAGCCTTAGGTGCCTCTCCCATGAAAAAGCTGGATGTACGCTTTTCCGACACCGGCGAGGAAGTCCTCGCCCTCGTGCACGAGAATTTAGGCGAAACCCTAACAGGCGTGCCGGAAGGGGTTTTTGTCCGGGGTGCATTTATTCGGCAAGCGGGGATGAAAATCTCCCAAACTGGCGAGTTGGAACAGCGCATCGCGGCTTTGGTCTCCGGCGGGGATGAGAACATTTCCTATAGTGAGACAGCCGGCACCCTGGGTACATGGCGCAGAAATCGCCGACACAATAAAACAGGGAAGATCCCAAGTCTGGAAGCCGAGATAGAAGCCATAGATCAAACCATAGCCCACCTAAAAGAGGCATCGGAAGCCTATAACGAGATCAGCCTAGATCTAGACCGGGCGGAGATGCGGAAAAAAGAGCTTGCGGCAGACCTAAATACTCATATAGAAGTAGAACGCCGCATCCAGCGTCAAAAAATCGCAGACGCGAAAAAGAAAGTGCAAGAATTAGACCGGGAAATCGCCGAGAAACAGAGAAGCCTTACACAAAACGGAGGGGATTTCTCCAAAGAAGGCCTTAGAGAAGCCAGAGAGACTTATGACAAGCTGGGCAGTCTCACCATGCAATACACACAGTCGAAAACAAAACGAGACGAAGCGGAACAACAGCTACGCCTCATCGAGGAAGAGCTCCAGAGCACATGCTTTGAGGGAAAGAGCCCGGAAGAGGCCAAAGCCCTTGTCACAAGTGTGGAGCTGGAAGACAAATCGGCGAACGAGGCAAATGAGTTTGACCGAAAACACTATACAATCCCCCTGGCGGTACTCCCTGTACTGGGGATTGCGATTTTAGCCATCAGTTTGGTCATGGAATTGCCTTTCGCCATGCTTTCCGTCCTTGCTTTCCTCGCAATGGGAGTTGTGGGCTTCCTCTTTTATAGAAGGTGGAGTGCGGTAAGCTTGCTCCTTAAGCGCCGTGATGCCACCTTGATCAGGTTACGTGTGCCGGACATAGAAGGTTTGCACCGTGTCCTGGAAGAGTATGAAAGTCTCAGCGTCAAGGCGATAGAACTCAAGGCGAAGTTTGACGAAGCCAACGCAATCTGTGATAGCGCTTTAACAGAGGTAGAGCGTCTGCGAACTCATTTTGAGCAAACTGTCGAAATCCTGTCCCCCGGTGTAGCAGACTTAGAGGGTGCAGTAGCTACTATGACCGAGATTGAAAAGATGGCAGGCCGTCTGGAGCTTGCTGAACAAGAAAAAGCGGCGGCGGCACATCTGGTGCAGACCTTAGTAGAAGCCTATGACGGTGACCCATCTGAACGGATTCCCCAGGACAACTTGAGTCTGCCCCTTCGCAGTAAGAGCGAGACAATCTATGACCTCAAACGTATGGAGGGAGAACTGGAGACCCTGAAATACAGCCACGGCAGAGCCGAAGGTGAAGTCCGGGCATTGGGTGACCCGGTTGTGCTGGGCGCAAAACAGAAAACCTTAGAGGCACGACTGGAAGAGCTGAACAAACAATATGATGCACTCACTCTGGCGATGGAGGTGCTGACGGAAGCGGATGCCGAAATCGGTGCGCGTTTCTCCCCTCTTCTAGGGAAGCAGGCCGGCGCCTATCTAGACCGTCTCACAGAGGGACAGTATAAGCGTGTTGTATTTGACAAAAACCTAAGCACCAGCGCCGAACGTGCGGGGGAGAGTGTGAGCCGTGATATCTTATACTTATCCGGCGGCACAATTGACCAAGTATACTTAGCCCTCCGCCTGGCCATCTGTGATCTCACCTTCCCGGCAAAGCGTGCCTGTCCCATCATTCTAGACGATGCCCTTATCAGTTTCGACGATGCGCGTCTGGGCAGTGCCCTTACCTTATTAAAAGAGCTTGCGGAAAAACGACAGATATTACTCTTCACCTGTCAGAATAGGGAAGCGCAGTTTTTCAAAGGGGACCAGGCTGTCCATGTGGTGGATCTGTGAGAGAGGGAAGCATGAAGAATAGAAGAGTATATATTATAGGTAGCGTGTACATCTTGCTTGCCACCTTACTGTTGACAGCCTGCAATACAACTCCAGAGGTGCCGCAAAGCCAAGAGGTGTTCGTGCTTATGTACCACGACATCAGGGAAGAAGCGGTGTATGGCAATTCCGCTATCATTTCAACAGAAGCGTTCCGCCTCCAGATGGAGACCTTGCAAGCCGCAGGATTTCAGGCGGTCACCTTTGACGACCTGATTGCTTTCGTTGATGAGGGTGCGCCCTTGCCGGAGAATCCCATCGTGATTACTTTCGATGATGGCTACCGATCAAACTTAGAATTAGGCGCGCCGATTTTGGAAGAACTTGGCAAAACTGCCATCATCAGCGTCATCGGCATATCCCGAGGACGAGATACCTACAGACACACAGATATCCCTATTATCCCACATTTTACTTGGGACGAAGTGCGTCCTTGGGTGGAGCGGGGCGTCATTCAAATCGGACATCACTCCTACGACATGCACAGATGGCACCGAGATCCGGATGAACCTTGGCGGTATGGTGTCTTACCCATGGAAGGTGAAAGTCCCGAAGCCCATAGAGAAGCCCTCCTTGCAGATTTTGAACGCCTGAGTCACGCAATCCGAGTAGAGCTGGACAAAGAGGTTCTGGTTTTCGCTTATCCTTACGGACACTATTGCGAGCAGTCTGAAGCAATCTTGCAAGAGTTGGGTGTCAGAGTAACCCTAGCGACACATCCGGGCATCAATATAATAGAACAGCAGAAGCCCGAAAGCCTCTTTTTATTAAACCGCATCAACATGACAGAAGACTTAGATGCAGAAGCCCTATTGGAACTCCTGGAAAGCTTTCGGCAGGAGACGGAGTAAGTATATAGGTTAAGAAGAAAGATCCAATGTACGGACTCGGGTATTTTGTTGGAAAAGTTTGATCTGATAGAGCGTATCACCGCGTAAGCCGCCAAAGGCAAAATGCCCGTCCGCATCAGACATGACCTGGGCGACCAAAGAAGGGAGTGCATCCTCCGCAGTTTGAAACAGAAGCACCAAGACAGCGGACATTGGAAGTCCATCTGGGTCAGTTAGCACACCGTGGATGGCAGAGGATGTATCCGGCGAGATGGTGAGTGCAGTCTCAATCCGCTCCCCCTCCGCGGGTTTACAGTAGAATTTATGATCTTGCATGGCAATTACTCCCAAATAGTTTCTCCAGTATAGGCAAGAATCCTAACATAGGTTCATATATTACAAATATAGGTAAGGAGCATTTCAAAATGGCAAAAGAAAAACAGGTAGAACAAATCACCGACATGGAAGTAGATTTCGCCCAGTGGTACACAGACGTAGTGCGGAAGGCGGAACTCATCGACTATTCCGGCGTAAAAGGATTTTACGTCCTCAGACCTTATGGCTATGCCCTTTGGGAAAACATCCAAGGGGCGCTGGATGGGAAATTCAAAGAAACCGGTCACGAAAACGTCTCCATGCCGGTTCTGATTCCGGAGAGCTTGCTACAAAAAGAAAGCGACCACGTAGAGGGCTTTGCCCCGGAAGTGGCATGGGTCACCTATGGCGGCAGTGAGGAGCTCACAGAGCGTCTTTGCATCCGCCCCACATCGGAGACCTTATTTTGTGACCACTACTCCAGAATTGTCCGCTCCTGGCGGGATCTGCCCAAACTTTACAATCAATGGTGCAGTGTACTCCGCTGGGAGAAACAGACACGCCCATTTTTGCGTCATCGTGAGTTTCTCTGGCAGGAGGGACATACTGTCCATGCCACAGAGGCGGAAGCCCGGGAAGAGACACTGCAAATGCTAGAAATCTACGCAGATGTGGCGGAGAACTATCTCGCCATGCCTGTTATCAAAGGCCAGAAGACGGAAAAGGAAAAATTTGCCGGCGCGATGGACACCTATTCCATCGAGTGCATGATGCACGACACCAAGGCGCTCCAAGCGGGTACGACCCACTACTTTGGTGACGGTTTTGCCAAAGCTTTCGATATTACGTTTACCGACAAAGACAACAAGATTCGTCACTGTCACCAGACCAGCTGGGGGGTATCCACCCGTCTGATCGGGGGTCTCATCATGACCCATGGCGACAATTCCGGCCTGGTCATCCCACCAAAGATCGCGCCGACACAAGTTGTCATAATTCCCATCGCCATGCATAAAGAAGGCGTTTTGGAGAAGGCAAATACAATATTTAACCGCCTCCGTGAGGCAGGAATCCGCGTGAAGTTAGATGACTCTGACCAAAGTCCGGGCTGGAAATTTGCCGAACACGAAATGAAGGGCATTCCCCTCCGCTTAGAGATGGGTCCTCGGGATATCGAACAGAATCAGTGCGTCCTCGCCCTCCGTACCGGCGGAGAGAAGATTACAGTCTCTCTTGACGAGCTGGAATCTGCCATCGAATCCGGGTTGGAAAACGTCCACGCGGCGATGTTCGCCCGGGCGAAGGCGAATCTGGCGCAGAACACCTTTATCGCGCAGACTGCCAAAGAAGCGGCGGAAATCATTGAAACCAAAGGCGGTTTCATCAAAGCCATGTGGTGCGGAGACCGGGCGTGTGAGGAACAACTCAAAGCCGACCACGCCATCACCAGCCGGAATATCCCTTTTGAGCAGGAGCAAGTGGGTCAGGTTTGTCTCGTTTGTGGAAAGCCGTCAACTTGCATGGTAATTTGGGGAGTTTCCTACTAAAATAGGGACGATCAGAGTGCCTGTCTTTGCATAAAAACCAACTTTCCACAGCAATGTGACAAAAAAGTAACAAATCTATCAAAAAAAGATTGACAAGAGTCAAACAATCGAGTATAGTGAATAACAGATATGTAAATACATGACAAGAAAAAAGAAATATTTATCAGATGCAATTATGCATCGCGTGATGCATAAAAAAGAAGTATTATGTGGATGCAATTATGTAAATGAAAAGTATGATAAAGTGGAGCATCAAAAGAAGAAAAAGTTAATATATTAACATTACAAAGCAAAGAAAAATGATTCAGGGTGGAGTTCCGCCCTGAGTCGCACGTCATTTTCTAGCAAGAACCATTTTCAGGAGGATTGTGCCATGTTTGCGAAACTATGTACAAGTAAGAATCTACAGAAAGTGTTAGCGGTACTGATATTATTCAGTATGTTGCTAACAATCGTTCCACCGACGGCTTGGGGCATTGGAAATGATGCCGCACCAGTGCCGTCTAGTGGAGTAGAAGCGCGAGAGGCGGTAGCAGCAGCGCTCGCTGATGAACAGGGGGATCCGGACGACCCGGATGAACCCGGGTTCTTCGGACGCGTCGTCGAATGGGTTCGTAACTTGTTTACGGGCGGCGACGATGTAGCGGCGATAGCCCAGCCCGCTTACATAGGCACAGAGCCTGGCGATGAGGAGGACAACAGAGGCCCTCCATCCCAGACATATACGGATATCAGCGACGCGGCAGAAGCGTCGCTAGCGGTGTTTAGTAAAGAAGATATCAAGCCCCTCGGCTTAATAGACATCGCTCCGTTTCAGGCCAATCTTCGGATTGACTTTGATAACAACGATCCAAATGCCATCACGCTGATTGGGCATGAATATCGTGCTACCCTAGCCAATGGGACAATTAGCGTAGGCCGTATGCCAGAGGTACCGTCTTTGGCGGACAGAGCCCACCTCTATTGGCATACCTGTCCAAACGGTGAAAATGACTGTGATGGAGTTGGTTGCTATGACGGACGCGGCGTGCTCAACGAAAACTGCGCCGATCCCGCTATCACCAACGGCAGAGTTACCGGTACCACAGTATTTACCAGAGCCACCAGAGTCTATGCCCAATGGGGCGTACATCTCTTCTTCAATGGGAATGGTATTCATTTGTGGGGTTCGGCGGATCACGAGCCTCACGAGCCTGACAATGTGGAAAACTATTCATTCCGTGGCGTGCGGGTTGGATACACAATCAATGAAACAGAAGGCATGGTCTGGCCGGAAGAGCCGTCCAGAATAGGCTTTATTTTCCGTGGTTGGTACAACGGAGCCCACCGCCTCAGAGGTGCGCTGGAACCATCGTTTGTGCCTCTTGACGGCGATACCGAGCTTGAGAGAATCCAGACGGCGTTTCCACGCTGGGAGTTCTTGGGTACCAACTTGGTGCGCTTTAACCCCAATGGCGGCGCTTTTGATGAGACCCATGAACATTGGTCACCTTACCGCCGGACAAGAATGGAACTGGGCATTGCTGACTCTACGTGGTTCCCCCATTTCTTGAATCAATATGAGTACTGGAACGACTGGGATCACCTTGCACTTCCTCCCGGTTTTACCCCGGTTGTAGGAACACCTCTTCGCGTACATAGAGCAGAGACCTATCCTGCCATGGTATCCAGCACAACCGTAGTCGGCGGCCGTTCGATTAGAGGCTGGAGCACAGCCCCGAATGAGGCCAATGGCACACCATTTACCATGGACACAGTGGTAGGCGGCAACGGAGACGGCACCCAAGTAACAAACGTATACGCCACATGGGATGCCACCGTGCATTTCAACGCGAATGGCGGATGGCAGAGAGCTACTGGTACAGGTCCGAACAACACCAATTCTCTTGATCCGCGTACGATTCCCCTTGGCGCGACGGTACTAGAGACCTCAGGTGTAACTTGGCCTTCAGGTGTTACCCCTGGCCCCTGGAATGCCGGCAATGCTGTAGAAAGAGGCAACTTTACCTTCCTCGGCTGGTATGCGCCCTGTCCGGATCGTCCAGCCGGGATGACAGGGGCACAAGCGGTACCGGTAGAGGTAATCAGCTATGCCCAAGAATTGCCCTATGCAACCCGTTTCCACCCGAATACACCCATCACCGGAAACGTGGTCCTCTACGCCCGCTGGGCAAGAAACTTTACTGTGGTCGTCAATGGCAACGGCGGTAGCAATATGGGAACCTTCACGACCACCATGGTTCCAGGCGCTACTATGGCTCTACAGGGCTGGACAACGAATTGGAATACCTGGGGGCCGGGGGGGCCGGAGGTTTGGACATATAATAATAGACTAGCCGGTCAGGGCTATTCACCAGGCATGACCACCGGGCGAGCCGGCTTTGAAGTGAGAGGCATGACTCGTGAGGCACAGTCAATTTTCCCAATCCGCGATGTCTATGACCCTGGTTTCTACAACCCTGCTTGGGCTCGCTATCAGCGTGTCCTTCCAGTGGCTAATCCAGGTGGTTATCCCCAGTTCCAAACCCATGTTTCCAACGCCTTCTGGAATGGACTCGGCACGGGGACACATGGATCTCCAAACGGTCTGTATGTAACCGTAAATACACCCATGCATCCACCATCACTTGCGGCAAACCCGCTCAATGCGCCTCCAAACTTAATCATAGTGCCGCACTGGGTACGGAGAGCGCCGGTTGAGGTATTCTTTACCAATGCCCACCCAGATCACCTAAATTCTCCAAGAGATGGTTTTGCGGATCACGCGAACATGTCTCGCTATAGACTCATTGTGCCGGATACCTCCCTACCCACATCCAGTAACAGTGCGACACATTTCTTAAACCAAGACCATGCCCAAAACCCCGCCGGTGGCTGGTTCCCCGCTGACTTTGACGCCAGCGCACATGGTTTTGTTATGCACAACCACAACCGGGGTCCGGCAGTAGACCCAAGAGAAGGTCTCACCTTCGCGGGTTGGTGGAGAGAGCCCGGTCGTCAAGGCGCTGTATTCACAACACCAGACGGCTCTCCGACTATGTCCCACCAAAGAATTCCTGATACACATACAGGTGACTTCCAAGTATATCCTTCTTGGGTATACAGAGTCAGCTACAATCCAAACGGCGGTATGTTTGGTACATCCACAGTTTGGAACCACAGAGATATCAGAGAAGGGCAAGCACAGCCTGCCACAGTTACCGCCCATGGTATGGCCACAAACGACAACGTTGTCATTGCTCCACCAATAGATCCAAACCGACTAGGCCATATCTTCTTGGGCTGGTGGAGCGTTAACATTGCGCCTGAACACTGGAACATGGAACCTGCGGAACTGGCAGTTTTGCTAGATCGCCCTGTGGAAGAAATCTATCAATTCCATCACAATTCCACACCGGTTACAGCCAGCCGCACCGTATACGCACGCTGGCGTCCGGTTGAGACTGCCAGAGTAACCTTTATCGCCCAAGGCGCCAATGTGGTTTGGGACAATTGTACTGCACCAAACAACACCCCTCCCCACCAGTGGACAGGACATACACGCTGGCGCTATGTAGAAGTTGGCCAAACAATTAACGGCAGCGGCGGCGTAACCATGCCCAACAACACTGATGGTAACAGAAACGCCTGGCTGAGACAAAACGCCCAGCTCACAGCCGGAAACTTCGGCACACTTGTACCCGGCACCGGTCATAGATTCTACGGCTGGTGGTCTCATCAGATTAATCCGGGCGAAACACCGGCAGAAGCGGCGATCAGACACAATGTCTCCGAGGTCGTGCCATTCAACGGTAGCACAGTCGTCACTGGCGACATGACCGTATATGCCCGTTGGAGCGATTGGCCTATAACCTATGTGCCGAACGTGCCTTCAGCAACCAGCGGTTTCAGCTGGGGCGGCGTAACCATTACCCAACCCAACCCGAACTTAAACGGCGGCACAAACAGCCAATTGCCGCGGGTTCGCCTCATGTGGCAAAATCCGGCAAACGCTACAGCTACAGGCACCGCTGCACCGGGGACTCCTTCGGTTCAGCGAATTTACGATGGCGCTTGGAACTGGATGAGTTGGGGTGGCTGGTGGCCGGAGAATATTCCCCCCGGTGAAAACCCCTCTGACCCGAACATGCGTCCCATTAACACCACCGGGGCTGCCCAAGGCACTGGTGTCAATCAGATCCCTGCCACAGTACTACATGGCCCATTGCGGGTCTATGCTCGTTGGTTAGAGCACGTTGTCACCTTCGATGCAACAGAAGGCTCTTGGCCGGGTAATGTACAAACCCAAGAGGTCAGAACGCGGACGGGCGCAGGTGCAGTTGTCGGCCATAATAGTATGCCGGCGCATCCCACCAGAGAAGGCTATGTATTTGCCGGCTGGAGAACTACCCTCAACGGTACAGAGCGCTTTGGCGCCACGACACATATCGCCCCAGGCGGTGCCGCGGTAAACGAGACAGCCAACACAGGCTGGCAAACAACAAACAGAACCGTTTATGCTACATGGCTACCGGCTTTTGATGTAACCCTCCACGCCAACAGCGGAACGATCTGGGGAAGAAATCCGTTTAGTACCGGAAATATCCACGCTGTGGGACAAACCAGAACCCACCAGGTTGGTGCAGGTCAAACCCACCAATTTATGGAAGGCGTTCGCCAAAATCTAATAACAAATGTCACAGCTAACATTTCTACTGCGACACGTTTCATCCTGCCGATGACCCATGCAGAAACGATTACAACAACCTTCGACCCGCATGTACGTGCAGCGGTTCCGCCGGTTCCCCACGGGGTTCCGCTAACGCCGAGCACCTTCATCGGCTGGAATGACGAGCAATTCGGAAAAGGCGGCGAGGTAATTACCAATACCACACCGTTCTTCCGTGACACAAACGTCTACGCACAGTGGATGTACACGCTGAGATTTAACTCAAACCACGCACCGTTTCTCCCAGGTGCAATTGATTTCCGGAAAGAATACCAGGTTGCACACCACCATTCCGTCCTAACAAGCCATACCCATCCGGGAACACCAAATAATGCACTGCCGGGCTTCCGCAGAGAAGACGGTAGCTTGATCTGGCCCACAGTTGCAAACTGGGCTGGTGAGGAACAGCTCCGAAACGAAGGCTTTGCCTTAGTCGGCTGGAACACATGTCGTTGGTACTGTATTACCGATGGATGTAGAACTAATTTGCTACCTCCTGAGATTACATTACCTCACTTACCGGAAAATTGTCCCGGTGAGTGGTTCGATGATACGAGCTATATGACAAGGCCCAAGGAAGTATTTGCGATTTGGACATCATTCGTCGCATTTGCCCCAGGCCGCGGTAGCTGGGATTCTATTCTACCAGAGAACAGAACCCGTGTGCTTCCTCCGGGCGGACAGTTGCTAGACGATTTCCCGCCAGACCCGATTTGGCCATCAGAGTGCCCCTCTGAGTGCTCAACACCAGTAAACTGCCCCGTACACCGGGTACCTCAATTCTTCGAGTGGAGAGATGTGAACACCGGCGCTCCGATTAACCGCAATTCTATCGTCGAATTAGGACAGACCGTTGAAGCCTGGTGGGTCGCGGAGATTATTTTCCACGGCGAAGGCGGCACAATGCGTTCCAACGTTCCTCCTTTCGCGGTTCTACCGGATCCAACGGAAGAGTTTGAATTCTTCCTTGGAAGAACCCTGCGCGGCGCTGACCCAACCGTATACCGCGGTGCCGAGCCGAACCATTGGCTCTTCGGCGGATGGCGTGTTCTACCAGCAATTGCAGGTGACCCGCCCTTCGGTTACGACACACCGCCTATCTTGAGAAGCCATAACTTCCACGCAACATGGAACTCCAGATTTATCTTCGATCCAAACGGCGGTCTTCACGTAGGCTATATGTTCCCCTTTGCTAGAACAGAGCAAGTGCGTGAAAACACTGCGATTGCTCCTGCTCGAATTCCACTAAATCCAACCCGTGCCACCGGCGGATATCATTTCCTCGGTTGGTTTGTAGACGGCACCACGCCATGGGATCCTGAAGCCGTGGCCACAGTGCCGGTTCTCGATATCCGCGCCCGTTGGGGGATTAACGTCACCTTCCATGCAAACGGCGGCGAGTGGGAAACAGGAACCGAATTACCGGTAAGACGTCCTGTCACAGCACCAAACTCCTCTGGCCCTGGCAACTTTAGCCAAGCGCTGGATGATGAAGACAACTTGCTAAACGACGCTCTGGATCACCCAACAAGCCCGAATGGTGACTTCATAGGTTGGTACACCACAGCAACAGCTGGTACCGGCACACGCGTAACCGACGTGACGGCATTTAACACTGCCTTCTATAACTTACACGCACGTTGGAGAGCAAACCAACAAACAATCACCTTCAATCCAAACGGTGGTGCGTGGGATGGCGGAAGCACGGACAACGAGCTTCGCACAATCCCTGCATATCATGCGAATGGCTACTATTCTGCGGCCTTCAACAGATATGACAACATCGTAGCAACACCGGCTATGGATCATCCGACCCATCCACTTGGGCATGCCTTTGTGGGCTGGTACGATGCGCCAACAGGTGGCAACCGTGTGCTCTATTCACAACCTGTTACAGACGCGATATCTCGCACACTGTACGCACGTTGGAGAGCGATCACAATTACCTTCGATGCAAACACCGGTAACTGGGCATCAGGCGTTACACCTCCAGTGACACGCGTTGTTTCATCACTGAGCGGCACATACTCACAACTATTTGATACAAACGGCAATCTGCTTAACCTACTTGGTGAGATAGCGATTGACGCGCCGACACATCCAGAAGGCGACTTTATTGGCTGGTTCACCCACGCAGAAGGCGGCACCCAACTACTACCTGGAGCCACCATCACAAACGGCAATAACCGCACCGTATTTGCCCAGTGGAGATTCTCCGAACAGGTGGTAACCTTCCGGACGACCCAAGGCGCCACATGGCCTGCGGGAACAGATCCAATTCCGCCAACACGTACAATTAATATCGAGACCTCCGGTGGTGTTCGTCTCACCTATCAGCAAGCATTCCTTGCAAACGGTAATTTGGCGAATCCACAGCTAGATCGTCCTGAACATCCGCGCAACAACACCTGGCTTGGATGGTTCAACGCGGAAACAGGCGGCGAGCGCGTAGAGCATGATGACTATGTCACAAACGCGCTAACCCGTACATTGTGGGCACGCTTCGCACTCATGCAAACCGTAACGTTCAATGTAAACGGGGGCGAGTGGGATGCTGCAACCTCAACAGTAACACGTCATATTTACAGACGAAATGCAGACGATACATACGCGCAAGCCTTTGACGCACTAGGTAACTTGCGCTATGATGACCTGCCACGCCCAACATCTCCAGACCCATCTTACGTATTTGTTGGCTGGTACACCGGCCCAACAGGCGGTCTGCGTGTATCTCATACCGATGTTGTAAATGCCTTCGACGATCGTACCCTTTACGCTCGTTTCGGCCCGAATATGCAAGATGTGACCTTCCACGGTAACGGCGGTTACTTTACTTGGGGTAGCCAGTCGAGCTCAAATGTCGTTCAGGTCAGACAGTCAACAGTGCGTAGCGTCAGATATCCTGGCGTACTCACAAACCAAGCCTTGACCACAGCGAACCAAGTCACATCAATTGGTACTGCGGACTTTGGTCAACGCGGCGGCAACCCAACACGTATCAACTATACCTTCCAGGGCTGGTACACAACACCAAACTGGGAAGACGGTGTCCGCGTTCTGCACACAGATGCGGCGACCAACTACCCGCGTACCTTCTACGCCCGTTGGACACGTCATAATTGGGTTCAAGTCCAATCTGTAACCTTTGTCCCAGGCGAGGGAACAAGCTGGGGCGAGAACACACATGTCCGTGCAATCGGCAACACACAAGCACACCACTTATATAGCCAAGCGTTCAATGACAATGCGCAACAATTGGTCGGTCCAGCATGGCACTATCCGACTCGTACCGGTTACCAGTTCATAGGCTGGTTTGATGAGCCAACCGGCGGTAACCGTGTCAGACAAACTGACCGCGTAACAGCAGACCCAGAGCGTACTCTATATGCACGCTTTGTGCTGGATATCCAAGGTCTGTGGTTCGTCGGTAACGGCGGAGAGCCAGCGGAGCAAGTTGTTGCCCTACGGAGAAACTGGGAAGGCAGCATCCGCTTCGGCGACCTACCAACAGATCCAGGCTTCGTACGCCCAACCCGTGACGGCTATACCTTCCTCGGCTGGAGCACCACACTAGCCGGCGGAACGGTCTTTAACGCCGATTCTATGATTACAATGGCTCAACTTCCACCCACCGGCATCTTCTTCGCCCGCTGGGCGGCAGGCACAGATCCGAATCCGGGTCCCCATGAGCCAACTGATCCATATGTGATGCCAAACGTTGCGGCGCTTGCCTTCCACGGCAACGGTGGCCTGCCGGTACGTCAACCCATCGCGGTATACGTGCATCCAGGCGCCACATTCTGGAGCGCTTTCCCAGATAATGTCGTAAGCGGAAGCACACTCGTAAGACTAAACCGTCCGTTTGATGCATCGACGAGAGACCATAGCACATGGTGCCAGGTAAGATTCTTCCCGTCAGAAGGAGTATGTCAATGCCCATGGATTCCAGGGCTTGAGGGCTACCGTTTTGCTGGCTGGTACACAACACCAGACTGGCGCGATGGCGAGCGTCTCCTACCGGGACGTCCGCTCACTATGGATTATGATGGCGCCGAGTTCTTCGCTCGCTTTGAGCCAGATCCGAAATACACAGGCCCAATGGGTATGTGGTTCGTCGGTAATGGCGGCTATCCTGCCGAGCAAGTGGTCACCACATATCTCGATGCAGTTAGAGGTTCGATTATGTGCCATGTGGATTCAGGCATGGGTTGGAGTGTGAGCTGTAGCCAGTGCTGGTGGACGCTCACGTGCAGACGTATCAGTAACAGTTCCTTAGAATGCTGTGCTGTCATACACAATGGCCAGATTCAATGCAGCAATCCGAGCTGTGGCGCGATGCATACATATCCAAGGCCGTCTGGCATGTCTGGGCAAATAACCTTTGGTGAGATCAGCGCAGATCCGGAAGTAACGATTCCGGTTCACCCAGATGGTTATGTCTTCCTGGGCTGGTCCTTTGACCCGGTAGCCGTAAACGGCGTGAACACATCCTGCTCATCTTGTTGCTTCACCCACCCCAGCAACCGCGGTGTAATTCCGCCAAATATGCCGTGGACGAGATGGGATAGACACTTTGCAGACGGCTGGGGCAACAGTCACGGCACTGTAACCAGAGGACTGAGCAACGCGGTTGTATACGCGGTTTGGGCAGAGCCGAATCATTGGTCTGCCATTGACATTACTGACCGCGCTATCGTTCCGGAGCATGTTGAAAAACCAGACTACGAAACCGTAGGCTTCTGGGGTAACGCCAACGCGGCAAACCCAGAACGCCAGCCATGGGCATTCTACCGCGGCGACGGTACCTTGACCATGGAAGCGGCTTCTGTAGATGTAAGAGTAGAGCGCACAGGCCAAAACAACCCAAGCGGATGGCCGCTCCTGCGGGAAATAACACAACCGGAGGTAACACGCCAAGGCTGGGTCTTCCAAGGTTGGTATGACAACAGAGTAGCCGCAGACGGCACCCGTATGGCTTGGGCAGGCGATCTGGCCTCAGATTGGCTGACTCCAAACACCAGACCATCTACCGCACCGCGCTACTTCTGGGCCAACTGGATCCGGAACACCGATGATTATGATTGGGTTCCAGCTGCCCTATGGTTTGACGCGAACGGCGGCTACCCAGCGGAACAAGTTGTGGCGACACTACGTTCCACAACAGCTTCGGCCAACTCTTTTAGCGATTTGCTCACAGACCCAATCGTAGAGCGTCCGGTTCATCCGAACGGCTATCGCTTCCTCGGCTGGATCCCGGAGAGACATCCAGCGGCCTGCTGCTGTATCGATTGGGGTGCGAGTGGATATATCCCAATGTGCTGTGGCTCAGGCCTAGTTTCAAACTGTGGCGATGAGGTTCTGGCTCGGATGGGTCTCTATGTTCCTGGTCATGTAGATCTCCGTCATTGGGATGAGACAAACACTGTATTCCGTGCGCATTGGGATAGAGCGGGCATGACAATTTGGGATGAAGATCCACTAGAAATAGCGCCAACTGCGGTTACCTTTAACGAGGCGACCGGAACAATTACAATTGATTTGCCGGCTTCAGTAGACGCGGACAGCAGATTGAATATACAGATGGATATCTTGGCACGTGAAAGGGATGGACATAATTTCGCAAGCTATTTCTGGGGTATGCACTCAACTGATGCAAGCGGAAACTTTGTAAGGCTAGCCCATAGTGTAAATCAAAGCCTATTTGAACTCGACGGCACAGGCAGAATGTCCAGAGTCTGGGCGATACGGGATCTCTGGGGACAGTGTTGCTGTAACAACTCACAGATTACAATATCAGCAACACCGTCTCAGGTGACGGTAGACCTCAACCATATACTAAACAGATTCCGAGGTTGGATGGTGGGCTGGGATTTGCCAGAAAGAGCAACCATTGATGTTGTTAACCTGAGCATAACCGCAGGAGGCTCAAGACCGCATACACCGCCTACAGAGACGGTGTATGAGTCAGAATTTGAAGCAATGCCAGGTGTTGTGGCTCTTGGCTTCCACGCCAACACGAACCTACCGAGACATCGCCTAGGCGATCCATGGCATAGTATTTGGTCACAGCAGTACCATAGAAACAACATGTATCGTCAACCGGTAATCGGACACTTGACCGGCTTTGGCGCACCAGAATTCTTCGACATGATCGGCCGCGGAGATCTCACCGATGAGGATGAAGTCTTCCCATGGCTGCGTACCGACGGCGTAGCACCAAATCTCCAGAACGTTCGCCTCCGCCCGGGTCATAGACTCTTGGGCTGGTACACAGATCCAGTGGCAGAAGACGGTATACGTCTGGAAGACGGCGATCCGATCCTGCTAACAAACGCAGATGATCACGAAGACCGTATCTTCTGGGGCGACTGGGAGCGCGACGAAAACCAATGGCCGACACAAGCCCTCTGGTTCGTCGGCAACGGCGGCGCCCCTGCGGAGCAAGTCGTAGCCGCATGGGATCTAGCGGTTCCTGCAACAGATCTGCTAGAAACAGACCCAGTTGTACACAGACCAATCCACCCAGACGGTTACCAGTTTGCCGGTTGGGGTCTAGAGCCTCAGGCCGTACTTGAGGAAGATATCGATGATCTAGTACTCATATTTGACGCAGAGGGTCTACGTACGGGCGCCACATGGAGCCACAGTACCCATGGCATTAGAAGACAAGTGCTCTATGCGGCATGGATTACGGATCTAGAAGGGGACGATGAGTCAGAAGTCACGTCGTATCTCTATCCGATGCCAAATCGCGTGGCAATTGGCTTCTACGGCAACGCGCCTTACGCTGATTTGAGCAGTTGGCTCTTTAATTGGGAGTATAGCCAGACACACGGCGGATTCCTACGTCAACCAACCCTTGGATACCTAGATGGCCCTGACTTTGACTGGTTCTACGAAATAGAAGAAGGTCCAACCTTCTTTACCGCAATACGTCGTCATATGAGTGTAACGACACCAGTACCGCTGCAGCGTACAGGCGGATATACATTTGTCAATTGGCAAACCGCAGACGGCGTACCTGTACTCAGCCTCGACCCAATGTCTAAAGCAGGTCCAACTCTGATTGAGGCGCAGTGGAGACACGACGACGAGACCACTACAATTACCTTCCTACCAAACGGCGGCGCATGGGGCGATCGCATAGCGACACAAATAGATCGCTTTGCAGTACCAGGCCTACCATGGGAAGACTTCAATGACAGACCTGTCACAACAGGTGCACCTGTCGCGCCAGAGCGTGAAGGGTATATCTTCGTAGGCTGGTATGAGCTAGAAGACTGGCCGTTTGGCGAAAACATTGAAGACATGCCGGGCAACATCGCAGCAGCGAACTACAGATTCTACGCACGTTGGGAAAGAGACGGCGGCAGACTAGGTATGTGGTTCGTCGGTAACGGCGGTCTACCAGAAGATCAGTTGGTAATCGCACAAATCGGCGAAGACGGCACACCGTTCGGTATCTTGGTAGCAAACGGCACGGATCCACGTGTTGTGACACCAGTACACCCTGACGGTTACGAGTTCCTCGGCTGGGCACGTATTCCGAACGGCGACGAAAGCGATATAATCGGCGACGATGAAATCTGGACAATGGACACTGAGTATGTAGTTGTCTATGCAATCTGGGGCGATGAAGATCCATATCCACCAATTCCGATAGATATGATCTTCCGCGGTAACGGCGCACCAGATCAAGAAGTAACAGCGTTCATCAGACAGAATACGACCTTCGGTACCTTGGATACAAATCCTCCGGTTGTACGTCCAGTCCATCCGGACGGTTATGTATTCCTCGGCTGGTCATTAGGCCAACACGATACGGACATTATTGAAGACGAGACAGAATGGACAGTATTTAGTCCACGCACAGTATGGGCTCAGTGGGGTAACAGAGTCAGACCTGAGCCATACATTGTGGTTGGATTCTATGGCAACCAAGGTACACCAGTACGTCAACCGATCATAGCGGATCTACAGGCGGACGGCGTTACCTATGTTCTTCGCGCAACACCAGAAATTCCGGAGCGCACAAACCACACCTTCGACGGCTGGTACACTGTAGATGACGTATCCAAAGCAACAGTGCTACCATTTACAGTCACAAGTCCGCGCATGTTCCTTGCAGCGTGGGATCTTGACGGTGAAACTGTCCCAATGCTATTCGACGGGAACGGCGGAACTCCAGCGCTTCAACCAGTAGTAGCACACGCAGGGGACGGCGTAACGTTTGGGACATTGACAACAAGTCCAGCGGTATCGACCCCATGGCATCCAAAC
>Ga0131853_10002106_pt1 | contig 35742 bp, 49 predicted proteins | sample TergutLab28metaG_FD_92764 | JGI IMG/M metagenome (GOLD analysis project Ga0131853, IMG submission 92764) | Labiotermes labralis P1 segment gut microbial communities from Petit-Saut dam, French Guiana - Lab288 P1 (version 2) (version 2) | ecosystem: Host-associated > Arthropoda: Insects >... | reverse complement strand
TAATTCCTTCAACAGCTTTGTTACGTCTGCCGGCGTTTCGCATTCTTGGCATAGTACCTTTACTAACGCTTGTCCGTTTTCATTCAATCGTGTCATGCACTTCATCTCCTTTGAGTTTTTTTTTATTGGAGATTATTTCCATTTACACGGTTGATAATACATTCTCAAGATTTGAATTTGACCTCCTTCATTTTATCATGGTTTTTTATGTCTTGCAGGTTACCGTAATGCCTGTATTTGCTCGGTTTGTTTATGTTTCATCTTTTATTGTATTTTTTATATTTACTTTCTTAAGGGTAATTTAAAGGGTATTTCGTTTCATGTTATATTGCTCGTATGTGATGGTGTTTACGGCCATGTCTTCAACGGTTATCGCAACTTGCTTGATATAGTTTGGGGGATCATTCCCGACAACCATTTTTGATTCCCAGTATGTCATTTTTTCTGTGTTGGGCTTGATAATGCCTCGGCTGTTTCGGTAGATATTCATACCGGGGGGATACATACAAAGACGGCCGCCTTTTAATATTCGTTTGCTTACCTTTTTACCGTTTTCGGTATATTCCTTGTCTACGACCTTTGTATGTGACGCAATGTTTCCGATTGCTATATCGCGTGTTTCGTCCGTTATTTCCAAGTCGGAGAGGTAGGCTGTGAGGTATGCTCCAATGTTGTCTACTTCCTTTAGGCTTTTGATGCTGGTAAACCCTTGCCCCCACATTGGTGCAAGAATGTCGTTGTTTTTGATGAATATTTCATCCCGTTGGGTGAATTTAAGTAATACGTGACAATGCCATGCTCCACGGCCTTGCGGTTCGACTACGCTTAAGTATTCCACGTCGGGGTATTTACGTTTAAGCCGCATCATGAACAATTTAAAATCAAGGTACAAGCGTTCTGTGTCCGTTATGTTTTCCGCATAAGTTAATGTTACGAACAGTTCGTTGGATGCACCCGTAAAGTTGTTGTTGATTAAGTGTCGGAGTTTCTTCATCGTTCTTTTGGTGCTTTCTATTGAGTGACCTCGATGTTCGCTTATTTTGTATTCTTTTATCGCTCCCGTTTCCATGTTCAAATATTTATTGTCGGGTAGACGCTTAATTTTATATAGTCCCATCGGTTCGTGGTGCATTGCCATTACTTCAACTATGTGGTTCATTGTTGTAACTTTTGCTATTGCGTTATATTTAGGGGGGAGGGGTGTTTTAATTATTTCGATACTTGTTTTCTTTTCACGTTCTTGCATTTATCCTCCCTCCTTGTTTTTATGTTGGTTTTGCGAGTTAGCTTTTTAAGCGTGATAATGTATCTATAAAATCAAGTTAATAAAGAATAAAGAATGGGAAGTGCTTTTTTCCTTGATAGCGAGGGCGGGGGCCCGCGTGCAAGCACTTTGCGGGCACCCGCCTTTTCGTGACTCCATCTCCTTCCTACTTTTTTCGTGTTCTTTGTCGGTATTTTCGTGTCCGTGGTTAGAGTTTTGGTTACTTGTGTTTTCCGTTCCCGCGGGGGGTTGGGGAAGGCACGGTCGCGTTCCCATTTAATTCCAGTTATTCGCTCGCGTCCGTTTCGTTGAGTGGCGGTTTCGGTTTGTGCTTCGCACTCGGGTTTTTTGTTGAGCGGGTTACTTGCGTTTGTTGATGTTGTGTTCTTCGCGCGCTCCCGCTTACGATACGCTCACGGGTCATTCCGCTGGGGGTCACGCTTTCGCTCAATCAATAATGATTACGGATGGGACTTTCTTTTATTTCTTCATCTTTTTTTGTGTCCGCATCCATTTTTTAGATGGCTTCGCAACAGCGTCCATGTTGGCGGGTGTGTTGCATTGTAGGGCCAGGATTTCCTCGGCGGTCATCATGTCGCCCTCCTTCATGGATTTAGTTAAATTACCAACGGTTGCGTAGGTGTCGTACGCTTTAAAATCGCGGTTGTGTACGAACCAACATGCGCGTCTTACGGGCTGTAGGAGTAACGGGTTTGTCGCGTTCTCCATTTCCCATGCGTTGTACTTATATAGGCGTTGGAATCGCCACAACTTATCGCAATTGATTACAAATGCGGTCACTTGTCGGAGCAAGGCATCGACGTGTTGGAAGCGTTGCGTGGTGTAGAAAAGCGATATGTGGTAATGACGGCAGGTAAGGATCGTGTTGAGGAACAGCGGGTCTATGTTCGTTTTGAAGTTGCGACTGTTCATTTGGACGCTAAATTCGTCACCCAGCACGAGCGTTATCGTTTTGGTTTCATTTTCATCGTCTGCCGTTCGGTTCTTCGCCGCGCATATGACGATTTGCTCCAGCGATACCAACTTTTCGTACGGAATTTGCAAATGTACATTGGATAGGATTTTGACTTTTTGCTTAACGAACCTTCTGCGTTCATCGCACCATACGCGCTTATCGTTATACTTTTTAAAGTCACTTACTACCCGTTTCACGACGGATAATGTTTTACCCTTCCCAAACAAACCCACATACGCCAGTAATTCGCCCGTATGGCAATCGTTGTATTGTTTGCATCCTACGAAGCGTATAGCATCCGCAACGGCGTACATGACCGTAGGTATAACGTTTAAAATTGCACATCGCATGGTTGGGAAAAATGCCAATAAAATTAACGCCGCAATTACAATTATCCATATCATGGATTACATCCTCCGCATTTCGAATAAGGATGACGCGATCGCCCCGATGACCTTGAATACACCGCCGACGATGAACACACCGATCATGACGGTCATCATGTAAGGGATGAGTTCTTGCATGTTACTCGGCGGGGTCATGTCAACGCCGATGATGTCAAAAAAACGTGCCACTTGTACTACCATTCGATATACCTCCTTATAAAGTGATAGCAAAACGCTATGCATACCATGACGATGTACAACAGCAAGAACCCTTCTGTTACGGTGTACTCCTCGAAAGGTGTTTCGAGAAAAGAGCGGGGTTCGGGGATAATTACACAACACGTAGTTTTTTCGCAGTCGGGATCAAGCTGACCGACCGCGATCACTTCGATATCGTTGTTCGCATCGTGTTCTTTATCGACTTCCTCGTTTTCGTATTCGTCGATTTTGTATTCATCGTATCCGTTCATGATTTCACCTCGTTAAAGAACCAAATAATTAATGATGCCACCGCTGACCATATGATTACGTTTAAAAAGCTGATTTCGAAGCCGAACATGTCAAACGGGTAGCCTAACATTTTGTAGGCTTCTCCGAGTATTTGCGCGAAGTTATTAAGCATGGGTTACCTCCTTCTATGTGAATATTCCGACAATAAGTTTTATCAATGCGACCGCCGCCAGTAGGACGATACCGAAGGTTAGCAGCATTACAAATTCGGTCGGCATGAATGGAAAAATGTCGGATACGAACGCTTCGAAGTTTTCAAACAAATCGGGGATTCCGTCTACAACTGTTTTAAAAAACCCTACGCTTGTATCCAGCGCGTTAACGAGTGCGTCGGCTATTTCCAATGCTATGTCCCTAACAAATTCCGCGACGCTTTCTATAATGCGGCCTACGATGCGCAAGATTGCTGATAACGCTCCTGTTATGACTTCCAATATCGTACCTATGATACCCGCGATAAATTCCAGTATATTTTCCAGTACATTCTCAACGACCCAATCAATGGGTCTTCTTATTCCGCTCCATATCCATCCAAAGAAATCGCGTACCATACCCTCACCCCCTATCCAACAAACCGTTTTTTAACTGCGACAATGACGAGTAATACCAAACTCAACGTCAGCAATAGCATGAACTCGTCGGGTATAAGTGCAAATAAGGATGTGAGCATTAGAGGGAATTGTCCGAAGTGTTGGGGTAAGTCGCTCATAAGACGACGTGCCAAGTCGAATAACGCGCCGACACCTTCCGTCGCGCGGTTAATTATCCCGTTGGCTAATTCGACCACCGATATTACTAACTGCGTTAAAACCCTGCCGAGGGACGTTAGTATTGACATGATGCCGCCCAAGAGGATTTCGAAAGTGGTTTCAATTATGTTAAATATCCATTCGAATATATTACTCCACCAACCGCCGCCGCCGTTATTGTCTTCGCAGTCTTCGCATTCATGTTCGCAAACATGCGGCGGTGGGCTGGGGGTGGGATCGGGCGATGGGCTGGGGGACGGTTCGGGGGTTAGTTCGTCTTGGTGGATGATGACGTACTCGGTGGTTTTGCCGAGTAGATCAGCGAGGTTGTCGGGGATGCGGAGCAAGATTTCGTCCAACGTGCCGCTGAGGGATTCGATTAGGGTTATTAGTTCGTCGAGGCGATTTAACATATTTGCTTCATGTATATTCATGTCAATTGATGGTGCAATTATTTTATCTTCGATTTGATTTGTAAAAAATAATGGTTGTCCTGCTCCCAATGCTATCCTTTCTGTCACCGTGCTTCCGGTATGTAATGTATACATCACACTTGACCACATAAACCTGCTTCCCCAGCGGTCTTGTCCGATAATTAATCCGCTTCGACGTGCTTGGCTTATCGCATTTTCCGTGACACTATAATTTACATATCTTCTTTCTCTACCCCATGGGTTCATAACTATATTTCCGTTAATGCTGAAATTTCCTAATATAACAATTGTTTCCAACGATGGACCGTGGCAACATTCACATACATTTCTTCGTTCTATTCGTACATCATCACTTTTATATTCATTTCCGTTTATAACGGTATCACGTACATTGAATCTTTTCATTAATTCCACTCGCTGTGCATTTGGTGCAGAATTCCATCTATCTAAATCAACGACGGGAATTCCATTGACAACACCTATAAATAAATGTGATTCAAATATTACTGCCGGAATGGTTACCCTTCCTGTGTTTATTTGCCCACTTACACGGCCGGAAATATAATCTGCGGCCGCGTTCCATAAACTGTTCATCGTATTGCCTGTCCATCGGACGAACTCACTACCACCGACCAGCGCACCACGCACCAGTTCCGTTTCCAGTTGCCTATATAGGCCGCGGGTGTTTTCCGCTTCGAGCATGTTGGATGAAAACCCGTTCCAAAATGCATCCCATGCGCTTTGTGTTTCGAAGGTCATGCCACCTGCGGTTAATGCGCCCAGCACAGCCCTTTCCATTTCCTCTGTTGACAAGTGGCCTGTTGACAAGCGGCCTTGACCGCCGTGGAGTTCGTCGGCATATATACGCAAAGGAAAAGCGGCGAACAGGATCGCCGTTATCAGTAGGGTTGTGAGTAGCTTTTTGTGCATACCGCCGCCGCCTTTCGTGGGGTTATTAATCGGTTTTACAATTTCCCGCTTTTTGCGGTTTTCATAAGGAGCAGACCAAGTGCGAATATTACGGCAACCATCGAAAATGCTATAAAAAATCGCAGTATTGGTGTATTCCACATGGCAATCAATGTATCCGCGAATAAGCCGACCACGTTGTTAAGGAATGTCGCTAATTGTTGTTCTGTTATAGAGTTATGCATTACGTACCATGTAGATAATTGCATGGGGTACTCCTTTCTTAAATGACTGGTAGGGCTATGTAGTTGGGGCGAGGTTTGTATACCCCTGCCCCGTGGCCGTTGTTTATCGTGCCGCTCCGCGAAGACGCTTAAATACCACGATCGCTACGCCAAGCAGTCCCGCGGCCAAGAAGATTGCCAGTACGGGGTTGCTCGTCATCAGCGTGAAGATGTTGCCGATAAGCGTGGTTAGGGTTGTAATGGCGGACATCACCAACCCCATTTCGCCGCTTGCTCCGCCGCCTGTTCCGTCGCTTGCGCGTACCGTCATGGGTACAAGAACCGTCGCGAACATGGTCACAATTGCGGCAACGAGTAACTTTGCTTTCATTACCATTTTTTTATCCTCCTTTAGGATGGGTTTTGCCCTTTTGGGCTTTTATGGTTCGGTTAGGCCTTAACCGTTGTTGCTGTAATTGGGTTGTTAGAACGCTACATCGGCATCGGTTATTTCGGTGAAGCCTTCGGGGATGTCTTCTTTTTTGATACCGCCGCTTTTAGCCATGCGGGTCTCGTATGCGGCCTTGCTTTCGGCGAATTGGACTTCCTCAACGACTACTACGGTTATCCATTTGCGTTTTCCCTGCTCGTCGTCGTATGTGTTTACCTTCAAAACGCCCCTAGCGGCTATTTGCATACCGCGCTTGATGTACCTTTCGATAAATTCGCCCGTTTTCCCGAATGATACGCAGTTGATAAAATCCGCTTCGGGTTCGCCATCGCGCTTAAACTTGCGGTTTACTGCTAGGGTGTACCTAGCTACGCATACGGGTTCTGCGGATTGGGAGTACCTTATTTCGGGGTCTTTGGTCAGCCGTCCCATAAGTATTATGCTGTTCATGTTTTGCCTCCTTATTTGGGGTATGGTGTTAGTGGTTTTGGTTGGGTTCGAGTTGGTAAAGGATTCTGTCGGGGTTGCGTTCTTCGAACAGGGTGGTTAGGTTGTTTATACCTTTGATGGCCACAATCATGATTACGGCCAGCGATACCCACAATATAATTATGATTGCGTAGGTGCTTCGCTTGTTTTTCATTGGTTTGCTCCTTTTAGGGCTTTTGCGAAGACTTCGAGGAACAACTCCATTACCTCCCAGCTTTTACAAAATATTGCACCTTCTCCCATTAATAGCATTTTGTCTTCATCGTCCCATTTGTTTACATAGCATGTCGCTTTTATTCCGAGGGACATGGCCTTTTCTTCCATTTTGCGTTCCATTTTTTCCTCTTTTCTTTTTATTAGTTAATCCTTTCTATTGAAAGTACACTTTCAATTTTGATTAAGCGGCCAGTTGGTAATCGTCGGCGATATCGTCTATGTCGCTGGCATCGTACGTTTCTGTTTCCTCATATTCCCCGTCCGATAGTTCCTTGATCATCATTACCTTGCAATCCATGCACGCGATATTTACATCCTTGGTAGCGCGGACGCTAATATTGCATGACGGACAAATATATTTGCGGGTGGAAGACGGCTTCTTTTCCTTGCCTTGCTTAAGGTCGCCTTGACGGTATACCTTGAAGGCTTGACGGTTGGGTTTGATGTTGGCGATGAGGGTTCTTGCTTCATCGGTAAGGCTTGTGATCGTCCAGCCGTATTTTTCGTCTTCGGCTACGTTAAGGCCGTGGCTTTCGGCGATTTCCTTGTACTTCTTATTGTGGTACTTGCCCGCACGGGAGGTATCTTTAATATTCATCATGCTGGCATAAAGATGAGCCATTTCATGGAGCAGGGTTTCGATTATGTCGGTGGATTCGCGGTTAAGGTATTCCGCGCTTATGTTGATTTCGTAATAACATTCGTCGCCTTCGGTACGCTTGCGCCATATGCGTCGTGAGGTACACCAGCCGAGAGCAGGGTTTTTCCCGCGGGATTGGATGGTGATTAAAGGTGTTTCAAGTTCGCCGTTGTAGAAAATGGTGTTGAGGGCCTTGTAGATGCGTCCGAGTTCGAAGATCGTTTTTGCTAATGTTGGCATGGGGGAGACTCCTTTCGGGGTTTGTGTGGGTGGGATGGTGTTATCGTGTTTGCGCTTCGATCCATTCTTCGAATTTACGGCGATGGATTAATTTTTTGCGGCCAACTTGGATTAGTGCTTTAAAATCTTCCCGCGCGGCGAATTCGTACATCGTGTTTACGCCGACGCGCATCATTGTCGCGGCCTCTCTTATACTCATTACCATTGGTTTATCAATTCCCATTACGTTTTGACTCCTTTCCTTTTGTTTTTAAATCGTTGGTAGTGCGGTAATTGTGGGTTTTTGGTCATAGGCATACCTCCGTTCGTTTGATACGTACATGTTGTTAAGTTTTAATACGTGTTTGAACGTGCGGCGCGACAAATATTAGGTTTACTAATATTCATTATATGAGCAAAACTAATATTGTCAACACTTATTTTAAATTATTATTGTTAAACTAATATTAGTTGATACCCTTAATTTATTAAGTATACTGATACATAATTGTGGAGGCGCTAATGAATCGTATTAAGAATTTGAGAGAAGCTAGGGATATGCGGCAAATCGACCTTGCTTGTAAACTTAATGTTTCGCAAGGTACGCTTTCAAATTGGGAAAGAAATGTACACGATCCCGATTCTGATGCCCTTATACTTTTGGCTAATATTTTCAATACATCTATTGATGATATCCTTGGCGTAGATGCTCAAATTAAAAAAGAACCAACACCCCGCGAGGAATTGCTTCTTTTGATTGACCGTATACCCGATGATAAATTAGATAAGTTTAGTTCGTTTCTTCAATCAGCCATTGAAACGCTTTTAGAATGAACTGATTTATTTGATCATCCGTGAGGGCGTTTATCCTTCGCCTTAATTCGTCCCTCTTTTCGTTATTTTCGTTTTCATCGTGCATCACGCCATTCACCATCCTTTTTATTTTTGTCATATTATAGAACATGTGTTTGCTATTTGTCAATTCGTTATGCATAGTATGTTTGTGCAATTACGTTTTACATATGAAAGGGGATTCCTATGGAATTTTTGTTGCTAATCCTTGCTGTATTTGCCATTGCATGGTTCTTTACACGTAAAAAGCGTAAGGGTTTTATTCGTCGCAATCCTACGATATATCCTTATGCTTTAAACAAATCGCTTTTAACCAATCGTGAAAAAGATTTTTTTCAAACATTACGCCCCATCGCGGAGCAGTATGGATTTTATGTTGTTATCAAACCAAGGGTTGCCGATTTTGTACATGTAACACTTAAGCAATACCATAAAGGTTCGGGTTTCCAAACGCACTTTAATAAAATTAAAGCAAAGCACGTAGATTTTTTACTTTGCGATCCTTCCTCTCTTCGCCCTGTAGCCGCTTTTGAATTGGATGACAGCACCCATAACAAATCAAGTCGTAAACAACGTGATAGTTTCGTTGATCATGTGTATGACGTTGTAGGTCTTAAGGTTTTCCATGTTTATACATATACCATGGAATCAGTTAACCGATTGATCAACAGTATCTATGTTGATATGAGTCCCAAAACTGACCTCGGGGATGTCACAAACAATGCCGAAGCGTAAAGCCCACGGCGGGGGTAGCATCCGTCAACGTAAAGACGGCACATGGGAAGCGCGTTACACCGTCGGCCGCGATCCTGGGACGGGTAAGCAGGTGCAACGTTCTATTTACGGCAAAACGCAACAAGAAGTACGGAAACAGCTCGCAAAAGTTACTGTCGCATTAGATACGGGTAATTATATAGAACCTTCGCGCCTTACGTTAAGCGCATGGTTAGATATATGGCTATCCGAATATAACAAAGACGTGAAACCAAGAACGTTAATTTTGTATACAGGCCGTTGTAATTACCGTATTAAACCTTCGCTCGGCGCTACCAAGTTAACGGCATTACGTCCTCATATTATTCAAACATTTATTAACGGTATGTTACTGCCTTCTAACGGCAAGCCCGCCCTTTCGCCCAAAGGTGTAAGGGATGTTTATGGAATCCTGCACAAGGCATTAAACCAAGCCGTCGCGCTCGATTATATCAACATGAACCCCGCAGGGGCTTGTAAACTTCCACGAATTACAAAGTCCAATATTAAACCGCTTGACAATGTTATGATATCATCTTTTTTATCCACTATTAAAGGCCATCGATATGAATTGTTTTATATTATCGATTTATTTACGGGTATGCGTCAAAGTGAAATCCTCGGCTTAACATGGGATTGCTTGCAGGGTAACACCATCTATGTATACAGACAATTGCAACTTATCGATGGTGTTTATCTTTTTGCTCCTTTAAAAAACGATAAAACACGCTATATTACCCCCGCTAAATATATTTTAGATAAATTCCGCGAACGTAAAGCGCAACAACTTAATCATCAAAAAGACGCCGCAGAAGCATGGCATAATGAACACAATTTTATTTTTACAGATGAAATCGGAAATCATTTACGCCACCCTAGCATATATAAACAATTTAAGCGTATCATGCGTGATATGAATTCACCTTCAACACGCTTCCATGACTTGCGCCATAGTTATGCTGTTTCTTCTTTACAGGCGGGGGACGATATTAAGACATTGCAAGAGAATCTCGGACATCATACTGCGGCTTTTACCCTTGATATATACGGTTATGTCACCGAACAAATGCGGAAAAATAGTTCTTCGCGTATGGACAAATTTATTAATGAACACGTTTTAAAGGGTAATAAAAAGGGTAAACGAATTATTGAAAATAAATAACCCTTGTAAATTCAACGTTTACAAGGGTTTATTGGCCTCTGGGTGACAAGATTTGAACTTGCGACCTCCAGACCCCCAGTCTGGCGCGCTACCAAGCTACGCTACACCCAGATAATGCCCCCGCAAGCGAGAGGCAGTATATTATAATATTCGGCGGCTTGTCAATTAAACCGCGCGTGTAACCTTTTTGGAACGCAGGCAGCGGGTGCAAACCTTGGCGCGGCGTACGGCCCCGTTTTTCTCCACGACCTGTACTTTTTTAACGTTGGAACGCCAAATTTTGTTTGCCCTGCGCGAAACCTGCGAACGCGTGATGCTGATGCGGTGTCCGGTAAGGATGCCTTTATCGCATACTTCACATTTAGCCATAATGAGTTCTCCTATCGTCAACTTCTGTCCTAATAGGTCAGAAGTTACATATTAATCGTTTACGCGTAAAGGATTCACCTTAACGCCCGGGCCCATGGTGGAGGCCAGCGTAATACTTTTGAGGTACGTACCCTTCGCGGCGGCGGGCTTTGCCTTGATGACCGCGCCGATTAGAGTGGCGAAGTTTTCGGCCAGTTTTTCCGTGCCGAAGCTGACTTTGCCCATGGGTACGTGGATGATGTTGGTCCTGTCGAGGCGGTATTCGATCTTACCGGCTTTGACGTCGGAAACGGCTTTTGCGATGTCGGTCGTTACCGTACCCGCTTTGGGGTTGGGCATAAGCCCTTTGGGGCCGAGCAAACGCCCGATGCGTCCGATAAGGGCCATAACGTCCGGCGTGGCGATCATTACGTCGAAGTCGAACCAGCTTTCGTTTTGGATCTTGGAGATCATATCCTCCGCGCCCACGAAATCGGCTCCGGCGGCTTCGGCTTCGGCGGCCTTTTCGCCCTTGGCGATAACGAGCACGCGCATCGTGCGCCCCGTACCGTGGGGGAGTACGACCGTACCGCGCACCTGTTGGTCGGCGTGGCGTGAGTCTACGCCCAAGCGGATATGGGCTTCAACCGTCGCGTCGAATTTGGCGGTGCTGGTTTTTTGCACCAAATCGACCGCTTCGGAAACATCGTAGAGCTTCGTTTTTTCCACCAATTTGGCGGCTTCGATATATTTTTTACCTTTTTTCATGTCGCCCCTCCTATTCCTGCACGACGATGCCCATACTGCGGGCAGTACCGGCAACCATACGCATGGCCGCGTCCACATCGGCGGCGTTTAAGTCGGGCATTTTAAGCTCGGCTATCTTGCGTACTTCGTCTTTGGATATGGTGGCGATTTTGGTGCTCTTTTTCGCTTCGCCCGAAGCCTTGTCCAAACCGCAAGCCTTCTTCAAGAGGACCGCTGCGGGCGGTGTCTTGGTGATGAAGCTGTAGCTCCTGTCGGCGTAGACCGTGATCACCACGGGGATGATCATGCCGACCTGGGATTGCGTCCGCTCGTTAAACTCCTTGCAGAAGTTGGGGATCGCCAAACCGTGCTGCCCGAGCGCCGGGCCAACGGGGGGTGCGGGTGTCGCCTTGCCGGCCTGTATCTGCAGCTTGACCAAGGCGGTGACCTTCTTTGCCATTCGTTTTCCTCCTTGTGGTAGACGGGTACACGCGGCACCCTCCCACTAATATCCCAAAATCACGCTACATACGCTGTAATACGTGATAATCGAGTTCCACTTGCGTTTCGCGCCCGAAAACGCTGAGCGCGATCGTAACGGTCTTCTTTTGGTGGTTGACTTCACGCACATTGCCGATCGAGCCTTCGAAGGGGCCGGCGATAATGCGGACGATTTCGTCCACGTTTAAGTCCAATTCGAAGTCGGGGACTTCGACGCCCATAGCGATGATTTCTTCATCGGTGAGGGGGACGGGCTTTGAAGCGGGGCCGACGAAGCTGGTTACGCCCCGCGTATTGCGGATGACATACCACGTTTCCTCGTTCATCACCATTTTAAGCAGTACGTAACCGGGGTAAATCTTGCGCTGGACGGCCTTTTTTACGCCGTTCTTGATTTCGATGGTGTCCTGCACGGGGACGACGACCTGGATAATCACGTCATGCATCCCGCGGGTATCGATGATCTTTTCGATGTTTGCTTTTACCTTATTTTCGTAACCGGAATAGGTGTGTACGACGTACCATTTGGCGTCGGGGTGGATGGTATCCACCAATTCCTCGGGGATGATATCGGGGTTTACCGTTATATCCGCCATGTTGTCACCTTACGACCAGTTGGATGAACTGGCGAAGGCCGAAGCCGAACACACCGTCCAGCAAGGCGATATACGCGCCGAAGAGGCCGGATACGGCGATAACCGTCACCGTATGCTTAAACAGCACCTGCTTGGACGGCCATACGATCTTGCGGAATTCGGCGCGGTATTCGTGAACGACCGACTTCAACGGATCGTTGGTATAGTCGGAATCTTGCTTTTTGGGCTTTTTTTCGTCGTTCATATGGATGCGCCTCCCTATCTCGTTTCGCGGTGCTCGGTGTGGGAATTGCAAAAACGGCAGAACTTCTTGATTTCCATACGGTCGGGGTGTTTCTTCTTGTCCTTCGTGGTGTTGTAGTTACGTTGCTTGCAAGGTACGCAAGCCAAGGTGATTTTGGTACGCATGGCAATCCCTCTCTCATAGAAAATACACTGGATAAGGCAAAAGCGGAACTTAAAAAAGCGCGTCCGCGCTTTGCGATGCGTACTGTATCATATTAAATACGGGTTTGTCAAATGTTATCTCAACAGCCAATCAATTAAATTGAGTTGTTTTATCCCTTCATTATCACCTGTGATAAAGTCAAGGGTTAAAAGATATTTCGGATAATTGTCGCTTACCCTTTGCAACGGACTCAATTCCCGCGCCCTAACGGATTCGTCAAGGGCAGTCATGGCTACTTGGTAATATTCCTTCGTGTGTTGCTTAACCGCAATAAAATCAATTTCCTTTTCGTCAATTTTTCCGATGTTCACCCTGTAACCACGGCGCAGCAATTCCAAATACACAATATTTTCAATCTGATGACCCATATCGGAATTGGACGAGGAAAGCAGGTGGTTCCGCAGCCCCGTATCTATAATATAGTATTTGCCGAGCGTTTTTAATAGATTTTTACCCTTAATGTTATACCTTTCCACGTTGTAAAACAAAAAGCTGTTCATCAACGCCTTAACATATTTGTCAACCGTTTTTTGCGTAATTTTCCTGCCGGATTTGTTAATGTAGTCGGTTATATTCGCCACAGATATAGAACTGCCGATATTGCTGCTTAAAAACTTGACTATGTTCTTTAATAGTCCGACATCGCTGACACCCTTTCGGGTAACCACATCTTTGATAATAATGGTGTTGTAAATGCCTTCCAAATATTGGTCGGATAACTCCATATCACTTTTAAGTTGGGAAACGACAACCGGAAAACTCCCGATATTCATATAACTTGCAAATGCTTGGTTTTTATCCTTGTTGCTGTTTGCTTCGTAATATTCCGCAAAAGAAAACGGCAGCATCTTAATTTCAACATAGCGCCCCGAAAGAAGCGTCGCAATTTCCCCTGATAGCAAATCCGCGTTTGAACCCGTGACATAAACATCCGTGTTCCTTTTAATATAGATGCTGTCAACCGCTTTTTCAAAACCGACACATCGACCAACTTCATCAATGAAGATATACGTCATTTTGTCTTTTTGCAATTTGGATAAAAGAAATTCATTCAAGGCTTTGTAATTATGCAAATGCTCCATTCCCATATCTTCAAGGTTGATATGAACGATTTGGCTTTCGTCAATCCCTGTCGATTTCAAGTATTCCATATACAAAACAAATAAGGTTGATTTACCGCAACGGCGAACGCCCGTTACAACCTTGATAACATCAACCTCTCGGAACTTTATAAGGTTTTCTAAAAATTGCGGGCGCGGAATCAATCTGTCCATATATAAATCACCTCGAGCATAGAATAACAAAAAGATTTAATATAATCAAGTTATTTTCCATATGGAAAATAAAAAACTCTCATATATAAACGTAAGAGAGCCGAAAAATTATTTATTTTATTTTTAATCAGCAATATTTTTCTACAAAGTTGTTACCCGCTTCAATTCATCAATAACATAAGTTGGCAAAACAATAGTATGATATTCCGTGATGTTATCAATCATTCGATTAAGGTAACGGGAGTTTAGGACAAACGCCGAAACAAGAATATTCGTGTCAATCATTATTCGCATATCGTTCCTTCCACATCTCCCCTCGTACTTCGTCAACAAGAGCCACAACATCTTGTTCGTCTGTTAGTCCAAGCCGTTCCGCTTCACCGGCAAACGCCGTTCGCATATTGGCAAATGCGACTTTTGCCGCGTTCGTTACAAAAATTCTGTTGTTATCTTCTGCGAAAATAATCTTACCGCCCTCTTTTACGCCGAGCTTCCTGCGAATATTAATGGGAATGGTGACTTGCCCCCGACTGGTTATCCTTGCAACTTCCATCATATTTCCTCCTGCTTATGTTACTTATAATACTTACATTACTTATGATGTGTGCTGTGAAGGGTGGAAATAACGATTGCAAATATCTATCAAAGTTTTTTGGCCGTTCCAACTCCAAATTGTTTCACATCATTTGCATGAAACGTAAAATCCCATTGAACGGAATGTGGGATTATTTTAATAATAGGCAATGTATCTTCACCGTTATATACTACTTCTCTGTCAGGATTATTCGTAACATAAACGGATAACATATTTTTTACTTTACTAACATCAACAACGTGGATATATCCACTTGATTGACCTTCAAATTTTTTATTTTCAAATGCAACGATGTTATGACGGACATTAACCGTTTTTAACGGCTCCGCCAACAAATCATTTGAAAAGTTCCATTGTCGGTAACTTATATTACAACTGGTTGAATATCCTTTCGGAAATAAATCATCGGGGTTTATGATGAGCAAAGAAGCCAGCCCTATATGAGGTGTTAGAAATACTTTGTTTTTTAGTTCAAGAATTTTTTTTGATGAACTAAAATACATAACATCAGGGAGTTCATTATAATTTAACATTTGTATCCCCTTATCTCAAAAATAATCTTACGCACGTACCATACTCGTAATGGTACATAAGTGCGCCCTCTGTTTTAATTATTCAGCCAGTAACATCATTTATATCACAACTTTGGCATTTTTTGATGAAATTACCCCAACTACATTATTTCCACCCTTCACAGATTACATCATAATTATTATATGCTTTTTACATACCGTCAATCAAGCCGCTTAAAAAATTGTATGTCCTCCAAGTGATGTTGCTCGATTTCTTGCGATTGCGGCACGTTTAAGGCCATATTTTTTTGCGGCGGTTTCACCGGATAATGTAAAAAAGCACATTTATATATCAATATACAAAAAACAGCCACATTTAATCAATAGATCAAGTGACTGTTTTACGGATAAAACAAAAATTCATTTTATTTACCCCAGCAGACGGGACACGCTGACGGTATGCGCCGTCAATGTCAACAAGCGTGTAAGCCTGCCGCGTGCGGGGTCCATGATGTCATGGGTGATCAACATGTCCGCCGCGGCTCGCAGTTCTTGCGGGGTTATCGACGGGTTAACGTTGGTGATTTTTATACTCCTGCGTGCGCCGCCCTCCGCGGCGAATGTCATCCGGTAATGCGTCATCGTTCACTTCCTTTCATGTTTGGTTTGTTGGTTTACGGGGTTTTGGTTGTTGTTTCTAAGGAAGGGGACCCGGGTTCCCCGGTATTGCGTGCCTCATGAGGTCTTGGTTGCCGTGCCTTGGGGAAGGTGTGCACATGGGTTATGTATCCTGCTGAGCTCTTGGCGGGATACGCAACCCCCTTCCTTGGGGTTTGGCGGCGGTACGGGTGTTACGGTGTTACAGGATACAGCGCACGTTTGAGAAATAGCCGGCACGGCGCGGTGCGCCCTTTATCGGTACCCGAAGGCTCCTTGGGGGAAGGCAAAACCCGTCCTTGGCTCGTGGCTGCCTCGGTCGTTTGCTGTGAGGCCATTATAGCAGCGCGTGTGATACAATTGTTCTGACAAAGTCTTAGAAAATGTCCGGTTTCGCATATGCGTAATATTGTGTATAATCGGTTATAATTTTTTAAAATTTTCCAAAAATACATACCTGTAAGGTTGATGGGTTGACATGAAAAACGATAAACAATCGGAGCCGCTGTTAAAACGGCTTTTTATTTTGGCGGTGCCGTTGGTGTTGCAAAACCTGGTCATTGTCAGCGTGGGTTTGGCGGACAGTATGATGGTGGGTTCGCATTTGGGGGAATATGCGCTGGCGGGTGTTTCGATCGCCAACCAAGTGATGATGATATTAAACATGCTGGTGATGGGGATATCGGCGGTGCTGGTTATCCTTGCGGCGCAGTATTGGGGCAAGCGCGATATTAAGAGTATTAAAGAGATAATCGCCATTGCGGTAAAGGTGTGCTTCGCCTTGGGTGGGGTTATCAATTTGGCGGTCTTTATCACGCCGTACGGTGTGCTGCGGATATTCTCCGACAATCCCGAAGCGATCGCACAGGGGGTCGTTTACATAAGGATCGTTTCGTTTTCGTACCTGTTCTTTTGCGCGACGCATGTGCTGATGGCGTCGATGCGGTGCGTGGAGATCGTGCGCATCGGGCTTTGGGTGAGTATTTCCACATTGGTCATTGCCGTGGGGTTAAATTACTTGTTGATATTCGGCAACCATGGCTTTCCCGAAATGGGTATCCGCGGGGCGGCGATCGCCACGCTTGCGGCGCGTGTGGTTGAAGCCGTGATTATGGTCGTGTACGTACGGTTTATCGATAAGCGGTTAAAATTGCGCTTTGGGGAATTGCTTGGGTTTAACCGATTACTGTTTAAGGATTTCGTAAGGTACGGTTCCCCTGTGTTGGGCGGGGATTTGCTGTGGGGGCTTGCGCTGACCATGCAGGTTGCCATCATGGGGCGGATGGGTTCGGCGGCGATGGCTTCCCAGAGCGTAACGATCGTGCTTTCGAATTTTACGATGGTGGTCGTATGGGGATGTTCGGCGGCGGCGGCGATCATTATCGGAAAGACCGTCGGTGAAGAACGGTACGACTTGGTTAAACGGTATGCGCGCGCGTTGCAGGTTACGTTTGCGGTGCTGGGCTTGACGACGGCGGGGGTATATTTCGGTTTGCGGGATTTCTTCCTGTCGTTTTACGACTTCGCGCCGGAGACGATGGCGATGGCGAGGCGTTTTATGGCGATAACGGCGTTGTATATACCGCTGACCTCCTACCATGCGCCGTGCTTTACGGGGATTATCCGCGCGGGCGGCGATACGAAGTTCGTATTAAAGGTTGACGGAATATGCGCGTGGCTGATCGTGCTGCCGTCGGCGTTCCTTGCGGCGTTCGTATTTGGGGCATCGCCGGTGGTTGTGTATTTTTTCCTGCGGATCGACCAATTCTTTAAATGGGTGATCGCGATTATCAAGACGAACCGTTTCAAGTGGATTATGAATTTGACAAGATAAGTTAGATAAGCGTACGGCATATAGTAGGGTATCCGATATTAAAAAAGGATGCGAAATGGTGCGCCTAACCCTGTATACCGTGCGGTACATAAAGCTGATCGAGGAACGGTTTGCGGTAATAAAAAAAGAAAAGTGCGGGAACGACTACGCGCTTTTGTTTGCGTGGGCGGGGGAAAGGGAGGCGTTGGCGCGGGCGGTGATGGGAATATTGGAAGAAGCGGCTATTATGGAAAACCCCGTGTACCATTATTCGCCGAAGATGCGCCTGTTGGCACGCGAGCTGCGTAAAACCCCGCTGTACGCATACGAGCAGGAACGTTTGCAGCGGTTTTTACGCACCAACGGATATCTGCATGTCGAAGGGTATGCGGTGTTCCGTATGGGTAAATATAACGAGGCGTTGGATATGTTGTCGTATCGTCTGATAAAAAAATTGAACCTCCGCGCGAATGGGGACTAGTTACCGCTGGAAATATATGGTACGATTTTTCCATGATAAACGTATTGAAGGAATTGCTTGCCATCGAAAAATCGGCGAGGCAATCAGTGGGTAAAAATAACCAAAATGAAACGGATGAATTTATCCGAAGCGAAATCGATCGGAACGTCGCCGTGATGGAACGGGAGGCCGACGCGAAGGTCGCGGCGTTGGAAAGGGAATCGGAGGCGCAAACCGAGGAAAGGTTGGCGCAAATTAAGGAAAGCTATCGGCGCAAGTCCGATCGGTTGGAGGCGGCTTTTTTCGTCAACCGCGAAACGTGGTCGGCAAAAATCGCGGAGGAAGTCCTTTTTAATTCGGATTTGGGAATTTGGGTTTCGGAATAAAGGATGGGGTATACAGCGGTAAATACGAAGATACGAGCGATGGGGAAGAGATTCGGCATAAAGGACTTGGATCGGATTTTGTTATGGCTGCCGGATAAACCCTCGCGTGATTTGCTTACGGCGATGATGTTTGAAAGGGAACGCGGTATAACCGGGTATTTATTATTGCGGCGCGCGTTGCGGTATGCTTGCAAAGCCGACCGCCGGGCGTTGACATCCCTTGCCGGGATGGAGGCCGACCTGTGCAATATCGTGTGGATGTACCGTTTAAAGAAGTATTACGGCGTAACAGGTGACGCGACGTATGGGCGGTTGATCCCGATACGGTACCGATTGACCGAGGAAATGACTCGGCGCATGGTTAGCGCAAAGGACGAAGAAGGGTTGCTGGCCATTGTAAGTCAAGGCCCGTATGCCGCGGTCTTTCCGTCGTTTGAGCGGCCCGAGCGTCTGATGCACCAAGCGTTGGTAAAACAATATAACAAACAAGCGCGGCTGCATCCCAATACACTTGCGCCTGTGTGCGCTTACCTGTATGAAGCACGAATGAGGGCGGTATCATGGTAGAAAAGATGAAATACATAAGCATCACCGGCCATATTTCCGCCATGAACCACGCAGTGGACCGCTACCTTTCGCGTTACGACATACAACTCGAAAAGGTTGCCGAGCATCCGGATATGGAGCCGTTTACCACGCTTAACCCGTATGCCGTAACGTTGCAAAAGGCGGAGCGGTTTTCGGCGTTGTTCGGGGGGGAGCCCGCCGTATATATCCCCATGAAGGCATCGGAAGCGGTCAACCGTGTGGAGGAGGCCCACCGCGCCTACGAAGCGCGTGACGAAGCCGTGCGGGAGAAGGAACGCCAAAAAGCCGAAATCGAGGCATACTTGCAAACGATCGCACCGTTTATAACGCTGGACGCGGATATATCGGAATTGGAAGAAAGCCGCTTCCTGCACTACAGGGCGGGGCGGATGACGGCGGCGCATTATCGGCAATATGAAGCCTTTCTGCGGACGGATGACAGGATCATATTTTTGTTGACGAAAAGGGATTCCGCATACGTTTGGGGCGTTTATTTTACCCCGAGCGTCAACGCGGAAGAGGTTGACGCTGTTTTCGCGTCATTGCAATTCGAAGTAATCCCCCTTGCCGCCGAATGTATGGGGGAGCGGAAAAACGGTACGGTTGCCGAGTTAAATCGGATTTGGTCAAGCCGTTTGCGTAAACTGCGGGTGGAAATCCGTATGGATACCGAAGCGGCGCTGCCCAAGGGGAGCGTAAGGCGGTTGCGCGTCGCTTGCGGAAAGGTACGCGCGTTGTATGATACTTTCGACGTTAAAAAATACGCATCTTTAAGCAAAGGTAAGCGGGTGTTTACCTTCGTCGGGTGGATGGGCGCGGACGACGCTGACGCGCTGGAGGGTGAAATCAACGACGACGCGTTGATCGTCTTCACGCGGCATACGGGTGAAGACGAAATCGCCCCGACGCGCCTAAGGAACCCGCCGATCATACGGCAATTCGAATTTTTTACGCGCTTGTACGGCTTGCCCACGTACGGCGAGGCCGATCCCACGTTTTTATTGGCCGTAACGTATACGTTGCTTTTCGGGTTGATGTTCGGTGATGTGGGGCACGGGTTTTGCCTTGCTTCGGTGGGTATGCTTATCGGTTGGAAATACGGAAAACCGTTGGGGCGGATCATCGCAATCGTCGGCGTATCGGCGATGGGGTTCGGCTTCCTGTACGGTTCGGTATTCGGGTTTGAGGATATTTTACCCGCGTTATGGAGGAGGCCCGCGGCGGATATCATGGGAACGCTTGTCTTCGCGGTCGGGCTTGGCGCGGCGTTGATCATGATTTCCATGGCGTTGCATATGTATAACGCTTTCCGCACGGGTCGTATGGGTGATTTCCTTTTTAACGCGAACGGTGTGTCGGGGTTATTGTTTTATACCGTGATCGTATACGGCGCGGTACGCGTGTTTTTTATGGGGCGGGGATTTCCGGTCGGGTTGCTCGCCGTGCCCTTGGTGCTGTTGGTATTGAGGCAACCCCTGACGCGGTTGTTGGAAGGGCGCGGGGGAATGTTGGAGGGGAGCGTCGGGGGAGGGGTATTCGGGATCATCATGGAACTGTTCGAAACGCTGCTTATGTACGTTACCAACACGATATCGTTCGTGCGGGTGGGGGCGTTCGCCGTCAGCCACGCGGGCATGATGCATGTGGTGCTTCGGCTTTCGCAAAACGCAAACGTTTCGGGCAGGGTGCTTGTGTTGGTGTTCGGAAATCTTTTGGTGATGGGCATTGAGGGATTGCTGGTGGGGATACAGGTCTTACGGTTGGATTTTTATGAATTGTTCAGCCGTTTTTACAAAGGCGGGGGCAGGGTCTTCGTTTCACACAAAATAAATCGCGTATGACAAAGGAGCGGCGGCATGTTCAAGGGAAAAAAGGGTAAGCGTATCCTGGTCATTAATATCATCGTCTTCGCCATCGTCTATTTGGGGGCTACCGTATTCGTATTTACATCGCGGGTGGGGGCAACGGAAGCGGCTGGCGGGGGTAATGAAATCGCCGTCGCGGCGGCGTATATCGCGGCGGCGTTGGTGACGGGCATGGGAGCGATCGGCACGGGCATCGCGGTAAGTTCCGCGGCGGCGGCCGCAATCGCCGCTGTAAGCGAAAACGAGCAAAACTTCGGTAAGTCCATGATCTTTGTGGCGATGGCGGAGGGGATCGCGATTTACGGTTTGTTGGTGGCGTTTATGATATTGGGGCGTGTTTGATATGAACGTGGAGCAAAAGCTCGATTACTTTACCGCGGCGATTTTGGATGAAGCGGAGGCGGTTAAAAGAAAGGCTTCCCGCGATCGGTCCGCGTATATTGAAGCGGCCGTTTCGCTCGCGCTGGGGGAAGCGGAAACCCGTATCAACGAACGTGTACGGGAACGGATACACGAAATTAAGAAAACACGGTATAAACGCATCGCCGCCGCAACCGCCGACGAACGTATGAAATTAGAGGAAAAAAGGAAATCCCTGATGGAAGGGTTGCACGCGGAAACGGAGGAACGGCTGCGGGTTTTCGCCGCATCCGGCGCGTATGAAGGTTATATAAAGGAAGCGATGCACAGCGCTTCGCGACGGAAAGGATTTGCCGTTATGCAGTTAATGCGGCGCGATATGGGGATAATAGCACCCCAAGGGTTTACCGCCGAAGCAAGCGACGTTGATTTTATCGGGGGGTTGATCATGTATAACGCAAAACGCACGAAGCGGTTGGACTTATCCTTTAAAACGCTTGCGGCAAAGAAAATGGATTCCTTCCATGAAGACATCGACTGATACCGCCATCGGTAAAATCCACGGGATTAACGGTCCCGTTTTACGTGTGGCGCACGAACGGGACACAAGGGATTTTTTTATGTCGGAGCGGGTGCGGGTAGGGGAACAGTCGTTTGCCGGGGAAGTCATTTCCCTGCGCGGCGGCCCTTCATCGGATATCGCCGTCGTACAGGTATATGAAGACACCGCGGGTTTAAAGCCCGGGCAGGAGGTACGGGGTACGGGCCATCCCTTGTCCGTACGGTTGGCTCCGGGGCTTGTCGGGCATATTTTTGACGGAATCGGGCGGCGGCTTGACGGGGCGTATTCGGATGAAAAGAAATGGCCGATTCAAATGCTCGTCAAACCCGGCGATGAACTTCACTTGTACAGGATTCCGGTACAAGTTGCGGAAACGCCCTCCATTACGTACAAAGCCATGCTCCCCCCGGGTGTTAGGGGGACGGTCATTTCATGCGTCCCCGACGGCGACTATACAGCCGAAGAACCATTGCTGGAAATAAAAACCCCCGACGGCATACGTGTTTTTTGCCTTGCGCAGCATCAACCCGTACGTGTCCCCCGTCCGGTGCGCCGCCGTTTGCCGCTTACGCGCTCGCTTATTACGGGGCAACGGGTCATCGACAGCCTTTTCCCCATTGCGAAGGGCGGTGTGGCGGCCATACCCGGCGGATTCGGCACGGGTAAGTCCATAACGCAGCATCAGTTGGCGAAATGGTGCGACGCGGATTTGATCGTATACATAGGCTGCGGGGAGCGCGGCAACGAAATGGCCGAAGTGCTGGAGGATTTTTCCCGCTTGACCGATCCGCGCACAGGAGCGTCCCTGATGGCGCGTACGGTGTTGATCGCCAACACATCCGACATGCCCGTGGCCGCCCGCGAAGCCAGTATCTACACAGGGATCGCCATCGCGGAATGTTACCGCGACATGGGTTATCACGTTGCGGTCATGGCGGATTCCACTTCACGTTGGGCGGAGGCCCTGCGGGAATTATCGGGGCGCATGGACGAACTGCCCGCCGAGGAAGGCTACCCCGCGTACCTCGCGAGCCGATTGTCGGAATTTTACGAGCGGGCGGGGTATGCGGAAAATTTAAACGGGTCGGAAGGTTCGATTACGATCGTGGGTGCGGTTTCCCCGCAGGGGGCGGATTTTTCCGAGCCGGTGACGCAGAACACGAAGCGGTTCGTTCATTGCTTTTGGGCGTTGGACCGTCGGCTGGCATACGCGAGGCACTTCCCCGCGATCGATTGGATGGCAAGCTACAGCGATTACGCGGAGGACTTGATCCGCGGCGAACACGCGGAAAACCGCCGCCGTATGTTAGCAATATTGCATGAAGAAAGCCGTATCCTGGAAACCGTGAAGCTGACCGGAACGGAATCGCTGCCCGAAAGCCAAAGGACGGTACTGAGTAAGGCTAAGATCATACGCGAGACGTTCCTGCAACAAAACGCCTATGATCCCGTCGATACCTTCACGCTGCCGTATAAGCAAGCGGAAATGATGAAGGGATTGCTTTGAACGTCGAATACCTGGGCGCGCGTGAAATACGCGGCAGCCTGATGATATTGGAAGGCATCGATGACGCCGCTTATGATGAATCCGTAAGGATTTCGCTAACCGACCGTGCTTCGGATGCCTCCCCGTTGTGGGGGCGTGTTATACGGATCGACGGTGATGTTGCCGTCGTGCTTGTTTTTGAGGGTACGCGGGATTTGTCGTTGGCCAATACCGTCACGCGCTTTACGGGCCGCCCCATGGAAATGCCCCTTTCGCTTGAATTAATGGGCCGTACCTTCGACGGTATGGGGCGGCCCAAGGACGGGTTGGGAAACGTACATACGCGTTTACGCCGCGGTATCAACGGTATACCCATCAACCCTACGCAAAGGGATTACCCGCGCGGCCATGTCGTGACGGGTTTTTCCGCCATCGATGGGTTGGCAACGCTGGTACGCGGGCAAAAGCTGCCTATTTTCACGGGTGACGGATTACCGCATGATAAACTGGCCGCGATGATCGCCGCGAATTTATGTACCCCATCAACAGCCGTCGTATTCGCCGCTATGGGCGTTAAGCACGATACCGCCGAGTTCTTCCGCCGTTCCTTTTCCGAAAGCGGCGCGCTTGAACGTTCGGTGCTTTTCCTCAACCTCGCGAACGACCCGCCGACCGAGCGTATCATTACCCCGCGCTGCGCGTTGACGGCGGCGGAGTACCTCGCCTTTGACCGCGGGATGGACGTACTCGCCATCCTAACCGATATGACCGCCTATGCCGAGGCATTGCGTGAAATATCATCGGCACGGGGGGAAATACCAAGCCGTAAAGGCTATCCGGGTTACCTGTATTCCGATTTGGCCTCCCTGTATGAACGCGCGGGGATCATCAAGGGCAAGCGCGGCTCGCTGACGCAAATCCCCATCCTTACCATGCCGGGCGACGATATCACACACCCCGTAGCCGACTTTACGGGATACATCACCGAAGGGCAGATCGTATTGGACCGCGTGCTTTATCAGCGGGGTATTTATCCGCCCATAAATATACTGCCGTCCCTATCGCGTTTAATGAAGGACGGCATCGGCGGGGGCAAGACGCGCAAGGACCACCCCGATTTAGCGAAACGGTTGTTTTCGTCTTACGCGAAGGTAAGCGACGCGCGGGCGATATTATCGATCGTTGGGGAGGAGGATTTATCCGAAGAAGATAAAAGCACGTTGGTTTTCGGCCAACGGTTTGAGCAAGAGTTCATCAACCAACGCGAAGGGGAAAGCCGCACGATGGAGGAAACGCTGGACTTGGGGTGGGATTTATTATCTTCCGTGTTATAATTACGCCAAAAAGGCGTTGACATAATGGCTGTGATAAATTCCGTCAACAATTTCCGCGTCAAGCAATGGGAAAAACTAAAACACAAAACGCACCGCGATAAACAAAAACAATTTATCGCCGAGGGCTATCATTTGGTTTCGGAAGCAAGCAAAGCGGGTTGTTTATCGGAATTGATTACGCTTGAAAAAAACGCGCCTTTCCCCGTACCCTCCCACCAAGTCACCTATGAAGTGATGGAAAGATTATCGTCCATGGCCACCCCCGCCAAAATGCTGGGCATTTGCACGCAGAAAAGGGAAGGGGAGTACGGGGACGTTATTTTATTAGCCGACCAAATCCACCACCCCGGCAATTTGGGTACGATCATACGCAGCGCGGTTGCGTTCGGCGTGGATACGATCGTGTCGGACAACAGCGTGGATGTGTATAACCCCAAGGTGATCCAATCGTCACAGGGGATGATCTTTCATATAAATATAATAAAGAAAAGCATAAAAGACTTTTTACCGGGATTAAAGAATCAAGGTTATCAAATCATCGGTACACACGTACGTGAGGGCATCCCCCCGCGGGAAGTAAAGCCGAGCAAAAAAAGGGCGGTCCTGATCGGCAACGAGGGTGACGGCGTAAGCGGCGGTTTGCTTGACCTGTGCGACGTTAAGGTAAATATTAAGATGAACGATAAGTGCGAATCCCTTAACGTGGGCGTGGCGGCGAGCATTATCCTGTACGGTTTGTCATGCATAGGGTAAACGCCTCCGCGGACGCGCTTTCGCAACTGCCGGAAGCGACGGGTTGCTATTGGTTCGAAAACGCCGAAGGCACGGTTATGTACGTCGGTAAATCGGTTTGCATACGCAAACGCGTCGCGTCGTATTTCCAACGGCTGAACCTTACCGACCCGCGCGAAAGCAAGCACAAAATACACAGCTACATACGCAAGCTCGAAACAATGGTACGTTTTATAAAAACAATCGGCTATGAACAAACGGAAACGGAATTGGATGCCCTCCTGTTGGAACATAGCTTGATTAAAAAATACCGCCCCATGTACAACGAAGCCATGCGCCACGACCGTAAATCGTGGTTTATCACGATTTCGCCGGGCGAAACATTCCCGCCGCTGTTATCGGAATACCGGGATATGCGCGAGCCGATAACAAACGATGAATCCGATGGGCGGGTTCATGCTTCGAGCGGTTATGATATCGGGCCTTTCTACAATGAATACACCTTAAAGGAAGCGTTGGATGTAATCACAGGTTTATGGCAATTACCGCATTGCGGTAAAAGCTACGACAACGCCGTTAAGGCCGAACCCTGCCTTCGGTTCCATACCAAGCAATGCCTTGCTCCGTGTACAAGGGAAGCGGACCCGAACGAACACCTTGCGCGGCTGGCGGAAGCGGCGGGTTTCTTCCAAGGAAACAAATCACCCGCGCAAAAACGCGTAGCGCGGGAACTGGAACAATGCACAGAAAATATGGACTTCGAACGCGCCGCCAAGATACGCGATGCGTATGCGACATTGAATCTATGGGCGCATCGCCTTTCGAAGCACCCCATCGATTGGCGGGCGCGGTATGTCGTGTTCGCCAAAACGCACCGCGAGGACCGCTTTATGGCGGCGTACGCGGAAGAAGCGGAAATAAAATGCTGGTTGTACATAGACCAAGGGAAAGCAAGTGAATTATCGGATAAAATTAAACCGTTGGTACGTTACGCCGTACAAAATGATAATACATCGGAGCTATGCTTTCCCGTTTCGCGGGAGGAAGGCGGGCAACGATGGACGGCCTTGGCGGATATATCCGCGGTTAAGCATTACATAAAATTACCGATTGGCGAAAACGAAACGGAAGACGATCTTTTAAGACGGGTAAACGCGCAATCGGCGGAGTTTATCAATAGGCTATAAATGGTTGATTTTGCGATAATTGTAATCGATTGACTTTGCGATAACGCTTAACTATACTTTCGAAAATTGGGTATTATTGTCGTACTATTAAAGGGGGCTCGGTATGAAGAATTCCATGGTAACATTATTGGTAGGTTTGGTTATGCTGGTGGCGGGTTTGTATTGGCTGACGACGATGGTGCAAGTTACGACCATGTGGGGCAACGCGCTGCGGGTAGGCGGGGTAAGCGTCCCGACGGGATTGACGCTGGTGCCGCTTATCGCGGGCATCCTTTGGATATTCTTTAACCCAAAATCCATGGGTGCCAAGATTTTATTGATCGTCGGTTTGGTGATCATCGTTGCCAGTATCCTCATGAGCATCCGCTTCCACGTACCCAGGGTCAGCCTGTTCGAATTCATTATGGTATTTATCGGGATCGCGGGGGGCTGCGGGCTTATCGCGCGCGTGTTGTTCGTTGACCCGAAGAAGGGCCAATCTACGAATAACCAAAATACAAACAATCCATTTCCTTAAATAACAAGGAGGATATTTATGTATCCAAAGATCGGCATACGCCCCACCATTGACGGGCGTTGGGGCGGCGTAAGGGAAGGCCTTGAAGAAAAGACGATGGCAATGGCACGCGCGGCGGCGGAATTAATCGGCAAGCTGCGCTACCCCGACGGCACGCGGGTGGAATGTGTAATCAACCCCGCGACCATCGGCGGCGGCGCGGAAGCGGCCAAGTGCGAGGCGTTTTTCGCAACGCAGAACGTAGCGGCGACGCTGACCGTCACCCCCTGCTGGTGCTACGGTTCGGAAACCTTTGATATGAACCCCTCCACGATCAAAGCCGTGTGGGGCTTTAACGGCACGCAGCGCCCGGGCGCGGTATATTTGGCGGCGGTAATGTCGGCCTACGCGCAGAAGGGTTTGCCCGCGTTTTCGATTTACGGACGCGATGTGCAGGATTTGGAAGACAATTCCATCCCCCCCGACGTGGCGGGCAAAATCACCGACTTCGCCAAATGCGCTATCGCCGTGGGTTGGATGCGCAACAAATCCTATGTGAATATGGGCAGCGTTTCCATGGGTATCGCGGGGAGCTATTGCAACGAGGCGTTCTTCCAAAAATATCTCGGTATCCGCGCCGAATGGGTGGACTTGACCGAAATTCTACGCCGCATGAAGCTCGGAATCTACGACAACGCGGAATACGAAAAAGCGCTTGCGTGGATAAAAGCAAATTGCAAGGAAGGTTTCGACGTAAACGCGGGTAAGGACTTGCCCGAAGTCATCACCCGTTCGAAAACCGTCCCCCCCGACGACGATTGGGATTTTATCGCGAAGATGACGGTTATCGTACGCGACATCCTGTTCGGTAACAAAAAGCTGGCCGAAATAGGTTGGCACGAGGAATCGCTTGGCAAAAACGCCGTGGCGGGGGGGTTCCAAGGGCAACGGCATTGGACGGATTGGCTGCCCAACGGCGACTTTACCGAAGCCATCCTCGCGTCCACCTTCGATTGGAACGGCGCGAAGGAACCGGTCGTATACGCTACCGAAAACGACACCCTCAACGGCGTGTCGATGCTGTTCGGCAAGCTGGCGAGCGACACCGCGCCTTGCTTCCACGACGTACGCACATACTGGAGCGCGGAAGCGGTCGAAAGGGTTGCGGGTAAAAAACCGCAAGGTAAAGCCGCGAACGGTTTTATCCATTTGATCAATTCCGGCGCAACCGCCCTCGACGGTACGGGCGCGGCGAAGGACGCCGACGGCAACGGCTGCCTTAAGCCCTTTTGGGAAATGACGGAGCATGATATTACCGCATGCTTGGAGGCTACCGATTGGTGCCGCGCTAATTATGAATACTTCCGCGGCGGCGGTTACTCCAGCCATTTCAAGTGCCAAGCCGAAATGCCCGTAACGCTCCTGCGCGTCAATATCGTGGACGGCGTGGGGCCCGTATTGCAAATCGCCGAAGGGCATACGGTTACCCTCGACGACGCGACCCACGCCGCGCTCGATTCCCGCACCGACCCCTCTTGGCCTACGACATGGTTCGTACCGGAACTGACCGGACAAGATGCGTTTACCGATGTGTACGGCGTGATGGCAAACTGGGGCGCGAACCACGGCGTAACGGCGTACGGCCACGTAGGCGATAAACTGATAACGCTGGCGAGTATGCTGCGCATCCCCGTTTCCATGCACAACGTCGCGCCCGAACGGATATTCCGTCCCCATTCCTGGGCGGCGTTCGGTACGGAGTCGCCGGAAAACGCGGATTACCGCGCGTGCATGGCGTACGGGCCGTTGTATGGGTAAATAAAGAGGAAGTTTGCCATGATTAAATTCCAAGGTAATAATATCTATCTCGCAGCGTTGGAACGCGCCGATTGCAAGAAAATTTGCGAAGAAAACGAATATGACTTCGCCGACCCTTTGGAACCTACGCTGTTCGGTTGGTCAGCGGAAAACGCCGACGAATGGTACGAGGAAATCCAACGCCTGCTAAAGGAAAACGTAAACATCCGTGTGGGTATCTTCCTGAATGACGGCACGGTCATCGGCGACGTGGCATTGCAAAGCATCGACGAACGGAACCGTAGCTGTACCATCGGTATCGGTATCGCAAAGATTTCGGAACGCGGAAAGGGGTATGGAACGGAGGCCATTCGCCTTATGTCGGAATATGGCTTTAACAACATCGGCTTCGAACGCATCGCTTCTGACACCCTCGAAATCAACACACCCATGCGAAAGGTCTTTGAAAAGTTGGGATTTACCCTCGAGGGACGCGCACGGAAAGCCGTATACTTTCGCGGGAAGCGGTATGACAGGGTGTACTACGGCTTGCTGGCGGAGGAGTGGGGTAAAAACCGTGCAAAAACCTGATAAAAAAGGTTATACCGAGGAATATGTAAAAATCAACGGTATACACCAATATTTCCTGCACTACCCGTCCGAACAAAGGGAAGTGATTCTACACCTGCATGGCGGACCGGGGGGATCTTCCGCCCAGTTGGCGTATACCTTGCGGCAATATTGGGATTTTTGCGGCATCGTATATTATGACCAGCGCGGAACGGGTAAGACGTTGACGAAAAATAAAACCCATCCCCATGACATAACTTTGGAAAATCTACTGGAAGACTTGAGGCAAACAATTATTTATGTAAAGGAAAAATACCAAACCGACAGGATTATCCTACTCGGACATTCGTGGGGGAGCGTGTTGGGGACGCAATATATATTACGATACCCCAACGACGTAATCGCTTACATCGGGTACGGGCAAGTGGTCGATATGCTGCGCGGCGAAAAGTTGGGGTATGACGAACTCCGCAAAAGCCTGGAGGAAAAAGGCGCGGTTAAGGGTATAAAAAAACTTGACGCGTTGGGCGACTATCCCCATGGTGCAAAAAATTACCCCAAAACAATCCTGCGCTTTCGCAAATTGCAAATAAAATATGGTTATGGTGTGAATACGAAAAAATTAATGGACATCGTAACAAAAAGCCCGCTGTTTACGGTGAAAGACGGTTTTGCTATGTGGCGCGGGCAACGTTTAAATAAGAGACTCGTGGCTAATCTTGTAAAATATAATACATGGGATATAACCGACTACAGCGTTCCCGTTTATTATATTTTGGGAAGAAAGGATTGGCAAACGCCTTCCGTGCTTGCCGCGGAATACTTCGAACGAATCAACACGCCGCAAAAGGGTTTATATTGGCTGGAAGATGTCGGGCATTTCCCGGAAGTGGATAATCCCGAAGGCTTTTGTGCGGCGGTTAAAGAAATCGTTCAAATCCATCACGGTCGCACATCTGCGTACCTTCAAGGGTAATGGTCGCGGCAGCGGCTGCCATAGCAAAACGCAGTAAATTCAACGAAAAATCGCATCTACATAAATCATTTGCCCGTTTATCCACCAACCCATACACCAACCCCGCCACCATCGCGTCACCCGCGCCTTGCACAGCCTTTACCTCGACGGGTAGGGCAGGGGAATAATGCGCCTCGTCCGCCGTTATCAACATCGCGCCTTCCGCGCCGAGGGAAACGCATACCATTTTCACGCCTTTGTCGATTAAACCGCGCGAAAAATCGGCAATAGCTTCCCGTGTGGGCAGCTTAACGCCGAAGGTACTTTCCAATTCAAATAAATTCGGTTTGATAAGGAACGGTGCGCGTTCGCCCAAATCGACCGCCAGCCGCAGGGCTTCGCCTTCGGTATCGAGGATGACGATACCCTCCCACGCGGCACACAGGCGCGCGTAAAAATCGGCGGGGACGCCCGCGGGACGGCTACCGCTAAGTATAAGAATACCTGTGGAACAACCCGCAGGGGGATTGCTTCGCAAAATCGCGGCTTTCGAAGGGCAATCACGAGGCAATCCTCCGGGGGAGCGGGGTGCTTCGCGGATTATTTTTTTAATCAATTCCTCCTGTGCTTCAAGCGGCACGTACGCGCCGGGTTGGTTCAACTCCGTCATTGTGCCGCTTTCGTCGTAGAGCTTGATGTTTACCCGCACCGCGCCGTCTACGGTTACGAAATCGTGGGCGATGCCGAATGCGACCAATTTGTCCGTAATTTCCTTACCGTTCCCGCGGAAGTTGAAACCCATGCAAGTGGGCGATAAGCCGAGGTTTTTTAACGCAGCGCATACGTTGATCCCCTTACCGGCGGCGTCTTGGCGGGCGGATTTTACGCGGTTCATGCCGCCGTGAGTAAAACCGCCGATGTGCCACGACCAGTCAAGGCAGGGGTTGAGGTTTACGACGGTAATGGATGGTGATGAGAAAATCGCGTTTGCCATTTTTTAAACCAATCGCTTGATCATTTCATCCCGCCCGACGTACAGCATATCCGCGACGGGGATATCGAGCGGCGTATAGCATCCCGGTTTTAATCGCATGGAGGCGCGCGCGGCGGCCACCATAACCTGCGCCGTAACGGCGGGGTTGTTGACGCGCATGTCGAAGGTAAAGAATTGGTTATCCGTCTTGCCGGACACCCCTTTGCGTATGATGTTCATTCCGTGCCCCATGTCTTGCAAAGCGGAAACGTCTTCCGTTTGGATTACATGCGTTTCGTCTTTTATAAAATAGGGGTCGTTTTTAACTTTTTCGCAAATTGTGGAAAAGTCGTAACCATCAAGGATTTCCACATACACCATACGGCGGTGCAAACCCGCGCCCAGCGGAAGTGTTACGGACAGGGCGTTCTTCACGCCTTCGATGGATTTCACCACCGTCGTATGCCCCATACTCATGCCCGGGCCGAAGTTGGTGTACGATATCCCCTTCGGCGCGGCTGTTTCGAATATTCCGCGTATCAGCGTATCGACCCCGGGGTCCAGCCCCATGCCGATGACGGCAACGCTGTTGTGTTTTTTACTCAATTCATCCAAATTTTTATATAAATCCAGCATCGCTTCGCCGTGCAGGTCGTAGCTGTCAACGGTACGGATACCCTTTGATAAGTATTTTACGGCTTCGTTGGGTACGGAACGTGAAGGCACGCACAGGACCGCAACGTCAACCGCACCCAGTTCCGATACATCCTCCGCGATTTTAACCCCCGCCGGCACGCCTTTTTCTCGCGTTTTCGTCCTGTCGCGCAGCACCACACCCGCGATATGCATATCCGGCGCGGCTTCCAATGCTTCGTATACCGCTTTGCCGATGTTGCCGTACCCGACGATTATCGCATTTACCATTATCATCAAACCTCCCGAAGGTTAAAGTTTTGTTGCGAACGCGATTGCCATTGTGTAATATAACGGTAATAAATGCAAGAAAAATTTCCACCGAGGAGCATCCGGCATGAACCTCCTCCTGGCCGACGCCGACAAGGAAAACGTCAAAAATTTCCGCACCTATATCAAAGGGGCGTACCCGCATATTAAAATCGTGGGCGCGTTCGAGGATGCGACGCGGGATATTTTGCCCATGATACGCGAAACGCGGCCCCATTTGATTTTGGCCGATGTGCGCTTTTTCGGCGGACTTTTTTTTACGCGGTTTAAAGAGGTGCATGAGGCCTTCCCCGACGTGAGGTTTGTAGTGTACGGGACGTTTAGCGAGGCCGAGTATATGAAGCGTGGGCGTGAATTCGGCGTGCTTGATTTTATGTACCGCCCGGTAAAGCCCGCTGACCTTAACCGTTGCCTCGACTTGGCCGTCAAGCACTTTAAAAAGGAAGCCGAAGCCCAGCGCCGTACGCAGCTCATGGAAAAGGACTATACCGAACGTATTTCACAATACGAGGATATCTTTTTGCGCAGCTTGCTGGACGGCCACATCACCAAATCGCGTGAAATCACCGATGGCTTTTCATATTTTAACCTGCCTTTTGGCAAGGACGAAGAAGCGGAAAACGGTTATTCCGTTTTTTTGATACGGATCGACCATTACAAGCGTATGGTGCTCGCCATGACCGAAATGGAAAAGCACATGCGCATCTTTGGGATGCTTAACGTCATCAAGGCCATCCTAGCCGATTACCGGGCCGCTTCATTCGTGCGCGGTTTTAACGAAATCCCGATTATATTAAACGGTCCGTACACTACGGAGGAAAAAGTCCTGTTGGCTGATAGGTTCAAGCAAGCGTTGCTTTCGGAAACGGACACCCGCGTAACCATCGGCATCGGCCGCACGTACGACGAACCGACGGACATCCCCGTTTCCGCCCGCGAAGCCGACGCGACATTCGGATACCGTTTTCGGATGGGTTACAACGCGGTCATCCCCATCGAATTCGTGGAACCGACGAACAAAATCACCTACCGCTACCCCGCTTTGCGTGAAAGCCGACTGGTGTATGCCGCCGTCGTGGGCGATTTCGCTTATTGCAAGGGGATTCTAACCGAATTGTTCGACGCGCTTGCCCAAACGGGCCCGCCGGCGGAAAAATTGATCGCCAAAACCGTAATGACCATCGTCTTCCGCATCAGCCGTTATATCAACGAGCAAAACCTGCCCATCGCGTCGGAGATCATGCGGTTCTTCCCCACGGGTGATATGCTCAAGCTCGTGACTGTGGAGGACGGCTATACTTTCTTGGAAAAGAACCTGGAGGAATTCTGCGCGTTCGTCGTGGATTACAACGCCAAGCAATCCTTACGGCTGCATATGGCTGCCAAAAAATACGTACAGGAGAATTACTACGAATCCTTCTCTGTTACCCGCATCGCCGCCAAAATCGGCACAACGCCCGAAAATTTGAACAAAGTCTTCCTCGAACGCGAAAAAGTGATGCTCTTCGACTATGTGATGTGGGTACGGGTCAACGCCGCGCAAAAGACCCTGCGCGAAACCGCCACCGACGAAGAGATCATCGCCGTGCAGGTCGGTTTCGACGATGTGAAGTATTTCCGATCGATTTTCCGCAAATATATAGGGGAAACCCCCGCCGAATATCGGTTGCGCGAACGCAGTAAAATCACCGCTCCGCCGTTCCTGGAATAACCCTCCGCCAAATAAATAATGGAAACCAAAATTTAAACACCCTGTTTGTTGTGAAAATCGACAGGGTGTTTTTATTACTTTGCAGGAAACATTACCTATAGCAGGTTTTCGTCAAAAAACGGCAATCCTATTATTCGCAAACAGAAGGTGAACAAAATGAACGACGGATTAAACATTATGATCGGTCGAAGGATAAAGAAACAGAGGAAGGCTTTGGGTTTGACGCGGGAAGGATTGGTGAATATTGCGAATCCTCCCTTATGCAGCAAGTATTTATGGGAAATTGAAACAGGGAAGAAAATGCTGTCGGCGGACATGCTGCGCAGGCTGGCAATCGCGTTAAACGTCACGGCGGATTGGCTGTTGGGTTTACCCGCCTAACAGAAAGGGGGTGAAATAACATGCTGAAAAATTATTTTACTAACGAAGAGGTTGCCGATATCCTTCGCGTCGAAACGGGTATGGTCGAGGACTTGATGGAGGATAAGGGCGAATGGCAAACCAATGACATCATCCTTTTATTGGATGGGTTGGCGAAAAAGTTCATTAAGAACGGCAGCGCAATGCCTTTGAACGCTACCACGTAAACGCCGTAAGGAACGCCTCGATTACGGCATCGTGGTGGCGTTGGTCGACGCGGAACGTCCCATGTACCATGCTCCCGAAGAAGTGCAGGCAAAAATGTCCGTCCACATTATTGTTATGTATGGTGACGATGCTGTGCGGCATACCGTTTATCGACGCCGCCAGCGTACGCCCGTCAACGATGACCACCACGGGGCGGGGGTCCCAAGTCCAGCGGTGGTTAAACGCGCGGTGCATGTTGGCGGTATCTTGCGCCGTCAGCGGCTCCACATCGGCGTGTAATTCGCCGCCCAACCGCGCGGCCTGCCAAAATATACCCGTACGCACATCGATTATGGTAAACGGGGTGCGTACGGGTATCATGTCGTTAGCGGTGTGCCAATCGATGATTTCCACCGGGGCAAGGCCGGAAAGATCCGGCGGGATAAAAGGCACGATATAATGGGGTTCCAAAAATTCCGCGGACATAAAACCGCTTAGGCCATTAAACGTGACGGCAAACCATTCGCCGTCCAAATAATCCGTAACGGTTACAAGCGCGCCCAACGGTGCGAGTGCAATACGCGGGAGGTCGGTGGAAGGCGTGGGGCGCAGATTCAACGCGGCGGTGGTTATATATATGTTGGTAGGGACGGGGAGGTCTTCCTCGTAAACGACCGCGTTATCGCCGCCAACTTGGCAGCTTGTATCCAAATCAAACGCGTTAACCGAAAGCGGCGAAAATAAAAAAACCAGCGCAACAACGGTCAAAGACACGATGGCCGGAAGTATCTTCATAATCAATTTGTTCATATGTACCCCCTCAAAAAAGCGAGCCGTAGCGGTATGCTAGGGGTATTGACGGTTTTTGTCAATCTTTTTGGAAAAATGTAACGGAATTGAAAAAAGGGGCTGTCTTGCTAAGGAAGAAGCAAGGCAGCTCCATTTTTGATGGGAACGTGTGGAAGAAGTGGAAAAGAAGCGGGATTTTTATATTTTATAGTAAAGATAATGGACGACAAGAACGC
>Ga0131853_10002105_pt1 | contig 35746 bp, 18 predicted proteins | sample TergutLab28metaG_FD_92764 | JGI IMG/M metagenome (GOLD analysis project Ga0131853, IMG submission 92764) | Labiotermes labralis P1 segment gut microbial communities from Petit-Saut dam, French Guiana - Lab288 P1 (version 2) (version 2) | ecosystem: Host-associated > Arthropoda: Insects >... | reverse complement strand
GACATAAAATCCTTCCGATCGCACTATGGCCCTGGAGTCGACTCAGCCTCTAACAGAAATGAGTACCAGGAGTATTTCCTGGGGGTAAAGGCGGCCGGTGCGTAAGGCTGACAACCTACCACCGTCCTGTGCCGTTGTTACGAAATCTGGGAACCTTAAATTCCTGGAACAATCTGGACCTGTCCAGGCCTGTAATGGGACTCCTTTACTTTATAGAGGCCAGGTCGGCTAGTGTATTTCCCTATTTATTGGACCAGGGGGTTGCTGTGTGAAGAGCAGCGAGAAAAATGTTTGGCTTTGAGTCAGTGGATGCTAGGGATGAGTGGAATGTTTAGGGTGTCGTGCGAGTGGGAAGTGGGGGTAGGTATTACCACAGGCCATTTACAAATACAGACCTTTCTTGTAGCTGTATCATACGTTCTGCTTTGCTTTCACGCCTCTTGGTATTGTAGAGTTGTGGTCACCACCAGTGCTTCGTACTCTGGAACTCTTATTTCGACTGTCGACCACAAGAGAAGCCATCTTTGCTAAACTTCTTCGTGATTCTTCTCAATCTTAGCACTCAGATGCTAGATAAAGCAGGTCACGGTTGCTTTTATAACTTATCTTCCCCAATTAACATTTCTCATTTGTCACTATTTTTTTGCTGTTAAGGATACAACGCTAAATGATCTCAGAAATCGTCATGGTTGCTCCGTGCATTAATAATATCAAGTCCTTTATTTGTCCTAACTAATGCACACAAATTATTTTAATTGTTACTCTGCTAAAACAATTAAAACCATAATAATTGCTCCAACATGTTTCGGTTTACATAAACCATCATCAGGGAGCTACAGCCTGCGGTTTGCCAAAGTTAACAATTTTTATTCCAATTTACAAAGCGTTGTTGAAGTATTCAGTATTGTGGCTGCACATGCAGCCACAATACTGAATACTTCAACAACGCTCCCTGATGATGATTTATGTAAACCGAAACATGTTGGAGCAATTAGTATGGTTTTAAATGTTTAACAGAGTGACAATTAAAATAATTTTTGTGTGCATTAGTTGGGACAAATAAAGGTCTTGATCTCAGAAATATTCTTATTTAAATACTTTAAGAAATATATCCTATAAATTATTTGACCAGGGATGTGGTGTATCTGCCTTTTTTTCTGACGTGGGTGGGGATTTGGTGTAGCTATCCCATAATACGGTACATGGACAGGCGTGTCGTATACACGCTGTGCTGTAACAGTGAATGTTCAGGGATGTGGTGTGTTTGGAATGTGATTAAGCTGCGTGTTCAGGGATCTGGTGTGGTTGTAATGTGATTACCTGCTGTAGCCGAACATTTTTGGTGCTTTGTTTAGCAGCCTTCAGTTACGGGCCTTCGAAGACATCCATATACATTAGAATAATAACTGTGTGGCCACATTTCCAGTCCCAGCCGTCTGTGATGAAACTCCCACAGTGGGCCATTCAGAAAACTTCATCGAGGAGAAGGTCGTCGTTCCAGTAGTCGGTGGTTGCGACTACCCAGTGAGCAACGGACAACGGAAATGGTTCTCTAGTTTACTGTTTCGTAGAATGCTTAAGGAAGCAGTCTCAGGTCGTACGATATAGCTTTACACCACAGTGAGTTGACCTGTCAGAACATGCATATGGTTCGTAATTAACAGAGGAGGAGGTTACTGAAGTGCTAGTGTTCAGATTACAGGCAGTTATGCCGATTATGATTATAAATGTACCAAATAATTCTAGTTCAAACTGTACTGTATAAACAGAGAGATAGTAGTGATAAAATAAAAATTCGGGTGTAAAAAAACTTTTTGAGATTCGATCAACCTCACTCGTAATCCTCAGACCTCTCACCGACTATACTGAACAAGACTGGTGCACAAAACGTACATAGGGTGAGCGTGTATACGTGTTCAGGGATGTGGTGTGTTTGTAATGTGATTACGCTAAGTGTTCAGGGATGTGGTGTGTTTGTAATGTGATTACGCTAAGTGTTCAGGGATGTTGTGTGTTTGTAATGTGATTACAATATGCGTTCAGGGATGTGGTTTGTTGGTAATGTGATTAAGCTACGTGTTCGGGGATGTTGTGTGTTTGTAACTGGATTAAGCTACATTTTCAGGATGTGGTGTGTTTGTAATTTAATTAAGATACGTGTTCAGGGATGTTGTGTGTTTGTAACTGGATTAAACTACGTTTTCAGGATGTGGTGTGTTTGTAATTTAATTAAGATACGTGTTCAGGGATGTGGTGTGTTTGTAATGTGATTAAGCTACGTGTTCAGGGATGCTGTGTGTTTGTAACTGGATTAAACTACGCTTTCAGGATATGGTGTGTTTGTAATGTGATTAAGCTACGTGTTAAGGGATGTGATAACTCTTTATTTAATAACTTACTTGCCCAGGGATATGGTATACCAACCCTATGAATTGTGACATGGACGAGGATTTGACATACCTGCTCTTTGTATGTGCGGGGATGTGGTATACCCATTGTGTATTAAGGTACGTGTGCTGAGATAGGTTATATCAACCCCGTGGTAATAGTTTCTTGACAAGGGTTGTGGTGTATGAGCCGTGTGATAAAGTTGCATGTCGTCTGTTCTGGTATATCTGCCGTGTGACAGAATAACATGCCCAAGGATGTGGTACGCCCACCCATTTTGGACAATATAACTTGTTAGTACGAAATGTAGAATTATTTCCGATATTAATTTCACTCATTCCCATGGTCATATACACACGAATCGCAATTAAAATTGACGAGAAATTGTATTTTCATTCAAAGCTGATTGTCACAATTAGTTGAAATAGCTAATCCGCTTTGTGAATGCAGGAATTAGTATAGTTTTTGCAACAACTGGAAAACAGATCAGAAAATATTACTTTCCCCTACAGTTTTCACACGAACAAAAGAGGAAAGAACAATTTACTGTTGGTAGCTGAGCGGATAGTTCTAATTTGCTTTTAACTGTTAAAATATTAATTATTGTGGTAGTACATTTTCTCCGCTTTGGAACAATTTTATCTTAAATACGTCGTCTTCAGTTGTCGTTCTTGGAAGCATGATGTCAGCTGTAGTGTTTGGTGCGTGTGGGTTCCATTTTGATTTTATGACAGCAGGTAGCGAACAGTGTAAATTTCTGAAATTTAGGGACAAAATAGTTATGTAATTTTCATTGTAAATGGAAAAGTTTGGACTCATTCTACACAAAGGCTAAACTAATTATTTTAATGTAAAGAATACAATCATATACGTCAGGACTAATTTTTTATTAAAACATAGGCTACATGTTTCGACCCAACATTAGGTCATCCTCAGGCCTGCGGCAGACTAAGTCATTGGTGCTGTGTGTATATTGGGATTATATACACACAACAGCAATAAATTAGTCTGCCGAAAGCCTGAGGATGACCTAATGTTGAGTCGAAACATGTAGCCTCTATTTTAATAAATAAGTATAGCTGACGTGTATGATTGTATTAATTATATGTTCATTCTAGCACTTCGTGATGCTTTCTTTCAAGTTATTTTAATATTTATAATCCAAATATTTATGATATTGATGGATTAATTATATGGATATTATGCAGAAAATGATCTAAGGCAAGCTATACGTACAAATGTCAAGAATTGGCAGTTCCTGTGGTCTGGTTTCATAAAACCCGTAGTACGTTGAATGTTTGCCGTTTAGTGAAACTGAAAAAGAAATATATTGATGGATTTATGATACATCATTGTACCAAATTTCACTTATATTTCCTGCCGTGCTTTTGAACTTTAAGACAACTATGGCCGCACGCATGATGGAGGTAAGATGGAACGGCAAAACATAAACGTACAAAGAAGTGTCGACAGAATTCTCATTATTAGCACAGAAATATTTAAGTATTGTGATAGGAAATTGTATCCTGATCATCCTGAATAGTGGATTAACGATTAATTCATCCCATACGTATATTTGTGCAGAATTTGAATGCAGTAAGTTTTGTTTTGAACGCTTGCGTTTAATTTAAAAAATTAGAGTGTTTTTATATATTTTATTCTTTTGTTCCACGGTGCTGAAATAGTGGATTCCAAAGCCTCTGACAGGACATTTCAGTTCATGTGTATGTTCAGTAATTATCAACGGCTTGTTATATTTCTAAATAATAGAGACAGTTTTAATCAACAAAATTTCCTCTTCTTACAAGAAATGCACCTTTATAAAATTCTCAATGGCTCTTCTGTTAATGGTCATCATCAGGCTTCAGTAAATGGGAAAATGGCAGTCAGATACCTTGAACTGAAGCCTTGAATTATCATTTAAATTGAAGGTAATTTACTGTCTTCGTTTTTACTTATTCGTGCCTAATTATGACCCTTATGTGTCGAAATATTTAGAATTTTTAATAAATAATGAAAGTTAGTTACGAGGGGGTGCTGATAAGTCATTAGCACGACCAGGAAGGAAAAAGCTACAGCGTTCAAACTCGGGATTTATTCAACACACTCCCCACGAAGCTCAATACACTTCTTAGCCCCTTGCTTTGACTTCCCAAAGCCGTTCAAAAAAATTTAGAATTTTGTCCGTCCAACCAGGTCTCCGTGGCAGCAATGACCTCCGCGTCGGACGAAAAATTGCGACCTTTCAATTGTTTTTTCAGTCCAAGGAACAGATGGTAGTCCGACGGGGCCAGATCCGGAGAATAGGGTGGGTGATCAAGTCACTGGAAGCCCAGGTAGGCCAGTTTCTTCTGGGTCGCAAGTGCCTGGTGAGCCGGGGCATTGTCGTGCAAGAACAAGACCCCCTTGGTGATCTTCCCCTGGCGTTTTTCCTTCCAAATGTCCTTCAATTGCACCAGCAGAGATGAGTAATACTCCGCATTGATAATTTGGCCGTTTGGAAGATAATCAATGAGGAGGATGCCTTCTTGATCCCCAAAATTGAGGCGAGAACTTTTCCAGCGGATTTTTGCACTCGGAATTTTTTGGGGGCCGGGTGAGCCGCTATGCCGCCTTTCCATTGAATGTTGCTTTGTCTCCGGGTCATAGTGATATAACCAGGTTTCGTCCATGGTCACCAATCGCGGCAGGAAATCATCCGGATCCGCCGAAAAAATTCCAGAAGTTGCTCAGACGACTGGCACCGTTGAAGTTTTCGATCCACGTTCAAGGACCCACTTCGCGGAGAGCTTCCGAATGTCCAAATCTTTATGAATTATGGACCCAACCCGCTCACGTGAAATGCCCAGTTACTCAGCTATTGATTTAGCCGAAATCTGGCGGTCTTCCAAGATTAGCTCGTGAATCTTATCAATAATCTCCGGGGTGATCGCTGTTTTGGGTCGTCCAGGACAAGGCGCATTACAGGTGGAAAAATTACCATGTTTAGACTGGGCCACCCAGTTTTTGACGTTGACATACGATGGTGCATATTCCCCTAATGTTTCTGTCAGAATGGCGTGAATTTCTTTCGGCACCTTGCCTTGAAGAAAAAAAAACTTGATAACAGCTCGCGTCTCCATGTTGTTGAAATCGCGCGCGTCGCCTTGACATGCTTCCTTTGAGCTTCTGTAACAAGAAAAGACTTGCAATTCGACACATGAACAGACCCCTCTTTCCAACGACACTATCGATTCCGTCCTACGAAATCGGGAAGTAGGTCGGACTAAGGACTTATCAGCACCCCCTCGTATGTTGACTAACATTTGTTATTTAGTGTGTGAAACGCAATGGGATATAATCTCTAACGCTTGTAATGTCCATTGCACGTACAGTTATGAGGCGTTAGGGTGATTATATTTTAGGAGGAAGTACTTAACTCTTAACTCTGTATTAAGCTATGGCTGCTTCACTTTCTAAGTATGATGATGCTGTCGCCTTGTGTGGTTTAACCCATTACCTTCATCACTACATTGTCGACAACCTTATGTAAATGGAGTTCTTTTTAATTTTCTGATGACAGGAGCGGTATCGTGTTCACCTGAGTGTACCTGACGCGTTCAACATGTCGATATGAGAGAGCCGTTGAATTTTCATACCGTTGAGCAACTTTTCGTTGGCTCGTGAATTTCTTTCGCAGTTAAACACTGCCTTCAAGGAAGCGAAGTTCAGAAGCAGAAATATCGACTGGGAAGATAATTTTGTAACCTGACCTTATGAGACTCAAAGTCGTTAGGCAGAAGTCAGTTTTTGTGGACGTCTAATTTCTGTGAACAAGTCAGGCACAGATATGACAAGAATACCCTTCTTTTTCTTTTTCTTTTCATTCATTTTCCATTTCTCGTTCTTCTCTGACTTCTATTTTTGCAACTGCATTTTCTTCTACATCGTACATCGTATTCCTTGGTTTATTTTCCTCCTTTTCCACCCTCTCTTTGCTAATATCCTTTAACTTGTTCTTTTTCTCAGTCTTTTCCTCTTCATCCTTTTTCGCCGTCTGCTCATTTGCCTTCAAATCTTCCTTACTTTCTTTCTGTTCTTTGTTGCTTTTCTACCTGTCCTACAGACAGCAAATTGTCTAAAGCAGTTACGTTTCCGACTTGCGTTGTGGAAGTGTCCCGTTCAAATCCCTACCAGGACAACAAATCTCGGTTAAGAATTTTCGTTTCTACACTCATTTCATCCAGTCTGCTTCCGATTTTGTGCCTTCAATTGTGTCATGAGCGCTCATTTCCCCATATTTTCTAATTCAACGTTAAATTTCCCCCTAACTTTCGACTCTCGAAACCCCGAGCTACTGACAGTGTCGTTAAATCTACCATATGAAAATACAAATGTTCTTATATTTACCTCTCATTTCTGTCCTTACTCCATTATTTTTCTTATCATTCTCATCTTTCCTTTTTCCTTCTTTTTCCCTCGTTTTCTAATTCTCCTCCTCTCTCCTTACTGCTTCGACCTGCAGAAACGTGGATCAGGGTCTGAGAAGGTCGTAATGTAGGCGTCATAAGCGGGAAGTATTGGAATTGTGAACACTAGTAGTACTCGTCGAACTTCCCGCAATTTGTCAAAGTGCCAGTACGAATGAATTTAGGTCAAGTGGCAGGGTAGGAGGGTCGCTGTTCTGACGAATCGACTGCCGAGTAATGCACTTTGCAGGTTACAGTCAACAATCACACGCCCTCATTGTTTCCGAACGAAACTCGGGGGCGATTTGTACTGGATCATCATGTCAGCACACAGACGAAATGAACAAAAGGTAGTGGAAACAATTTCCTGTCACGAGAAACAAGTTGCAGATTCTTTGATGTAGACAAACTTAGCTCTCACGTTTGATCTGAGGGCGCGCGAATGCGTGCGTGTTTTTGTATGTATGCATGCACGCACGATGCTTATACAGTGCTTGTGCGCGCACATGTTATGTATTTTATGTGTGTGCGTATGTACATATGTGTGTGTGCGTGCGCGTGCATGTGCGTGGTGCGTGCGTGTGTACGCGTGTGCGTGGGCGTGCGCGTGCGTGTGTTTTTTGTACTCAACATAACATGCGTACGTTTGTCTGCAGAAGAGGTTCTCTGTACGGGTAATTTTCTTGCAAAGCATCCTCCAAAGCCAAGTTATTTTCCGTTAATCTCTTCCCCCGCTAAAATAAGGTGTGTCATACAACTATAAATAATATTACAGAATGATACATATTTTTATATATTCAAGGGTTTTTATACCGTATAGAAAGTGGAAGTTCTCACAGCTTTCGCTGTGACAAGCCCCTGTCTTCGGCCCCACAAATTTGTTTAATATCCTAGCAGACGACGTTCTTCGAATTTAATCAGTTTTTCACTGCATATGAATAGAAAATTTTGTTTTATACGAACTTAAGCTGTCTCACTGAGGCTCTGAATGTATTTGTGCTATTCCTAGTGCTACTTAAGCCGGACAAACAACGGCTGGCGGTAACTGTGGAATGTTCTTGTGTCCACGACGCTGCACCAAACTCAGCAGGCAGTCAAACGGATAATTTTGAAATATAAGGAGGGTAACACTTAATTTTAAATACGAAGTGGGCAAGAATTTGCATTCACATTAAATACTTAAGAATTCTTCGTACATTAATAATAAGGTCGCAATAAGAATGGTATTGCACGCAAACGCTTGGCTGAGTTTTGTCTTACGTTATCCTCCGAGGACAATTTTTTGGGGACCTTCAGTTCTGTCCTGCCAACCACTCCAAACTTAAAAAATGTTTGACAATGAGCCAGAAGAGTTTTGATTTAAAACAAAAGTGACAGGACAGTGTAAAGTGAATTGGCGGACCGAATTCTTGAGACTCCTTCGCTTCGTGTTTCAGTGCGGACACAAATGTAGGTAGACATCTTTGAAAATATAGTCAAACGTTATTCATTGGATTTGCAACCTTGCACCACCTAGCAATAACCACAAGGAGCAGAGTCCTTCTTGGAAGCTAATAGTTCATCAGCTGGTCAATAAATTCCCCCCATTTAATAAAATCCGATGGCTCATTACCGCATTCACAAGTGCCCAACACCTGTCCTTACTCTGAGCCACATCAATCCAGTCCGCGCTTCCCTTCCTATTTCTCGGATATAATGTTCTTTCATCTGCGCCTGGGTTTTCCGGGTTATGTCTTTCCCTAAAGTTTAACCGAAACCCTGTATGAAACTCTCCCGTCCCTCATACTTGCTACATGTCCCGTCCATTACATTCTTCTTGATTTGGTTACCAAAATAATATTTGGTAACTTGTACAGATCATGAAAATTCTCATTATGCAATATACTCCACTCCCCGGATCTCGTCCCTCTTAGGCAGAAATGTCACAACCATGCGCATCTGTTGAATATTTCTGTGGATACATGTCGTAAAGTTTCTGCAATAAAGTCAATATTAGCTCCACGTTAGTCCATTGACGCCGACGTAAGAAGTGGCCGAAGTCACAACCCCTGCCAACCTAAACAGTGTTTTCCATATATCCACGGCTGCATGTTTGTCCGTTCGCACGATATCTAACGGCATAGCTAAGCAGATAAAGCTTTGTTCTCGCTGTTGATATATCTGTATGTCCGTTTCAAGCATTAATTATTCGCTGCCTTAGTATGCCTAAATACTGAGTGTTCGTGTGAAGAGACAGTTGTCTGGTCCTACTGCTGCTGTGTTTGTTATTCTTGCCATGTCATGAAAGTTTACTTGGAAGGAAATTGTGTGTCCTTACAGACAAAACACGTAGAGCCCCAATTATGCCTGTTCTCGGCCGCAAGCCGAGGAACTGCCCTTGTGAAAATTTTATCAAACTTCAAGGTGATATTTTATGAAGCCTTTTGAATAAAATTCCTGTATCAACGAATGACCGATTTTCTACCGTTACAACGCTAGAAGAAATGCAGTTTACGTACTTGATTGTAACCGAAAACTTTACAATGTATATGGTGTGTCATAATGTACAAGAAAAGAGGAAGTTGTTCGTCAGGTTGTACTACAGAAGAAGGCATTTCATTTAGTATTCATGTATCGTTCCTGTATCCAGTAACACCAGAACACGCAGGCGGCAGCCTACCCTACTGTGTACTAAAATATAAAAAGAAAATTGTGTCGTATAATAGTGCAACAGGGAGATATCAATTTTCATTGATGTCACGGAGTTCGTCACGTCAGTTTAGATAGTTAAGTTGCAAGACGGAGGAAGCAAAAAAAAAAACTTTTGATTGCTTATTATCAAGAAATACCAATCTGCAATTTTGTTACACTTATTACTGTTCAAAATGACTTTCATCCTAAAGTATTCACAATTCTTCGCTGTTGAAAAGAAAATTCGTTTCATTCTGACAGTTAAATCATTCCTCCTTGCACGGTCAGCGGACTCCATTATGCGCTGCAATCACTCATCATCACGCAGTAGATCGAAATGTTAAACTGCTGGTGACGAAGTAACGCTTGGTTATCGGTCACATGTTGTTATGGCATTTTTACTCAAAATGCCTCATACAATATCATTGTGAAGTTCGGCACAAGTTATGCGAAACTTCCTGTATATTGATACTGAAATAGGGTTATGAAGGAGTTAAGGATTCTCTGTCCTTGATATCACTGTAGGTGACAATAAGCAGCTTCTTGTAGCGTCTGGGGCTAAATATTTCTGCGGAGATGTTGGAAATATGTTGCGGTTTTCTGAAATCTTTTGTTTCAAGAAATAAGTTATATTTTGCAGTAGGAAGATGACCATTTGCCGATGGCCGTGGAATTGTTGACTTCTATTACGGCTTTCATTATTCAAATAAAGAACAATTATCTCTGTGTTGAAAAGGACTTTTTTTTCTTTTAAAGTGTAGTCAGTTCCAATGAAGACTGAAGTAGGAAACATTTATTGAAAGGCGAAGGTCTTTTGATGAATCTAATAAAACTATCGGAAGAGAAAGTACAACGATCTTTTGAAACTGTTAATACCATTTGTGATGAATGAATTGTACAAATAAAAAACAGAATAATCTACAAAATCAGTTTTGGACTACCCCAGCGCTTTCCGTTTAGAATATTGACAATATGAAGAAACAAACTGGCTCCCAAAAATTACTTGATGTGCAGTCACGGAGTATTAGTGCTTGAATTTTTTTTTAACGGCGTGGTGTGTCTGTATTGGAAGTCTCACTGTACCTCACAGTGTCGTTGATTGTTTCAGTGCCGTGTCTCCGCGTGCAGGGAACATTCTTAAAATTTTTAACTTTCCCCATACCCATTGAACGTGTGCAAGATGTTCAGTAGGTCTGCCTTTAAATGGCTGAGGCGTAGCTTAGGTTGTATCGTATTGCAACATTATGTAACTGGTTTAGCAGTTTCAGAAAATACAATTTTTGAAGTGTGTGTTATGAAAGGTTAATGGACGACCTTCTGTGAATATATTTCGTAAAAAAGTTCGAAAGTTTGCAATATCCATGCTTTTTTTGCAAAAATATTGAAAATGTCTTTTTTTGAATGGAAGCATCACGATGTGCTTGTAACGTAATATAACATTAAATAGTGTACGTCAGCACAATCACTTTATTACTTAAGGTAATTATAAGGCTACATGTTTCGACTATAGATTAGTCATCCTCAGGCTTATTTTGTCAATTGTGTCACAAGATGCTTGTGGAATCGTGTTTACACCCATGGAATATATCAAATGTATTCCATCGGTGTAAACACGATGGGATCCCAAAGTGTGCATAGCATCTTGTGACACAATTGACAAAATAGGCCTGAGTATGACTAATCTATAGTCGAAACATCTAGCCTTATAATTACCTTGAGTAATAAAGTGATTGTGCTGACGTACACTATTTAATATTATATTGAAAATGTCGTTCATTATGTTCCTTAAATATCCAATTTTCGGATAGAAACAACGCTTTTTCTCTTTTTCTGTTTAATATAGTTGGTACTATCGTTAAATATTAACTAAACGGACCCTTTTAATATTATACGACGTAAACGCATGGCGAAAATGAATATTACTGCAAAAAACATGATATTTTTAGTAAAAATGAACGTGACACCAAAAATGGGCGCGCGTAGTGCTGAATACATTTAGATGGAATTTGTATTTATCGTCAAAGACAACAATTTGTTATAATCAACAATTTTTCACAGCCCTACGTATTTCGGTCTATATGACTGTCTTCAAGCATAAATGTACATGTTTTTGTAACAAAAGAAATGCGCTTAAAATATGCTGGGGATTTGCGAGATGTCGTAAATTTTACAGTTATCCTAACAGTGGAAAATTAGATATTTTATTTTGTGTAACTTCATGTTGTTAAACCCATGCTGCATTGTTTCGTATTAAACAGCACAATCACACAGTTGCAGATTCGACCCCACAAGTTCTTCGTGTAAGACCACATTAACGGTAAATACAAACCAGTAAATATTTTTTTTCCCTCTAGTGGTCCTTGGCCTCCTCTGTGAGGTTCCTCGATCAAACCCATGCGACAACACATTTGATAGGACTACTCTGGAATAGTGATGAGCCCTACGCAGGTACCTTTACCTGACAACACACATCGCTCTCAGGAGACGGACATCCATGCCCTCGGCGAGATTCGAACCTACTTTCCCATCAAGCGAGAGACCACAGACCCACGCCTTAGACCGCGAGGCCGCAGGGATCTGCCCAATAGCTATAAAGGGGAATGTAGTGGAGAAAGAAGATAATCTAATTTGTTTTTATTCCTCGTATCGCCGACTACAGCCCCTCTCTTTATACTTGTCATGTCTGTTTACAAACTGATTTTTCTTGGATATTTTCGCTTCTTGGTCAAAGTCCGCATGCTTAATGCTTCTGCGTCAGACTGCGCCTACACGGAGTAGGTTGAAATGTTCCGTCTTAAAACTTCTGGTCGCTGCTCAGCTTCAGTTTCTATCTGCATGCAAAGCAACTTCGGGTAATTGGATAACTTGTCATACGACACAAGTATATTTATGGAAGGCCACCAAATGGTACACCACTGGATTAGTTTAAGTCAAGTCTAGTTACATTCTGTGTTCAGAGCGACACAAAATGAAGACTAGAAGCCGATGTTCATATTGTCTGTGATCTGTAAAGTGTATGTCCGCCACCACCGTTCGTTACTGTGCCAACAAGATGCTGTCACTGGCCCGTATCCTGAACCTCATGAAGTTAGTTCACACTATTTATGTAAGAAAGAGATTTTTATGCGTCATTTTTTTATTATCAGTTATTCGAGACTGGCTCTGTTATCACTGTGTTTTTCTTGAAAACCTTTACACACTCTACACGATCACCCTTCGTAACTTTGTTGTCCCGACGCGCTCAGTCTAGTAGGTGATTCTCTTTCGGGAAACGGACGTGGTTCACCGAATCACATATAGTTTTAATTATTTCTTTTTTTACTTATTGTTTTATTTACTAAGATTAGTCTCGATATAAAATAATGGAGCACTATATCCAGTAAAACAACTAGATCATTTCTAGGAAACTGACACAGTCACTTCTCTCTACCCCTACTAACACCACACTCGTACGCGACTGAATTCTCACTGGATTGCTAGAGTCCGTTGTCCGCTGCTAACGTTTTCTCATTTAAATCTCTCCTCTCCTACCTATCACCAACGGTCCTGAATATACTTTGACAGATTAACTTACAACGCATTGGCATGAACCGTCCGTAACTGACGCCAGCCATCCAAAGAAACAACTACACTAAAAATGATCGGCTATAACACTTCACTTTTCTTCGATGCGTGCTATATTCACTTCCAATATTTCAAGTAATATTACCTCAGAATTGTGTGCTTGAAAGAGACGTATTGCGACTGCACCACGCTTTATTAACGTACAAGTGAAATTCTGCTGAGTTTCCCCGATCAGCACGCCCCAACGCGCTATTTACGACGTATGACAAAATGTTAGCACCTCGTTAGGAGATGCCCGGTTTTTTTTTCATGTCTTCGCATGCTAAAGTCTCTGCCATAAACACGGCTGTAAATATGTAACATTACATTTAAATTAATTTTTTAAATAATTTGTTTTAGAGTGATGAAATAAACATAAAATTAAACAGTACTTTGCTCACGTTGTGTTCTATAACCACTGTTATTCTTTTTATTCACTGGAATAAAACTCGATTTTGTGCATCCTGTACAAAAATCCTGTAATTCTGCTACATGTTTCGGCAAAACATGTTACTATTTCCGAGCATAGTTTGACTCAAGCTGCTAAGATTTCAATGAATTCTTATAATAAAACCAACTAGATGCACTAATTTCTCAAATTTATTTTTTTGGAATAAAACTACAAGTTTCGGACAGTTCCTATATCCAACATCAGGAGTTTTTTTTACTATACACACAGCAATGTTATATATCATACAGGTTTGCTGTGTGTACAGTGAAAAACTCCTGATGATGTACAGAGGAACTGTCCCAAACATGCAGATTTTTACTCCAAAATAAATTTGAGAATTTAGTGCACCTAGTTGGTTTTATTATAAGAATTTATCACGATGCACGGTCACCTGAACGTCAAATTTCAGTGAGTGTTACTATTCGTATGAAACTTAATGAGTGTTCCAGTGAGTGCACAAAATAGAATTACACCAGACAGTGGAGGATGAGATGAACTCAATATGAGGTGGTTAAAGTGTATATAAAATTTTGGTAGGGACACCTTACGAGAAAAAGGCGCTAGGTAGACGGCGTATGCTGACAGTTTTAAATACGGTGATGTGCCGTCCTCTTTCGTAACGAAAGGCAGTGTGATGAATGTGAATAGTGAGGCTTATACTTTAGATTCTGAAGAATGGCTCCTATATATGGCGTTAGCATTTTCTTCTTTATAACGTTCTTTATTTTTCTTGTGTCATACTCCGCTTCCTCCACCGTTTTCTTGTGTCATACTCCGCTTCCTCCACCGTTTTCTTGTGTCATACTCCGCTTCCTCCACCGTTTTCTTGTGTCATACTCCGCTTCCTCCACCGTTTTCTTCGTGTCATACTCCGCTTCCTCCACCGTTTTCTTGTGTCATACTCCGCTTCCTCCACCGTTTCCTTCGTGTCTTTTTTCATTCATATGTTACGTGTAGAGAACCTGACATATGTTAGTGCTAAAGCTACTTGAATTATTAAGTGATTTCAAATTGACGATGAAATTCAGATTATATACTGTTTTTGTTTGAAGTACTTAGCAAAAGACAGCAACCAGAGTCAGGACATCCGCCCTCGGGATTCGATAAGTAGACGTTCAACGCACAAAGCAAACAACCTCTCCGTGCAAGGGGAGGTGAGGGAAGATAGAGGCAGCGAACTACGTAATGAAAATCGTCCGTTCAGCTGACGCAAAATGCTGCTACCCAACACACGTATTATAATGGCAGTTTTATCACAAAGCCTCTATCGGCACCGATGTGTTCACCTCAAAGACACAGTTAGTGTTTCAGGAAAGGGCACACATGCACGGGCCGGTGAGAGGTACGTTGTTCTGTGAACTGTAGGGACATAGCCTAGGTGAATGTAAGTCGGGTTGCCTGTCGAAATAGAAAATACATGTACATCTAATCAGTGTTCAGCTGGCTCGTCCTGTCAACCACAGAACCTCTCAAGGATCAGTATCTAGCGATGTGTATTAAAACTTTTCCACATTAACTCACAAACGGCATGATTTTCGAAAGAAAAAATAATTCAACATAAATGTGTTTTGATTTTCTGTACAAATTGTCTGAAACATGCCTCATCCTAAGAAGAACGGAGCAAGATACGACAAAATGTGTATTGGTCTTCATGTAAGGTACCTGTTATTCTTGTCCGAGTGTGATGAAAATTGAATATTATCGACAGATTTTTGAAAATAAACAAATATAAAATTTCATGACAAGCCGTCTCGTGGGAGCCCAGTTGTTCCGTGCGGGCGGATGGACAAACAGACAGACAGACAGACATGTGGAAGCTAATAGCCGCTTTTTGCAATTTTTCGAGAGTAACTAAAAAGCCGTAAGACATATGTGGTGTTTCCGCAGTACCTAATAGAACAGGTAGGCTGTAGGGTCAATCGGACCAACGTGAACCTGTAATATACTGTGTATATATATACATATTATTATTATTATATTGTGTTAAACAATTGACTCCGTGGAGTTTTCAGAAGCTCACAGTCGCCTGCCTGGCCAATAAATTTGCCGCCTGTTACAAACCCTAATGTTCGTTACCCTGTTTAGTGCCACAATTCATCTCGCCGTCTTTGAGCTGATCAGTCTAACGTAAAAACGTATGGCGAATGGCACAGTTTATGAAGTTATTCTATTCACTGTGCGATTCTTTGCCTCTTAGGTTCAAATAATTGTATTACCTTGAGAAGTTTGTTTTCAAACTGTTTGAAACATCGTTCTTACCTTAGAATCGGGCGAAGCTTCTATCCCACATAGGACGAAGATAATATAGTACTTGTATTTGTATTTTGTGTTCATGTTTTTAACAATGTGATTTTAGTAGTTAAAAGTATCAGATCGTAGATTAACACATAATAAACTTGTCTGCATTTTCTGCGTTATTATATTCAGGTACATCTCATTAATACGAAATATTTCGATAAGTACATGCAGTTCGCAAAATGTGCTTTAAAGCAGTGTTCCCCAACCGCTGGGCCGCGGCCCGGTACCGGGCCCTGCCATCAATTGTACCGGGCCGCGAGAGGTTCTCCTGGAATTTGTCATTTTAGTTTTCTAAGCAATTTTCATGAATAAATGTTTTATAGTGGAAATATTATGAGGAGAAAAATATTCGTGGATGTGTCGAAAAACTCAGACCCAGATGTTGGTCTGAGGAAACTACAGTATGCTACAAGACTTCATTAGTCCAGTGATTGATAACTAATTTAAATATAATTTTTTATTTGTCAACATGCCACACCGTATACATAAGTGTACTAATACACTTTATGATTATCTCATAATTAATTATTAATATTTATGTTAGTTTAATGTATGAACTTTAAAAAAAATTAGAAAGCTACTGGCGAGTAACTCTGTTGGGACCGGGCTCTCGTCTTATGAAAAAATAATTTACCGGGCCGCGGTCTCACAAAGGTTGAGAAACACTGCTTTAAAGTATAGGCTCTATACTATAGGGTACGCTGTTAAAAGAGCGAGCTTTCACATGTCTTCCGTTAGAGTAGTTGTAGAGAGTAGTAATAAGGAAGAAGGAGACAGTTGGCAATGACTCTAGCCAGCATGATACGAAATGATACATTACCCTATGCCGTCTCCGCTTGTGTATATTGCTATAGAAGTGAGATTGATGTTACGACACGCATTTGCTGTAACAGCAATTGACGGAAGCAATTTTCTTCCACGCGTTACTACGCATTTTAGAGAACTCCCGCATTTTATTCTTTCCTTCTGACTTATATTTACATTCTAAAACATTCCACATACAGTAAGAGCTTCGGAACTTAGTGAAATCTTTTCTTTTTCGGTCTTCTTTACACAGCAATATACCTCGAGATAAATGTAAATCTTACTTTGACCCCTTTCAGAATAATCGTTAATGAAATCTACAGCTTAACAATAAAAATAAATGTTTGAAGAAGCATTTCCTTTTGTGGAGGTGCATAATGGGTTTAAGTTTCCCTAAACCTGCGGCAATACGACGCGATTTTGTGGGAACCGAAGTCCTGTATTACGATGGGGTTGCAAGGAACATAAGAAAATTTGTTTCTATATTTCCTTCAGTTTTTTACGTACTATTTCAGTCTTACATAGATAACGTCGAGGTGTTCGCGTGTTTCTTGGCCAGCCAGTCAGTCAGACCATATCTTTTCGCTAAAGGACCCTAGATGCATGCGGTGTTCACAGAAATTCAACCTATACTTAGCCATTTGTATCAGGTTTGCACTCTCACAAGCTGTTTTTCAAATATATATATATATATATATATATATATATATATATATATGTGTGTATTTATTCTTTACATGTGCCGCTTGCTTTCGTTTAAGTGTTCACGTGACCAGCTGTTGGAGATGTGGCTACTAAAGTGACACGCAGAATTTTAAATTCCTTCATTATCTTGAAACTGTGTGTACCGTGTATTTTGCATACATTTACGATATATAACAAACAAATGCAAAATATATTTAATACTTAATTGTATCTAAACACTCCTACACATTTCGATGCCTTAATGCATCATCTTCAGGGAGCTCTTCTGTTATACCAAAGTTACATGCCAGTTAAAATGCAGTCCGTTAGAACATACACTTAAAGTGTTAAAAGTTTACCGTTACTTTGAATCAAGCAATTTATTACGGGTTCAGACTCTTAAAGGAAATATATAGTCGCCAATATAATTGACTGTGTGTAAGGCCACCACATACACGGTCAGTACGTTACGATACGATTGTAATTCAAGTAATCGCTTCAATAACAGCACCATTCTACCGTATGTTATTGAAAGTTAATTTTATTATCTTCGTTTATGTTACTGTAACACTCTATGTAACATGAACTGTATTTTAATTACTTGGTAACGATATTCCTTCAACACTTTAAGTGTGTGTACTAAGGCACTGCATTTTAACTGGAATTTAACTTTGGCATAACAGAAGGACTGCCTGAAGATGATGCATTGAGGCATCGAAACATGTAGGAGTTTTCTTAGCTACACTTCAGTATTAAGTATATTTTGCATTTGTTGGTTATATGTTGTAAATATATTGTGAATTTTTTTCTTATACGTTGTAAATTTATTTTGCATTTGTTGGTTATATGTTGTAAATATATTGTGCACTTATTGATTATATGTTGTAAATATATTGTGCATTTGTTGGTTATATTTTGTGAATATATTGTGCCTTTGTTGGTTATACTTTGTAAATTTATTGTGCATTTGTTGGTTATATGTTGTAAATATATTGTGCATTTATTGGTTGTATATTGTAAATTCCTCCATTATGTTTCCTTGGATTTGAACGCTTATGATTTTCAGGCGAAGAGCAGAATTGTGAAGTGCCTTGCCGAATTTTATGGTAGTCCTGTTCCATCGACTCTGTCAGTCGCACACATTCTCATCAGCAGTTCTTTTTCTCAAACACAATCTATACCATCGCCGTATGTTTCACAGCAGTTCAAAAAATGTGAAGCACTGTATTGTGGTAAATATTCTACTTTTCATTTTGCGTTTATAGACAGGACATCGAAATATTTTGCAGGTATAAATGGACTTTATGGCAATTTGAAATATATTTTTTTCTTCGCTCGACACGTGCTTTGCTTTTGTGTATGGGCGGTCTGAATGCCAATATAATTTCAGTTTTTCCAATGAATACCGAATTATGTAAACTTGTGAATCATTCACAAAAAGGCAGTCGTGTGCAACGACATATGTTTCTTGATTGTATTTGTTGTGTTCAGATCAAGATTTGAAATTATGTACTCTATAACATGGCCCATAGAATGAGCAGTGGCGTTCTTTGAACTCTGCCAGCTTTTGCCTCTCTCTACTTATATGGCCTTAAATAAGCCGGACTTAACGATAGGTCAGCGAGGTAGAAAATACGAATTATTTGAAAGCTTTTACCGAAGGTCTGCCATATCGAATTTAAACAACAACAGAAAAAGTTTTATGAGTTGGGTGAAACTTTTCTTTTTGTGGTATTGTGTGCATTAGCCTACAATTTTATTCTTATTATTGAGGATGCCTGAGGATCATAATTGTTACACAGCCTTCAGCCGAATTCCCTCGTACCGTATTTTGACAGAATTTGTGGGTTATACGGGTAAGTGAATTGATGGACTTATTTAAACTAGGCTTTATTGTGGTTTAATAAGCCCGAAATTCGGATTTTACGGAACAAGGTTTCTTACACAGAGTTACATATCGCGTTTGAAGAAAACGTGTTGAATGGCCGGTGGAATATATAATAAATTCACTGATGTACGTCAGCACAACAATTATTTATTTGATCATATAGGTTACATGTTTCGATCTGTTAACAGGTAATCATCAGGCCACCAGTAGAATAAGTCAAAGGTGCTGTTAAAAATTGGGATCCCAATATCTTGTACAGTTGTAGACAAGTATTGTAAACTCTGGAAGTGGATAAAATATTGTACATACGTTATCTAGTTAAGAATAATTAAAACGTGAGTAGGTATTTGACACTTAGGACTGTCCTAAGTGTCAAATACCTACTCAAGTTTTAATTATTTTTAACTAGATAATGCATGTAACATATTTTATCCAGTTCCAGGGTTTACATTTGTCTACAACTGTACAAAATATTGGGATCTCATTTTTTTAACAGCACTTTTAACTTATACTACTGGTGGCCTAATGATGACCTGTTAACAGGTCGAAACATGTAGCCTATATAATCCAATAAATAATTGTTGTGCTGACGTATATCAGTGAATTTATTATATATATATATATATCATTAGAGCACTTCCTGATGCCCTCCCCGAAATGGACAGTGGAATGTAGATTATATAACTTAAGCTGTGTCGTTGATCCATTTGTTTGAAAGTCAGGATTTACCCGAATAATTTTGTGGCAACCATACCTGACGAACTGCAACAGAACCAGTGGGATGTACGGAGAAAGTCCCAATGGCCGCATGGTCTAAGGCGTAGGTCTGAGGCCGCTCGCCTGCTGAAATTGTGGGTTCGAATCCCACCGGGGGCATGGATGTCTGTCATGAGTGTTGTGTGTTGTCAGGTAGAGGTCTGTATGACGAGCTGATCACTCGTCCAGAGGAGTCATACTGACTGTTGTGCGTCGTTGCGTGTGATCTAGAAATTTCGTGAATGAGGATGCCCTGACCCACTGGGGAGCTGTTGCGCCAAATTAAAAAAAATATATATATATATTGTTATGAATTATTGTAGCTGCAAAATGCGATTTCAAGACAACTTGTAAGGGAAGTTCTCATCGGAAATACTTAACAACTGTGGTTGGAAGTCTTTCATGTCAAATTTCCGTGACATCTGCTGAACGGTATATGGGACACATGGCAACGTTCGCTGACTGTGTGGTAATTAGGTTTCCTTTTAGGTTATTGTGCTCGTGGAGGTACACTGGAATTTACCAGCAGTTTTAGTGATAAACTGCAGTGTCTAATTTAAAAAAACAAAGTAGTCTTTCTAACGGTTTAGGCGTAAATACAGTATTACGGACGGACAGACACGTTCATAAAGTACGGAGTTATTATTTCGTATAAAGAGCGTCTAGTAAAATGAAGATTCAAAATTCACAACTAATCTCCCCTGAAGTGACAGTAAACGAAATGCGAGTGCAGCATTTGATACTGCAAACCACTGTTCACAACAAACCCACATTCAAAGATCAGAACGTCTACAGGTGAGGAAATATTCTTAAATAACACATACAATAAAGGTACCAACAAAAGCACGCGAGTAAATTAAATTAGTTTATTATGCAATGAACTTACGTGTTTCGACCAACCATGTGGCCTTCTTGAGGGATATAATATACAGAGTTTAGGTAATTGTAAGTATAACAAATTATAAAAATACCATAATCAATCCATAGGTGTAATTAAAATTATATATTTGTGATTTCCTTTTATACTTATTTACCTAACCTCTGTATTTTGTATCCCTGAAGATAACCACATGGTTGTTCGTAACATGTAGCAATTCACAGTGTATAGAAACTAATGTTAATAAACGTAGGTGCATTTGTTGGTATCATCATTGTATATATTCGGATAATGCATGTTTCTTGAATCGTATAATTATTAAATAAAACTAGAAACGAAGAAGAGGCATCGAAATTTTGTATGCAGTATGTCGATCTTGCATTAAAGGGAGTTTTCTTGTGGTTTTCGGATAACTTGTGAGTGAATGCAGAGTTTGTACTTACAGTAGGATATGGCTCTATCCCCGGTATAGCGAAGTCAGTATAGCAACTCGCTACGGGCTGGATGGTCCGGGGAGCGAATCTCGGCTCGGGCAAGATTTTCCGTACGCGACCAGACCGGCCTTGGGGCCCACCCAGCCACCTGCACAATGGGAACCGGCTCTTTTCCGGGGGTAAAGAGGTAGGGGCGTGGCACTGACCACCCACCCGCGCCTAGCGTCGCGGTTAAAGAAAGAGTAGAGCTATACATCTATTCCGCCTCTGGGCCTTCTTGGCCTGTTCTAGGATGGACTTTACGTTTATGGCTGTATACTCCCATATTCGAAGATCGTAGTTAAATAACGTAAGAACCAAACAACAAACATATGAATATTGAAGACAGAATGTCGATCCCATGCACACGTCATCAGACAGGTCCGCCGGGTGTGGGTACCGAACTAGGCCGCCGCGCTGGGCGCCGGCTGCAGCCAGCTAGTGCTCCGTGCGCCGCGCCACAGTCGCCGCTCAGCTCTCGAAGCTAACACTTGCTGGTCAACCGCGAGAAACACCGCCGCACCTCGCGCCGGGCGAGGAGCAGGTTTCGACACCCGCCGATGGATTAACTTCCTTTATGGAACAGATAAGGCAGAAAAATCGTTATTCTGCCGGTTTTCGGTTGTGTAAAGTGACGAATATCAAAATAAAAGTTGTATAAGTAGAAAATGGTAATGAACTTAGTAATCTTGAAACATGTACATAAGAAGTGTTTTAAGCTGCAAATTAAAGTGCTTCGTTGACGAAATTCAACCGTTCCATGTGTCTGTGTGGTTTTAAAAATGAGGTGTTCGGGTGTGCTATAACTGAAGTATGCTTTACTGAACAAAGTACTTAAATATTGTTGTTTATGTGAGTGGATACTTTCTGTCGAAGTTTTATCTTTAGGCCATTCATCAAGAGATTTTTCTCGTTAAAGAAGACTTAGGAAACTAGACCGCAGACCTTCCATATCATTAAATTCTATATACATATTTTCAATATAGAATGGACTCTGAACTGGATTAGAATCCTTTTGGACGAACTGTAAACGACTTCGTCACACTAAAAAAAATATATTGGAATGAAAAGACGGTGTTGAAGTCTACTTTGATTCTTCAGTCCTTGCACTGTAGAAACTTGCTACAGATTGGTAAGTGCATCTCAGTGTAACAAAGCGCAGCAGTATTATTTCAAAACCGCCAGGCATTCGAAAGATCCCCATTTTCAGGTTGCTGGTAGAATGTTATTTCTCCTGTAGCAAAGATGAACTGAAGCCCACTGTGTAAGGTAATTACAGGCACCTCAATGAAGTACTGCACCAGAAGCGTAAGATACGAGCCGCATTGAACTTGCGTATAGAAGATATGGTAAATAAGTAACGCTATTTATAAGAATAGATTTTAACAAGTGCATCCTCGAGAGTCCCGTACGTGATTTATATTCGTGTCACATTGTTACAGTACTAGTGCATTGTTTTTAGAGGTAATCAGCAGTACATTCGTTGTGATTAGAATTTTTTATTTCATTGATAATTCAACGTATCCAAAATATATCGTTTAGAAGAATAGACTGTAGTGAGAGATACTACGATTATGTGTTATGTTATATAAAAATTATAGTAGTTTTTATGAAAAATTAAAGGAAAGGTGTTTTAGTAGTAGCTTTATTGGAATTATTAGAGAGAAGGATTCGATGTAAACTGTCGGTGACAAACTTGATCCACATTCAGACAGCACTTTGTGATGCACCATATGTATATTGTGTATATATACGTACACACACATACACACGGCAAATTGAATGATGTGCGTAGCCTACACAGATATGCATTCAGTGAATTACTTTTTGTATAGAAGCGTCTCAAAATACAGTCAGTTTTTATATTAGCAATGTTGAAAGAATAGTTTAGAAATATCACACACCTGGATAATATAAAGATGCTAACATTTGTAGAGGACATCCCGTTGTGTTATGGAATTGAAACACAATAATAAATTTAATTGTTTCAGTTAAACACAACAGTGTAGTATTATTTAGCTTACTGGCGACAGGTCTCAGTCATTAGACCATCATCAGGCCATCGGTACATAAAATTTAAAACAAGTTACATGTAGTGCACATTAAATTCAAAGCCGTATGGGATCCCATAAAACTTACGCCAGTGTTAAAATTCTGTTAAAACCTTGGTTTTGTTGCCTGTGATATAATAAGAGTTGTTTGACGATGTGAAATGAGTTTGAAATTAAAACTGATACTACATAATAGCACAGTCCAACCTAAGTGATATATTATTATGTACCAATTTCAATTTTATTGCAGTTCTTTACACAATTCTTATTATGTCGCAGGCAATATAACCAAGGTTTTAACAGAATTTTAACACTGGTGTAAGTTTTATGGGATCCAATACGACATTGAATTTAATATACAGTACATGTAGCCTGTTTTAAATTACATGTGTGTGTGGATGGCCTAATGATGGCCTAATGACTGAAACTTGTCGCCAGTAAGTTCAATAATAAAATATTGTTGTGTTTGAATGAAACAAATGTATTATTGTCTTTCAATAAAGATATTAGGTGACATATATTTATAAGCGTACGTGAAAAGAAATGAAGTTGAAACTGAAGTTAGTTTTGAGCCTTTTGACGACACGGAAGTAAACAGAGTGAGGAGTGAGTGACAACACGCAGTATATCTACTGGCGTTTTCGTACTGGAAAAGAAGTGTGCTGGAACATGTTTGAAAGGAAATACCGTGTTATTATTCGTTTGTTTGTCACCTGCGTAGGTTGTGTAGCATGAAATGTGAGGGCAGGTGTGAATAATTAATTGGCAAGTATTTGGAAGAACACATTTGTCATGTTTGTAGGGAAGAACTGACCATAAGACGTGGGGAATGAAGTGGAAGATTAGAAATGTACTGTGGGTGTTGTAATCAGCGTTTATATATAGCGCTGCCATTAAACAATTCTTGACACATAGGTCAGTTAATAATTATTAATACCACCTCATAAATTGTGTCGGGCTTGTAGGAGTTCACCAAGGTTTTCAAAAGCTGTGACGACAAGATTTTTCAATTCAGAAGTATGAAGTGAAAAATTGTGTTTCAGTACGACCGCTGATTGAGTTGGAATGTTTCCACTGGAGAAACTTAAGGCCGTCAGTCGAAACCTTCTGACCGCGGGGGCCAGGTTTCACTTGCACGATAGTCCGTGTGGGATTTGCGGTGGACAAAATTGTGGAGATTGTTACCTGAGAACGTCGGATTCCCCTGTCCATAACATTCAGCCGATGCTTCTTATTCATCCATGTAACGTCACGGAGATGGGAAGTGCGCCAATCGGAAGTTCCGGGTGCATAGCCAACATATGCTCACCTCTCGAAAAGAAGAGAAACAGAAAAGGAAAACCCAAACTTGACCCATACAGCAATGAAGGTAAAGGTAAAGGTATACTTCGCCCTGTAACAGGTCACGAAGGCCCAGAGGTGGAATAGACGTATAGCTGTATTCTTTCTTTAACATCGGCGCTAGATGGGGGTGGGTGGTCAACGCCACGCCTCTGCCGCTCTTTACCCCCTGGAAAGACCCGGTACCCAATGTATAGGAGGCTGGGTGGGCCCCCCGGGCCGGTATGGACGGGGGCGGGAAATCTCGCCCCCACCGGGATTCGATCCCTGGACCGTCCAACCCGTAGTGAGTCGCTATACCGACTACGCTGTCCCGGTCTACTACAGCAATGAAGTAGTTTAACCCTTATCCTGCTAACGTGGAAAATATGGTGAGCTCCTAATAATACCAGAAAATGACACTTGGGATTTAATTCGGCGTTTAAAGGGTTAATACGTAATGCCGGAGTTGCCAACAGTACGCAGTTGCCAACAGTACGCACAAAGCACGTGCAAATGGACCGAACATCATCGTTATGACGTCATTGATTGCGATTTATACGCGGGAGTACCTAGTTTCGATTCTCGGTCGTGACGCTCTCTGTACTGAGGTTTTGGTAATTTCCCTTTATCTCTTCAGAAAAATCCAATGTGACTGCTTTCTTATACACCCTTACTGATGCACAATTTAGTGGTGTTTTAGTGCCACATGACCGGTGGCACAGACTCGATATATATATAATTATATAGCCCGGTCTTATTAACCTTTTGGCGCTGGAATTATTTATTTAATTTTAGCACATTCTGTATATAAAATGTGAAAAATACAGGAACCAAATACGTTAGTATTATGAAACAAACTGCATTTTGAAGAGAAAAAACGGAGAGTATATACCATGTTTAAAATATCCGGTACCTAGATTTGTTGAATAAATATATAAAATGCAACTTTGGAGGTTAACGGTGCGGTACGTCAACTGTAGTTGACGTTAGGCGTCTAAAGGTTAAACCATTCGGGTTATGCTGGAAATTTTTACTTTGTACAGTGGGTGCTTTGGAAATCACTAATTTATAATAATTCACCAACATATGCACTTTTTTATATTTACACAGTTACTATGTACTCAAAACAATGAAAACTCTTACGTGTTTCGATCTCTGAGGGATCATCATCAGGGAGTCTGTATTTCAAGCTCCTCTCTCTATGAGACATTAAGGAAGTATTATATAAACTGTTAAATATTCTTAATGTCTTACACAGATGTATTTGATATTCATACTCCCTGATGATCGAAGCCTTTTGATATAACTGTGTAAATACAACATTTGTGCATTTGTTGGTGAATTATAATAAATTAGTTACATATGAAAATATTTTGGGTAGAATATTCGGAATTTACTGCGAGTTATTCGTAATAAATTTCAAAGTCATTAGACTGTTTAATTTTTAATCAAATAATCAAATTAGTTCGGCAGTTTTTTTTTTTACTTTTAGTCATTTTATAATGATGGTGATCGCAAGAGCGATCGAAACATGTTAGTAATTAATAATACGTGATAAGACATATTTTGTACATGTGCATTTGTTGGTCTTATTACATAAGTTTAAATAATACTGCAGTACTTCACAATAATACTGCAGTATTTCGCAATAATACTCCACTACTTTACACTAATTGCATAATCATAAAGAGCTTTAGAATAGTCATTTAAGTTCTATTTCTTAGAATTTTCGTGGCTCTGCGTAATCTAATTCACAGATTATATAATTGTATCTTAAATATTTTGATGTTTAGTTGTCGATCGATGACAGTAATAAAGAAGAAAAGCCCTCCTAACTAGTAGCCCATAGAAAGTGTTCGTTTGTGACTCGCTACCGTTAAGAACGATAGTTTCGTCGAAAGCACTATAACGAGGGGTGTTTAATGCCGCCAGCCTTGCTCAGTGCGGCACAGAATCCATACCTCCCAGTAACGGCGGTGGGCCGTGAAAATTGCGGGGTTGGGTTCAGCTGCACACACTGGACTCGCTTCGCGCCGATCCTCTATTTGTGCGTTGGAAATCGTCGATATTCCAAATCTGTGCAGGGTCTATTTTTCACTTAAGTCTATAAGCGAACATTTTTTATACTATTGCTGGTTTATTAAAGTCTTGTGACAGCTGTAGGCTGTAACTCGGGATTGGGGCCACGTAGACGTACAGCAGGCAACGACCATTGCTATATTTAACATCCCAAACGTATGGTAGCAACACTATTACTGCTAAAGTGAAGCGGCCCGTTCTGTTAGTGACAATATCACTTATATTTGGGGAATCCACTATTCCATTAATAAAGTAAAATATTTATTTTCCTTATGTTCATTGGACCGTGCATCATCTTGATAGTTGAATAAAGAGAGACCAACTTGATGCCAGTTGCTTTTTTATTTCATTATTTAATGCTCAACATGTTTCGGATGTTAATACATCCATCCTCAGGAGCTTGCGACTCAGTTGTTGAATTATTTCATGGGTTGTATTGCTCTGGTACGATGTGTGTTGGTGTTACGTTGTGGTTTGGCTGGGGTGGTGTGGTATACGGATGCAGTGCTTCGGCCTGCATCCAGATACCACACCACCCCAGCCAGACCACAACGTAACACCAACACACATTGAACCAGAGCAATACAACCCATGAAATAATTCAACAATTGAATCGCAAGCTCCTGAAGATGGATGTATTAACATCCGAAACATGTTGAGCATTAAATAATGAAATAAAAAAGCAAGTGACATCAAGTTGGTCTATCTTTATTCAACTATTTGTTTTCCGTATCTGATGGGTTCTTATTTCTGTTCAACTACATTAGGTTAATTTTTGTAGAGCTAATCCCATTGTGTTTGTTTAATTAAAAGACAAAAAATAGTTTCTGGTTTCAGTCAAGCACAACTATATATATATATATATATATATATATATATATATATATATGTGTGTGTGTGTGTGTGTGTGTGTGTGTGTGGTTATGTTTGAAACCAGAAACTCTTTTGTTGTCTTTTACATTAGGTTAGTTCCAGTCAGTTATGAATCTGGATTCTTTCGAAAATCTTTTAAAAGTCTTGTATTGAGCCTTGCATGCATGTAAGCTAATTAGATACTACTTTTAAAGGCAAGCTGCGCCAGCCTTATTTTGACCACCATTACACTAGTTATTCTTTAAATAGTTCGTTAGATCCTCGTGAATTTTAAGTAGCTAACGACTTGGAAAGAATTGTCGTGGCCCTTTTCAAAATACTGTCGCATTATCTGCCTACACAGAACGAGCAACACGACACATGACGTCAGAGACTACGGCCAATAATCAGATGGATATTTGAGCCTGTTGCCTTATGTGTATGAATTAGAAGCATTTCACACGCGGACACACCGTTTTAAAAATAACATATTTGTAATTAAATTACATGAAACACTTCACATTGTGTGGCGGCAGCGACTTGGTGGCGCGACAGGTTTGTTTTGGTAGGCTTGGTGACTTTGTCGCATGATGGCTGACAGTGGTGAGAGCAAAACTGTGGAGCAACTGTGTCGACCCAGCGATGGTGGCTTCCTATGTAAACGGTCTTATAACCTATGCATTGTAGAGGGAATAAACAATGGGCAAGCCTATTGCGCAGCAGAGAATTGAGACACGGAGGGTGTCCGTAACGGGTAATGCGTTGCAGTAATAAATTCGCATATGGGACTGTAGAGTTATAGCGGCCGGTAATTTACTTATGTTTGCAATACTACGGCTATATCTGCAAGAGTAGTGTTATATCTTCAGTCATAATTCTGCGCTTGCAAGAATTGATCTGTGTATGCTATAATAAATTGATATTTGTATTAGTATCTGCAGTAACTGAATTGTGTCGGTAATAAATTAATATTAGTGTCAAAGAGAAATTTCGGGGCATATGGCACTTACGGGGAAGAGGAGGGGTGCATAAAGGGTTCTGGTGGAGAATCCTGAGGGAAAGAGACAACTTGGAGGACCTAGGCTAAGAAGGGAGGATCGTATTGAAATGGATTTTCAAGAAGTTGGCTGGGGACTTGGACTGGATCGATCTTGCTCAGGATAGGGACAGGTGGCGGGCTGTTGTGAATGCGGTAATGAACGTTCGATTACCATAAAATGCACGAAATTTCCTGACTACCTGACGACCTGTTGCCTTCTCAAAAGGGACCCTGCTCCATGTCGTTCTTTAATTCTTTTAGTCGACCAGAAACTTGTAATAGCAAATAATGTACTTAGAACTAGAGGATAACTTCCCTTTCTCGTAATTTTGTCCCTTGCCATAACAAAAATTGAGATATGTTCAGGAAATCCGACTTACATCTTGATTTAGGAAGGCTGTTCTTGTACGAGTATTTACGTGTGGGAATTATAACTGAGATTTTGGGACAGTCAGAAAGGCCTTGCTTAGAACTGTAGTGCGTTTGGTTCTTATTCGATGTTTCTGTAATTTTCTGAGTGGTGTTGATAGTTATCATCCATTTGAGGTGCACAGTGTTGCACTCCACATGCTTCTTACTGTACCATTTTAATTGCTGTGTTACAGCTGCAGAACTGCTTCAGTTAAAAATGCAGCCATCAGTGTTGCTAGACATCTCTATTTTGACTGGACAGCTACGTGATATTGAGTCCTGCATATATATATATATATATATATATGTGTGTGTGTGTGTGTGTGTGTGTGTTTCTTATTTTGTTTAGTCGTTAATATAATTTTAATGTCTTCATTTAGGATATATAATCCATCGAAAAAGTTCTTGGATTAAGTAAAAGCGACACAAATATTAATAATACTTTAACTCCTATGTTTTATGTACTTAAGTATAATGCCTTTTAGTATTTTAGCCTAACCTTTGTGTTAAGTCGTTGAACTGTATCATTGTTGCAGTACGCTGGTCTTGGAATGTTCCTTGAATTGCGGTTTATTTAACGGCGTCTCTTTTACTGTATATTAGTATGCTGTATAATCTACACAGGCTTAGACAAAAGCAATTAAAACCTCTCCCAAGGCAGTAAACCCACCCCGCAATTCTATACCCACGTATAAAAACTCATTTCATTATGTCCTTTCTAAAAAAACATTCCTCTCGCTTAGTTTTTCCAACGAATTTCATTTACAGTCTCGTTTTTCCATTCACGCTATTTGTGTTGACATCATCCTTCATTTTTTCTCCCGAAGATTTTTAGTCAAGGAGCACAAATTTCTAACCTCTTGACTTCTAAGAAAATTCATTATTTGTGTCCTGCTTCAAAGGTCTTCTCCGGATTTTAGTTATGGAACAAACTGAAGCCGTGTTCTTCCCCCTAGAAACTGAATTTCCTAGTCACACGCAACAACAGTTGAAATTCTTACTTGGTACTACTTCCTGGACTGCTCGACTCTTAAGCTGAAGGCACTACGGATGTTGAAAACGTCTGTGCTTAAGAAGGCGTATAAAAAAGTTAGGTGAATTTTCCTGTAGAGGCGCTGTAATTGATACACTGCGAAACCTAGCGGTTGTCTCAATAACTGCGTACTAGGCGTTGTTGCGAAGAGTCAGTGTCATGTGTAGTTAGTGCTGTGTTTGTTTACAAATCGAGTTGGAAGATGACGGCGCCACTTTCGATTTGCACCTTTGTGGAACAGCTCGTATTTATCTCCCGAAAACTCGTATCTTCAGCAACCTCTCTGCGAGCACCTCACGTCTCTCGGTTTTGCAGATGCGGGGAAATTTTCACCTTAAGATGGCAGACATTACGGTTTTTCAGAATTTTGGGACTGTTTACCCACTGACATAGGGACTAGTCCCAGAAGCCTGCATCTTTAGCAACTCCACATTGATGACAGTAACATGTGAACAAGAGAAAGTGTACATTGGTGACCAAATTGCCAGATTATATTCAGTTGGTAAATGAATTCCTTATCATAATGAGAATAAAACCAGAAGTAGGCCTGCGTATATTTGAATTTATTACATTATGAATGTCGTAAGCCTCCTATATGTTTGGACCACCTATTGTGGCAATTTTCAGGGAGGTGTTTTTCGAAGGATATATTAGAAAGAGCATAAAAACCAATTTACAGATATTAAATTTTAAATTTTAAGCATAAGATTTAAAATATTTTAAAATGTAAAATATAGATAAAATTGTTTGTGCTAAATTGCTTGAGTGAGGAGTTTTCAAGGGATGTGTATATCATGTGGCCACCAGCTGTATTAATATTTTGTATTTGTAAGTTGGTTTTGACGTTCTTTGTAATTTATCCTTCGAAAAACCCCTCCCTGAAGATGGCCATATTAAATGCCTGAAACATGTAGAAGGTTTAACGACGTGTAGAGTGTAATAAATTCACGTATCGTCACATACAGTTTTTCGTTTTATTCCCATACTGAATCATTGGTGCATAGTCATGAATTATTTACAACTGAATTCCTTATCATTTGAAAACTAACAGTTATATAGCACCTCGTAAAGTTTCTTCTGCTTGCCGTTAAACTGGGCACTTAATATTAGCCCTTATCTGCATGTGTCGGGGTGACGCCCGGCTCTGATGTTGCATTCCACTGGAATTTTATTGCCTCGTCTAAAATTGCAGTATCCTTATAGTTTATGTAAATTTCTCTTTTGCTACTATATTTTTCTCTTGGTTAAAGCTACTGGGGATTTCAGCTCGTTATGGTGGCAGCAAAAAAATTCACCTACATTAAAACGAATGCGCTTTCAGTTAGAAACAAAGCTAATGTTTAATTTATGAGAGGAAAAAAAAGCTGCATTGTTTTGGGCGGTTATTCTAGATCCAGAATTTGAATAAAGCAGCGTTCTGTAAATTGTGTATGTACTGTATGTGTATAAACCTTGGGATTTGTCTAAACATGTAATCTAGTTACGTTATATCTTAGGGGAAAAAAAGTCGCTTGATTGCATTGTTATTTTTTTTTGCACATCGTTGCTGATACAGATTGAGGGACAAAAACAGGATAAGCTACGAGCAGTGGACAAGCGTAACAGTGTAGATCATAACTGTACTGCACGTGTAAAGTAAGTAGGGTCGTGTAAGGTTAGGATAATCAAAGGAAGGAAATTGAAATCCGGGGAGGCATGCAACAACAACTGAACAATTGAGTAATCTTAGTAATTAACCAACTTAATGCACAAATTATTGTTTTATAATAAGCTTATTATATACCTCTACATGTTTCGAGCACTATGTGTTCATCATCAGGAGGTCAAAACTGTATTATACAGCATCTGGTATCATCACACTTGTAGGTGGCCTTCCGGTGCGCAGGTTGAGAAAGGACTGCATTCCCCTCTCAACCTGTGCACCGGACGGTCACCTACACGTGTGATGATACCAGATGCTGTATAATACAGTTTTTACCTCATGATGAGCACATAGGGCTCGAAACATGTAGAGGTATATACTAAACTTATTATAAAACAAGAATTTGTGCATTAAGTTGGTTAATTACTAAAATTGTACTGAGATGCATGGTCAGCGAAACATAAAAAAATGAACAATTGAGGAATTCCGGCAAAAATGTTGTATATAGAAACCTGAAGTAAGGAAGGAAAAAAGTAACTTAGAAGGTCAGACATAGAATGAAGAATAACACTGAGATTAATGTTAACTGGTTTATACAGTGACATGTCTGAAGATAGAGGAAGCAGGTTCAGTTGAAGCGCTGGTGTCGTCTAGCAGACAACACAACGCCTCGTCGAAAGGTACTACGTTATAAATATTCAACGTTGCGAAAGCCTCAAATCTGGTCTAATTCCCTTGAAGTTTCCGTGCCAGCATAACCTGTGCATTTATCGTTACGTCACGAAAGCTGTACACGCTGCCTGTTTTATCCTCATTTATTTAGTGACCATCGCAACATAAAGTAAATATTTCCGTCCATGAAGTTTCTTTCACATTTGTGTTCATGTTCCCACTTATAAATATTTTCAGCACTCGGTTTTCCTCAGGAATGGCATTTCTGCTTGAATAACTCCCAATTGATGCTAGTTTATAAACGTTTTATAGCTTGAGCAGGCCAAATATAAACGACCTAGGCATGTCAGTAGTGACGCACAAATGGTGTGTGAAAAATGTTTAGTGCCAGGCTATAGATTATGACGTGTGGAAGGATGTTTTAGTGTATTAAAGTTTATCGTTTGACCTCGGCGTTTACTGGTTTTGTGTGTCTGACTCACGAAATTTCTTATTCAACGACATGTCTCCTACTGTCTTCACCACGTATAGTTCTGTCCCTTTGCTTTCACACTGAAGTCAGAATTTTATTTGCCAGAGAAGACAAAGTTAATCATCTCCATGCAAACATATAATATAATTATAAAATATACCTCGACAGAATTCTTCTAGAGAAATGTAATTCCGCCGCGGTTCGAAATATTACCGTATTGTGTGGAACTCGAAGGCTCATTGCCTTGTTCTCAGTAGCCCTCCACTTGTATCTATCTAGAGCCAGTTGATGAAGTCCTACCCCATCCATCTCATCGACTTTTAAGACTCATTTATTGTCCATCCATTCCTAGGTCTTCCAGATGGTCTATTTTGTTGAAGTTACCCAACCAAATCCCAGTAAGAATTTTTCGTCCCCCGGTGCGTGTCACATGTCCCACCAATCTCGGTCTTCTTGATATGATTAGCTTCATAATATTTGATGTGGAGTAACGTTTTAAAGATCCTCATTATGCAGTTGTACTCGGTCTCCTGTTAGTGCTTATTTCCTCTAAGACCAAAATACCTTCTTTAACACCCTGGTGTTGTACGCCCTTCCTGCAGGTTTCACCCAGTAATAAGGGGCGTTATGGTGTATTGATTGTCTTTCAACTGCAGAGGTTAACAGAGTTGCAGTGAAACGGCAGACCGTGCTTGTTGAATATTTAAGCGCTTAACGTGAGGTGGTGGTAGCTTGTTTGAAGGAAATATCCAGCTAATAACTGGAAATACTGCGAAACACAGCGGCGTATCTGGTAGCTCGACAGACATTTCGATCCGGTACGAAGGAGCCCCTCTATATTACTTGTCTTGCGCTTCTTTGCTGCTTCAGCTGGCTCATTGTCTGTAAGAGAACACAGTTCTAGACTGCAAGAACACTGAGATGTAGACTTCAAGAACACAAACGTTTTAGACCAAGAACGAATAGCTTCAGACCAAGAATGAAGAACTTTAGATTTCAAGAATACAGAGCTTTAGGCTTCAAGGACTCAGCGCTTTAGACTTCAAGAACACAAGAGTTTTAGACCAAGAATGAAGAGCTTTAGACTTAAAGAATACAGAGCTTTAGACTTAACTACGAAGAAGTATCTTCTGCCCTCCGGTCTTTCTGCCTCTTATATTAGGCACAAGAGAGGAAAGGGTGAAAGAAATTAAATGTAAGAGACAACGATGGAAGATGAAGTGAAAGACGGTGTCGTTGCTTTGAAGGAAGCAACGAAATTATTTCAATTCAATTAAGTTAAATTAAACACCGCGAATCGAAAACTGACAAGTTCATTCATTTCATGCTCTTGTACACCAGTGAAACATTACAATCGTAACAATTCTTCGACAGAAATACACTCGCACTGCCCACTACTTTCAAGTCTTCCGCTAGCCTACACTTCAACATCCACCTCCAGAAGATCACCATTATTTCATCGTATGATTTAAAATGCGTAAAATTTTAATTTGCAGGTTTTAAAGATCTTCAAACTCTGTTTTTAGTATTCAATACATCTTATAACACCTCCAGTTGATGTGAGATGAGATCTCGTCCATAACATTCATGGCATTGTAATATATATATATATATATATATATATATATTCCTATATGATTTTGTATTCAGCCTGAAGATGGATTTCATAGCCAAAACCTGTCGCTGATGATTAATTAAAAAGTTGTATGTAGACATGATTTATGTTTGTTTTATTTACTAGTTGCAGAATCGGTTTACTGTGGATGATAGTTTTTAAAAATGTTACTACGTATCTTGCAGAATGTTCCTGTAATATGCCACAAGACCGTAATAGTAGTGGGCCTATTTCGTTTTATTTCAAATTATAAATTGGTATTAACTTTAAATAAAGCATCATTCCATGCACCAATTTAAATTATTTAACGAACGAATACTGAGAACTGCAGTATCAAAAGTGAGATAAGATATTTTATGAAATACTGAACTAGAGATTTAATATTCTTAGGTCCGTGCATCGCTAATATATTCGCATAGTATAACCAATAAGATGCTACATTTCACAGTTTATTTATTTCTGTAAGATGCTGTACATATTTCAGACGGGTTTTCCGTCCATCATCAGGAGCTCAAAACTGCACATACAGCGTCAGGTATTTGTCAGTCCAATACTGCTACCTGCTGATAGCCTAGTCAGGTTAGCAGCAGGTAGCAGTATTGGTCTGACAAACACCTGACGCTCTATGTGCAATTTTGAGCTCCTGATGATGGACGGAAAAGCCGTTTGAATCATGCAGAGCGTCTTGCAGAAATAAATAAATTGAGAATCGTCGCATCCTGTTGGTTGTACTCTGCGAATATACTGAGTTAGAGATTATGTGGAAGCGGTTTTTTTAATGATGAATATACATTCTTGAATAAAACCGTCTACTACGTTCAAAATTTCGTTCCTATTACAGGTTTCCTTACCTCATCCGCTTCTCCCAGTGTTCTTTCACTCTATAGTTTACGGCGCGTAACGTTTCGTTCAGCCCGACATAACAAAAGCAAAGCTGTGCCTTTCCTTTGTGTTTCTCTTATGATATTATTTGCATAAAGGAATTTTCCCGGAATACGGGGGGGGGGGGGGGGGGGGGGGGGGGAATTCCCGGGTATTTTTTTTTTGTTTTGCGTGGGTTGTAAATTTCGGTTTTTTATTTTTTGTTTACGTTTTGTTGTGGGGCGCGCTGGTTTTGAATTTTTTTCTCATCAAATAAAAAAAAAAGGGGGGGTTGGGGGGGGGGGGGGGGGGGGGGGGGGGGGGGGGGGGGGGGGGGTGGGGGGGGGGGGGGGGGG